>Ga0070666_10000294_pt1 | contig 32710 bp, 28 predicted proteins | sample KBSS23metaG_FD_64677 | JGI IMG/M metagenome (GOLD analysis project Ga0070666, IMG submission 64677) | Switchgrass rhizosphere microbial communities from Kellogg Biological Station, Michigan, USA - KBS S2-3 metaG | ecosystem: Host-associated > Plants > Roots > Rhizosphere > Soil ... | reverse complement strand
CCTTCGCGGGCCCGGCGGGCGATCGTCGCGATCGGCCGGAGCGGCAACCACCGGCGCCTCGGCGTGCCGGGAGAAGATTCCGGAAAGGTCTTCAACCGGCTCTTCGATCCGAAGGATTTCGCCGGCGCGCGGGCGCTCGTCGTGGGCGGGGGAGACTCGGCGCTCGAGACGGCCATCGCGCTCGTCTCCGCGGGGGCGCATGTCGCGCTCTCGTATCGCGGGACGACGTTCGGCCGTCCGAAAGCCGCCAATGTCGAACGAATCCGCCTTCTCGAGCGAAGCCCGTCGGCCCCGGTCGAGATCGAGCATCCCACCTCCGAGCGCGTCACCTCCGCGACCGGCGCGTTTCTCGCGGCGTCCGCTCACGCGCCCGGGTCGCTCCGGCTCCTCACGGGATCCGAGGTCCTCGCGATCGAGCCGGAGCGGGTGCGCCTGCGCGGGAGCGAAGGAGAAGAGATCGGGATCGACAACGACGTGGTCTTCACGATGCTCGGCCGTGAGGCGCCTCTCGACTTCTTCCGCCGCTCCGGAATTCCGATCCGCGGGGAGTGGAGAGCGTCCACGGCCATGGCGTTCGCGGCGTTCCTGGCGTTCTGCGTCTTCCTCTACAACTGGAAGGCGGGGGGCGCGCTCACGCGCTTCTTCGAGGCGCGAAGGCTTTTCCCGTTCGACGTTCCCGACGTTCTCGGGCGGCTGGGCGCGGGAATCGGCTCGGCGTCCCGGCGTCCGGAGACGCTCGTCGGCACGCTCGCGATCTCGCTTGCGGAGCCCGGCTTCTATTACTCCCTCGCCTATTGCCTGGCGGTCGTGCTCTTCGGGATCGCCCGGATCCGGAAGCGGCGGACGCCGTACGTCACGGCCCAGACCGTCACGCTCATCGCCGTCCAGGTCGTTCCGCTCTTCCTCCTCCCGTACGTCCTGTTGCCGTGGTGGGGACATCGGGGCGTCTTCGACGCGGGTTTCGGAAAGACGTTCGCGGATCACCTCTTTCCGCTCGTGTCCGACGGGCAGGGGCGCGAGTACTGGCGGGCGTTCGGATTCATCCTCGCGTGGCCGCTCTTCGTCTGGAACGTGTTCTCGCCGAAACCGATGAGCGGGTGGCTCGCGATCGCGTTCCTTCAGACGTTCGTCTTGATCCCGCTGATCGTCCGCCGCTGGGGGAAGGGCGCGTATTGCGGGTGGATCTGCTCCTGCGGGGCCCTTGCCGAAACGCTCGGGGACGGCCAGCGGCAGAAGATGCCCCACGGCCCGCTGTGGAACCGCCTGAACATGACGGGACAGGTCGTGCTCGCGGCGGCCTTCGCGCTCTTCTTCGCACGGTCGATTTCCTGGGCGGCGCCGGGGACCCGGATCGGAGCGCTCGCCGGAAGGTTCTTCGACGGGCTCCTTTCCGGGTGGCACGTCGGCCTCGTCCAGACGAACTACTACCACGTAGTCGACATCTTCCTCGCGGGGATCGTCGGCGTCGGCTTCTACTTCTGGTTCTCCGGCCGCGTCTGGTGCCGGTTCGCGTGTCCGCTCGCGGCCTTGATGCACATCTACACGCGCTTCTCGAAATTCCGGATCTTTCCCGAGAAGTCGAAGTGCATCTCCTGCAACGTCTGCACGTCGGTCTGCCACCAGGGGATCGACGTGATGAGCTTCGCCAACAAGGGCGTTCCGATGGAAGACCCTCAGTGCGTGCGGTGCTCGGCCTGCGTCCAGGCGTGTCCGACGGGGGTGCTTTCGTTCGGCCGCGTCGGCGCGGGAGGGCTTCCGGTCCTCGACCGGCTTCCCGCGTCTCCCGTGCAGATGGCCGAATCCGGACGCTCCGCGCCTTCCCCAACCGCCTGAATTCCTCCCCGTCCCCGCGGGGGTCTCGCTGCTATGCTTTCGCGCCATGAAACGACTCCTCCGGCTCCTCACGGTCGCCGTCGCCGCCTGCTCCCTGGGGAGCACACTTTCGTTCGCGCAGGGCCGCCGCCCGATGGCAGGAAACGATCTCCTGAAATTCCGCTGGATCGCGGACCCGCGGATCTCGCCGGACGGGCGCCAGATCGCCTACGTGCGGGTCACCGTCAACGAGAAAGAAGACCGCTACGACACGGCGATCTGGGCGATCGACGCCACGCCCGGAGCGTTGCCGCACCCGCTGACCATGGGTTCGCGCGATTCCTCTCCGCGTTGGGCGCCCGACTCGAAAACCCTCGCGTTCCTGCGCGCGGGCGAGAAGGATCCACCGCAGATCCATCTCCTTTCGATGTCGGGGGGCGAGGCCCGGAAGCTCACCGCTCTCCCCAGGGGCGCATCGCCCGCGGCCTGGTCTCCCGACGGGAAGGCGATCGCCTTCACGAGCGCGACGACTCCCGAAGACCTCGCCGGGCAGAAGGAGGACGCGGAGAAAGCCGGGGACGGGAAGGCCGCGGCCGGCGACGGGCGGAAGAAGAAGAGCGACGTGCGCGTGGTGACGCGGGCGCTCTATCGCGACAACGACGAGGGCCTCCTCGATCTCGGCGCCCACGAGCACGTCTGGACCGTTGCCGCTGCCGCAGGTGCGGACGGCCCGGCGAGCCCCCGGCAGATCACGACGGGGAAATTCGACGAGGGGAGCCCCTCGTGGAGCCGCGACGGGGCGAAGGTCGCTTTCGTTTCCGATCGGCAGCCGGAGCCCTATTACGAGCAGCCGGACAGCAATCTCTACGCGGTCCCGGCGGGCGGAGGAACGGCCGAGACGCTGATCGACATCCGGGGGCCCGTCTTCGGGGCCGTGGCGTCGCCCGACGGAAAGTCCTTCGCCTTCGGGGGCTGGATCAATCCGGAATCGCCCCGCTCCTACCAGCAGCCGGACGTCTTCGCTTTTCGCGGGGGCAAGGCGGAAAACCTGACCGCCGATTATGACTACGACATCGGCAACGACATCATCGGCGACCAGCACCCGCCGCGCGGCGGGGAGACCTCGAGCCCGCTCGTGTGGACGGGAGACGGCCGCGCCGTGATCGTCGCGACGACGGAGCACGGCCATTCGAATCTCGTGCGGATCGATCTCGAGAGCCGCCGGATCGAGCCCTTGACGACGGGCGATCACGAAGTCATCGCCTACAGCGCGACTCCCGGCGCCGACCGGTTCGCGGTCACGATCGACGACGCGACGCACCTGGGAGAGCTGTATCTCTTCGACGCCTCGTCCCGCGCGCTCACGCGCCTGACGCACGAGAACGACGCGCTCTTCGGCGCGCTCGCGATCTCGACGCCCGAGAAGATCACGTACAAGAGCTTCGACGGCGCGTCGATCGAGGCCTGGGTGGTCAAGCCTCCCGGGTTCGACGCGCGGAAGAAATATCCGCTCATCCTGAACATTCACGGCGGGCCGCATACGGCCTACGGTGAGACGTTCTTCCACGAGTTCCAGGTGATGGCGGCGCAGGGCTATGTCGTTCTCGCCCCGAATCCGCGCGGCAGCACGTCTTACGGGCAGGACTTCGGGAACGTCATCCAGTATCGGTATCCCGGAGACGACTACAAGGACCTGATGGCGGGCGTGGACGAGTTGATCCGGCGCGGATACGTCGACGAGAAGCGGCTCGGCGTCACCGGAGGAAGCGGAGGCGGGCTGCTCACGAACTGGACCGTCACGCAGACGAATCGATTCGCGGCGGCGGTTTCCCAGCGATCGATCGGCGACTGGGCGTCGTTCTGGTATACGACCGACTTCACGCTCTTCACCCCGTTCTGGTTCCGGAAGTTCCCCTTCCAGGACCCGGAAGAATACCGGGAACGTTCTCCCGTCACGTACGTCGAACGCGTCCAGACGCCCCTGATGCTGATCGAAGGGGAGAGCGATCTGCGCACTCCGACCGACGCGGGCGGGGGTGTCATGTTCCGCGCCCTCAAGGCTTTACACAAGCCGGCGGTGATGGTCCTCTTTCCCGGGGAGACGCACGAGCTCTCCCGATCGGGCAAACCCGCGCACCGCATCGCCCGGCTCGAGCACATCCTGAACTGGTTCGACATGTATCTGACCGGGAAGAAAATCGCCCACTACGACCTGCAATAGAGAAACGGGCAAAACCTTTCCGGGCGGTCCTCCGTCTCACGGAAATGAGGAGGTCCCGCATGAAGCTCGTTGCCCGCGCCGCTCTGGTCCTCGCGACCCTGTTTCCGCTCGGCCTGCCCGCGACCGGCGCTCCCGACGCCTCCGCCGCGGGCGGAACGTGGTCGATCCAGCCCGTTCGCGAGAGCGGCATGGTCGATCTCCAGATGCGGCGTCGCTCGCGTCACTCGAACTGGTCCTCGGGCAACACGGTCCCGATCTCCTCGCTCGACGGAATTTCTCCCGACATGCTGAGGGCGGGAGAAGGCCCCGTCCGCTTCGAGATGCGCCGCGACGCGGGAGTCTTTCGGTTCGAGGGCTCGTTCCACGGCGGGGAAGGGGCGGGGCACTTCACCTTCGCGCCCGACGCGAACTACGTCGCCGAAATGGGGAAACTGGGCTATTCCGGGCTCTCGGACGATCAACTGTTCGCGATGGCGATCCACGACGTGAGCCGCAGCTTCGTCCGGGAGCTGTCGGGTCTCGGCTACACCCGCGTCGCGCTCGACGACCTGGTCGCGATGCGGATCCATGGCGCGACGCCGGAGTTCATCCGCGAGCTTGCGGCGTTCGGCTATTCCCGCCTGCCGGTGGACGATCTGGTCGCTTTTCGGATCCACGGGGCCACGCCGGAATACATCCGGGCGATGTCGGCGCTCGGGCTCTCGGGCCTTTCGGCCGACGACCTGGTGGCCATGCGCATCCACGGCGTCACGCCGGAATTCGTGAAGGCGTTTCACGACCTCGGCTATCGCGATCTGCGCGGCGACGATCTCGTCGCGATGCGGATCCACGGGGCCTCGGAAGGATGGGTGCGGGATCTCGCGTCTCTGGGATACCGGCAGGTGGCTCCCGACGATCTCGTCGCGATGCGGATCCACGGCGTCACCCCCGATTTCATTCGCGAGCTCAAATCGCTCGGCTACCCGCACGTCGCGGTCGACGACCTGGTGGCGATGCGGATCCACCACGTCACCGGCGACTTCATCCGACGGGTCGAGGCGCGCCGGACCGAGCGCCCCAGCCCCGACGAGCTCGTGGACATGCGAATCCACGGAAACGAGGACTGAGAGCTTTTCCGGAAGGACGCGTGCGGCTCAGGTCCCCGCGCTCGCGCGCAGGGAATCCAGGGCTTCCTGCATCCGCCGGCGGGCCTCGGCCGAGGCGACGGCGATCGACTCGGGCAGGGCGTCCGGAACGGCGATGGGATCGAGCACCCGGATCCGCAGCGTCCCCGGGCGGGTCCGGCGCTCGCGCGTGCTGACCACGACCGCGAGTGGCTCGGCGACGATCGGCACGATGGGCACGCCCGCCGCGGCGGCGAGTCGGAAGGCGCCGGTCTTGAAGGGAAGGAGCTCGACTCCGGCATTTCGGTGTCCTTCGGGCATCAGCCACACCGCGATCCGCTCCTCGCGGATGATCCGTCCGGCGGCCTCGAGCGCGGCCGACGTCTGCTCGGGTCGTCCTCGATCGACGGTCAGGTTTCCCGCCGCCCGGAAGAACCACCCGAAGAACGGGATGCGGCCGATCTCCTTCTTTCCCACCGCCACGGTGCGGGGCGGGACGATCGCTCCGAAAACGATGATGTCGAGGATGGACTGGTGGTTGGCAATGAACACGCAGGGGCGGGCGTTCTCGAGGACTTCGGGACGGTCCACGACGATCGACCACCCGACCGCGCGCGCGAGAGCGCCGCAGAAGAGGCGGGCGTAGAACGTCGTTGCCGAGCGGTCGCGCCCGACGGCGCCGCGCGGTCGAAAGGTCGAGCCCAGGGCGAGCCGCGCGAACCCGGCGAGCGAGCACGCGACGAGCCAGACCGCGCCCCCCGCGAAACCGACATAGAAACGAAACTTTTCCCGCATGGACGCCCGCGATGATAACCGCGGCCGCGAAGCCGCCGGCGCGCCCGCCGCGGCGTGAGACCGCTACCAGCGGTGAAACGCCGGATGGCCTTCCTTTACCGCCACGAAGACGCCGCGACAGGTCGCGGTGGTTTCTCCTCCGGCCTCGATCGTGGCCTCGACGGTGGCCCGGTCGGCGGTCGATTCGACGACGCGCGCGTGGAGACGCAGGGGGGCCATCGGGGTGGGCTTTTTCAAGACGACATGGAATTCGGCCGTCACCGTGTAGAGCGGGCTCGCGGCTCCCGATCGCTTCATCAGGTGATACGCGGCCGCCCAGTTGCTGTGGCAGTCGAGGAGGGCGCCGCAGATCCCGCCGTTGACGACACCCGGAAAGGCCTGGTGATGCTCCTCCGGCGTCCAGTCGCAGACGAGCCCGTCGCCCTCGGGCCGGCTCTGGATGCGCAGCCCCTTCGCGTTGGCGGGGCCGCAGCCGAAGCACTTCGTGTTCGGGGCGTATGCGTCCTGCAGGCTCCCGGTCATCGACCCGGCGGGACGAAGGTCCGGGACTGGCCGCGGGGGATCGACAGCGTCTTCCATCCTTCGCCGGCCCGGTCGCGGGCGAGCAGGACGATCTGGCCGACGTGTCCGGCCGCGTGCGCGAGCTGGCGGAGAATCGCGTCGACGACCGTCAGCGACTGCCCTCGGATCGTGACCTCGCGGAGGAGGTCGCCGGGCGCGACTTCCGCGAGCCCTTCGAAGAGCCGCTCCCAGCCTTCGTTCCAGGAGCGGAGCAGCTCCTCGGGCGCCAGCTCTTCGCGCGGCTCGAATTCGCCGTCGCGGTCGCGCTCCGGCTTTTCGCCGTCCGTGTCGAGGAACTTCGTCCAGCGCGAGATCATGTTTCCGGAAAGATGCCGCACGAGCACGGCGATGCTGTTGGCGTCCGGGCTCCGCCGCGCGTGGAAGTCCGCCGCCGAGGAGAGCTGCGCCATCGCCCGTTCCCCGTCGCTCCGGATCGTCCGGAATCGCGCCGCGGCGCTCTCGAGAAAACGTTCGCCGAGGCTCACGGGAAGAGCCCTCGGATCCGGGTGGCTTCCGCGACGCGTCCGACGGCGAGCACCATCGCTCCCGTCCGCATCGTCGTGTCGTGCTCCTCGCCGGCGGCGTACACCTCGCGAAAGGCGCGCTCCATCGTCTTCTGGAGGTGCTCGTAGACGAACTCGGTGTCCCAGAAGAACGAGTAGAGGTCCTGCACCCATTCGAAATAGGAAACCGTCACGCCCCCGGCGTTGGCGAGGATGTCGGGCACGACGAGGATCTTTTTCTGGCGGAAGACGTCGTCGGCCTCGGGAGTCGTCGGGCCGTTGGCCGCCTCGGCGATGATTTTCGCCTTCACGCGTGGGGCGTTGTCGGCCGTGAGCACGCCCTCGAGCGCGGCGGGGACGAGCACGTCGGCGGCGACTTCGAGGATGGCGTCGCCGGAGATCTTCTCCGCCTTTCCTGCGAACCCGCGCACGGAGCCCGTCTTTTCCTTGGCGGCGATCACCCGGTCGATCGGGAGCCCGCCGGCCGCGTAGATTCCGCCGCCCGTGTCGGAGACGGCGACGATCTTCACGCCCTGCTCCCAGAGGAGACGCGCCGTGATCGCGCCGGCGTTGCCGAACCCCTGCACCGCGGCCGTCGCCTTCCGGATGTCGACGTTTCGCGCCTTGCAGGCTTCGACGATCGTCACGACGCAGCCGCGCGCGGTCGCTTCGTTCCTGCCCGCCGATCCGCCGACGGCGATCGGCTTTCCGGTCACGACGCCGAGCGTCGAATAGCCCTTCGTCATCGAGATCGTGTCCATCATCCAGGCCATCACCTGGGGATTCGTGTAAACGTCGGGCGCGGGAATGTCCTTGTCGTGTCCGAGAATGATCGAGATCTCGGAGGTGAAACGGCGCGTCATCCGCTCGAGCTCGTCCATGGACATCGCCTTCGGGTCGCAGATCACGCCGCCCTTGCCGCCGCCGAAGGGTATGTTGACGACCGCGCACTTCCACGTCATCCAGGACGCGAGGGCCTTGACTTCGTCGAGGGTGACCTGCGGGTGGTAGCGGATGCCCCCCTTGGCGGGGCCGCGCGCGATGTTGTGCTGGACCCGGTAACCCTCGAAGACCCGGATCGATCCGTCGTCCATCTTCGTCGGGACCGAGACGATCAACTGGCGCTTGGGCCGGCGGAGCACTTCGCGCATCCCCGCGTCGAGCCCGAGGATGTCGGCGGCGCGGTCGAATTGCGCGAGCGCGGTTTCGAAGGGATTGGACGTGGACGCGGAAGCGGGGAGCGTCGAGGAAACCCGGGCCGGCCTGGCCTTCGCCATGGAACCTCCTTCGTTTCGCGAGGATCTTACACGCGACGGCGCCGTCCCGGCCTCTGGCACAGGCCGTGCTGGACAGGCAGGCGTGAGGAGCCTTCGCCCCGGCTTTCGCGCCTTTCGACGCACCCTGAGCCGGATCGCGGGGGAATTCTTCGCGCACGCGGTTCCCACGCAGGCCGCCGCGCTGGCTTTCTACGCGCTTTTCTCCCTCGCCCCCCTGCTGCTCGTCGTGATCTTCATCGCGGGCCTCGTCTGGGGCGCCGACGCGGTGCAGGGGCGGATCGTCGGGGAGTTCGGCGGGATGATGGGTTCGGGCGCGGCCGAAGTCGTGCAGGGCCTCCTTCGGAAGGTTTCCCGCCCCCGCGAGGGAGGGTTCGCCAGCGTGCTCGGCTTCCTCACCATCGTCGTCGGGGCGACGGGAGTCTTCATCCAGCTCCAGGGCGCCTTGAATACCGTCTGGGACGTCCGCCCCGAACCCGGGCACGGGTTCGCCGCCCTGCTGCGAAAACGCCTGCTATCGTTCTCGCTGCTCCTCGTCGTGGGGTTCCTGCTTCTCGTCTCGCTCGCCCTGTCGGCGGCCCTCACGGCCCTCGGGCAGTACATCGACACCCATTCCTCGATTCCCGCGGGGTATCTCCAGGCGGCGGAAACGCTCCTTTCGTTCACCGTCATCACCCTGCTCCTCGCGACGATCTACCGCTGGCTTCCCGACGCCGAGATCCAGTGGCGAGACGTCTGGATCGGCTCGCTCGTGACGGCGCTTCTGATCTGCGCGGGCAAGTGGGGGATCAGCCTCTACCTCGGCCGGACGGCGGTGACCTCGGCCTACGGAGCGGCCGGCTCCGTCGTGATCATCCTGCTCTGGGTGTATTACGTCAGCCTGCTCCTGTTGATCGGCGCGGAGTTCACCCATGTCCACACGCTCGAATTTCGCGAAGCCGTGCGTCCTCCCTCGCCGTGGGCCCGCCGCGCGGCGTCCGGCCGCCTGCCGACCTGACCTGGCCTGCTAAAATTGGGGCGTGGACCTTTCCCGCCAGCTCGCGCTCATCGACGGACAGATCGCCGGGATGGTGGCGATTCCCGATGTGGACCTCGAGCTCGCGGTTCCGCGCGTTTCCGGATGGTCGGTCGGGCAGCAGCTCGACCACCTGTCGCGCGTGGGGGGCAACGTCGCGAGGGCGCTCGCGAAAGCCGCCGAAGCGGGCACTTTCGGAGAATCGGAAACGCCCTTGCCGACGCGGCTCGTCGGCCGGGCCCTCCTCCGGGCGGGGTGGTTCCCCCGCGGCGTCGCGCGGGCGCCGAAGTCGGCGATGCCGGACGCCGTGTGCGACGGCTCGGGAATTCGCGCGCGATTCGAGTCGATGCGGGAGGGAATGCGCGCCGTCGAGGGGCGGGGCGCCGAGCTCCTCGCCGTGCGCTCGCGCATGAAGCACCCGCGATTCGGGGGATTGACGCCGGAGCGCTGGGTGCGGTTCCTCTACGTCCACCAGCGCCATCACCTGAAGATCGTGCGGGACATCTACCGCGCGGCCGGGCGATAGGGAAGCGCCTCGCGGGCTACTGCAGGGAAATCCAGATCGTTCTTCCCGCCCCCCGGAGCTCGACGCGGTTCTGTTCCACCCGGATGAGCTGAAAGTCGCCGACGGAGCCTCCGGGGGCGACCACTCTTCCGTCGATCAGCGCGACCGGGTTCGCCTCGGAATACACGATTCCGTCGAGTGCGATCTTCGTGCCTCCGGGAAGCGTCGCCACGCGGACGAACGAGGTCGGTTCCGGCTTCGCGCCGGATATCGTCGACGCCGGGCGCGGAGAGGCCGGGGCGGGGGGGCGCGGCGAAGCGGGCTCGTCCGGCCGCGATCTTTCCGCCGGCATTCGCATCGATTGGGGGGCCGGCGGGGGCGCTGCCGGCCGGTCGTGCCCCGCGGGCGGAGCCGCCGAGTTTTTCCCGGGCGCGGCGGGTTTCTCCTTCGCGCCGGCCCGGCCGGGTGGCGGAGCGACCTCGACCTGAGGCAGGGGAGCCGGGATCGCGGGAGAGGCAACCGGCGGCGCGGTGTCGGTCCGGGAAGAAACCGCCGGGCGCGGGACGGCCCGGCGCGCCCTCCATAGCCACGCGCCCGCGACGACGCCTCCCGCGCACACGAGCACGGCGGCGATGACCGCGCCCCGGCGCTTCTCGCGCGGAGGCTCGGGGGGAATCCAGCGGCGCTTCGCGCGGCGCTCGAGATCGTCCTGGCGCGCGGCTTCCTCCTGCGCGCGCTTCAACGCGTCCTCGATCAGGCTCATCGCGTCTCTCCCTCGAGCTCCCGGATCGCCCGCGCCACGTGCCGGGCCGTGAGCTTTCCCGTGTCGGCGACGAAGCCGGCGAGGAGCGTCTTGTCCGCGGCCGCGTTGATGAGCCGCGGGATTCCTTTCGAGTAGCCGTGGATGCGGCGGATCGCCCAGGGCGTGAAGGTCGGCGCGCGGTCGCATCCGGCGACGTTCATGCGGTGGAGGATGTAGCGCTCCGTTTCCTCGCGGTCGAGCGGGGAGAGGTGGTACCGGACGGTGATCCTCTGGCGAAGCTGGCGGAGCCCTCGCGCGTTCAGGGTCTCGCGGAGCTCCGGCTGCCCGATCAGGACGATCTGGAGGAGCTTTCGCTGGTCGGTCTCGAGATTGGAGAGGAGGCGCACCTGCTCGAGGAGCTCGAGATCGAGGTCCTGCGCCTCGTCGATGACGAGCACGACGTCCCGCGCGGAAGCCACCTGATCGAGCAGAAAGCGATTGAGGGACTCGAGGCTCGCGGCGCGATCGGCGCGGCGGGGAAGGCCGAACTCCGCGAGGATCGCCCGAAGGAGCTGCGTGGACGTCAGGCAGGGATTCAGGATCAACGCCGTTCGGTAACGCGGTCCGAGCTCCTCCAGGATCGCCCGGCAGACCGTCGTCTTCCCGGCGCCCACTTCGCCCGTCAGCTGGATGAAGCCTTTGCGCTCGCGGATCCCGAACAGGACGTGATTGAAGGCCTCGCGGTGGCGCTGGCTGAAGAAAAGGAAACGGGGATCGGGAGTGATGTTGAAAGGCGGTTCGCGGAAGCCGAAATAGTCGTCGTAGATCCCCATCGAGCCCCTGACTTTCTCACACTCGACCGGAGAGAGCGCCGGGGGGGACGGGCGCTCTCCGCGCTTCGCCCTTCAGCGGGTTTCGGCCTTGTCCAGGGCCTCGAGCTTCTTCCTGAGGGATGCCGTCATGCCCGCGCTCTTCTGGCCCTCGGGGAGCGCCTCGGCTTCGCGGACCGCCTGCTCGAGGGCGCTCCGGGCGGCGGCGGTATCTCCTTTCCCCTGGAAGATCTCGGCCCGGGTGCGGAGGATCCCGAGGCGCCGGGGGCCGTACGCCTTCGCGAGGGCCCGGTCGGACGCGGCGATCGCCTTGTCCCACTCGTGCATCTCCTTGTACGCGACGGCGAGGCGCGCGGGAGGGTTGTAGTCGTGGGGCAGGTCGCGCTCCGAGGCCTCGAGCATCGGGATCGCGCGCTGGGGCTCCTTTCGCGCGATGTACGCCGAGAGCCGGTGGGAGTCGTAGACGGCGCGCGCGTCGGGTGTCTTCGCCTTCGCGGCTTCGGCGTCGAGAAAGTCCGACCACTCGCGGGTGAGCCGCTCCCGGCCGGGTTCGTCTTTGGCGTCTTCCCGGGCGCCGATCAACGCCTGGAACATCCCCGAGCGGTCGTCGCCCGACATCGTCACGCGCTTGTCGGACATCTGCGCGAGCGTGTCCTTCTCCAGCTCGGCGATCAGCTCTTTTCGACCGGCGGCCGCGGGCGGGAGCTCGAGGGCGCAGCCGAGGCCGCTCGCCGCGATGTTCGCCGCCGAAGGGGATCCGCGCAGGCGGCGGAAGGCGTCACGGGCCGTCGTCGCGCACCCCGCCGCGTCGTCGGAGCTTTCGAGGGCGAAGAGGAGGGACTCGATCGTTCTCCCTTCCCGCGACCATCCGCGCGGCGCGAGAGCGAGCGCCGAGCGATACCCTTTTGCCGCTTCCGCGTTCTTCCCCCGGGCGTAATCCCGGTCCGCGAGAGCGAGCGTCCGCTCGAAGGCGTTGTGGGAGCTCGCCGCGGCCTGCCGGCCGTCGTCCAGGATCTTCGCGAGCTGCGGAGCGGTCGCGCCGCCGACCCATCGCATGGCGGCCGTTTCGGTCGCGGCGTCGATGACGAACATCGAGGGCCAGACGTTGACCGGGTACTTCTTGAGGAACTCGGCGTTCCGGGCGTTCTCCGTGTCGATCGAGAGCCAGACGAACCGTCCGGCTTGCCGCGTGAGGGACGGGTCCGTGAAGACGAACGCCCTCATCGACCGGCAGGTGTGTCACCAGGGGGCCCAGGCTTCCGCGAAGATCGGGAGCTTCTTCGAGCGGGCGTCGGCGACGGCTTTCGGGTAATCGTTTTCGATGAAGGGGAGGATCTCGCGCGGTTTCGCCGCCGCCGCGGGAGAAGAAGCGCGCGAGAGCGCGAGCGTCGCCGGAAGGGAGCTCGCGCCCAGGGGCGGGGCGGATGCGCCGAGGAGCAGGAGTCCGATTCGCGCGATACGCATGCCGGGATTCTACCTCCGGTGCGACGTCCGGCGAACTGTGCGGAGCGCCCGGAAAGCGGCGATCCGCACCCCGCGGCCCCGAATCGTCCGGAGCGTCGCCGGGGAGAGCCGCAGGCGCCGGAAGTCCTCGACGATCCAGAGGAGCGACACCGGCGGGGAAGAGAGCAGGGCGGCGGCGCGCCGCTCCGTCAGCGTCCCCGGGATCCAGTGGGCGCGGTTGGGGCCCCCCTCGGCCGCCGGTCCCTCGGGTCGCTGATCGCTTGCGATTCCGAGGATCGCTTCGCGGAGGATCCCGGGGGCGGGCGGCAGGAGGAAACGCGACCGGGCCTCTTTCCACTTCGCGGGCCAGCCGGCGGCCGGTCCCGGCGGATCCGCGACGACGACGGGCGCCAGCGAAGCCAGCGCGCGCGAGAGCGCCGCGGGAGCGTGCGGCGAGGCGAACGCGGCCCCCCCGCCGCGACCGGCGGCGGCCCGACGCGCCGCCGCGAGTGTCGGCCCGAAATACACGATTTTCCGGGTGGGCGCGTTCAAGCGGTCGGCGTCCTTCCGGCGGAGGGGAGCGCCATTCCTTCGAGCCCGGCCTCGCGGAGGAGGTCGTAGACGGCGCGCGCCGGAAGCCCGATGACGTTACTCGGCGAGCCTTCGATTCCTTCGATGAATCGCGCGCCGCCGCCCTGCAGGGCGTAGGCCCCGGCTTTGTCCGCCGGTTCCCCCGACGCGACGTAAGCGGCGATCTCGTCGTCGGTCAGCGAAGCGAACCGCACCCGCGAAACGTCCGATCGCTCGAGGATGCGTCCGTCCGCGCGGAGCACCACCGCCGTAACCACCGAGTGGGCGCGTCCGGAAAGGGCTCTGAGCATGCGGCGGGCGTCCTCGTCGCCGGCGGGCTTGCCGAAGATCCGGTCCCCGAGAAACACGAGCGTGTCGGCGGCGAGCACCGGGTCGTCCCCGGGAGGCTGCGCTTCGGCCTTCCGGCGGGCGATGCGCCGCGCCGCGGTCGGGGCGTCCTCCCCGGGGCGAAGCCCTTCGTTGACGTCCGAGGGCGCGATGCGGAAAGGAATGCCCATCGCGGCGAGAATTTCCGCCCGCCGCGGCGAGGCGGAGGCGAGGACGAGCGTCAGAGCGATTGCAGGGCGCGCCGCAGCTTGTCCACGGCCTCGTCCGCTTCGGCCGTGGTGAGATTGAGCGCCGGGCGCATGCGGATCGCCGTGAAGCCCGAGGCGAGCGCCATCAGACCCTCGCGGAGGCACGCGTCCAGGGCCTTGCCCCGGAGCTCCGTGCTCGGCAGGTCGAGCGCGAGGAGCAGGCCCTTGCCCCTCACGTTCGAGACGAGAGACGGCATCTCCTCGCCGAGCGCCTGGAGCTTCACGAGCAGGTGCTCGCCCACGACGCGGGCGTTCTCGACGAGATTCTCGGCGGCGATGATCTCGAAATAGCGGGTCGCCCGGAACATGTCGACGAGGTTTCCTCCCCACGTGGAGTTGATCCGCGAAGACACCTTGAACACCGAGTCCACGTCGTCGATCCGGTCGTTGACGGCGATCCCGCAGACCTGGGTTTTCTTGCCGAAGACGAAGATGTCGGGGACGACGCCCGTGTTCTGCCAGGCCCACATGGCGCCGGTCACGCCGACTCCCGTCTGGACCTCGTCGCAGATCAGCAGGAACTCGTTCTCGTCGGCGAGCTCGCGGAGCTTCCGGAAAAACTCGGGCCGGAAATGGTTGTCTCCGCCTTCGCCCTGGATCGGCTCGATGATGAGGGCGGCGATGTCGTCCTTTCGCTCGGCGAGCGCCTGCCGGACCTCGGCCACGGCCTGCGCTTCGAGCCGCTCCACCTCCTGCGTCACGGCGGGCGTGACGGGGAAGGTGAGTTTCGGGCAGGTGATGCGAGGCCAGTCGAATTTCGGGAAGTACTGGGTCTTGCGCGGGTCGGCCGTGTTCGTGAGCGACAGCGTGTAGCCGGTCCGCCCGTGGAACGCGTTCCGGAGATGGATGATCTGCTGGCCCTTCTCGCCGGGGACGCCGCGGGCGATGTTCTTGCGGACCTTCCAGTCGAACGCCGTCTTCAGGGCGTTCTCGATCGCGACGGAGCCCCCTTCGACGAAGAACAGGTGGCGGGAATGCGAGGGCGGCACGGCGATCCGGGAAAAGGTCTCGACGAACTCGGCGTAGACCTGGGTGTAGATGTCGCTGTTGGCGGGCTTGTTGGTGGCGACGTCGGCGAGCTTCTCGCGGAAATCGACGGTCTTCAGCTTCGGGTGGTTGTAGCCGACGGGACACGTGGCGAAATTCGTGAAGAAGTCCAGGATGTACCGGTCACTCCGGGCGTCGTAGAGGTAGGAGCCCTTGCTGCGCTGAAGATCCATGACCACGTGGTAGCCGTCCACGAGGATGTGCTGCGACAACCGATCGAGGACTTCGCGCGCCTCGACCACGTTCCTGACGACTGACGACATGCCGTTCTCCTTCGTCCCGGTGATTCGACGACCGGGTGCCGAGATGCCCCGATCGAACCGGGCGCCGCGGTGCGCGGGGAAAATATCACGCCCCGGGAACGCGGTTCAAATGACGGGCGCCGTGGCGTGGGGGATGCCCGGGGCGGAACGGTGGGTCTGGTCCTTGCCCGACTGCTTGGCGCGGTACATCGCGGCGTCGGCGGCCCGGAGGAGCTCGTTCTTCTGCTGCTCGATCGACGCGCCGGGCGTGGTGTTCTCGCGGACCGAAGCGATTCCCATGGACGCCGTGATGGTGCGGAGCGACAGCGCCGCCTCGTTGAAGCCGTAGGGACGCGAAAGGTAGACGGCGCTCCGGATCGCTTCGCGGATCGCCTCCGCGAGCCGGAAGCCCTCGGCGATCGTCATTCCGGGCAGCACGAGCACGAATTCGTCCCCGCCGTACCGGGTGAGCGTCGCCCGTTCGTCGGTCACCGTTTTCGCGAGGATGTAACCGATTTCCCGGAGGACCTGGCTGCCCGCGAGATGGCCATGGTGGTCGTTGACGGACTTCAGGTTGTCGAGGTCGAGGAAGATGAGCGAGAGGTCGCCCCCGTCGCGCGCGAGGCGCGAAAGATCCTGCGACAGCCGGAGGTGGAGGTAGCGATCGTTGTAGAGGCCGGTCAGCCCGTCGCGCTTGGCGACTTCGTGCGCCCGCCGCGCGTCGAGCAGGTTCTGGATCGAGATCGACGCGTAGTCGGCGAAGATTTCGATCAGGCGCCGGTCCTTGCCGACGAACCCCTCCGGGCCTTCGCGGTTCACGAGCTCGAGCACGCCGCAGACGGCGGACTCGATCTTGATCGGAACGCACAGCACGGAGCGCGTCTCTTCCTGCGTCGTCATGTCGATCGAAGGGTAGAAGTAGGGATCGTCGACGACGTCGGGGGTCATGTAGGCGACGCCGCTCACGTAGACGTGCCCGACGATCCCGATGCGCGCGCTCATCCGCTGCCCCAGGATCGAGAGCGCCCTCCGGCCGAAGGTCGCGATGAAGACGAGGTCGCTCTCGGACCGATCGTTGGTGTTCTTCGTCGCCGGATCGTCCAGGAGGATCGAGCCCGCCTCGGAAGGCACGAACTCGTTGGCCTTCTGGAGAATTTCGCGCAGGAATCGGTCGATCTCGATCTCCCCCGAATACGGATAGAAGGCCTTGTGCCTTTCGAGGAAGTCTTCGAGTCTCTTGTTTTCGAGCGTGTAAACCGAAGACATGGAACGGAAATTTTATCACGCGGGAGACGGGTGGCCAGTCTCGAGTCGCGAATTCCGGATCGGGCGGAAGGCGGTCCCCGCCGACCGGGAGGTCGCCGTGCTGCCGGAAAATGCTCGCCGGGAACCTTCCCCGACTCGTGACTCCTGAACCCCGACCCGTGACTCGCGACTCGCCGACCCGCGACTCTCCGAGGCGGGTTCAGCCCCGTGAAGCGCGGGCCTTTTTCCAGCGCGCGGCCGCGTCGCGGATCTCTTCTTCGAGGGCGCGGGCGGCATCGTCGCGGGAGGAGAATACGGGCGCGAAACGGATCTCCTGGAGCCGCCGCCGCCACGCCGAGACGCGTTCGCGGTCTTCCTCCCCCCGGCCCGCGGCGCGGGCCTCGAGGTCGTCGAGGAGCCGATCGAGGCGCTCGCTTTCGGGGATCGCTTCGACGTCCGCCGGGAAACGAGAGGCCATTCCCCGGCGGCCGAGCCAGAAGCCGAGCAGAAGAAGGAGGAGCGCCCCCGCGCCGGCGACGGCGATCCCTGCGGCCGCACGCCGCGGCGGGACGGCGACCGCCGGCGGGGGAAGCGTCGGCGCGGCCGGGACGACGGGCGGCTCGACGAAGGCGCGCAGGGGCGACGAGGCGATCGTCACGAGGCGGCTCGTGGCGGGATCGAACACGGGGAGCGACAGCGCCGGAACGACGACCTCTCCCGGTTTGTCCGGCGTGACCACCCACTGCCAGGTCTTGGTCGAGGAGAGGCGTGACGCCGCGCGCCGCGTGGTCAACCGGGCCTCGGGCTCCGAAACGCGCGCGCCGGGGATCGCCAGCGCCGGCGCCGGAATTTCCGAGAGGCGACCGTCGCCCGTGAGCTGGGCGGTGATCGCAAACGCGCCTCCGAGCGGGAGGTGCGTCCGGTCCAGAGAGTCCCGGAGCGTGAAAGAGCCGACGGGCGTCGCGGGGCCCGCGCCTTTGGCCCGGCAGACGATCGCGAGCGGCGTCGACGCGCGCTCGACGGGCGACTCGTCGCCGAACGGAGAGTCGAAGAAGTCGAACGACAGGCGGCGCACGGCCATGCGTGCCCGCGCGGGGCCGATCGTGAGCTTTCCCGGGCGGATCGGGAAGAGCGCCTTCCGGATCATCGGATAGGCGCGCCAGAGCACGCCGCCCAGGTTCCACACCTTCGGCGTCACGTTGCTTTCGCGCTCGAGGTCCTCCACCCAGAACCCGCGAAAATCGGGAAGCGACTCGATCTCCCCCTGGGTCGCCTGCCCGCGGGTCACGAGATAGAGGGTCCAGATCGCCTGCTGGCTGGCGTACGGAGCGGCGGGCTCGATCCTCGAGACGAGCGCCGGGTCGGACGTTTCCGCGGGGGCCGGCTCGACATCCGATGCCGCGCCTCCCACGTTGATCGCGAGCGGGGCGGTCGTGATCGTGCGACCCGCGGGATCGACGAGGTTGATCGGGCCGACGCCGGCGCGTCCGGCCTTTCCGGCGCGCACCCGGTAGACCAGGAGGGTCCGGCTGGAGCTCCGGCCGTTGATCCACTCGAATCGATTTTCGAGCGAAGGGCCCGCGACGGTTTCGAGATTGACGAGCGGGAGGACGGGGGCCTTCGCGAGATGGAAGGCTCCGGCCACTTCGATCTGCAGGATCGCCATCTGTCCCGGAGCGAGCGCGTTCGGCTCGAGCGTCACGGAGGCGGAAGGGGCGGCTTCGGCCGGGAGAGCGCCGCCGGGGAAGGCTTTCGCGATCTTCGCGAGCCCGGCCGGGAGAAGGAGCGCGAAGACGGCGACGCAACGGCGGATTTCCGGTCTCACCAGTCTTTTCCCTTCACCGCCGCCGACGGCTTCTCGCGCTGGCGCTGTTCGAGGTCGAGACTTCGGAGCAGGGCTTCCGCCTCTTCCCGGGTCATTCCCGCGTGCTTCTGAAAGTCCGAATCGCCCGCGGGGTCCGGTCTGGGCGGCGATTTCGGCCCGGTCTTCGGAGGCGCGGGCGAACCCTCCGGACGGGGCGACGGCGGAGGTTGACGGAGACTCCGCAGGGCGATCTCGAAATTCCGCTTGGCGTCCGGCCGCGCGGGATCGAGGATCAGGCTCGCGCGAAGCTCTTCGACCGCCTGCGGCGCCTTCCCGTGCCCGAGGTCGTAGGTCCCCTGCTGGTAGAGCGCGTCGGCGGCGAGCGATCGATCGGCACCTTTCGCCGCTTCGAGAAGCTTTTCGCGGGCCTGATCGTTTCCCGCGGCGGCGAGCGCCGTCCCGAGGTCGTAGGCCCACGTCCGGTCGGAAGGATCGCGGCGGCGCGCGTCGGCGAAGGCGCGGGCGGCATCCGGCAGGCGCCCTTCGCGGTAGGCCTTCGCCCCCGCCCGAGCCTCGCGCCGGGCGGGCGAGAAAATCGAAAATATCGAGGCGAGGACGAGGAGGGCGATCATGCCTCGCCTCCGCGCGGAAGAGACCAGAGCGTCCACGCCGCGATGGCTCCCGCGAGCGGCCAGGGAGCGCGCGGGACCGGCTCGCGCGAACCGCGCCCCATCGGGCCGGATCCGGCGGGCCGGGAGGCGGCGATCGCGGCCGCCGCGACCTCGGGCGCGCCGAGCGCCGCGAACCTTCCCCCGCATTCCCGCGCGAGCCCCTCGAGGTCGGCGGGGTGGGCCCGCGAGACCACGGGCGAGCCGGCGTCGTTCAGGATCGAGCCGTCGCGCGCCGGCACCGGCGCTCCCCCCGTGCCTCCGACGGAGACGGCGTCCAGCGTCACGCCGCGACGGCGGCATTCCGCGGCCGCCTCGGCGAGCTTCGCGTCGAGGTCTTCCCCATCCGAGACGAGCACGATCGACCGGGCGCGCGCCGGGCGGGCCGCGAGGAGAACGAGGGCGAGGCGGACGCCGCTGCCGAGATCCGAACCGGGCGAGTCCGATCCGCGCGGGGCGAGCTCCGCGACGGCGTCCTCGGCCGCGGCGCGATCGAGCGTGAGGGGGCAGACGACGTCTCCCTCTCCCTCGACGCGCACGACGGCGGCGCGGACGTTCTCGGGAAGGCTCCGGAAATACGACCGCGCGAATAGCCGCGCCTCGGTGAAGCGGTCGGGCGCGGCATCGCGGGCGAGCATCGAGCCCGATGTGTCGAGGACGAGGACGACGTCGCGCTCCGCGGAGGCGGTCGGCGTCGGGCGGAATCCCCACTGCGGGCCGGCGAGCGCGACGGCGAGCAGCGCGAACGCGGCCGCCGGGAGGAAGGGCCGGAACGGGGAGCGAACGGGGAACTGCGGGTCGAGCCGGCGCACCGCGGCGCGCGACTTCCGGGAGGCGGCCCCGAGGAGAGCCGCGAGCGCCGCAAACCCCGCCGCCGCGGCCGCGAGCCAGCGCGGGTCGGTCCAGGTCACGCGTTCTCCGTTTCGATGCGGAGCGGTCCGGCTCCGAGAAGGAGCGCCGCGAGGAGCATGGCGCCGGCCAAGAGCGTCGGCATCCGGGAGAGGTCCTTCCACGAAATCTCCCACCGGCGAGGAAGGGGGGATTTCTCCATTCCGTCGATCGTGCCGAAGATGTCGTGCAGCGCCCGCGCGTCGGTCGCCCGGAAGAACCGCCCGCCGGTCCGCGCGGCGACGCGCCGCAGGAGAGTTTCGTCCACGTCGACGTTCGCCTCGATCCGGCGCCGGGCGGTCCGGCCGGTCCCCGGGTCCCGGACCGTGACGGTGATCGGCACCCGGCCGCCCTTTCCCACGGCGATCGTGTGCACGCGGATGCCGTAGGCCGCGGCGATCCCGGCCGAAGTATCCGGATCGATCTGGCCGGCGTTGTTGCCGCCGTCGGTCACGAGCACCAGCACCCGGCTCCGCGCCGGGAGCGCCTTCAACCGGGCCACCCCCGTCGCGACCGCGTTTCCGATCGCCGTTCCATCCGTGAAGCGCTCGCCGTCCGTCGCGGCGAGGAGCGCGAGGAGCGTCTCGTGGTCTTCGGTCGCCGGGCAGACCGTGCGCGCGTTGCCGGCGAACGCGAGGAGCGCGATCGCGTCGTCCGGGCGCCCCCGGATGAAGTCGGCGACCACGTTTCGCGCCACGTCCAACCGGTTCCGGGGCTGGAAGTCCTCGGCGGACATCGATCCGGAAACGTCGAGCGCGACCGCGAGCGCGACGCCCGGCGGCCCGGCGATCGCGCGCCGGACGAGCCGCCGCGGACCGGCCAGCGCCACGATCGCGGCGCAGAGGCCGAGGGCGCTCAGGATCGCGGGAAGAGACGCCGCCCGGGAGGCGGCCGTCGCGCCGCCGGGAGCGAGGCCGGGGACCGAGGCGGAGTCCCGCGCCCGCGCGAGCAGGCGCCAGGCGAAGAGCGCGGCGGGAACGGCGAGAAGGAGGAGCGCCGCGGGGCGCGCGAAACCGCTCACGCGCTCTCCCGGGCGGCGGCGGATTCGCCCTCGCGGATCGCCGCGGCGGCTTCCCGCGCGGCGGCGATCGCCGAGAGCGCCTGCTCGCGCCGGTGCTCGATCCGGGCGAACCGGAATCCGTCGCACGTCGAGAAGACCACGTGCAGGTCGTCGGCCGACTCCTCGGAAACGCGCTCCCGCGCGCGCGAGACGATCTCCGACGAGGTGAACCGGGTCGCGGGGACGGCGAGCTTCTGCTCGAGATACCAGCGCGTGATTTCCGCGAGCCAGTCGTAGAAGGTTTCCTCCGGGACGGACTTCGCGAGCGAGCCTTCGAGCAGGTCGAGCTCGGCATCGAACACTTCGTCCGCGGTCCGGACGGCGAACGCGGCGTCCCGGCGGCGCCGGCGAAGGAAGAAGACGAAGAGACCGGCGACGGCGGCCGCGAGGAGCAGGGCGGCCGCGAGCTGCCACGACACAAAGGTCTTCGTGATCGGCGGCCGGTAGGGCGCGGCGGCCGGCGGGGCCGTTCCGGCCGGGAGGACCGACGGGACCGAGATCCGCGAGGTCGCCATCGACCCGGACGCCGGGCGCGCCGCCGCGTTGCCGGGACCGGGGCGGATCGAATAGGCGTAGGAGAGCGGCGCGACCGGCCCGGGAGCAAACGGCGCCCAGGTCTCGGCGCGTTCGATTCTCCACCCTCCCGGAATGCGCCGGTAACTCCAGGGAGCAACCGACAGCCGCGTGAACGCCGGCGACGACGGGGGGTTCACGAGCGCGACCGTCGATCCACCCGGTGCTTCGAGTCCGACCGTGACCGTGATCCGATCGCCCACGGCGGCCCGAACCGGGGAAGCCGTCGCGGCCGCGGTCATCGCCGGACGCCTCCGCGCGCCCGGAAGAACGCCGAGAGGGCCCGCGACGGCGACCGGGCGGTGTCGAGCGAGAGGAGATCGACCCCGATCTTCGCGCACGCCGTTTTCGCGGCCGTCGCGCCGGTCGCCGCGGTCCACGAAGCGCGAAACGCCGCGGACGACGCATCCACGAGCCGAATCTCGCCCGTCTCCGCGTCCCGCAGGCGGAAAAGTCCGCGGGCGGGGAACTGCCTTTCGGCGGGATCCGACAGGGACAGCGCGACGACGTCGTGCTTGCGGGCGAGGGCGCCGAGCTCGCTTTCCCAGCCCCGGCCGCGGAAGTCGGAGAGGAAGACGACGAGCGCCCGGGATTTGAGCAGCCGTCTCGCGGCGCGGAGTCCCAGGGCGAGATCCGTCCCGGAGCCTTCGAGCTCCCGCGAGAGGACGTCGCGCACGATCGCGAGCGCGTGCGCCTTTCCCCGCGCCGGGCGGATGATCTTCTCGATGCGGTCGGTCGCGAGAATCGCGCCGACGCGGTCGCGCTGCGCGGCGGCGGCGATGGCGATCGCGGCGGCAGCCTCGGCGGCGAGGTCGCGCTTGGTCGCGAGCGCCGAGCCGAAGTCCTCCGACGCGGAGAGATCGACGACGAAGAGGAGCGTCCGGTCCCGCTCTTCGCGGAAGAGCTTGACGTGGGGGATGCCCGTGCGGGCGGTGACGTTGCCGTCGATCAGGCGGACGTCGTCTCCCGCGCGGTACTCGCGCACCTCGGCGAACTCCATGCCGCGGCCGTGGAAGACCGAGCGATAGTCGCCGGCGGGCGACGCCTCGCTCTTCTTGCGGGAAACGACGGCGATGCGCTCGACGCGCCGGAGAAGCTCCTCGGCCGAGAGAGGCCGGACGCGCCGGCGCTGGCTAGTGCTCCAACGGAACCGGAACACCGGCTCTCCTCACGGAACCGGGACTCTGCCGAGGAGCCTCGCGATGACGGCGTCCGGCGTGACGCCTTCCGCTTCGGCCTCGAACGTGAGCACGAGCCGGTGCCGGAGGACGTCGGGAGCGAGCGCCTTCACGTCCTCGGGAACGACGAACGCGCGGCCGTCGAGGAACGCGCGCCCGCGCGCGGCGGCCAGCAGCGACAGCGATCCCCGGGGCGAAGCCCCGTAGGCCATCCAGCCCGCCGCTTCGGAAAACCCGTGATCCCGCGGAGCGCGCGTGGCCGCGCAGAGCGCGACGATGTATTCGCGGATCCGCCGGTCGGCGTAGACGGCCGACACGGATCGGGACGCGGCCTCGAGATCGGCGGGCGAGAGCACGGGGGACGGCACCGGCGGGAGGCCGTCGCCGGCGAGCTCCAGGATCGCGAGCTCTTCGTCGCGGGAAGGGTAGGTGACGAGGCACTTGAGGAGGAACCGGTCGGTCTGCGCTTCGGGAAGAGGGTAAGTCCCCTCCTGCTCGATGGGGTTCTGCGTGGCGAGCACGAAGAAGGGGTCCGGGAGCCGATGGGTTCCGTCGCCGAGCGTGACCTGCCTCTCCTGCATCGCCTCGAGGAGGGCCGACTGGACTTTCGCGGGCGCGCGATTGATCTCGTCGGCGAGCACGATGTGGGCGAAGAGGGGGCCGAGCCGGGGCGTGAATTCCCCCGTGGAAGGATGAAACACGAGCGTGCCGGTGAGGTCGGCCGGAAGGAGGTCGGGGGTGAACTGGATTCGCGAGAACGAGGCGTCGATCGCGCCGGCGAGCGCCCGAATCGCGAGCGTCTTGGCGAGCCCCGGCACTCCTTCGACGAGCACGTGTCCGCGCGCGAGCAGGCCGATCAGCAGGCGATCCAGAAAGGATTCCTGTCCCACGAGGGCCGTGTGAACGGCCCTTCGCAGCTCGGCGAGCTTTTCCCGGTGCTCGTCGACGGCGGACGAGGCCGCGGCCGGGACGGTTTCGGAAGTATCCAAGCGGTTCTGCCTTTCGCAACCCGGGTGCCAGGCCATTTTCCCGGCGAATCGGGCTTTTTTCCTCGATGATGCGCCGTTTTCGGCGCTCCCGGCGCCACATTGACCGGTTCCCCCCGCAACGCGCACAATCGGGGAATGGGCGATACCGGTCCCTCGGCAACCGTCCGGACGGCGCGGGACCAGTGAATTCGCCGTTTCCTCCGCGTCGAAAGTGGGGCCAGAACTTCCTGGTCGACCGGTCGGCCGCCGATCGAATCGTGGCGGCGGCCGCGATCTCGCCCGGCGAGACCGTGCTCGAGATCGGCGCCGGAGACGGGGCACTGACGCGCAGTCTCCTCGCGACCGGCGGCCGGCTCCTCGCCGTCGAGATCGACGAGAGGCGGGCTGACGCCCTTCGGCGCGAGCTCGCCGGCGACGCGAACGCATCCGTCGAGACCGGCGACGCGCTGGCGAGCTCCATCGGCGAGCGCCTCTCGCGTCACGGTCTGCCGGCCCCCGCGGTGGTCGTCGGGAACCTTCCGTACAACGCGGCGACGCCGATCCTCCGGGCGGCCCTGAGAGAGCGGGAAAGCGTCTCGCGCATCGTCGCGACCGTGCAGAAGGAAGTGGCTCGCCGCTTCGTCGCGCGACCGGGATCGGACGACTACGGCTTTCTCTCCGTCTTCACCGCGTTCTTCGCCGACGCCGAGATCCTGTTCGATCTTTCGCCGGGAGCCTTCCGTCCCCGCCCGAAGGTGACCTCCTCCGTCGTCCGCTTCCGTACCAAGGCCGCGCCCGTCGAAGGCGAGGCGCTCGAGCGGCTCCTGGGAATCGTGTCCCGCGCCTTCGCGGCGCGCCGGAAGACGCTCGCCAACGCGGTTTCTGCGGGAGGCGACCGCGGGCCGTGGGAGAAGGCGATCGCGGCGATCGGAAGGCCCCCGACCGTGCGCGCGGAGGAGCTCTCTCCGGACGACTTCGTCGCGCTCGCCGCCGCCGCTGCGGCAGCGAGTCGGGAAGGGGCGGGAGAACGATGATGCCGTCATGCGAGCTGACACACCTCGGGGGACTCGGCGAATTCGGCAAGAACTGCCTCGTCATCCGCTCGGGCGGGGAGGCGATCGTCGTCGACGCCGGCATCTCGTTCGGCGACGAGCTCCTTCCGGGAATCGGCGTCGATCGCATCGCTCCCGATTTCTCCCTCCTCGCGCGGGAGAAGGTCGTCGGGATCTTCCTGACCCACGGACACGAGGACCACATCGGCGCGCTCGGAATCCTCCTCCGAACGGTCTCGGCCCCGGTCTTCGCCACGCCGTTCACGGTCGCTCTCGCCGATCGGCGGCTGTCCGAAGAGAAGGGGCACGCCGTTCTCCGCGCGGTGCCCTGGCGGGAACCGGTCGAGGTCGGCGGGTTCGCCGTGTCCTTCCTGCCCGTTTCGCATTCCGTCCCTCAGTCCGCCGCCCTCCTCATCGAGTCCGGGGGGCGGAAGGTCTTCCACACGGGCGACTTCAAGTTCGATCCGGATTCGCCCGCGGGGGAGGGGACCGATCTCGACGACATCGCCCGTCGCGCCGGCGGATGCGACCTCCTCCTCTTCGACTCCACCAACGCCGACCGCGAAGGGGAGTGTCCTTCGGAATCGAAGGCGCGCGAGGGACTCCACCGGCTCGTCGCCGAATCCGCCCCGGGGAGGATGATCCTGACGACCTTCTCGAGCCAGGTCGCCCGCATGGCGGCGGCGGCCGAGGCGGCCCGCGCGGCCGGGCGCCGGATCGCGATTCTCGGCCGGAGCATGTCGGAAATCGCCGAGATCGGCGAACGCTACGGCTACCTCTCGTTCGGTTCGGGAGCCCTCGTCGGTCGGGAAACGCTCGCCGAGCTGTCTCCCCGGCGCACTTTCGTCCTGTGCGCGGGTTCGCAGGGCGAACCGAGCTCCGCCCTCGCGCGGGTTTCGGCCGGCGTTCATCCCGATCTCAAGACGTCGCCCGGCGATCGGGTGCTCTTCTCCGCCCGGACGATCCCGGGGCGGGAGAGCGCGGTCGCCCGCGTGGTGGACGACTTCCTTCGCGGGGGAGTGGCCGTCGAACGGGACGCTGCGCATGTCTCGGGCCATGCTTACCGGGGCGATCTCGAGCGCCTGGTCGCGGCGCTCGCACCGCGCGCCGCGATGCCCGTGCACGGGCGGCGCGAGTCCCTCGAGCGGGGCGCGGCGGCCGCGCGCATGGCCGGCGTGCCCGCGGAAAGCGTTTTCGTCCTGGAAAACGGCGACTCCCTGTTCGTGGGAGACGAGCTGCGGGTCGAAAGGGGTGCCCGCCCCGCGGCGGCCATCTCGCTCGACTCCGGGGGCGGGCTCGCGATCGACGAGGAGACCCTGCGCGATCGGCGGCAGCTCGCCGGAGCGGGCGTCGTGGCCCTGACGATTTCGGCGGAGCCGCTCGCCGCGCGCGACATCGCGCTCCGGGGAGTCGCCGCGCCCCCGGGCTCGGAGGCGGAGATCGCACGGGAGGTAGAATCCGCCCTCGGGCGTGCGTCGGCGAGCGACCGCGCGAATGCTGACTGGGTTCGCCGGGAGGCCGTCCTCGCGGCGCGCCGCGTCTGCCGCCGGGAGTGGGGAATCCGACCGCTCGTCGTCGTCCTGATCGATCCTCGGCGTTGAACCCGCGTGTTACCATCGTCCGAATCGGGTCATTCGTCGGGAAGGAGAGGGTTTGAGCTACGTTCAGGCGCTGCTGCTCGGCGTGGTCCAGGGGCTGACCGAGTTTCTGCCAGTGTCCTCTTCGGGACACCTGGCGTTCGTCCAGAACCTGCTTCCCGGTTTTCACCAGGTCGGCGTGCTCTTCGACGTGATGCTGCACGTCGGGACGCTCGTCGCCCTCGTCGTCTTCTATCGCGGCCTGCTCGCCGAGGAGTGCCGTTTCGTCGTCTCGAAGGATCCGGGCGCGCGGGCGCGCGGATGGAAGCTCGCGGGTCTCGTCGTCGTGGCGACGATCCCGACGGCGATCGTCGGCCTCTTCCTCAAGAAGACGGTCGAAGGCGCGTTTCGCGACCTTCGCGCGGTCGGCTGGGCGGAGCTCGGAACGGCGTTCCTGCTCGCCGTTTCGGCTCTCCGGCGGCGAGGGGAGACGGATCGGGAGACGATGACGTACGGGCAGGCGGTGCTGATCGGCGTGTTCCAGGGGCTCGCGGTGCTTCCCGGACTCTCGCGGTCCGGATCGACGATCGCCGCCGCCCTCCTGATCGGTTGCGCCGGGCGCTGGGCGGCGGATTTCGCCTTTTTGCTCGCGATTCCGGGGATCGCCGGGGCGGCGCTCGTCGAGAACTACGCCGCCTTCCGGAAGCTCGGAGGCGGTTTTTTCGAGAGCGGCGATTTCTTGAAATATTGCGTCGGCGCGGTCGTGGCCGGCATCGTGGGCTACCTCACCATCGCGTGGATGATTCGCCTCGTCTCGGACCGCCGCGTTCACTATTTCGCGATCTATTGCGCGCTGTTCGGCGTCATGCTCCTCGTGTTTTTCGGCGGCGGGCATGTCTGACCGGCGGCGCCCCGCCCCGGGACGGGGCGCGGGCGCCTTCCGCCCGGCCATGAGCGGGGGAGGCGGCGCCCGGAGCGCGTGGCCGGCCGATGTCTGAAAAGACGAAGCGCTACGCGGACGAGGCGCTCGGGCTGCTCCTCTTCGTCGGAGCGCTCCTGACCGCGCTCTCCCTCTTTTCGCACACGCCGCGCGATCCCGTCCCTTTCTTTTCCAGCACGACCGGAGAGAACGCGCGCGCTGCGAACTGGGTCGGGGGATTCGGGGCCATGTGGTCGTTCCTCCTCCTCACGGTCTTCGGGCTGACGGCCTGGCTTCTCGTCGCGGGCCTCGCCGCGTGGGGAGCCCACCGGTTCACGGCGAAACGCTTCGTCAACCCCGGAACGAAAGCGATCGGCCTCTTCCTGCTGGTGCTCTCTCTCCCGGCGCTCCTTTCCCTTCTCCTCGGGGTGCGCGATTACCGGGGCGAAGCACTCGACTCGGGGGGCCTCCTCGGAAGCGGGATCGCGGGTTTTGTCCGCGCGCGTTTCAACACGGCGGGCTCGCTCATCGTGCTCTCGGCCCTCTTCGTCCTTTCGATTCCCCTCTCGACCCAGGTGTCGCTCGGCGAGGCCCTGTTCCATCTGAAGCTGAAGGCGATCGGCGTGTTCGGCCGGTTCCACCTCGGATTCTCGCGGCGGCGCGAACGGCGCATGAAGGAACGATTGAAGCGCACCGTCGTGATGAAGCACATCGAGAAATCGCGCCTGGAAGAAGCCCGGTTCGACGAAAGGCCGCTTGAGGGCGACGCCGACCGGGGGCCCGTCAAGGTGCGCAAGGTCGAAGGGGAGGGGAAGTTCTCGATCCGGAAAGTGAGCGCTCCCCCCGCTCCCGCTTCCTCCCCGGCGTCTTCCGGACGGGAGAAGGAAAAGCCGAGGGAGAAGAAGAAGCCTTCGCCCCAGAAGATCCTTCCGATCGAGGTCGGCGGTTATCTCTATCCGCAGAGCTCGCTCCTCCAGAAGTACGACCCGGTCGGGTCCTTCGACCGCAAGCAGCTTCCGGAAATCGCGCGGCGAATCACCGAGAAGTGCGCCGAATTCGGCGTCGAAGGGGAAGTCGTCGAGTTCCATCCCGGTCCCGTCGTCACCACGTACGAGTTCCGGCCGGCGGCGGGCGTGAAGGTCACGCAGGTGATGTCGATGGCGGAGGACCTCGCGCTCGCGCTTTCCGCCGAGTCGATCCGGATCGAGCGCATCGCCGGCCGCTCCTCCGTCGGGATCGAGGTCCCCAATCCCGACGGCGGCGACCTCATCGCGCTCCGCGACGTGATCGAGTCCGAGCGGTTTGCGGCGGAGCGCTCGATGCTCGCCCTCGCGCTCGGAAAAGACATCCACGGCGAGCCGGTCGTCCAGAACCTCCAGTCGATGCCGCATCTGCTGATCGCGGGCACGACCGGTTCCGGGAAGTCGGTCGGCATCAACACGATCATCACGTCGCTTCTCTTCAAGGCGACGCCGGCGCAGGTCAAGCTGATCCTGATCGACCCGAAAATGGTCGAGCTCGAGATCTACAAGGACATCCCGCATCTCCTCACGCCGATCGTGACCGAGCCGAAGAAGGCGTCGAACGCGCTGAAGTGGGCGGTCTCCCAGATGGAGGAGCGCTATCACCTGCTCTCCAAGGTCGGCAACGTCCGGAACATCGACCAGTACAACCGCGCGGTCGAGGACAAGCAGACCGTGGCGGAGGTCAAGGCGCGGCTCGGAGCCGAAGCGGAAGACCTGGAGCTGAACCCGCTCCCCTACATCGTCCTCATCATCGACGAGCTGGCGGACCTGATGATGACCGCCCCGAAGGACGTCGAGGATTCGATCGCCCGCATCGCGCAGAAGGCGCGCGCCGTCGGGATCCATCTCGTCGTCGCGACGCAGCGCCCCTCGACGGACGTGCTGACCGGCGTGATCAAGGCGAACCTCCCTTCGCGCATCGCGTTCAAGGTCGCGACGAAGATCGACTCGCGCGTCGTCCTCGACGGCAACGGCGCCGAGAAGCTCCTCGGTCGCGGCGACATGCTCTATCTCGGCCCGGGGACCTCGCGGCTTCACCGGGTTCACGGGGCCTTCATCTCGGTGCAGGAGACGGCGGCGCTCGTGAAGTTCCTGAAGAAGCAGGCCAAGCCCGTCTTCGACGAGGAGATCACGAAGGACCGCGAGGAAGAAGCGCGCCTGGCGGGAGCCGCGGGGCGCAGCGAGGACTCCGACGAGCTCTACGACGAGGCCGCCCGGCTCGTCGTCAAGGAGCGGATGGCCTCGATTTCGTTCCTGCAGCGCCGCATGCAGATCGGGTTCTCGCGCGCCGGGAAGCTGATCGACATGATGGACAAGGACGGACTGCTCGGTCCGCAGAAGGGCTCGAAGCCGCGCGAGGTGCTGGTACCGGCCGATTATTTCGACGGGGTCGACCAGCAGGCGAGATAGAGCAGGCGCGTACCATACGGGTCGTCATACGGCCCGGGCGTCCGCGCGCGTCTTCCAACCCGTCTGGCCGCGCCTCGAGAATGTCGCGAGATGCGGCCCAAATCGTTTCCCTGGCATCTCGGCTCTCTCCCTCGGTCATTGCGAGGCCGCTTTGCGGCCGCGGCAATCTGGCCCCGGTACTCTTGGCCCTCAGTCCGCTTGAGCCTTCGATAGAGCGGTGGAACGCTTGCGGGCCCCGCCCGGCATCCCGGCATGCCGGCTGCTAAGATGACTTCTCGATGGCGGGCGAAAAGGAATTCCTGTCGGAAACCGAGGTTCGCCGCGTCGCCGAAGAGGCCCGCGAGACGGAGTGGCGGTCCGCGAGCTTCCTGAAAGAGCTCTTCCTCGGGAACTTCCGGCTCGATCTCGTCCACCCGTTCCCGGCCGAGCCGGTCGAACGCCCCGAGTTCCGCGCGTTCTACGACCGCATGGCGGATTTCCTCACGGAGGAAGTCGACTCCGACGCGATCGACCGGGAAGGGAAGATCCCGAAGCGCGTGATCGACGGCCTCGCGCGGATGGGCGCCTTCGGCATGAAGATCCCGAAAGAGTACGGCGGGCTCGGGTTTTCCCAGAGCGAGTACGCAAGGGTCATCGAGCTCATCACGAGCGTGGACGGAAACCTGATCGCGCTCCTTTCCGCCCACCAGTCGATCGGCGTGCCGCAGCCGCTGAAGCTCTTCGGCACCGAGGAGCAGAAGAAGAAATATCTGCCGCGTCTCGCGCGGGGCGCGGTGTCCGCGTTCGCGCTGACGGAGTCGGACGTCGGCTCCGATCCCGCGAACCTCGCGACGACCGCCGAGCGCACGCCCGACGGCGATTACGTCCTGAACGGCGAGAAGCTCTGGACGACCAACGGCACGATCGCCGAGCTCTTCGTCGTGATGGCGCGGCATCCGGACACGAAGAAGATCTCCGCGTTCATCGTGGAGAAAGCCTGGCCGGGCGTCGAAGTCGTGCTGCGCTGCCACTTCATGGGTTTGAAGGCGATCGAGAACGGCGTCATCCGCTTCACGAACGTCCGCGTGCCGAAGGAGAACCTCCTGCTGGCCGAAGGGCGGGGCCTGAAGCTCGCCCTCGTGACGTTGAACACGGGCCGGCTCACGCTCCCGGCGTCCTGCGCCGCGGGCGCCAAGCGCGCGCTCGAGATCTGCCGGACGTGGGCGGCGGAGCGGGTGCAGTGGGGGCAGCCGATCGGCAGGCACGAGGCGATCGGGCAGCTCCTTGCCGACATGGCCGCGACGACGTTCGCGATGGACGCGATCGTCGAGCTGACGAGCCGCATGGCCGACGAAGGGAAGCGCGACATCCGGCTCGAAGCGGCGGTCGCGAAGATGTGGAACTCGGAAGAGGGATGGACGATCGTCGATCGCGCGCTCCAGATCCGGGGCGGGCGCGGATACGAGACGGCCGATTCGCTGCGCGCGCGCGGGGAGCCCGCGATCCCGGTCGAGCGGATGATGCGGGATTTCCGGATCAACCTGATCTTCGAAGGATCGTCCGAGATCATGCGGCTCTTCATCGCGCGGGAGGCGCTCGACACGCACCTCCGCGTCGCGGGTGACTTCGCCGACCCGAGGGCCTCGCTCGGAAAGAAAATCGGCACCCTTCCGCGGATCGCCCGTTTCTACGCCGCCTGGTATCCCGGCCGGTGGATCGGCTGGGGCGCGTGGCCGCGGTATTCGGAGTTCGGAAGGCTCGCCACGCATGCGCGGTTCCTCGACCGGAGCGCGCGCCGGCTGGCGCGGGCGATCTTCCACCGGATGATCCGGCACGGCCCGAAGCTCGAGAAGAAGCAGGCGACGCTCTTTCGCGCGGTGGACATCGGCGCGGATCTCTTCGCGATGTCGGCCGCCGTCGCCCGCGCCGCGGCTCTCCGCCGGGCGGGAGGGGCTTCGGCCGAACGCGCGGTAGAGCTCGCGGATCTCTTCTGCCGGAACGCGCGCCGCCGCATCGGCGAGCGTTTCGCGGCGCTCGGCGACAACGACGACGCGTTGAAGCGCGCCGTCTCGAACCGGGTGCTTGCGGGAGAGGAGTCCTGGCTCGAGGAAGGCCTCCTTCCGGTCTCGTATGCCGCGCCTGTTCCGGAGAAGACGGCGAGAGCCGCCGTCTCCGCGGGCGAGTAGACGCCGCGATCTTGAACGTCGTTTTTTTCGGCACCCCTGATTTCGCGGTGCCCTCCTTCGTCCGGTTGTCCGAAGAACGGGATGTGCGGGTGACGCTCGCGGTCACCCAGCCCGATCGCCCGGTGGGGCGGCACGCGACCCTCACGCCCTCCCCGGTCGCCGCCGAGGCGCGGGCTCGCGGCGTGCCGCTCTTCCAGCCCGCCAGGATCCGCCACGACCCGGAGGTCGTGGCGCGCATCGGCGCGGAGCGGCCCGACGCGCTCGTCGTCGTCGCCTACGGCAAGATCTTTCCCGCCGAGCTCCTCGCGCTCGCGCCCCTCGGGTGCGTCAACGTCCACGCCTCCCTCCTGCCGAAGTATCGGGGCGCGTCTCCCATCCAGGCGGCGATCCTCGGGGGGGACGACGTGACGGGAGTCGCGACGATGCGGATGGAAGAAGCGCTCGACGCCGGCCCGCTCTACGCCGTCCGGGAAACGGCGATCGCGCCCGGAGACACGGCGGGCACGCTCTCTTCCCGGCTCGCGGGGATGGGCGCCGCGCTTCTCGCCGAAACGCTCGCCGTGCTCTCCCGCGGATCGGCGGTCGCCCGCCCGCAGGAGGGAGAGCCGACGTACTGCCGGACGATCCGGCGCGCGGACGGCGAGATCGACTGGTCCCGTCCGGCCGACTTCATTCTCCGGATGCGGCGCGCCTACACCCCCTGGCCCGGAATCTTCACGCAGCTCGAGGGGGAACGGGTGAAGATCCTCGAGGCGCATGCCGGTCCTTCATCGATCGGGAATCCTCCCGGCGCGATTCTCTCCGCCGCCGGCGAGGTTCAGATCGCGTGCGGCGAAGGAACCTCGATCGTCGCGACCCTCGTCCAGCGCGAGGGGAGGAATCCGGCCTCCGGCGAGGAGTTCCGGCGCGGGCTTCGCGG
>Ga0070666_10000293_pt1 | contig 32754 bp, 44 predicted proteins | sample KBSS23metaG_FD_64677 | JGI IMG/M metagenome (GOLD analysis project Ga0070666, IMG submission 64677) | Switchgrass rhizosphere microbial communities from Kellogg Biological Station, Michigan, USA - KBS S2-3 metaG | ecosystem: Host-associated > Plants > Roots > Rhizosphere > Soil ... | reverse complement strand
GCTGCCAAGCGGCGGCGCTAACCAGGCTGCCCGGTCCCGGTTCGACATGATGTCGAACCGGGACTTTTGCTTGGTTACTGGGCTGATCTGTGTTGAACACTAAAATTATTCAATAAGCTACTTTAGCTTTACTACAGGGAAATTACCGGTACTCAGGATTTGGAAAATCGAACCGAGCGCCCGCGTCCCATTGGCTGCGTTGATTGCCATAGGCCGGAATTCCACCAGCATTCTTGATCATTTGTGCCATATGCATGAGGTTCCAAGCCATAAATGTAGTATTACGGTTGGTAAAGTCGTTTTCGGGACCCCCTGAGCCTTCATCCAGATACGACGGCCCCGGCCCCGCGGGGCCCACCCAGCCAGCGTCAGCCTGAGGCGGAAGCACGCAGCCAAGGTGCTGAAGGCTGTAGAGCACATTCATGGAGCAGTGCTTGGCGCCATCCTCGTTGCCGGTAATAAGGCAGCCGCCCACCTTGCCATAGTAGGCGTACTGGCCTTTGTCATTAAGCTCAGCCGAATTCCCGTACAGTCGCTCAATCGTGCGCTTCATAACCGAGCTATTGTCACCCAGCCAAACCGGACCCGTCAGCACCAGGATATCGGCCGCCTGGACTTTTTTATAAATCTCTGGCCATTCATCGGTTTTCCAGCCATGCTCGCGCATGTCGGGATACACCCCTGTGGCGATGTCGTGATCGACCATGCGCAAAACCTCCACATCGACGCCATGCTTCTCCATCACCGCCTGGCTTATGTGAATGAGCCCCTCAGTATTACTAACTTCAGGTGAGCGCTTGAGGGTGCAATTAAGAAATAATGCCTTAAGGTCGCTAAAATCCCATTTCTCAGCCATGTGTACGCTCCGTTTGTTACTTCTGCTATGATAAACCCAATGAAGGAGCGCGTCATGAATGAAGACATGCTAGTGGTTACGACAAACGATATATCTGGCTACGAAATTGTGGAGGTATACGGCGAGGTGTTTGGCGTGCTGGTGCGCAGCCGTAACCTGGTCAGCAACTTTGGCGCTAGCTTGAAATCTATCATTGGCGGCGAGATTGGCGGCTACAGCAAGCTGCTCAGTGATAGTCGCCTGGAGGCGGTTAGCCGCATGAAGGCTGCTGCATCCGAGCGTGGCGCCAACGCCATCCTAGCCATGCGCTTTGACACCGGGGATATCGGTGGAACCATGAACGAAGTGGCGGCGTATGGCACGGCGGTTAAAATTCAGCCAAAAAAATGACCAAGCCACCCAAGAAATATGAGACAAGCATTCGAGAGCCACGCTGGCAGCAGGTCTTGAGTGTGCTTATTGTGGCGGGGTTTGTGGGGCTATGGCTACTCTTGATGCTCGTGAGTCATTCATAACCCTTTGGGGCGGCGGTGCGGCTTACACAAGGTAAAATTGGCTATGCAGCCAGGTTATAGCTCACTGTGTGTAGCTTTTTCAGAACTTTATACAGAAATATAATGACAAAACCGTCAAGTAGCATTGACAATAAGGCCTAACAGATATACGATACTGGGCAGACTTCGAGCCGAACGCTTGACCACTGACCCGAAGCCAGCTTTCTTTCCACCTCTACTACTCGCTTCAAGCTCAGCCGACATCTAAGGAGTTTCCGTGTTCGCCCACCACCTGCTCCCCACGTCACTGCGCCCCACCCCGACCGCCAGCAAGCCGCTCGCGGCCGTCGGGGCTGGTTCAGTCTTCTCGGTGGTGCTGTTCCTGGCGGCCCTCGTGCTCTCCGGAGCCATCGCCGCCATCGAGCACACCCCGCGTGTCACCGCAACCAACCTGATCGTGGCCAGCGCCTCCTGGGGCTTCATGATCGGCGCCATCGTCGGCGCCGTCCTGGCCATGACCTACCCCCTCACCAACACGGTCGACGCCGCCATCCCGGCCCGCGCAAGCTCGTAGCACATGGAACCACCGCCCGGTTGCCTCTCCTTCGTGAGAGGAGACCGGGCGGTTTCCTGTTGATTAAAGGCGAAAACCTGGTGCGGGACGCAGAACACGGGGCTCATCGCCCAGTAGGCTCACGAGCGCCGAGGGAGCCCCCTGAAGCTGGCCCTCGTCGAGATAGTAATCAACCCGCCTACCAAAGTACTGGCGCGCCTCAGCCACCGTCAGAGCAGGCTCAGACCCTTGCGGGTTAGCGCTGGGTGCCACCAACGGCCCGGTCTGTCGCAGTAGCCCGCGCAACTGCGGCTTAGCCGGCAGTCGGAAGCTCATCCCGCCGGAGCCTCGATGGAGATAAGCCAGCGCTGGGTCGATACACGGCAGAATCACCGTCACCGGGCCCGGCCAAGCTCGCTCCAGTAACACCCGGGCTGCCTCATTGGGATCTATCCCAAACCGCTTCAGCTCAGTTGCATCACTTATAAGCGTAATGAGTGGCTTGTGCGCGTCCCGTTCCCGTAGCCGGTAGATTCGCTCCACTGTTGCGGGGTTTAGTGCCGAACCAAGCACCCCATACAACGTGTCCGTAGGGATAACGGCAATGCCGCCCGACAGAATGGTGTGGGCGGCATGTTGCCAGGACTCAGGAGGCATCGTCAAACTTAGGCCTTAATGTAGGTGTTGACCTTAGCCTTGTTGATTTGATCGTCCATGTAGGTATTAAAATCAATCGTCTCGATGAGAATGTGCTGTATATGAGCCGTGTCACCAGTCTTGTCGACTACTTTCACAATCTCATAGCCATATTGCGACTTGAAGACATCCGACACCTGACCAGCCTGAAGAGCATCAATGGCCTTCTGCTCTTCATCCGACACCTGGCCCTTGCTCACGTTGCCAAGGTCACCACCAGTGGAGGCGTCCGAGGCCTGCGAGTACTGCTTGGCAAGCTCAGTAAAGTCGCCACCGCCCTTAATCTTGTTGAGCACATCCTGGGCCTTGGTCTTGGCCTGCTTATCCAGCGCCGGATCAGAGGAAACTTTATCCTGGAGCTTCTGCGCAAGCAGCTGCTTACGAACCACGCCCTTGAGATCACTCAAATTCCAACCGTAAATCTGGTTGAGGGTCTTGAGCAGTGTGTCCTTGCCACCGTAACGCTTATAGAGGTCATCCAGTAGCTTATCAACGTCTTTGCTGTTGACGGCAACTTTTTTCTGACTCGCCAGCTGAGCAATGACCGCATCACTCTTGAGCTTGGCTAAAGCGTGTTGCTTGATCTGCGCCACCAATTTCTTGCCGTCAGCTGAGTTGTAATCTACGGCTGGCTGGTTGTTGAGCTTAGCGTTGTTTTGGTAGGCGCGCTTGTTGGCATCTACCTCAAACAAGTAGCTATGGTAGCTTACAAACTGACCGTTTACCCTCTCCACAGGATACGGAATGACGCCGCTCACCGCCTTTACCACCTGGTTTTCGCTCTTGTAGGCGTAAACCAGTACGCCGAAGACAATCACAATCAGCACCAGCAGAATAACCAGCGCAGCACCGATCTTGATAGCCAAGCTCTTGTAGTCCCGAGGCTTTGCTGGATCGGTCTTGGTCTCAGGCAGCACAGCAGCCTGAGGGCGAGCCAACTCGGCTACGGTAGCTGTGGGCTTGGCCGTAGGGACCGTGGCAGAACTTGGACCCGCAGCAGTCTTAAAGACTGGCTTGTCAGGCATTTTAGCTGCGGGCTTCTTGACGGTCGGTTTTTTGGACTTGGAATCAGCCGACTCCACTGGTTTCGACAAGTCTGCAGCATCGTTCTTGGGCTGGGTCGAATCCAGCTCGGATTTCTTCTTCGGCAAAACAAAAAACTCCTATTATAAACGCGGGACACACCCTTTAGCGCCATGCTACATGAGTCGAGACTAATTGTCGAACGGTGTGCCCTGGGCGCCGCCCACATTCTGCACGGCTTCTAGGATGTGGCGATGAATCTCGACAGGCCTATGAATGATGGGCATGCGGAACTCACCAATCACCGTCTTGGCGGTAATATCACCGAAACCAAAAATAGCCGCCTGGAAGCCATTTATGTGATAGTTGATGTTATAAATTTTATCCAGCTGCCATTCTTCAACCGAGCGATTAAAGAAGCCTTTTTGCTTGATGGAGACAATGCGGCGATCGGTCACGATGTAGATGGTGTAGTACCACCCCACCCAACGGTAAAACCAGGCAAACAGCACCACCACCGGAAGTATGAGCGCCAGCTTGGTGAAAAAGTCAGACAGCACTTGGCTGGCGTACACCTGAGGAAAATCAAGCGGGAGCACGCCGAGGGTAATGATAAGCAAGCCCAGAATAAGTGCCTTCCGCATCACCAGTGGGTGCTGGCGAAATACCAGCTTAACCACTTCGCCATCAAGCTGGCCCGGAAACTGATGACTGCTGACTTTAGCTTTAGTGCTCATGCTTTGATTGTACCATCAGCCCACAAAAAAGGGCCCTTGTGCGCAGAAGCACACAAGGGCCCAGGCTAGCTAGGCAGCAATTTGCAACTCTCTCCCGCATACCGCGGTCATCGCCGCCCGGGCAGCCTCACAGTCCACGTGCGTGGTCCAGAAACGGTGCGGGAACCAATGACGCGGCTGCGAGCGGCCGAGTTGGCCGAAGCCGCCCAGCTGGCCAAAGCCGTGAAGCTCTTCACACATCAACCATCTCAACTGATACGCCTCCGGCGCGTAGAACTCCACCGACCTCACCTCGACCGCGAGGTAGTCCCTGGGTGCATCCAAGTCATCGTGGAGCGCCACCAGCTCCAGACCGAGCTTCCTGAACAAGGCCGCGGTGAGTTCATCCTTGACCGGCTTGGCTTCGTCAATCTTGAAGCAGAGGGGTCGGTAGATGCCGCCTTGCTCGAGCACCATCAGTACATGGGGCGTTGAGTAGGGTTCGGATCGGTAGTTCTGACCTTCCAGCACAACTACCGGAAGACACTGCACCAACCTGGTCATAACGGCTCCATTCGCCAAGGGGTACCGCAGGAAGGAACACGAGAAATTCGTGCTGAGATTGTACCTAAGATGCCTCACTTTAGCAATGGATACGCTTTAACGCTTGACGCGGGGATAAAATTATACAAAAGTATAACAGCTGAAAGAGTTTCACTAAGCGCACATTCAAGACAGAAACGGAGTGGTAGTCGTGGTCTCCACGATCCAACGGCCCGAGCAGTACGAAGAGCTGCGGGCGACCATCACCTGGAACATGCGGCACCTGCTGCTGAGTGATGAACCGCTCGCCCGAGAGCTGCTGGCACAGCTGCCGAGCACTCGGGCCGCGCAAGACCTCCAGCAGCTCCTGCGGTGGTACAGCTGGACGCCGGAAAGCGGACAGCGTGAACCGCAGGCGCCGGCCAACCCGGGTTGCGTTGCCCTGTTCGAGAAAGCCTGGACTGAGCTGGACGAGGGCTGGGCCAAACTGGACGACGAGCTGACCAAGAAGACGCCGGAGAACAAGCGAACCATCTTCAGGCAGCTGTTCGGCGTCGAGCAGGGCTAGCAGGTCCCCAGGCATTACTCCTGATGCTCCACCGCTCCCGGGGCGGCCACTTGGCCGCCCCGGGAGTTCTCTGTTTTGCTATAATGCCAAGCACGCGCCCCGGTAGCTCAATGGATAGAGCTGCTCCGTCCTAAGGAGAAGGTTGGGGGTTCGACTCCCTCCCGGGGCGCCAAGGATTTATTTTTTATCAGAGTCGAACGTCGCTGATTCGACTACTCGCTTCTATTTAACGCTTTTCCATCTTCTCAAACGTCATGATGCGATAGTCTTTATCGCGAATGCCTGCGGCCTCATATATCTGCGTGGTCGAGAAGATCTTTTTGTCGGCTGGATCGAGCCCCAGCTTCTTGGCCGCCTCATCCACGACCTCCCAGCTCTCGCCCTCAACTTCCAAGTACGGCTCGAGCTGCGGCCAGTAATCGACATCGAGCTCCACGCCATCAAGCAAGTACCGCACGCGGCGATTCTCCTGGTAGTACTTATCAACGAGGCCGATACTCCGCAGCATGGTGCAGACCGTTTCGAAGTCGCTCACCACGACTTCTTCTTCGATCATGCCTTTATCGTTGCCGCTGTTATCGCCCGTCTCCGCGTAGCCGATGCGCTGCTTGTAGCTAAAGGTAACTTTGTCACCTTCATCGCGCACTCGCACCCAAGCACCTTGCTTGTCGAGGCGCAGATCAGCATAGTCAAACACGGCGCGGCGGTACATGCGGTCAAATATCTTTTTGCCGCCCAGGGCCAAGATCTTGGTTTCGAGTTCGGCCGGGTCAATACCCAGGTATTTAACCTCGTACTCTTCGCTCGCCATAGCTATTTCTTATCTTTGGGATACCAGTTCTTGGTGTAGGCGATCTCGGTAATCATGGTGTCGTAGCTTAAGACTTCGTCGGGCTTGAACCAAATGTCGATCTCGCGAGCCGCATTCTGGTCGCTGTCGCTGGCGTGAATAATGTTCTTGATAGCCCAGCCGCCCATATCGGACACCTGGTACGACTCCATGGTGTAGTCAAAGCCGATGGTACCAATCTCCGCGCCCAGGGGGCTCGTGGCGCCGCGCATTTTGCGGACAATCTCAATGACGTGCGCGCCTTCGAGCACCATGGCTACCACGGGGCCGGCGGTTAGTGACTCCATGAGGCGCTCGCGGACCTTGCGCGCCAGGTCACGCGGTTCCAAGGGCGGCGTAACGCCCTTCTCCACGTAGCTGTTGTAGGTCTTGGTACCGGTGTCCAGCAGCCACTCGTCGGAATCGGTGTAGTGCTTGGCGGTCATCTCCTCGGTTGGCCAGATCATCTTGAGCGCGATCATCTTGAGGCCTTTACGCTCAAACCGCGTAATGAGCTCCCCCACGAGGTGGCGCGCCACGGCGTCGGGCTTAATGAGAACGAGACTGCGTTCGTGGCGCAGTTTATCGAGGGCTTCTTTGTTGGGCTGCATAGGTTATACGGGTTCCTTCTTAGTAACTAAATCCTTAAAATGACGCGCGGCTTCGTCCGGCTCAGGTGCAATAATAGCAAATCGGAGCTTCTCCGGCGCCAGCAAATCATGGGCTACGCGCCCTACATCGGCCACGGTGACGGCCTCGATCTCGGCAATCGTCTCGTCGATAGGCTTAACACGGCCTAGCAGTAACAACTGTGTGCCGATGCGGTCGGCCACCGAGCTATTAGACTCCAAGCTCATCTCCAGGCCAGCTCGTAGCTGCTGCTGGGCTTTGCGCAGCTCGGCCTCAGTTACGGGCTCGTGGCGCACGCGCTCTAGCTCATGCAGAACCGAGGTGATGGCCTGTGGGATTTTGTCGAGATTTACCCCCGCGTAGGCATGGAAGAAGCCGGTATCGATATAGTTATTAACCTCAGAAAAAATAGTATAAGCCAGCCCTTGGCGCTCACGCACATTCAGGAATAATCGCGAGCTCATGCCTCGGCCCAAAATGGCCGCCAGCACCTTGGCCGCCCGATCATCGGGGTGACCATATGGATAGGCCCGCGTACCCACGATAAAGTGCGCCTGAGCAGTTGGCTTAGCTTCGGTTACCACCAGGCTGGCGGCCAGCTTGGGCCCAACGGGTTGCGCCTGCGGTGGCTCTAGCTCGGTGAGGCCGCCCAAGGCAGCTTCCATCTGCGCCACCACGGCCTCATGGTTAACCTGGCCGGCCACGGCCACTACCATGTTACCAGGACGATAATATTGCTGCTGATAGGCACGAATGTCGGCCGCTGGAATCTCATTAATAACCTTCTCAGTACCAATAATATCCTGGCCCAGGGGGTTATCGGGAAAAATAAGCTCCGGGATAAGCGTGCTCACAAACCTAGCCGGATCATCGCGCCAGACGTTCATTTCCTCGATAATAACCCCCCGCTCGCGGTCGACTTCCTCGGTCTCAATAAGCGGACTCTTGATCATATCGGCTAGAATATCCAGCGCCAGGGCGCCATGCTGAGACGGCACCTTGATGTAGTAGCTTGTTAAATCCTCGCTGGTGTAGGCGTTATTGTAACCACCTACCGCGTCCACAGCCTCGGCAATCTCCTGCGCCGATGGATACTTAACCGTACCTTTAAATAAGAGGTGTTCCAAAAAGTGCGATACGCCGCCATTCACCTTAAAGTCTTCGTAACGACTGCCCGTACCAACCACAATATTGGCAGTGAGACTCCTGGAATCGGCCAGATTGGCGGTCACGATGCGCAGCCCATTCTTAAGTGTCGTTTGTTGTATTTTCATAATCTTCCTACTTGGCGTGCTGCTTATGATACCAGAATCCAAGGCCAACAAGGACCAAAACCACTACGGTGGCAATACCGAGGCCACTCATAGCTTGAGTAATGCTGCCAAGATGATCGGACAACAACATCCCCAGAGCCACGAGCACAATCGTCCAAACGGTAGTACTTGAAACGGCCAGGAGCAAAAATACTGGAAAGCGCAGCTTGCCCAAACCGGCTACGTACCCCATGTAGCCGTGCACAGCCGGCAAATACATCCCCACAAGCACCATGCGAAAGCCATTACTGGCAAACGCCTTATGGAGCTTTCTGAGTTGTTTTTTATTGAGAAAGGCCAAGTGACCATACTTGTCGAGAAGATCCATGCCGCCATGCCGAGCCAGCAGGTAGGCAATGATAAATCCGAGCACCTGCGCGGCTACTGCCACCGAGCAAACCCACACAGCGTCCAAACCACCGGAGCGAATCAGGGCGCCAGTTAGGGGCAAGATCACCTCGGCAGCAATGGGAATACCCATGCAGTTAAGCAACAGCCCAACGGCCAGACCCCAATAACCATAGTTGTGCACTAGCTGGGCAGCGGCGTTGTGCTCCATGGCTAGTCCCGACCCCGACGCCACCACAGGTGGCGGAAATGCCAAGCCAAGAAAGCCAGCACCAGCGCAATGCCTGCCAGCGAGAATTTGCCCGCAATCTGGTCCATAAGTGCCATGTTCTTACCTACAAGTGTGCCCAGGTACATCAGAAAGCCCGTCCACACCGCCGATCCGATGGTAGTAAACAGCAGGAATGTGCCCAGCGGCATCTCGGCGATACCGGCAGGGTATGCGATCAGCCCGCGAATACCCGGTATGCAGCGACCAGCCATCGTGAGCCAGATACCCCATTTCTCGAAAGCTTGATGGGTGCGCTTGAGATCCCGGTGGCTGATGAGCACGTATTTGCCGTACTTTTCCAGGATTGGTTCGCCGCCATACCGCCCTATAAAGTAGCCAGCAGTGCCCCCCGCTACCTGGGCCAGCGTTCCTAGCAAGAAAATTCCCACCAAAGAAAACCGCCCGTCCAGCGCTAGAACCGTACCGAGCGGCACCAAGATTTCGCTGGGAATCGGAATGCCAAAGCTATCAACAAACAGCCCCAGACTGAGGCCGCTATAGCCCGCTTGGGAGATAAGATCTGTTGCAATCTGCGTTAAGTTGAGCGCCATATAAGATTGATTATACTGGCTCGGGCAGCAAGAGGCCAAGAACTTTAATGACTATCCACCTGGTGCTTAAGTGCCCGGCCGCGGAGGCTAGCCGGGTAAACGGTGAGGGCCCGCCCCACAGCCGCCTTGGCAGCGGGAATATTGCCCCGCGACAGCTCAATGTTTCCTACTACGGCCCATAAGTTTGCCACTGTCGGGCGCAGGGTTTGATCGTTGTTGCGGTTATCGAGCACGGCATCAGGGTATTGAGCCAGCATGGCGTGGGCTGTTTTGAGGGCGCCGTCGGTTTCACCCAGTTGCCGCTGCAGATCGGCCAGATCAAGCGCGTACTCAGGGTGATTGTATGGGTCAATCCGCAGCGCCTCGCGGAAGGCCTTGGTGGCCGCCGTGTATTGCTGCTGACGCACCAGCACTCGCCCCTCCAGCTGGTGATGCTGGCCGTCCCAGGGGTCCTGGACTTCGGCCTGCTTGGCCCGATCAAGTGCTCGGTTTAGGTAGCCGCTTGGGTTGGGGCTAAAAGCTGCCAGTGTATACAGGTCGATGCCCTCGGCGTTGATGGTGTCTGGATTGTAAGCCACCGTGGCGTGAGCGCGGCCGTACTGATCGGCGGCCAGCTGGTAGTCACCTTCAGCTTGATTGGCTTTGGCGCGCTGGGCGAGTACATCACTCTGGTAGAGGCCCACCACTGGCACAAGCACCAGCGTAGCTAGCGCCGGGAGTGTCCAGCGAACACGGGCGTGGCCTCCTCCGGCCTGGGCATAGACCATTCCGCCCAGAATTGCAGCCAAGAGCACAATAGCTGGATATCGAGCATCAATATCGAGCCCAGCATGGAGCATAAGCCCAAGCAGACCGAGAGCCAGGGGCACGCCGCCATCCGATAGCCGGATAAGGCCTCGCAGTAAGCCTAAAAGTAATGCAAACAGCCACCAAGCCAAGAGTGCCGCGCCCACAATGCCCAACTCGGCTAGCGTTTGAACATACATATTGTGCGCACTCGTGGAAGCGCTAACCACTCGCCCCTGGTATTGTGGGTGAACATCGCCATAGGTGCCGGCGCCAGTCCCGCCTAAGGGATGTGCAAACCACATATTGGCCGCGCTTACCAGGTACTGGAGGCGGTCAGAAGCACTCTTGGACTCACCACTAGCGGCCTCCGCAAACCGCGATCCTGGCGCCGTAATGTTGGCTTTTGGATTAAGTGTATGACGCAGTTGAGTACTGCCGTAACTCAGCATATAAGCGCCCAGAATAGTGAACACAAAAATTATCCAATAGCGTTTTGGCAGCTTTTGGACGAGCAAATATAGACCCGCCACAAAGATCAAAACGAGCGTAGCTGCCCGTGAGTCAGTCAGTAAAAATGATGTTCCAAACAACAGACCCAGACCACACCACGCCCACCGCTGCCGTCCCTGAACTCGCAGGCCATGAAAGCTGAGAAGTATGGCTGGTATGAGATAGGCGGCAGCTGGATTAGCCCAGAAAAACGAGCCAGTAAACCGATCGTAATCGCTCGTAAAATACAACCACAATCCATAAAGCGAGAACAGACCGGCCGACGCTAGATAAGCCCAAACCAGCCGCTGCCGTCCTTGAGCCTCCCCCGCCACCGCATAGCTAAGCCGAAATACCAGCCCTGCGACCGTAAACAACATGCACCAAAGCACAGTGCTGTACTGGTTGGCCGTCCATAGCAACGACAGCGCACCCCAGCCCACAAACGCCACATAGGCCCACACGAGCGGACCGCTCCCCAACCGCCGCACGGCCGGCTGGCGCCAGGCAAGCAGTGACCCCAGCAGGACAGCACCGCAGGAGATGAGCAGCGCTAAAGGTTCCTGGCCGCCGCTCATCCATGGGGCTGTTGCCAAGGCTACGCAGACCACCAGTGCCCAGGTAATTACTGAGCGCAAAGGTATCGCCTGATCTGTTGCTAGCTTGGTCATGATGGCATTATAGCAGTCATCAGCTATTGACTTTGGCAATATATAAATGTATAGTTATATCCGACTTTCCACGTAGCACCACCGACGAAATGAGGAGCCATGACCGGCACCAAGCGTTTCCCGCTGCTGGAGCAGCACGAAGAACTCTGCTTCTTCATGCCCGGTACGCCGCAGCTGACGATCAGGCCGGCCCGCGATGGCGAAGAGCCGCACATCGAGGTTCAGGGTCCGGCCGCGAAATTGGACCAGCTCCAGCCGGAGCAGACAGCGGCCAAATGGGCCGTGTTCCTGTGCTTCGCCAACTTCGGCAACGGCGCCGGCGAGCTCGCCTGGGGCACACAGCTCAAGCGGCGCATGAGAGACGGCAACGCGAACGTCCGCGGCGTGGTCACGGCCAGCGGCCCCGACAGCATCGCCATCGGTGCCTGCGGCAGCATCAGCATCCAGCAGGACCACAGCGGCGACAGCCGTATCCGAGTGGCCGGCTACGACATCAACACCCTGGCCGACGAGCCGGTCGTGCTCAACGCCGCCGCCATGGACTCACCCTTCGCCATCACCGTGGTGATTGCACCTGGCCAGTTCGGGTTCAAGCGCAAGTGAGCGATCTTGGCTCGCTCGGCTCCTGCTCATTCCTGTAATACCACCCCCGGGACGAGTTCGTCCCGGGGGTGCTCGCTTTCTTAGGGAGAAACGATATAATTGCACAGGTTTCTTTGAGTACCCATCGACCGAAAGTTAAGGTATGACTGACACCAAGCACTTTGATCTGAAAGAGCAGTGCACAGAGCTCTACTTTTTCTTACCAGGAACACCGCAGCTTACGGTGAGGCCGCCACTCGAAGGCGAAGAGCCGCATGTGGAGGTTCAGGGACCCGTGGACGAGCTGGAGCAACTCTACCTAGAACAAGTAGAGACGTGGTCTACCTTCCTATACCTGCCTGAGTCCGTGGCCGACCCGGATGCCGGCGCACTCTCTTGGGGTAAGCGACTCCAGCAGCGCATTAGTAATGGCGAAAAGCCGCCGGCACACAGCACGACCACGACTCGTGAGCAACGGCAGCCATACATCACCGGCTACGACATCAAGACCTTGGCTGACGAGCCCATTATTTTGAACTCCGCGGCCACAGACTTGCCCTTTGTCATCACGGTCGTGATAAGGCCCACTCGTCTCGGTTTCAGGCGCCGCCTCAAAGCGCATAGCGATTGGGTTCAGCGCACAACATCACACCCGCAGGTGGCACGGCAAGAAGAAACCGACTGCGTGGCTAAGGGTGACGCGGCAGCCGCAGGAGACAACTAACGCCACAACGACAAGCCCCGTGAATGACGTGACTAACGAGCTTCGGCACCGTAGTCATCCCCGGTAGTGCCACAACAGAAAAGGCCCCGGCGAGCATTACGCTCGCCGGGGCCACTATTTTGGTGCCTGGTACTAGCCGGTGTAGGCCAGCAGGACGTTGTTGGCCTGGGGCAGCACCGCTTCCATGGTCGGCTTGCCGCCAGTCAGCGGCAAGCTGTAGAGCGTCTGGACGCCAGTCGTGCCACCTCCGTCATTCTTCTGGCCGAGGAAGACGATCGACTGGTTGTTGCCAGACGGCCCCACGAGGACGTCCCAGATCTCCTGGTTGTTGTTGGTCAGCAGCTTGGTGATCTTGGCCGTGCTCCCGCTGACGTCAGCACTGAAAATCTCCCGCACGGTGGCGAAGATGATGGTATGATCGTCAACGAATCCGACCGGGCGGAGGATACTGTCGATGACCCCCTGGGTGCCACTGGTGTCGATGTTCTCAGGCATGAGAACTTCGCGCATCTTGCCGCCGGGCGGTCCGATCTTGATCAGCCCGTTGCCGCCGTTAGCCACCAGCGTGCCGGCCTTGTTGTAGATTCTGCTGCTACTGATGTCGTTGGTCAGAATCGCCTGCGTCGTGTCGGCACAGTACGGCGAGTACTTGGCGTGGTCACCGTCCCAAGTCTTCTCAACCTCGGGCTCCGGCCGGGCAGCGCCGCCCTTCGCGGGGTACGACATCAGCTTGTCGGTGCCGCCGGAAGAGGAGGCATCCCAGTAGTAGACCCGATCGGTCGCCGGGCAGTACACAGGATCCTGCTCGACCTGCTTGGCGAAGTCGCCGCCCGTCTGGGACGACAGCTGCGCGCGCTTGAGGTCAGGGTCCACCCAGGCGATCACGGATGAAGCGCTGCTCGGCGAGCCAGCACTACTATCCTGCGAGTACGTGATCAGCGCGCGGGTGAAGTCACCGTTGAAGGCGGCCCGGCGGATCGGACCAGCCCGGTGAAGCAACGGCTTGGTGTTCGTCAAGCTCAGGCAGGTGGCCAGCGAATTGAACGTGCCATCCGTCGGGCCCCACTTGAACGTGGTCGAACCCGGCTTGGCGTGGCCATCCGAGCCGTAGCTTGTGATGGTCAGGCTCTGATCCGGGTCACAGCCGGCCACGATGATGCCAGCCGGCACGCCACTGACCACCGGAGCGGCCGAGGACGTCGGCGCCGCCGCGCTGCTGCTGGGTGCCGTCGTCGGAACACTCGGCGTCACCGGCTGATCGAGCGGCGCGTTGCTGCCGCAGGCGGTCAGAGCGAGCACCAGCCCTGCGGCCAGCCCCACACTCAAAATTATGCGCTTCACGGTTGAAGCAACTCCCTTGCTGTCGAAGTACATGAAAACCGCGCCACTACGGCGCAATTCAAAGTATACTTTACGTGTTTTTTATCGATTGTCAATAATTCTATCTGAATTGCCAAGGCTCAGCTAAGCGCATAGGGCTTTGCAATCGGCACGTTAAAACCAGCTTCTACCTCAAGATTATATGATTGACTTTATACGTATAAAAAGATATAATAATATCCCTGATCTTCGACATGACCATACCCAGCTGAAGGAGGCTGTATGGCCCCGCCTGTAGTGGCCGTGAAAGTCATCGAGTCCGTAGCCACGCCGCCATCGCGGATTGAGGTCACAGATCCTCGTCTTGGGGTCTACGACCTAGCAGCCGCCGGACCCATCACCGTGCCTGAGGACATGCCAGGCGTGGCAGGCATCTTTCTCGGTGGCTGCATCCTAACCGGACCGGGCACGAGCCTCCATCGCAACTGTCGCGTCGGAGGCGTTCTTGCTCACGCCCACATCGGCAGCTGCTCCGAGCGTGGCTGGATCTGCTACTCCAATCCCAATCACTGGAGTGATCCCGACCACCAATCAACCAAGTGGCATGAGTACGCCCACATTCTGGCCAATCGCGGCCACGACGAACGTTGGCGCAAGGCCATGGAACGGCTCAACCAGCCAATCCCCGGCTACTACTTGCGGCGCACCCGCAAGGCCGCCTAGCATTGCCCGCCCCGCCGGCATTGGATTTCGCAATCCAGTGCCGGCTTTTTCGTTTATATAAAACCAAAGAAATAATTGTGCGACATGGTATGCTAAAGAGCATAAGAGGTAAAGATGGCTGCACTCCCCCTTTCCGAGCTCGTCACTGATTTCCTGGAGCACATGGAGATCGAACAGAACCGTAGTCAGAAGACCATCGCTAACTACGATCACTACCTGCGGCGGCTGGTGGAATTTACCGACGATTGTGACATTGCCAAACTTGATAACGAAATGGTGCGGCAATTCCGGCTGCATTTAAACCGCATGAAGGATGATCGCGGCAATGAGCTCACCAAGACGACGCAAAACTACCACCTGATTGCGCTCCGCTCACTGCTGAAGTACCTCGCTAAGCGCGACATAAAAGCGCTCGACTCGGCCAAGATTGAACTGGCCAAGGTGGTGCGGCCCAAGGTGACATTCCTGGATACAGCCGAGGTAGAGCGGATGCTGGCCGCTATCGACACGAGCAACATCGCCGGGCTGCGTGACCGGGCCGTGATTGAGCTGCTGTTTAGCGGCGGACTGCGGGTGAGCGAGCTGGCCGACCTGGACCGCGACCACATCAACCTCGACCGGCGCGAGTTTATGGTCCGTGGTAAGGGCCAGAAGGACCGGCCGGTGTTTATCAGCGAGCAGGCCGCCGACTGGATTCGCCGGTACCTGGCCGAGCGCAAAGACAACTACAAGCCGCTGTTTATTCACTACTCCGGCACCCAAAACGAGCTTGATGACGGCATGTACACGCGGCTGACGGTGCGCAGTGTGCAGCGGCTGGTGAAGCGCTACTCGCGCGCGGCTGGCATCACCAAAGACGTGACACCACACACCCTACGGCATAGCTTCGCCACCGACCTGCTCACCAACGGCGCTGATCTGCGCAGCGTGCAAGGACTCCTGGGTCATGCCAATATCTCAACGACGCAGATTTACACGCACATCACCGACCCGCAACTCAAGAATGTGCACGATAAATTCCATCGCAAGCACGACTAGCTTTAACGATTACGCTGCATGCTCGGGCGCAGACCCACCCTGCAAATACCCGGTTATAAAGAAGTTCTTATACACTTAAAGTTTAACAAGCTTTTGTTTTTATAAAGGCATAAGTTGCGATACGCTTTCGACTATAAGAAGTCTTTTATAACCTCATGTTTCAGCCTACCCCGCCAAGCTCTTCGCCACAAAAAGATATCGAGTTTTTTCGTGCCTTAGCCAGTGAAACGCGGTTAAAAATCATGACGCTACTGCACCACGAGAGCGAATTATCCGCCGGGCTTATCAGGTATGAGCTTGGCGCTTCACAGCCAAACGCTGCCTACCATCTGGGAATTTTAAAGTGTGCTGGCCTGGTAGCGGTGCGTTACGAGGAGCAAAGATCCTATTACAAGCTCAATCTCACGGATATGGGCAGCCACTTCCCTTGGTGGGGTCAATCACACCATTGAAGATGGCGAAGTTCTTACAAATGTCACCTTCGCTGTAGATAACATAATCAAGCCCGCTAGCCGCCCCTTTTTGATAAGGAATCTTATAAACTACGCGGCGGAAGGCGTCGCCAGCCTTGGCGGTGATGTCGATAGTGGCGGTACCATCAGGTACGTTTACGACGGTGCCGGTGCCGTTAACGCCGGTGAAAAACGTCATTTTGTAATCGGTGCCTACGTAGCGTGATCGCAGGCGGAAAGTGTAGCCGCGGCCGCCACTACTCGGCATATTGGTAATGATCAGACTGCAGTGGTACGAAGCGGCGGCCGCATTGCAGGTTCCGGCTGCCGGGCTGCCGTTGCTAGTGCCAGCTGCCTGCTTGAGGCTGGCGTAGGAGATGGTGCCACCGCCACCAGTGCGTGGAATTGCCACAACGTTTCGGAGCGAAATAGCCGCGGTGGCAGCATCAAAAGCGGCGGCCGGATAATCAATAATGGCAACTTCTAGAGCCGCCGCCGAATTCCAGCTGCCAGCGGCTGGAAACGTAGCTGGTGCGTTAAAGAAGCTAGCGGGGAAACCACCCGAAGGCTTAGGCGTGAGATCCCACTCAAGCTTGACGCTCTGGAAAGCCGGCCCGCTAATGCTGCCCACATCCACCTGCGTGGCCTTATCGGCCAGGGGTAGGCTACCGCTCGGTGAGCCGGAGTAGGTGATCTGCTGGCAGGTCCAGCCGACGGCGCCGGGGCTGGCGGGATCCAGGTTTACATTTTGACTACCCACGGCGCCACACAGCTGCGTCGCCTGGCCGGGTAGGGCTGCAATAACCTTGCGAATCCCCTCTTCCACACCTGATTGTGCCGCGTAGTATGCCCGCACTGACTGCTCAGCGTCGTTGGACTGGCGCAACTCAGCGATCATGACGGTGATAAGACCAGTCGTGATGATCGTGAGCAAAATACTAATGATAATGGTCGTGATCAGCGCCACGGCGCCGCGCTCACGGTTGCGTCGAGTCATCATTGTCCGTCTCCTCCTCTTAGCGTGGCGCCGCTCGACAGCGTGGTAACAGCGCAGAATTGCGCGCCGGCACCAGGCAGACAGTGTGTACCGGCGGCGTCGAGCGCCGCCAGGTTATTGCGCGATACCATGGTGAGCGTAACCATGGCGGTGCCGAGGCCGGGCGGCGATGGCGGCGTAGCCACCACACCAAACTGCGTCACTTTAACACCAGTGTCGTTGAGGGTGCGCCAGGCCGAGCCGTCAAGCGATAAGTAGCCGGCTGGCGGCGTGGGGCAAGCCGCACCCGCTGCCAGGTTGGCTACCGTGCCCACGCGCAGGTTGCCGGCCGCATCCACGGCGTACTCTAGCGTTTGGCTACCCTTGGCTAAGCACAAATACCCCAGCTGCACCGTTCCACCGGCGGAGGCCGTAGCGCCAGACCGCACATCTTTCATTAACTGATCCAGCACCAAGCGGGCGTTTTGCTGAGTGGTACGTGAAGCGATTCCGGACTGCTGAATCCGTACCACCTGCAAGAATCCCGCCGTTACGATAAGCAGCATAAAGCTAAATACGGTCATAGCCATAAGCAGTTCAATGAGCGTAAACCCAGCCTCGTTATTCATCTGTGATGGGGGTAATTTCATGCTCATTGTCGTAATAAATCCAAATCAGCCAGGCGCAGGCGAATATTTGACGCCAGGTCAGGACCCCCACCCCGCTGGGGTACGGTGTAGCTCACCAGGAAGTCGTAGGCCGGGGGCGTACCAACGAGAGCGGCAGCCGTAATCGAAATCATGTCCTGGCCGCCAAGCTGGCTGCCAGTGGTGGGCCCAGCCACAGGGACCCATTGCGCTGGGCTCGCGCCAATAACCTTGCGTTCCAAGTGGAAGCACGGCGCGGTGCAGCCTCCGGTGGCAGCCCGCACGTTAATGCCCGGCAAACCGGCGCCGTTACCGGCCAAAAACTCGCTCCAGGTGTGGCTATCACGAAAGCTCTCCAGTGCCTCGGCCTGCTGCTGCGCGTCGCCCACGAGCTGGCTGCGCTCCTTGGCGGACTGGCCCACATTGAAGGCCTTATTGGCCAGCGTAAACGCGCCAGTGAGCACCAGCGCCAAGATGGCCAGCGCAATAGTAACTTCCACGAGCGTGTCGCCGCGTTGATTACGTAGAGCTATGCGTGCCAACATATACTTAAGCCTCATGGGAAGGTCCTCGTAACGCCGTTATTAGTCGGATCGATGGTTAAGTAGGCTTTGCGCCCAGTTGGGTCCACGAAGTTCAGGTTGCGCTTGGCGCCGTTGGGCGCAAACAAACCATACGTTAAAACCGCGCCCCAGCTTGTACTGGTAGCCGTCTGCAGCGTGCCATCGGTGCCCGAGCGCACATATGCCACCTTAACCGGAACGGCCGACACGGCACCGAGCGGCGGCCCGGTGGTCTGTGTACTCGCATACGTTATACCCCAGGGAATACTGTAGCTGGTGGTGTCCCCCGCCGCGCCGCTAATTGTGACCGCTTGGCCAGCCACCGGCGTAGTCACGTTGCCGGCCTGGTAGTTATTGGTAGTAATGAGCGTTTGCACCTGCACGGTGGAAGATCCGGGCGTAAAGGTTAGCAATTTCCCAAACGTCACCCTGGTAGCATCGGTGCCGTTACCGCCTGTCTTGATGGTGGCCAGCGCCTCCTGGCGGCTCTTGAGTACATCTTCCTTGAGCCGCTCGATGGAGTCGCTAAACTGAGCTTGGCCGCGCAGAGCCGAGAAGCCCATGAGGGCAATCGCCGCCAGCGCGCCAGAAATAGCCAGCACCAGGGTTAGCTCGATGAGCGTAAAACCAGACTGTCGGTGTTTATGCATAAGTACTTTAAATATAGCACAGTGGACTTAAGCTAGGCCGTTGAAATGCAAGTACCACTGCACAATGTCGTGACCGTACAAAAATGTGATGATGGTGCCGGCCACGAGAAACGGGCCAAAAGCAATGTGGTCGCGGCGTTTGCGAAGCTTGAGCGCAATAAGTGTGAGGCCGACGATGGCCGCCACATCGAAGGCAAACATGAGCGCTAGCGCCAGGCCTTTGAGACCCACGAGGAGGCCCATCAGAAACACGAGCTTAATGTCTCCCCCGCCCATAGCCCGACCCTTGGTGGCCGCCACCAGGGCGTAGAACGCACCGCCGCCAACAAGCGCCGCGAGTAGTGGGCCGCGGCCCACTGTGAGACTCTGTAGGCGCAGCATCTCGGCGCCCACATACACGAGCGCAATGAGTATGGCCGGCACCATGATTTTATCGGGCAATATCATCCAGCGCGCATCATACACCGCCAAGATGATGAGCAGGGTCAAAATAATGAGCCACAACACAAGACGCACCGCTCCACCCAGGTCCACCGGCGCCATCGCGTAGGCGCTCAATCCAAACAGCAGGGCCGTGGCGAGCTCCACTACCGGGTATTGCCAGTGGATTTTGGCTTTGCAATAGCGGCAGCGGCCACGCAGCATCAGCCAGGAAATAACCGGCACGAGGTCCTTGGCCTTAAGTTCGTGTTTGCACTCCGGGCACATGCTGCGGCCTTTAACCCAGCTGCGACCTACGTACAATCGCCACACAATGGCGTTAATGGCTGAGCCAATAATGAGTCCAACGATGGCAACGTATACTGTGAGTAGTGTATTCGAAAGCATAAGTGGATTATACAGAAAAACGACCCGGATGGGTCGTTTTTCGAGAAGGAGTTAGGTTAGCTACTTGTTGTCGCGGCAGGCTATACCCTGCTCAAGTTGCATCTGAACCTTGATCTGACGAGCGCTTAAGGCCGAACCGTCACAAGCTGTACCACCAGTGGCATAGTTGATTACGCCAGCGGCACCACCAAGAGCACCGTAGGTGTAAGGACTACCAGTTGATGGGTCGTTGAAGTTGCCAGGAGTGTAAGCACTTGTGAACGCTGCCGAAGGAGCACCACCAGCCGCAACAGGGTAGACGCCATTGCTATTTGAAGCATAATTCTCCAGCGCCGCTTCAAGACGACCAAGGTCATTCTTCCGCTGCGAGTCACGCCGGCTCTTCTGAGCACCGGATACGGCCAGGAACACGATCACGAGCAACAGACCAGCGATGGCTAGCACGAGAACGATTTCAATAAGGGTAAAGCCCTTTTCTTTCTTGAGGAGATTACTCACCTTAAGTCTCACCTTTCGTTAATTTGCGTAATTTTATGATTACTTAGCTCCAATATTGCGCTTATGCTCCACACTTGTCAATTGGAAAACTAAGATCTATCTGTAAATTATGCCTTTCCACAGGGGCGATCGTTGTACGTTGAAATGCTTAAGGCTATAGTTGGGAGGTTGGGCGAACGTCGCCTGGCACATTGAAAACAGAAAGGGGCTCGTCGTGCGTCGACGAACACCTCGCAGGATGCTCGCCTGGTTGGCGAGTTTGGTGGTTTTGGTGGGCTCGTTCGCAGGGCTCCCAGCAACACCACTTCTCGGCAATATCCAGGCTGCAAGCGCGACAGTAACAGTCAATGATGTAATCACATCGCGCTCGGCGTCAGGATCAAGCACTTACGAAGTAGGCATTCTCAAATCGGATGGCACCTTCCAGACGCTCTCGTCAGGTAACCCATGGACACCTACAGCCATCTCTCTAGATGGCGCAAAAGTCGCCCTTCAACGAGAGAACGACGGTAGCCGCCTAGGCATCTGGACACTCAATAGCAATGGCAGCGGCCTCCAACAAGTGTCGCCGACGATTCCGTCGTCTGACTTCTATACAGCAAGTGACTGTCAAGATGAGCTACCAGCACTCTCGCCATCGGGCAGCTTTGTGGCGTTCAACCACCGCTGTTATCCCACGCCAAATACGCCCAAGATTTGGCTTCGAAATGCAGATGGTTCTGGACTTCGCAAGCTAACCACAGAGAACCAAAACTACGCGGCCCAGTTCGAGACTGATGCCACATTTTCTGCAGATGGCAGTAAAGTTGCATACATCCGATACAGCAATGGATTCTCACTCTACGTTACCAACGCTGATGGTACAGGAACACCAAGCGAGATTACCGCTGCTGCCGGCAACGGCGATCTGGCTAGGCCCATCTGGATCGGCAATCGCGTTTACTTCAACGGAACAATTGGCGGAGTATCCCACGCCTACTGGGTAAACGCAGACAATACCGGCTCGGCAACCCAGGTGACACCAAATAACTTCAACTGCGCCGCATCTGCGCCATCTTCTGATGGGAGCAATGTCGTATGCGTGAACAGTGGTCAGCTTTCGCGAGTTACCGTAGCCACGCAAGCAGTTACACAAATAAGCAGCGCCGGAGCCGAGAACTGGACTTACGACCAGCCCTCTCAGATCCTCAACCCCTACCCCGCCACCCCACCGTCCAACGCCACGGTCTCGTTCAACGGGCCGTCGCCCAGTGATGCGCCGTACACGCGGCAAATCACGGTGGGCTTGTCGGCGACCGGTAACCAGCGGTTCGAGTTTGGCTGGTCCAGCTCGGCCACGACGGCGCCGAACGCGAGCTACTTGCAGACCGTCACCAATATGACCACCAAGAAAGGCCCGGTAAACTTCCTGGGCAAGTACAGCGGATCCGGCACCGTCTGGAATGGCGGTACGCAACCGGATCAAGACTGGTACTTGTGGACGCGGTCGGTTAAGACCAATGGTACGGCCAACGCCTGGGGCACACCGCTCAAGGTGCACACACCCAAGCAGCCGGTATGGGTAGCGGCCGGTGATTCGTATACCAGCGGCCATGTACAAGCGTCTGACCAGCCTCAGTGCCCCACCGAAGCTGACGCAGGTGTGCGCTACCTCGGCAAGACGATCAGTTGCGCCGGTGGTGGAAACTATCTTCCCAGCAACGACCCCACGCCCAACAGCGCAGCCTCCTCGTGGGCAACGACGGCCGTAGCGAGCTACAACGGTTCCACCCATGCACCGGCTGCCTGGCAGATCACACTAGGCGCCAACGGTCCGGATGGCATGCCAGCCTACTTGGTTGCCCGGAGCGGCGCCCCGACCAGCCAGTTCGGACGGAGTGACCTAGCCATCCCGGGCACAGCAGCCTGGGCCTCGGGCGACACGCAGTCGGCCAAACTTGCTCAAGCGCTCTACAGTCGCTACAACTCGTGGAATGTTGTGAGCATGACAGGAGGAGCCGATGATACCAACTGGATCGATGTACTGGGTAGCTGGTACTTCGATCATTGGAACGATCCCAGTGTTACGCCATGGGGCGTAAATACAGGCATCGCCGACTGTCCCCACTCCAATGATGTCTACAACAACCTGACAGTTCCGAGCTATGCCATTCCCGGCACCACCGTCAGCGCCGTCATCCAGGCTAACCTGCAGGGGATGACGACAATTGCGGCAGCCGAATCGCCGGGTGTACGAGTACTAAACGTTGGCTATCCCTACACCGTCAACAGCACCGGCAACTCATGCTACGCAGATTCAGGTGGCATCAAGGGCGTCAAGAGCGTGATCGACGAGCTCAACAGCGATCATGCCTTTGTGAGCGGAGCTAACCAGAAGTATGTCGACCTGTCGACTGCGTTTGGCACTAGCCCAATGACAACCTTCCTGCAACCCCGCCGCTTGTATGGCTACCCGCATCCAACCACCGGCAGCGCCAGTACCACCGGCCAGTCCAAGATTGCAGCCACTGTGGTAGCTGCAATCACCGGCTCCGGCTGGTAGGAGTTCATCGCGGCCGGGAGGCATTCGCCTCCCGGCCGTTTTCTAAATCGGATTATTTACCGGGAGTTTTTCTTCTTAAGTCAGCTATACTAGCTGACGCGTTAAGTCGTAGTTCTTTGCCAAAAGAAAGGATCAAAGTGTCAGACGAAGAAGGCCAGCACGAGATCCCCAAAGACAGGGAGCCCGACCTCTTAAGTGAAATCCTCGACGTAAATGACATGCCACTGGCAGCCTTTCGAGACTTCCAGTCACCAGCACTGAAGGCCTCCATGAGTGAGGCCACGGTGCGAACTGAACGGCTCATCGTCACAGCCAGCGGTAGTGCCGGCGCCAAACGCGTCGAGTAAGGAGCGAAAGATGTCTTCCCAAGGGCCAAAACCTGACATCATCAGCAAAATCATGGAGATCGCTGGGCAGCCCCTAGCGGATCTTCGCGGGTATAGCAGCCCACTGTTCCATGAATGTACAGAGGAAATAGTGGCTCGCACTGCCCACATCCCCATCACGGCTAGCGGCAGCCAAGGTGCCAAGCGCGTCGAGTAACCTCAGGAGGGGCACATGATCGGCAGCAAGCCGGGTGCATCGGAAGCAGGCTTCACGAGCGAGATCCCCAATATTAACGCTATACCCTTGGAGGAGCTGAAAAACCGCAACTTAGCCACCGCCGCCGCCACTGCTGTAGCACGGTTAGCACACATCCCCGTTACGGCCAGTGGCAGCCAGGGCGGCCAAGCACATCGAATAGCGTGATCCCGGCACCATGAAAGCTGGTGACTAGTCCGATGATGCGCGCGCTATCCCGCCATCGAAAGATTATGCGAAGTAATATCCTTGCGAGCAAGATTCCCAACCTCAGCGGCATGACGTTGGCCGAGCTTCGTCAGCGCAGTCGCTGGAGTCGTTGGAGTCGGCGAGATCATACGCTACGGCGAGGCACGGCTTGGGTGGTGGCACGACTCAAGTACATCTCGGTAAACGCCAGCAAGAAAGATGCCTTCAAAGACGTGAAGTAGCCTCAGCCATTTCGCACCTTGATTAGGCGTCAACGAAATCGCGCCCGGGAGACAATTGTCTCCCGGGCGCTTCTACTTGTGATGCCTAGCGCAGGCTAGGGCTTGGGATTGGGTGAGCCAGAGGCCGGTGGATCGGGTTTAGCCACTTCAGGGTTGTCCTTCTTCATCACTACCGTCTTCTCGGTTTGATCCTTGTGCTGAAAGGATGTCTTCTCCGTCGCGACATACAGCGGCGGCCGATTGGCAGGTTTCTTCGCCATGTCAGCTCTCCGCCGGAGCTTCCTTTGGCCAGTAGAACACCGGCACCGTCAGCTCCCGCAGGGTGGTGCGATCGAAGATCGTTCGCTCGCCCACCAGTCGGCTGCACGTCTCGTCAACCGGCGGCTCGGCCGGCGGCAGGCCAGCCCCCGTTACCGGGACGTCGATCACCCGCGTCAGCTCACGACCGGCAGTTGGCGAAAAGTACGTTACTTCGCCGGGAGCGGACATCTGCAGTGGCCGGACAGCAGTTCGAGCCATTCACGCCTTCTTTCCGGGCTTCTGCTTGGATGCGGTCTTGGCCGTGTTGGGTGCGGCCCCCTTGGCAGCCGGCTTACCGCCGGCCCCCAACGGCCTGCTCCTAGCGGGTGGCACGTGGGTCGGCTCGGTCACCTCCCGGCGAGTGTCGCGATCGTACGTCGTTCGCTCACCGGGATAACCCGGCACGCCCGGAGGCGGCTTCGGTGCTTCTGCCATTGGACTTCCTTTCTACGGGAGTGGTGCCTGCAGATCAGCCGCCCTGAGGCGGGGTCTCTTCGGTCACAGCCTCTTCCGCGGGCTGGGGCTTGGGCTGGGGCTTCACCTTCGGTTCGGTTGAAGTAACCTCTCGGCCACCAACAAAACGGACAGACTCACCCACCGCCCGCGTCTCTCGGCTCCGGTTTCGACCCTGGTTCGGGTTCGTATCGCCCATGGGCGCTCCTTTGGTCTCAGGTAACAAGTAGGCCACTTTAAGCCCACTCGCGCCGCATTATACACTGGAGCACATCAAAAAACCATATTTTGTTACATATGTTTAACGAAAATGACTACATTTAGCGAGCTTGACCGAACAAGGTGCGGTCGATCTGCTCGGTAGGCGTAAAGTGATGCCGCTGCGGGCAATCGACTTCGGGCAGGCACGCATGGGCACGGAAGTAGTGGTAGTTATTAACCAGGCTAATTGGCATGAAGCCGATAATCATAAACCCAGCCAACACCAACACCTGCTGCCACATCTTGAGCCTGGAGCCAAATTGGTCGATGGCCGCCACCAAAATCAAGAATAAGCCCAGCATCGCCAGCACCATGGACTCGCGGACAGCCAGCACCAGCGCCGTGCCGGCTACATAAAAGATAATGGCAAACACCTGTCGCCGAGAGAATGTCTTAGGAATAAGCTCGAGTTTGCTAGTTTTTCGCTTCTTGGCTGCCATGGGTCCTACTTTAAGTTATCAATACTGCCGGAGCCGACCAGTGAGTAGACCGGCAAGAGAATGGCTGCAATCACGCCGCCCACCACCACACCCAGTACCACCATCATGAGCGGCTCAATGGTGGTAGACAGGTTTTTGACCTCTTCATCAACCTCGGCCTCAAAGTAAATGGCCACGCGGTCGAGCATGGAGTCGATGGCACCGGATTGTTCACCAATCTTAATCATCTGCGGCACAAGGCTCAGGAAAGTATCCTGGTGCTCCAATGTGCTCGACAGCGCCTTGCCGCCCTTGACGCCGCCCATAGCCGTCTCAAGAGTAGCCTCCACATGCACATTACCGATTGATTCCTTCACGATGCGTAACGCCTCGAGCATCGGAATGCCACTGTTGAGCATAGTGCCGAGCGTGCGGGCAAACCGAGCCATGTAGACTTTGCGGAAAATTTTGCCAAATAACGGCATGTGGAGCTTAAAGTTATCCAGCGCCGAGCGACCACTGTCGGTCTTAATCCAGGCCCGCACCCCAAACACAGCCGCAATCGCCAGGAGGATGGTGAGCCACCAGAAATTAATCAGGAAGTTGGAAATAGCGATAAGAATCTGAGTAAGCGCCGGTAATGTCTGATGGAGGTCTTTGTAGAGGCTGCCAACCTGAGGCAGAACAGTTGTAAGCATGAAGATAAGCACCGCCAGAATGACGCCCAGCACGATGACCGGGTACACCAACGCGCTGCGGATTTTACTGGCGATAGCCGCGTCTTTTTCTTGTTGGAAAGCAATGCGTTCCAGGGCTTTATCAAGTGAGCCAGAAGCCTCACCCGCAGCCACGAGTGATACATATATGTTATTAAAGGTGTCGGGGTGGGCCGCAAACGCCTGACTCAAGCTCGTACCCGATTCCACATTGGTGACGACGTCGGCCACGATCTCTTGGAGGTTCTTGTTGGAGATCTGCTCATGGACGGTGCGAAGACTCTGGGTGAGGGGCAGGCCAGCGTTAATGAGAGTGGACAGCTGGCGGGTAAAGATAACGCGGTCCTTGCCACTCACTCGTTTGCCAATGCCGGCCTTGGCCAGCATGCCTTGCTTGGCCTGGTCCTCGATGGTGATTGGGAACAGGCCCTGGCTCATCAATAGCTTGGCCGCGGCCTGCTCGGTCTCGGCCTGAACCTCGGCTTTGACGATCTCGCCAGAGTCGTTTTTGTGCGCGGTGTAGTTAAAAGTCAGCATGGCTCACGATTGCATCATAGTGGTTATGGCTATAATAATACCCCAACTAGCCACCCAGCGCCAATGGATTAACTTATTGTTATACTAGACCAAAGAAGGAGATTCCCATGCCTGAACAGAGCACATCGCAGCCTGAAGCCCATGACGATCAAGATCGGGAAGCAAGTCGTGCCCCGGAAACTGGCATAGAGACGGACGCCGATCCTGCAGCCGAGCAGCGGCAGGCCCTCCAGCTCCGGACCGACCGCGTTGGCAACGCCTTGGGCGCTTTGGCGCAAGAGTTTAGAAGTGCAGGCCAGGGGTTTGAGGCGGGTCAGGTTGATCTAAGTAGCTCATCCCTGGGGCGTCAAGTTACGGCCGCGGAGTCCCCTGACGGTTCTGTGGCCCAGGTTCTGCCCATGCAACTAGACGCCGGAAGTGGCGGCAAGGATGAGTCCAAGTGGGGCACGCTGGCCGGCAAATTAGGTCTTCGCGCCGAACGAGGTTATCAACTTGATGCGCTCATCCGAGATCCTGATGTGCCAACCCTACCCGACCGCGCAGGCTCCGCAGCCGAAGTGTATGGAGGGCAGCCCTACCGACAGGGCGATCACCTATACATCCCCGCCGAGGATCAAGGAATTGTTGCCACCGTATCCCTCCCCCGCGAGCGTCAAGCTGGTGCCCATGGAGTTGAAGTTGGCATAAGAGTGAGCACGGCTCGGGAGGGATTCCCAGCCTTACCGCAATCCATTATTGATCAAGGCCATCGGATTGATGAAGCCAGGCACCATGAGGCGCTTCGGCCAGATCAAGACTAGCCCGCTTCGACCATTTAAAAACCGCCTGAAGGCGGTTTTTAATGTCGGTTAGCCGCGCATCAACCGGTCGAGCTCTTGCAGGTCTACGGCGAAGTTCTTGGCCTCTTCGTAGCTAATCTTGCCCGCCTGGATCATCTGGATAAGCTGGCGGTCCATGCTCTGCATGCCAAACTCCGCGCCGGTCTGAATGACGGCGTCGAGCTGGTGAGTTTTGCCCTCGCGAATAATATTGCGCACGGCGCCAGTGGCTACCAGGATCTCGGCGGCGACGGCGCGGCCACCACCAATGGTCGGCACGAGGCGCTGACTCACAATGCCCTGGAGCATCCCGGCCAGCTGCACGCGAATCTGCTGCTGCTGATGCGGCGGGAACACGTCGATCATACGGTCAATCGATTGGGCCGCACTGTTGGTGTGGAGCGTAGCCAGTACCAGGTGGCCGGTCTCAGCAATGGTGACGGCCGCGGCGATAGTTTCAAGATCGCGCATCTCACCAATGAGTACAACATCTGGGTCTTCGCGCAAGCTGGATCGCAGCGCGGCGGCAAAGCTGTAGGTGTCGTAGTGGATTTCGCGCTGCACTACGATGCTCTTTTTGCTCGAGTGCGCGTACTCGATGGGATCCTCGATGGTGAGAATGTGACAAGCTCGCTCGGTGTTGATCATATCGACCATGGCGGCCAGCGTAGTGCTCTTACCCGAGCCGGTCGGACCGGTTACCAGCACGAGTCCGCGCGGGAACTTGGTGAACTCGTGCAGGGCCTTGGGCATTTGCAGCTCGTCGAGCGTGCGAATCTTGGCCGGAATGAGCCGCAGCGCTGCCGCCACATTGCCCCGCTCGTGGAAGGCGTTTACACGAAAACGGCCGTAGTTGCCAAAAGCAAACGAGAAATCGACTTCTTTGTCTTTAATGAGGATTTCCTTCTGGTCGTCATCGAGAATGGAATAGACCAACCGCTCTACATCGGCGGCTTCGAGCGCTGGCGTCTCCTCTACCGGCCGCAAGGCACCATCCACGCGCAACATCGGCGGCAGCCCTACCTGAAGATGCAGGTCTGATGCGTCAAGCCGAATAACCTGCTCCAGCAACACTTCAATTTTGAGAGTAGCTTTATCCACATTCACCTCTAGATTACCCCTATTAAAGCACAAGCGGGATAATAATGCACCTTGGCTGTGAAATGCTTAGGCGCGCTTTAAAGACGCCCTAGAGCCAGCAGATAGAAAAGCCGCGAACCTACCGGTTCGCGGCTTCGAGCCGATCGCGCTCACCTAAGAATGGAATCCACACGTCTTCTTGGCGGCATTGATGTAAGCATCGAGCTGGACCGGCGTATGGTGACCTTGGCCCTCAAGCTGGGCTCGAAACCTGCGCAGAGGTTCGTCGCTGCTCTGCTGCTTGGCTTCGGCGCAGAACTGAAGCGCGCTAGCATAGCCGCCATTGTTGCTCGGCGGAGTATCTTGCCAGCCGGCCGCCTCCACATCGCGCTTGAATTGCGCCTCCGAGTAGTTCGCCGAGGCCGCCGGCGAGCTAGAAGGCGGGGTTGCCTGAGCTCCTCCTGGCTGGGCTTGCTTGGCGCCGCAGCCGCTTACGAGCAGCAAAATTGCTACCGTGGCCATTGTGTACCTCATGAGGTCCCTTCAAAGGATCATCGAAAACGACAGTCCTAACCTTAATGTCGCTCAGGCGTATTGTCTAGGACAGAAAGTATAAAAAATCGGCCGCGAAAAGGCCGCCAACTCCGTGGTGGAGTTGGCGGCCGTAAAACCGTGGGCTTCTAGCCGTTTCCGTTCGGGTCGGGACGCGGCGGTGCGTTCTCGGTGTTGGGCTGGCCCTGCGACAGCGTGGGCTGTGCCGGCGGTGCCGGCTTCTTCTTGTCGGGATCGTTACAGCTGGTCAGGCTCAGGCTCAAAATCAATGCCGCTGCCGGCACAGTGACCTTTTTCTTCATCAGTTACCCTTTCCCGTGCTAGCGCAGAACTCGGTCGCCGCCCGCTTGATGCGCGGCATGTCCACCTGCTGGGGTTTCATTTGGAGGCTGGCGTCGTACAGCTCCCAGAGGCCTTTGGCGCCGCCGGGTCCCTGGCAAATAGCCTCGACACCCTGGCGAGTTTGATCGTCCGAGATGCTGCCGTCGTCCTTGTTGGGATTGACGAAGCCGGCCTCGCGCACCTCTCGCTTGTACTTCTCCCAAGCCGAGGCGTCGGCTGTTGAGGCAGGAGCTGACGTCTGAGTGGCGGGCGTCGACGCGGCTGGCGCCAAGGCACTGGATGTCACCGCCGGAGGAGCTGCGCTCTCGCTGCAGCTGCTCAACAGGGCGCTGGCCATCACAATCGCCAGCACAGCAAAAAACCATCTCATGAGTGTCCCTTCTCGATGTACTAGCATCAAAAGCTCAGGCGATACAATACTCGGTTTGTGAAGTTTTGTAAATAATCACTAACAACAATGACAGGGAAAGTACTCTGTAGTGACTAATGAATATTGACTAAAAAGATATATTATTCTATGATTGTAGTTCGTTTCGCAGCTTGAAATCCCCGACGCGAAAGGAGCGCCCATGCGACGCACCGGAACTCGACGCCGTGCCGCAGCCAAGGCCGTGGCCGCGTTACAGAATCCTCCCAGCCCGAGAGCTCGGCAGGCTCAGACAGTGCCACTGCCGCGTCGCCGACAGCCGCGGGAATTGCCCCCGCCCAAGCTGCCGGCGACCGTCACGGCCTTGCCCCAGCCGGATCCACCACCAGGCCGCAACTGGTTCTGGCGAGTAATCGGCCTCCAGGTAGGGCCGGGCTGCCGTAACTTCGCCCAGTGGCGACCCAGCGGCCAAGCCTGGCAGAACATGCTGGCGGAAGGGCCGCTCTACATCCTGAGCAGGCGCTTCACTCGAGCAGGCGTCACCCATGAGGTGTACTTCGTGACCAGCACCAGTCGGCCAGCAGACCTGCTCGCCGACTTCGACGCTTGGTTCACCGGCCACAGGGTCGTCAGCCGGACCCATCCGACGCACTTTGCTCGAAAGTTCTTCGGCTACGATCCGGTGGCCCTGTACTCCACAGAGCAGATCGAACGCCTGAGCGAGAACGCCTGGTGGTCGCAGGATGACGGCGTCATTATGTGCTTCGATCAGGCCATCGCCGAGCAGGTTATCGAACTGCTGGGCGGCTTCCAGCTCAGGATCGCCAACTAACCCGCTGGCCCCGGAGTGAGATTAACCTCTCGCTCCGGGGCCTTAGCTTTGACGTGAGCCTAAGAAAATGCTATAAATGCCGATTGTTCACCCGCAGCTTGAAAGATTGGAATCCCATGTCCACGTCCAGCGTTCAGGCCACGCGCTACAGGAGAGCCCTGGCGAGTGCGGTGGTTGTCCTCATTGTAGCCGCCGTGGCCATTCTGTTCGTTCAGTCCAAATCCCCGAGCCCGGCCAGCGCTGCTGCTCCAGCACCTGCTCCGGCCACCTCCACGCCCGCTACAGCTCCAGTGCCTTCGGTCTACGACGACGTGGAGGTCAGGGCCAAGGCGCAAGACCTCATGTCCTACCTGCGCACGCACTACAAGCTGATCACACCCAGAGCGGCCGGTGTGGTCGGCAACCTGATTGCCGAGGCCAGACTGGACCCCGACGCCGTCCTGCCGCCGCCGGCGACACCGCGTGACCCAAACACCCCGCAGTCACATGGCGTGGAGCAGCTGACCGGCGAGCGCTGGCAAGCCTTCCTGGACTACGTGGCGGCCGATCCGTTCCACCGAGCAATCAACGACCTGCACACCCAGGTCGACTTCATGATGAAGGAGCTGCACCGGCCCACCAAGGCCACCAGCAAGTTCAGAGCCAGCCATACGCTCGAACAGGCTACCGAAGGGGTGTACCTGTTCCTGAACCCCGCCCCCAACGCGTCCCACAACCTCGTCTACCGCGAGGAGCTGGCTCGCTGGGCCAGCCAGCTCTAGCACCTCACGCTTCACCGCCTCAGGGCGAGACCATCGGTCTCGTTCTGGGGCGTTTTCTTTTTTTGACTGCTTTTAAGGGCACCTAGAAGTCGGCGGCTACACGGGCTACTTCTTCCAGCGTCGTGAGTCCATTGAGTGCCTTGAGATAGCCGTCTTGCTTCATGGTGAGCATGCCGTCAATCTGAGCCTGGTTCTGAACATCGGTGGTCGTAGCGTGGGTGGCGAGCAACTTTTCCATGGCGTCGGTCATAGCGAACACTTCATAGATGCCGATTCGTCCGCGGTACCCCTTCACGCATTTGCTGCAGCCTTTGGCGTGCCACAGTGAATAACTTTTGTCTTCAGCCAGTGGAATAATTTCGTATCCGAGATCTTTTTTGGCTTTATCAAGGTCAGATTTTGCCTGGGGCAGAATCTTGCCGATGGTTTCCTGGAGAGACTTTGTCTCGTTATCGTTAGTCTTAAATGGCTCTTTGCAGTTGTCGCATAGCTTGCGCACCAACCGCTGGCCGATAACAGTGTTGATAGTTGAGGCAATCAAAAACGGCTCAATCTGCATATCCAGAAGCCGCGGCAGCACACCGGCGGCTGAGTTAGTGTGCAGTGTGGAGAGCACCACGTGACCGGTTAGGGCCGCCTGCACCGCCAAGTCGGCGGTCTCCTTATCGCGGATCTCCCCTACGAGCACAACGTTGGGGTCTTGGCGCAGGATCGAACGCAGACCGCTCGCAAACGTCAGCCCCACATCGGTGTTGACCTGAATCTGATTAATACTATCCATCTTGTATTCAACAGGGTCTTCGAGTGTAACAATATTGATCGACACGTCTTTAAGATCCTGCACGATGGCGTAAAGTGTGGTGCTCTTACCTGAGCCAGTCGGGCCGGTAGACAGGGTCATGCCGTGCGGCCGGTGAATACCCTCGGCGATAAGCCGCATGGCCCGGCCGCGGAAGCCCAGTGCCTCCAGCGTCAGCACAGTGCCGGTCTTATCGAGCAATCGAATAACCACCTGCTCACCCCAAACCACCGGCGAGATGGCAATACGGAGGTCGATCTCTCGCCCGGCTGAGCTAATCTGGAACTGGCCGTCCTGAGGGATGCGGTGCTCGTCGATGCGCAGATTGGCCAAGATCTTGATACGCGAAATAAGCGCCGGCTCAATGCTCTTGGGCAGCGTCATGGTCTCCTGCAGAATGCCGTCGATACGGTAGCGAATCTTGAGCTCTTTTTCGCGCGGCTCAATATGAATATCTGAGGCCCGGGACTGCGCCGCGTAATCCAGAATGGCATTGAGGGCACGCGTAATAGGCGCGTCCTGGACCAGATTTTGCAGACCCTTGGGATTCTTAGCCTCAACCTTAGGATGGTCATCCACGCGGTCGGCCACATCCATGGCCGTGGCCAGGTCAGCTGCCAC
>Ga0070666_10000287_pt1 | contig 33145 bp, 19 predicted proteins | sample KBSS23metaG_FD_64677 | JGI IMG/M metagenome (GOLD analysis project Ga0070666, IMG submission 64677) | Switchgrass rhizosphere microbial communities from Kellogg Biological Station, Michigan, USA - KBS S2-3 metaG | ecosystem: Host-associated > Plants > Roots > Rhizosphere > Soil ... | reverse complement strand
TTTATTCCCCCAGCCTGAAGGCTGGGGTTACTACTGAAGATGATAAGCTTTCGCGCCGTTCATGCCGTTGTTGGTGTTTTCACCAACGACAGATACAGCTGATAATTCCCGCGCCGTTGTTGGTGTTTTTAACCAACAACAGATGCAGGGTTACCTGACTTTTTTATTGGCAATAAACATTACCTGCACAGGCCCCAGCAGACCCGAGGGCCTTAAAAGACTGTCGGCGCCGGGCATATCATATTTCATAACATTTGTTTTAGTGAGCCTTTTTTCCGGTGGCAGTTTGGCATCGCCAATGAGGCGGTTGGGCCAGAGGTTGACCACTTCCACTTCCAGCTGGTTATTTCCCTGTTTTATATAACTGCTGATGTTGAACTGAAAGGGAGCATTCCATTTAACCGGCATTTGATGGCCATTGATTTTTATGGACGCCATTTCCAGTACATTGCCCAGGTCGAGTATGGCTTTTGTATTTTTAAGATTGTTCTCCTTTACAAAAAAGTTTTTTGCATAAACTGCTTTCCCGGAATAATACTTAATACCGCTGTCATTAAAAACCGTCCATGATTGCAGCGAGTCGGTTTGTATATGGAAGGGGCCACCCCAACTGGTATCAAAAGCAATATCCCATTTGCCCGTAAGCGGTATGGCTATGGAAGGGGCGGCAAGTGCTGTTTGGCTCATTTTGCCATCAGACCATGTAAGCGTATAATTGCCGGGCTGATACAGTGTGGCGGATGTTCCGGCATCTTCTTTACTAACGTCTATACATGGTTGATCAATCTCTTTAAATGCATTGCCCGGGAAAAAAGATTGGCCGTCTTTTTCAATTTTTACAATATGCACCGGTGCAGTTGCTTTTTTAAATACAATAAATTTGGAATCTTCCGGTCCAAAATTCAGGGGGATGATGGTTTGATTGTTCTCTTCGCGGTATACCATTATTTGTTTGGTTTCCCCGGTTAGGGGGTCCCAGAGTTCGGGCACCATTCCGCTGACCCTGAATTTGCATTCCACCTGTTCATACCGGTCGGGCAAGCTGGTTAAATAACGAAATTCAAAATCGTTGATTCCTTTCCGGCCGAAACGGTTCACCACAAAATAAATATCCATTCCTTTGCCGGTACGGTGTATGTAGTCAAGCGCCGTATTCTCATTGTTGCCCCTGTATTCAAAATCTGGCTGCACATTCATTTCGGCCAGTACGGTGTTCAAGTCTTTGCCATAAATTACTTTGCCTTTTCCGTATTTGTTTTCTTTTATGTTTATACCGTCGATGGCCCCCCACATGCGCGAAGCAATCGCCTTAACGGCTGCATCATTTTCCGGAAAATTAGTGAGGCCGGTGGCTTTTACCGGGCGCGGTGCAATAATGGTTATGCCCTCTTTCACCAGTAAATCAATCTTGCGCAATACATCAATATCTATGGCTGTTTCATCGGGAAGCACCAGTAAACGATAGCTCATGCCATCGGGAAAAAATATTGTATTGTTTTTTACCGATAAGGTCTTGATCGCATCTTTTGAACATTTATCCCAGTCGTGACCAAATTTCAGATCGCTTATTTCTTCTTTAAGAAATACAAAATTGGGAACATCGTCTCCATAATAATACAATACATCCGCGGTAAACAATCCCCTGGAAAGCATATAACTGCACCTGTTCAGGTAACTGATAAAATCGCCGGCCTGTTTCCACCAGGTAACATTTGGGTTAAGGTGGGTACCGGCAAAGTATTCGTTGCCGGGCAGTCCAAATTCTTTAGGCGATGAAGTAAACGTATGCCATACAATCCTGTTTACGCCAGAGCAGAAAACGCGATCAATATTGCTTTTTAAGTCTTTTGGCGCCCGTTCCCATTGCGGCCCGATGGAGGTAGGCCCTTCGGCGGCAACAAATTTTTTGCCGTTTGTATGCGCAACACAGGCGCTTTGTTTAACGGCCAGCCGCTCGGCATCTTTTATTCTGTGTGTGTTTGAAGTGGCCCAAAATTCTCCCTGCGGAAAATCGCTGATGGCCATTACTTTCAATGCGTCTACGGGGGCAGAGTGGGGCCCGCCCGACTCGGGATGGATGCCCAGTCCGTGTTGATGTGCCAGGTCGCTCATCAGCTGGTAATGATATGCGGCAATACAATCGCCTATTGTTTGCCGGTAGTCGTGCAGAAACCTGTCCGACTGGTCCGCTGATTCAACAATCCTTCCCGCAAGTACCGGCAGGTAGGGAAAAATATCATAGCCGCGAAATTTTTTAAAGGCAGCAGCAAAATTATTGGTCCACCCCACATTGCCCATTTCCCAGCTGTCTGTTTGCAGAAAATGTAAACTATTTCCTGCCGACTGCGCGGTGTTTATCAACGGCAATATCACATCTGCACTGAATTTTTTAAAGGCTTCAGGGTTTAAATGGTCCAGCGAGAGGCCGCTCCAACCATCACTGTTGGTGGATGTTACGGCGCCTGTGCAGGTCCATCCATACCTGATGATGGTCCATTTTCCTGCGGGCGCCTCCCATGTCAGCATGCCGTCTTTGCATTTATCTGTAAGATCAATAATGGTTGATTTTTTAACATCCTGCACCTGTTGGGTGGCCGTTTCAGGATATTCTTCCCGTAGTTTAGACAAGGGATATATTCCTTTAAACCCAAAGCCCTCATTAAAAGATTTTATTCCCCAGTTTTTAATGGCCTTGTCTTTTAATGCAACGCCGGTATCGGCCCGGAATGCCTGCACAATGATATCCTGGTAGGCCAGGTTTGTTGGCGGCTGTGTAAGCCGGCATTGAATTTTTTTTCCGCCATCAACTACCGTATCTGTATAAACGATTTTTTTTAATGCCAGTTCGGGCGTTATGGTGGGCCCACCGGGATTCCATCCGCTTTGCACATTAACGCTTAGCTCAATGCCCAGTCTTTGCGCTTCTTTGATGGCAAATTTGTAGAGTTCCATCCAGGCGGGGCTCATAAAAACCGGGCCTGCTGCCGTTTTTTTGGCTACGGCATAATTAGAACTGCCGGCATCCACAATAGAAGCGCCGCCATAGCCATTTGCTTTCATCTGTTCCAGGTCTCTGGTAATGGATGCTTTGGTAGCCATACTGTTCAGCCACCACCAGTAACACCTTAAGCGTGATTCGGTAGGCGGTGTCGCAAAATCTTTTTGCAGCCTGTTGTAATTAAGCGTGTCGGAAGTATGTAATGAGTAGTTTATTTTTTGGGCTGAAACCTGCAGGCCGCAGGACAAACCAATTATAATGAACGCTGACTTAAACATAGTGGTGTAATTATTTTTGCCCGTTGGAAACAATCCTGGAAGAATACGGAGATTATTGAATTGTTCCACCGGAACAATTTATGGGAAAAACAGCAGCATAGTATGATTAATAAGCTTATAAACGAATAAAGAAGTTAAAAACAACAGGAACACCTTTTACTGGTGTCCCTGTTGCGCTATATAATACTTGGATTGGTTTACCAGCCGGGGTTTTGGGCCAGTTTAACATCTTTGTTTGCATCAATTACCAGCTGCGGTATCGGCCACAGGTTGTATTGAAAGGTTAATGTGGCTTGTGCTTCCGGCCAGAATGCATATTTTTTTATGCGATCAACTGCAATGGTGCCACCCATACGCAGCAAGGTATTCCAGCGGCATTCTTCATACACCAGTTCCCTGGCGCGTTCATCGAGTATGGTATTGAAATTATCGTCCATATCGCCGGCGGTAACCAGGTAACTGCAATTGGCACGGCTGCGCAGCAAATTTACATCGGCTGCAGCCCCGGCTTTATCGCCACTGCGTTGTTTGGCTTCTGCACGCAGCAAGATGGTTTCGGGCAGGCGTATAAAATAATCGTCGCGGAATAAATTGCTCAGGTTCTCGCCATCTGCAATACCCGTGTATTTGTCGGTGGCAATTTTGCACGATACGGGGTAGTCGAGGCTTTGATCATCTTTGGTATCATACAATACAGACCAGGGTACAGGCTGGTTGTAGTAAGCAGAGGTAGGCACGTTGCCCAAAAATATCCTGCGGAAAACGATATCCGTATTTCTCATATCGTTGGCATAGTTGCCGGTGTATATACCATCGCGGGTATATAGGGTAGGCGTTACCTGGGAGATGCCGCGTCCACCCACATCTGCGCCTGTTCCGGCCAGGTTAGCGGGCGATCCATTGCGGAATACAGGGCCATAAATACGTGAATAGGGAAGTTTTGATCTTGCATCTTCCGTTCTGTAGGCTGCATAGTCAATCTGCAATGCCCAGATGCATTCCTTGTTGCCATCCTGGTAGTTCACGTTGTTTTCCTGGAACAAATCCCAGTAAACATTGCCCTGTGCTTCTGTTTTGCGCGCGCCATAGCGGGCTTTCATTAAAGAAAAAGTGCCGCCATCAATTACTTTATTTCCATAGGCAATTGACTGCGTAAATGCTGCAGCAGCACCTGATGCATTGCCATCGGCTGCCAGTTGTGTACCCAGCGCCAGGTATAGTTCACACAGGTTGTGCTGGCAGGCTCCTTTTACAAGGCGTCCGCCCACAGCGGTTACATCGGGCAGATCGTTTTCAATGGCCAGCATTTCGTTGATTGCAAACTGGTAGGTTTCTGCTCTTGTAGCACGTTTATAATCGTAACGGGCCACTTTTGCAATATCGGTTACAAGGGGCACACCGCCGAATAGTTCGCCCAGGTTCCTGTACGCAAATGCCCTGAAAAACCTGGCCTGGGCGACTGTATACGCTTTTTCTGATGCCGATGACCAACTGATAGATGGAAGATCTGCGCTGTAAATGGCCAGGTTGGCTTTAGCGATAATACTGTACCAGACACTGAATATCTGGTAGAAGTTGTCGCTATTGGCATTAATGAGTCCATAATTATTAAATGTATTGCCCCGCCTGATGCTGGGTACATCAAACATATCAGTACCATTACCACGAAAGACAAAGGTCCAGTTTTGTTCTGTTGGGTTGGCCCATATATCCCTGAGCTGGGAATAGATGGCTATAACAGCCTGGTCGATCTGCGCCGAGGTAGAAAAAATATTATCAACCGTGTAAAATGTTTCCGGTGGGGTTTGTAAAAACTTGTCATCTGCTTTTTTACAACCCGGAGCATTCAGCAAGAGAACAAAAAAGAAAATGTTCAATATATATTTTAATGTTTTCATTTCAATGTTGTTTAAAGGCTTAGAAACTAATATTGGCGCCCAATGAATAAGAAGTTGCTACCGGAAAGGTGTTAGACTGTACGGTAGTGCCTGTTTCGGGGTCTCCACCTATCCATTTGGTGAACCTTGCCAGGTTCTTGCCGGCCAGAAAGATTCTTGCACCACTGATATTATTTTTTTTCATCCACGGCGTATTAATTGAATAAGAAATGGAGAGATCCTGGATTCTGACGAATCCTTGCGACTGAAGGCCCAGGAAACGGCTGTCGCCGGAAAAATAGGCTGATGGATAAACGTTACTTGGATTGGTGGTGGTCCAGTATGGTTTGGAGATGGTATTGTCGTTGAACCGGCCGGTGCCCGAAGTCATGTAAGCCTGTGTATTGCTCTTGAGGTAATAACCATTGCCGCCGAATATGCCCGACACCATCAGGTACAGTTCAAAGTTTTTATAGCGCACAGTATTGCTGAGGTTTAAACGGAAATTTTCCTTGTTGTATCCTAAAATAGTTCTGTCATTGGCGTCAATTTTACCATCTTTATTCAGGTCGATGTATTTGGGAGCGCCCGGCGCTGCGCCTGTCATTGTTATATATGCGGCATCGCCTGTTTGCACAATTCCGTCCTGTTTATATCCATAAATGGCGCCTAGTGATTTACCAATAAAAAAACTATTGGCAATATCATCGTCTTCCTTGCCGTCGGCGTTTTTATCTTCCCGGTACAGGTGCGCCAGTGTATTTTTATTTTTCCAATAGGTAATGGATGAAGACCAGTTCAGATTTTTCTGCTGCACATTTATTGTTCTTACAGTAAGCTCAATGCCTTTATTGTCTACTTCGCCCAAAGAAGATAACTGTGTTGCAAACCCGGTCATAATGGGGATATTGCGCAGAAATATCTGGTCGGTAGTTTTGGAAGAATAATAATCCAGATCTACAAAAAGCCGGTTGGTCAGCCACGCAGATTCAAATCCGATATTAATAGCAGTGGTTTTTTCCCAGCCAAGGCTTGGATTGCCGAGTGTAGACTGCACCAATCCATAATAAATCGTTCCCTGGGTGTTTGAAAATTCATATCGCTTGTCTCCTGCAGCACTATTCTGTACCTGCGATAAAGTAGCGTAAGGACTTAATCCCTGGTTACCATTCTGTCCCCATGAAAACTTAAGTTTTAAATTGCTCAGCGGCTTAAAATCTCTAAGAAAGGATTCGGTTGAAATTTTCCATGCTGCGCCTATAGCGGCAAAATTTGCATACCGTTTATCGGCACCAAAAACAGAAGCCCCGTCACGACGGAAAGAGCCTGTTAAATAATATTTATCGTTGTAAGAATAATTAAGACGGGCCAGGTAACCAACATTAGAGCGTTCATTATTATCGAGGATTACTTTCTGTACAGTAGCTTTTGACAACCCATATATGCCAAGCGTAGTATTGCCATTGGCGGCAAAATTACTGCCTGTTGCATTGATGTCTTCATATTTCAGGTGATCCCTTGTTGCAACTGCTGTTGCGTTAATCCTGTGTTTGCCAAAGTTTTTATCATAGGTAAGTATATTGTCGAACACATAACTGTTGGTAGACCTGTTTTCAAGGTTTCCGTTTGCATTTGATAATAAACTCTGAACAGTAGCAGGATCGTACCTGCCTGCTATGCCGGCACCTTCTTTAATGTAGTAATTCTCATAAGTAAAATTGCCGCTCTCGTGCTTTTCAAAATTGCTTAGCAGGTTAGCGCGGTAGCTCAAACCTTTTATCCACGGAACATTTATAACCGCGTAGGTATTTAGCCTGAAATTATTGTAAACATCAATGTTTTTAGTAGTGCCGTCATTTACCCCCCATAATGGATTAATAGCCGATTGCGTGTAAGGATATTTTTCCAGGTCGCCCAGCGAATCACGGTATAACACACCGTACGGGGACATAAATTCTGCCTGCTGAACGTTGGCTGCGTTGCCTGAATAATCCCTCCTGGAATAAGCAGCATCCATACCCAATTCAAGCCACGAAGCAACTTTTGTGTTTACCTTACCCAGCACGGAAATGTGTTTATACTTGTCTCCCACCACAAGTCCTTTGTTGTCATCAAACGAAGAAGACAGGTAATAATTTACACTTTGGGCGGCACCGGAAATAGATACCTGGTAGTTTTGCGTAACACCGGTTTGTATTATTTTATCCAGCCATACTGTTTCCCTGCCTGCATTAAGATTAGCCAGCTCCCCGGTCTGTAACCAGTTGGTACTGCCTGGCGCATATTTGTTCCGGTCATTTACCACGGTTATCCATTCAGTGCCTTTTAACATTACGGGCCTGTTCAGCCATTTTTGAATGCCAGCCTCTGTTCTGAAAGAAATAACCGCTTTACCCGTCTTTCCTTTTTTGGTAGTAATGGCAATAATGCCGTTGGCAGACCTTGAACCGTAGGCAGCAGCCGAAACTGCATCTTTTAAGACATCGTAGCTGGCAATATCGTTCGGGTTGATGTCGCTAACAGACCCAAGATAAATAACTCCATCCAGCAAAATAAGCGGATCGTTAATACCACTGATAGAGCGTTGACCGCGAATTTGTATAGAAGGTTGACCGCCGGCCGAATTAACCGCGCCTACACTTAGACCCGGCACATTACCTTTAAGTGCCTCCAGCGCATTCAGGTTGGGTAAAAGGGCAAGTGGAGAATTTTCCATTTTAACAGAAGAAACAGCGCCTGTAAAATCTTTGCGTTTGGCAGTACCATAACCAATTACAACTACCTCATTCAGGTCCTTGTTTTCTTCCTTTAACTGAATTACTATATTGCTGCGGTCGCTTACTTTTATTTCCTGTGTTATAAAACCAACATAGCTGATTACAAGAGAGGCGCCGGCATTGACTACATTCAGCGAGAAAGTACCGTCTTCTTTTGAAACAGTGCCATTGCTGGTACCTTTTTCTATTATGCTTACATTGGCTATTGGCTGGTTGGCGGCATTGACCACCTTACCCGTTATTACCACAAAGGAGGCTTCATTTTCTTTTCCCTGTTCGGATATAACAATGAGATCATTGCCGATAATCTTAAATGACAGCAGCGTGTTTTCAAGTAATTTTTTCATTACCTCGGCCGCGGGTTTGTCCTGCACACTGATATTTATCTTCTGGTCAGCGGGCAGCACGCCATCATTGTAGAGAAAACGGAAAGAAGTTTGTTTTTCAATAGTCTTAAATGCTTTTTTTAACGAAGCGTTTTCCAGTTTAAGTGTAATATTTTCCTGGGCCAGCCCGTTATTGGCATACGATTGCATGGAAAATACACAAATAAGCAAAACAATCATTTTCATTATAAGCAGGCATTTGGTTACTGAAGTAGCTGCGCAGTCATGCGCCCTACATCCAATTTTTTTCATAACTTAGTATTTGAAGTGTTAAAGGATGAAAAGGCCTCCGCCCGGAGACTTTTTAAATTTCTGAATTTAACCCGCGGAGAATGGTGCAAACATTCTCCGTTTTGTTTTGATGGCGTTTAAGTTAGTTTTTTCATTTGCAGTGTTTAGGTTATCAATCGTTTTTATAGTCAGCTGGTTTGTACTTGTTTATTACCATATCGTTACCACCCCGTCTTTAAGCTGGTACTGAAAATGCGCTGAGAATTGCAGCCCTTCCAGCACCTCATCCAGTGTTTTATTTTCAAACGTTACTGTATAGGTATTTGCACTGAGCTTTTTATTTTTTACTACGATCTCTACATTGTACCAGCGTTCTATTTCAGCAATCATATTGTCAAAAGGGGTTTCATCAAAGGCCAGTTTGTTTTTTACCCACATGGTTTCATATACCTCCTGGTCTTTTTTATCAACATGTACATTGCTTACAATCATGGCCTCGTGGTTGGTTGTTTTAACCGCGTCGCCGGCCGTATTTTTGTTTGATTCGGCCACTGCATCCCCAATCAATACTTTTTCATTGGGTTTAAGGATTACTTTTTTATCGGGCTGTGCATTCAGCGTAACTTCTACTGAACCGCGTATCAGTGCAGTTTCTGTGGTTTTATCTGCCGGATAGGAACGCACATTAAAAGCCGTACCCAATACTTTTATCTGTACGGTGCGGGTATGAATGATAAATGGCCTTGACTTATCTTTTACCACATCAAAATAAGCCTCGCCGCTAAGACTTACTTCCCGGTTTTTACCGCTGAAATCGCCCTTGTATTCAAGTTTGCTGTCTGCATTTAACCACACCTGTGTGCCATCGGGCAATTCTATTTTTGATTTTGAACCGGGTTTGGTGCTCACCGTGTTGCCGGCTATTTTGGGCGAACTACCCGGTTCATTACCGGGGCGCATCTGAAAAAAAATAAGAATAAGTGCTGCAGCGATGCCCCCACCGATCCAGAACCACCGGTAGCCCAGCCGCCGCCGGTTATTTATCGCAATGGCATTTTCCGGCGAATTTTCATCGTCATACTGCAATACCGGCGCACCAAGATGATTGCTCAAACGCTGCAGGTGCCTGTCGAAGCTCATTGCCTTGTTCAGTTCACCGGTAACCCGCATATTGTGCGCCGCCCAGATCTGCTGCATTACAGCAATCCTGGCATTTGCCTGCGGATCATGCTGTTTCAGCATTTCCAGTTCTGCTAATTCTGAGGGTGTGGCTTCACCGGAAAGCTGTAAACTTACCAGCAGCCATAGTTTTTCGTCTGTCATAAAATTGCTGTTCGTTAAGACAATAGAAGTAAGAAGAAAGTACCAAAGCCATTAAAAAAATATCAATTATTTTTTAGCCAGGTATTTTAAGAGGCGGAGCGTCGGCCGGTAAACTGTGTTGATTGAAGCCATGCGGGGATAAGCGCTGCAATTTTGCGGGTGGCAATAAAAACCTGGTTGCGTACGGTTAAGACCGAAATACCCAGTATTTCTGCCGCTTCTTTGTACGACATGCCGTCTTCTTTTACCAGTTGAAACACCATACGGCACTGCGGTGGCAGTTCCCTGATGCATTGCTGTATTTTGTCTACGGTGTCTGCAGAAATGCATAACTCTTCCGGGCTGCCCAGGCTCACTGCAGGTTCAATATCCATTTCCTCGAGGCGGATAACCGGGTTTTTGAAATTCCTGGCAATATAATTAAGGCAAAAATTTTTTGCGATGGTGTACAGATAAACCTTCAGGTTTTCTATTTCGGGCAACTTATTTCTTACCTGCCACAGCTTTATGAAAACGTCTGAAACAATTTCCTCCGCCTGGTCCTGCGATTTTACAAATGAAAAACAGAAACCGGTCAATGCTGGCGATAACAACAGGTAAAGCGATTCATACGCCTTCATGTCCTCGTACAGGGCAATTTTTTGCTGTAATATTTTAATATTGTCGTTTGTATGCAAAATGTCAACCGATAGATAACAAAAATAACATTCTGAAAAGATACATCCGATAAAATAAAAAAACAATACATTCCGCAAAATGGCCGGCAATGCATTTAGCCGGTTAAACAACAACCTGCTTTGGGAAAGCAGGTTGTTTATAATGAAGCACCAGGGGATTGAGCAACCCTGATGCTTCTTTATCTCTTTTTTTTAATTAATTAATGATTAGTTGCAGTGTTGCCGGACCATTCAGATGGGTGCTTACATAAATAATGTATAAACCCGGGCGCAGATCGGAGGTTTTTATTGCTACCCTGTTTACACCCTTACGCAGATCTACCTGCTGGCTGGTCATTTTATTACCGGTAACGCTTACAATCTGAACGGTGGCCTTTTCCTCCTCATCACTGTTTATGAGCAGGGTAGTATTTTGACCGCTTAATACCGGGTTGGGATAAATACCCGTGGTTTGAATTACCCCGTCTTTTATATTCAAAAACGCGTCTAAAAATTCAAGGTGCGGTTTGGGATGAATACCTTTATCGTCCTTGTCGTTTGCCGCAGCCGGATACAGCTGATGCATTGGAATGATTTCTTTCTGCGTTGAAGGCCCTGACCAAAAGAGTTTGGCGACTGCATTGCCTTTCTTGTCATAATATTCCATTTGTATGGTATACTTTACGCCGGCCACAAGAGTAATCCTGCCACTGGTTTCTTTGAAGAAACGATGACCCTTCCAGCTATCGCCCAGCAGTTGCCCATTTACCCATAGCCTTGCACCATCATCTGCATCTGTGTAAAAAGTATATGTTTCTGAGTAGAGTGGTTGTACCCATCCGGTCCAGCGTACTGAAAATTCTTTGTGGCCAACCAGCGGCGAAGGGGAACCTGATCCCCAGTTGAAGTTGACAGTTGGGTCAATTCTTGAGAAGACAATTTTTCCATCCATATGGGAGTTCTTATAATAGTCTCCTCTGAGCCCTGTGCCCTTACCCGTATCAGTAACCGAAGAACTGGTGGTAGTAAAATAGGTTTTATTGGAAATACAACCTGTTGCCTGCCCGCTGCCATTGCCCGGCACTATATACCAGCTATAGGTGGTGCCGTTTGCCAGGCCGCTTGCCAGGTAACTGTTGGTGGTTGTATGGGCAATTGCTTTAGCAGGCACAGTTGGCCCTGTCCACAGGTACACGTCATAAGAATTGGCTTTGGCTACAGAGGCCCAGTTCAGGGAAGCGCTGTTCTGTGCTGCTATAACAGCGCCGTTGGAAGGGTTTGTATTTACTGCGCAAGCAGGTAAGGGTGTGTCTGTAGCAGCGGTAGTGAATACGGTGGTGCCGGCAGCACTGCATCCTGTTGCTGCACCGATGGCATTTCTGGGTATAATATACCAGTTATATAATGTGCCTGCTGCAAGACCCTTTGCATTATAGCTGGTGCCGCCCACATTGGCCACGGGTTTTTGCGGGCTTGTTGCACCTGTCCAAAGGTATACGTCATAAGTGGTGGCGGTGGGCGAGGACGGCCACGACAATGTTGCTGTTGTTTGGGTGCTGAGCGTTGCGCCGTTTGCAGGCGCTGTATTGGTAACGCAGGCGGGGTAAAGCGAGGCAGGTAAACGTTTAAAACAAATTTCGTCAATGGCAAAATCATTGCCGGCTGTAACAACCGCCCGGTTAATGATACCGATGGTGGCAGAAACCGCATTGCCCGAATTCCAGGTATAGGTGAATTTCTTCCAGCTGGCATTGCCGGTGCCGGTTACAGCTGCGGCGCCACTTATCAGGGCCGTACCGTTTATAACAGGTGCCAGTTGAGCCGGATTGGTTCCGTTTTGGTTTCCTGCATAAAAACTATATTCATAATTGGTATTGGGTGTAACGGGCATTGATCCGGAACGGGCCCATACCATATCGCCCGCACTATACGTACAACCGCTGCCGTTGCTGGTAAAGCTGGCCAGGAAACGATTGCCCTGTACACCGGCAGCATCTTGCGTAAATTGGTCGGTACCCGATGTCATGATACCGTTCTGACAGGTAAAATTGCTGCGTGAATACGGCGCCGCAGAAACATAGGCGTTATCGTTTGTAAAATGTTCTGCAAACAGTGTATCGGTTGCACAGGCTTTGGTGCTTATTACAACGGGCCTGGGCGACCAGGCAGACCATGCACCACCTGCCACCCGCATAAACCTTACCCTGTACTGGCCTGCCTGTGTTGCCGTGTATTCATTGCCGTTAGCACCTGGAATGGTAACGCCATTTTGTTGCCATTCATAGGCATAAAAGCCCTGTGTAATACCCATGCGTGCAGACAACGGTGCCCCGTTGCAGAACTGCTGGTTTTGAAAATAGACCAGCGGTTGCGCTTTATGGGCATTGGCCCAGTATACATCGGTAAGATAAGCGCCCGCCGGATTCTTAAGCGTCCACATATCCGTCCAGGTATTATGGCTGCTATTGGCAAAATAGGTTTGGTAAATATCGGCACCGGCGTTTCGCACACCGGTATAAAATCCCTGCATGCTGGCCGGATCGGGATTGACATCTGTACCACCGTTGGCAACCCACACCGGTACATGTACCCAATTATTCACCGTGTTGGTTAATGCGGCTACCTGCACAGGCGATGCCTGTATTGAAACGGCCACGCGTTGCGGATACAGGCTGGTATAGGATAGCCCGCCAAAACCACCGGCAGATAAACCCATAGCAATAACCCTGTCGGGATCGGTATTGTTATATTTTTGCAGGGTATCCAGCACGCTGTTAATACGACTGAAATGATAATCATTCCAGCCGATAGCCGGTTCCTGCGGAAAAAGCAGAAAACCATTCCATTCGCCGTTGTTGATGCGTTGTTCAAAAAGCTGTGCGCCCCATACCAGTTGCATTTCATTATCGTACACACCACCAATTTCTCCACCACCGTGAAAGAAAACGATCACCGGGTACTTGCCGGGGTTAGCAGGGTTATAGTTGTTGGGAAAACGCAGGCGAAACTGCATGCCGTTCCATATATAGCATTTAAAATTATTGGTAGGCCAGTGCATCTTTGAGCTTCTTACCCATTTGGACATTATAAAATTGGGGGGAACACCGGGATTGCTGGCAGTGCCTGCCGGCGAAGAACCGTCGTAGGTAATAAGCGTATCACTGGGATCGAAAACATTTTGGGCGCTGAGAAAACTGGCGGTACAGACCAGCGCTACTACACAAAACAGTTGCTTTAGCATTTGAATTCAATTAGAGCCAGGAAATGCGATAAATATTTTGGAAACGGGAATTTCAATAAGATTGGAAATACGCGCGCAAACTACGTAAATGGTTATAAAATTACAGCAATAATAAGGCCATTCCGTATAATGAATTCGCAGGTAAGAAGATTTATTATTACAGGCAATATGCAGAATCAAAGATGAGCAGGATTACATGTATGCAATAGTAAATTACATAGTATTTTTACGATTGTGTTCATTGTCATTATTGCAGCAGGCCTGGGGCAATCATTTATTATTTTAATTACAATACCGTTTCGTTAAGACGCGAAGCCCGCTCTCTCTGTATCTGCCTTTGTTATCTCCCCGGGAATTGTTCTTACTATTGAGTCTCAGGCAAACAATGATGAATCCTTGTGATATACAGTGTTATTGTGGCTCCGTGGTGAAGTTTACGCCGAAGACGCATATTAATTGGGCAAATTATTCAACATATACAATGGAATGCAGAAGTTATTGGGTATGGACAGCCTTGAAGATGGTTAATTATTTTAACGGATCATACTGGCAGGCATCTCTTTAGTCACTGTCAGGCAATTGTTTTACAGTGGCACAATAATCGCACAACAGCCATTGAATATATTGATAAACTAAAATTAGAACAATGAAAAAAATAATCATCGCAGCATTCAGTTGTTTATTTGCCGCAGCAGCCATGGCACAAACACCCGAGGCAACAAAGAAAGCAGAAATGAAAGATTTAAAAAAAGACGTACAGCATAAAAAAGAAGAAAAAAAAGAAATGGGTCACGATCTTAGCCACGCGAAAGTAAAAAAAGCACTGGATGACCGTAAGGAAGTAAGGGCCGAAAAAAGGGATATTAAGGCAGATGAAAAGCAACTGGAAAAACAGGGTGTACATCATCCCGTTGCCAAAGTAAAACATAAGATAAAAGCTGAAAAAGAAGAAAAGAAAGCAAAATATTAAAATGCAAAAAAAATCCTGTCATTAGGCAGGATTTTTTGTTTGCTTTAGCAGCTTTTTTTTAAAGCCGGTATAGCGTATATGCATCACCGTTAAAACATGCCCTGTCTTTAACGTGAGTCGTCAGTCGTGAGACGTAAGCCCTTTGCATCGATTGGATCTCACTGCTGAAAAGCACTATCCAAGCTTGTGGGGGAATAGCCGCGATTCGCAGATTTTGTAAAATCAGTCTATGCGTCTTCATCTGCGGCGAAGAATTATTGATTAATAGTTGCAGGGCTAAAGCCATCACCAAACCCCTGGATTCGCAGATTTGTAAAATTAATTGGTGCATCGGCGGCGATGATTGGTCGATAGGTTTAGGACAAAAGCCATCATCATACCCCGGGGCAGCATCGTGCATTAAATTCTACAGTTATAGAAAGCGGGAGGAAAATAATTGCAATATTTTTTGTTGGATGCTTTCCCTGCAAACAGGAAGCAGCGTAAATAAGTGTTTAAAAAATCTGGCTTTTAATTTGATTTTAAGAATATACGGCAAATTTAGTTTGCATGGTTTTTCATAGGATATTGGATTATAACCGGCCCGGATTTCCATCCGGGCCTCTCATTTCCGGGAAGTAGATGCAAAAAACAGCGCCTTTCCCGGGGTCTCCTTCAGCTGTAATAGAACCGCCATGGTTATCCGCAATTTTTTTTGCAATGGCCAAACCGATACCCGAACCCGGGTATTCACTTTTGCCATGCAGCCGGTGGAAAATATCAAATATTTTTTCTGCCGACCCATTGTCGAAACCAATGCCGTTGTCGGAGAACATTATTTTCCAAAACCCCGGCAATTCACCGTCTCCGGCCTTTGTTCGCTGCGCCTGTATATTTATTACCGGCACTTCATCTTTCTTGCTGTATTTAAGTGCATTGCTGATAAGGTTGGAAAATAACTGTTCCAGCTGGAACAAGTTGCCTTTTATTACCGGCAACTTACCAGCATTGATAACCGCCGATTTTTCTTTTATGGATTCGTGCAATTGTTTTGTTACTTCGCCCAGTACCAGGTTTAAGTCTGCTGAACCGGCCTCCTGTATGCCTGCGCCGGCTGCTGCATAGCCCAGTAAATCTTCTATGAGCGACTGCATACGGGCCGCCGCGTCTTTTATACGCCGGAAATAATCTTTTGCTGTAGCTGACAGCGCCTCTCCTTCCTTATCAATAATCAGCTGGCTGAAGGATTGGATCTTGCGGAGCGGTTCCTGTAAATCGTGCGAGGCTACATAACTAAAAGAAGCGATCTCCTCGTTGTTTCGCTGCAGTGCACGATTTTTTTCAAGAAAAAGTTCATTCAGCCCGGTTAATTCGGTATTACGCGCCCTGAGTTCTTTTTTCAGTGCAGCCTGCCTGATGGTTTGGCGGCGAAGCCGGATAAACAGCAGGGTAAAAATAATGATAACCACCAGCGAAAAAAGAAGGCTGATAACAGGCGTCAGCATGGCATCGTCATTTTTTGTAATGGTATTTTTTGCGGTCAATGCAGCCTGCAGGGTGGTGAGCTGGTTTGTTTTTTCATACAACAAACCCATGAGTTGTTTGCCACTGTCGAGCGAGCTTCTCAGGAATGCGGTTGATTGGGCGCCGTCTTTGTACAGTTCAAGGTTATAATTCAGCATTTGCAAACGGCGCTTCAAAATGGTGTCGAGTGTGGCAATTGAATTGCCCGGTGAACTGTCTGTTTCCCGGGTGGCCAGGCTTTGTACACTGGAAGTAGCTTCGTTTTCTGCATCGTGCAGGGAATGTAAAAAACTGCTGTCGCGGGTAAGAAGAAAACCCCGTTGCGAAGATTCTGCCCGTGTAATGGCCGCCAGCATTTTTGCAGTTTCCAGTTCGCGCAGGTGCGTGCGGATAAGCTGTTCGGCAGAGGCATTCATGCGTATGATGCGCTGGTACGATAAAACAGAGAAAAACGCCAGCAATACCAGCAAGGGGATAAAATAATAGTTGTTAAAAACACTGCCCGAAGCTGACTGTGCTTTTAATTTCATGATTTCGCAGTTTCAAAGTTGATGATAAAACTGGTGCCCAGCCCCGGCTTTGATTTTACCTCTATCAGCGCACCATGCGATCGTAAAATATTCAGTACTGAAGCAAGACCAAGTCCCATTCCATTGTTTTTTGATGTGTAGTAGGGATCAAATATCCGGTTCAGCTCGTCTTCTTTTATTCCATGACCGTTGTCTATGATCAGTATCCTGTAACCGGTGAAATCGGGTTCCATTATTATTTCAAGCAGACCCGAGTCTTCGGGTATTGCTTCCACCGCATTGATAATAATATTCAGAAACGCAATTTTGAGTTTTACAGCGTCTGCCATTATCCAGGCCGCGTCCGGCATGTAGTTTTTTTTGAGCTGGATGCGCTTCAGGATTATCCGGTCCGACGCAGCCTGTAAACTATCATCTATCACCGACTGCAGTGCAATCCTTTCTTTCTTTATCTCGGACGATCTTGAAGCATCCATCAATTCTGTTATAATATTATTGATCCGGCTGCTGTTGCGGCTGATGATTTGCAGAAGGGTTTGTTGGGCAGAATCGTGACTGTCCATTCCAAGATGCTCGGCAGCCAGCAGGATATTGTTCAACGGGTTGCGCACCTCGTGGGCCAGCATGCGTACCAACCGTTCGGCGGCTTTAAACTTTTCTGTCTGCAGCGTTATTTTCTCGGCTTTTTTCAAACCGCTGATATCGTGTATAATTCCCTGCAGGTAACTGTTACCACCGGCGTCTTTTTCGCGGGTAACGGATAAAACGGTGGGTATGATTTCCCCGTTTTTAGCAACAAGGTTTATTTCCCTGTCAAGGAAAACCTCGTTTTCATGTATTTCCTTTTCAATGGAAAGGGGATCGGCGCCCGAAGCTATCAGGTCCTTAAAATTCATATTCAGCAATTCTTCCCTGCTGTAACCCAGCAGTTCGCTGCCAACCCTGTTTATTTCTATGAAATTAAAATTGATACCGGCTACAAAAACACAGTCTTTCGATTTTTCGAAAATGGCCCGGTATTTCTGCTCATTGGCCCTTAGCTCCCTGGCGGCTGCGTACCTGGCCATTGCGTACCGGATACATCTTTCCAGTTTCTCCGGGTTAAGTTCTGATTTAATAAGATAATCCACTGCCCCGGCGCGCATGGCCTGCAGGTCAATTTCGCGGTTTCCCTTGCCCGTTAGTAAAACAATAGGTTGTTCACATTCTTTTTCAGTGGCTTCCGCTATCAGCTCCAGGCCCGATTTGGCGCCCAGGCGGTAATCAACAAAACAAATGTCATAGAGGCCGCTGCAGATTTTTTCGAGTGCCATGGCATAACCCGGACTCCAGTCAATTTTGAATTCATATTGGTACCCGGGAATCTGTTCAATCAGTTCACGGGTAATAAAAAAATCGTCTTCGTCATCGTCAACAACCAGGATATGAATTTTTTGTTTATCTGCCTGTTCTGCCATCTGTATTGCATACTTTGTGTAAAAATAGAGGAAATGCTGTTTGGTTAAAAAAGATTAAACCAATTCAGATCAAATTCAAATTATGTGGAAAATTTTCTACACTGAGCCGTAATAAAACGTAGAAAAAAATGGCTGAAAAATTGTGGAATTTACATCCAAAACCAAATACCTGAATATGTCAACCAAATCCCGGTCCGCCCAAATACCCGAAAGCGGAAAAAATGCCTTGTCGCAGAAGAAACCCAGCTCCATAAAAACAAAACTAAATTATCTTCCTCCCAACAATGCCAATGGCGGACACCAGGCAGATTCCATTGACAGCCGTTACCTGCTGGAAGTACTGACAGCAGTAAAGAATGGCAATTTCGGTGTGCGGATGCCCATTGACCAGACAGGCCTGAACGGAAAAATCTGCGATACATTGAATGATATTATCTCGCTGAATGAAAAAATGATGCAGGAATTTACGCGGGCCGGTAATACCATCGGTAAACAGGGAAAGCTTACCCAACGCATTGAAGTGCCCAGCTCAAAAGGCGCCTGGAGCACCGGCGTAGATTCATTGAATAATCTTATTTCGGACCTGGTGCATCCAACCATCGAAATTGCCCACGTAATCAGTTCCGTGGCCAAGGGCAATCTTTCGCAGGAGATGCCACTGGAGATTGGCGGCCATAACCTGCAGGGAGAATTTTTGCGGATAGCAAAAGAAGTAAATGACATGGTGAAGCAGCTGAACCTTTTTTCTATGGAGGTAACCAGGGTTGCGAGGGAAGTTGGTTCGGAAGGTAAACTGGGCGGCCAGGCAAAAGTAAAAGGCGTTGGCGGTGTATGGAAAGATCTTACCGACTCAGTGAACCAGATGGGTAGTAACCTTACTGCGCAGGTGCGTAATATAGCCGAGGTTACCACCGCTGTTGCCAAAGGCGATCTCTCCAAAAAAATAACCGTGGATGTAAAGGGTGAAATCCTGGAATTGAAAAATACCATCAATACCATGGTGGACCAGCTCAATTCATTTTCTTCAGAAGTAACACGTGTGGCCCTTGAAGTAGGTACGGAAGGAAAACTGGGCGGCCAGGCCCAAGTGAAGGGCGTAGCCGGTACATGGAAAGATTTAACAGACTCTGTAAACCAGATGGCCAGTAACCTTACCGGCCAGGTACGCAATATTGCCGAGGTGACCACCGCATTTGCCAAGGGCGATTTGTCGAGGCAGATTACGGTGGATGTAAAAGGCGAAATCCTTGAACTGAAAAATACCATCAACACCATGGTGGATCAGTTAAACTCATTCTCCGGCGAGGTAACCAGGGTTGCCAGGGAAGTAGGTTCTGAAGGAAAGCTGGGCGGCCAGGCCAAGGTAAAAGGAGTGGGTGGCGTATGGAAAGACTTAACCGATTCGGTAAACCAGATGGCCAGCAACCTTACCGGGCAGGTGCGCAATATCGCAGAGGTTACCACCGCCGTAGCGAAAGGCGATTTGTCAAGAAAAATTACAGTGGATGTAAAGGGCGAAATCCTGGAATTAAAGAATACTATCAATACCATGGTGGATCAGCTCAATTCTTTTTCTTCCGAGGTAACACGTGTGGCGCTGGAAGTAGGAACGGAGGGTAAACTGGGCGGACAGGCACAGGTAAAAGGTGTGGCAGGTACCTGGAAAGATTTAACGGATAGTGTGAATGGTATGGCCAGTAGCCTTACCGGGCAGGTGCGCAATATCGCAGAGGTTACCACGGCCGTGGCCAAGGGCGATTTGTCAAGAAAAATTACGGTGGATGTAAAAGGCGAAATCCTTGAATTGAAAAATACCATCAACACCATGGTGGACCAGTTAAACTCTTTTGGCTCGGAAGTTACCCGTGTGGCCAGGGAAGTAGGTTCAGAAGGAAGACTGGGAGGACAGGCCGATGTGCCGGGTGTGGGAGGTACCTGGAAAGACTTGACCGACTCTGTAAATATTATGGCCGGTAACCTGACATCGCAGGTAAGAAATATTGCCGAAGTAACTACCGCGGTGGCAACCGGCGACTTGTCCAGGAAAATTGATGTGGATGTAAAAGGTGAGATACTTGAATTGAAAAATACCATCAACACCATGGTGGATCAGCTGCGCGGTTTTGCATCTGAAGTTACCCGTGTTGCCAGGGAAGTGGGATCGGAAGGAAAGCTGGGCGGACAGGCAACGGTGGAGGGTGTAGGTGGTGTGTGGAAAGATTTGACGGACTCTGTAAACGGTATGGCTTCCAACCTGACCGGTCAGGTGCGCAATATCGCAGAGGTTACCACGGCGGTGGCCAAGGGCGATTTGTCGAGAAAAATTACGGTGGATGTAAAAGGAGAAATCCTTGAGCTGAAAAACACCATCAATACCATGGTGGACCAGTTAAACGCATTTGGTTCGGAAGTAACCAGGGTGGCGCGCGAAGTAGGATCTGAAGGAAAACTGGGCGGGCAGGCCGATGTACCCGGCGTGGCAGGTACCTGGAAAGATTTAACGGACAGCGTAAACAAAATGGCCAGTAACCTTACCTCGCAGGTGCGCAATATTGCAGAAGTTACTACCGCGGTTGCCAATGGCGACCTTTCGCGTAAAATTGGGGTGGATGTTAAAGGCGAAATCCTGGAATTAAAAAATACCATCAATACCATGGTGGACCAGTTGCGTGGTTTTGCATCTGAAGTAACCCGTGTGGCCAGGGAAGTGGGAACAGAAGGAAAGCTGGGCGGCCAGGCCAATGTGCCGGGTGTAGCGGGTACCTGGAAAGACCTTACTGACTCTGTAAACCAGATGGCCGGTAACCTTACTGCGCAAGTGCGCAATATCGCAGAGGTGGCCATTGCGGTGGCCAACGGAGATATGTCTAAAAAGATAACGGTGGATGTGCGCGGAGAGATATTGCAGCTGAAAGAAACCCTGAACACCATGGTGGATCAGCTGCGTGCATTTGCATCGGAGGTAACACGTGTGGCCAGGGAGGTGGGTACAGACGGTAAATTGGGCGGACAGGCATTTGTGCCCGGTGTGGCCGGTACCTGGAAAGACCTTACCGACTCGGTAAACCAGATGACCGGGAACCTTACCGCGCAAGTGCGCAATATCGCAGAGGTTACCAAGGCGGTGGCCAGCGGCGACCTTTCCAAAACGGTAGCCATTGACGTGAAGGGAGAAATTCTTGACCTGAAGAACACCATCAATACGATGGTGGAACAGCTGAACTCTTTTGCCTTTGAGGTAACGCGTGTGGCAAGGGAAGTAGGAACAGAAGGAAAACTGGGTGGCCAGGCAGAGGTGCGCGGTGTGGGCGGTACCTGGAAGGATCTTACGGATAGTGTAAATATGATGGCTTCTAACCTTACCAACCAGGTAAGGGGTATTGCAAAAGTGGTAACAGCTGTTGCCACCGGTAACCTTAAACAGAAACTGGCCATTGTATCGAGGGGTGAGGTGGCGCAGTTGATTGATACCATTAATGAAATGATTGATACCCTGGCCCTTTTTGCCGACCAGGTAACTACCGTGGCCCGTGAAGTAGGTGTGGATGGACGATTGGGCGGACAGGCTTCTGTGCCAGGTGCTTCGGGTATCTGGAAAAACCTGACGGAGAATGTAAACCAGCTTGCCCAAAACCTTACCACGCAGGTGCGCAGTATTTCGGAAGTGGCATCTGCCGTAACCAAGGGCGATTTAACCAGGACCATTCGTGTAGAGGCAAAAGGTGAGGTGGAAGCGCTGAAAGATACCATCAACCAGATGATTGCCAATTTAAAAGAAACCACGCTGCGCAACCAGGAACAGGACTGGCTTAAATCCAATCTTGCCAAGTTTACGCAAATGCTGCAGGGTCAGAAAGATCTTAAAACCGTTACCCAGCGTATATTGTCTGAACTGGCACAGGTGGTAACGGCACACTACGGCGCGTTTTTTATCCTGAAACAAAATGAAGATACGCAGGCGGTGAAGCTGAGTCTTTTTTCGGCCTATGGGTATAAATCAGAAAAAAATATTCCAACAGAGTTTGCCATTGGCGAAGGCCTGGTTGGACAGGTGGCTTTTGAAAAGGAACGCATTATTCTTTCCAATGTACCGGGCAATTATATAAAAATCAGTTCCAGCCTGGGCAGGGCCAAACCTAGCAATCTTATTATTTTACCTGTATTGTTTGAAAATAAAGTAAAGGCGGTAATTGAGCTGGCATCGCTGGATACATTTAGCGAAACGCATCTGGACTTCCTGGAACAGTTAACCGAAAGTATTGGTATTGTTATCAACACCATTGAAGCCAACACCCGTACGGAAGAATTGCTCACCCAGTCGCAGTCGCTGGCCGGCGAGCTTAAAATACAGCAGGAAGAACTTAGCCGCACCAATGATGAATTGCAGGATAAGGCCCTGCTGCTGGTGAAACAGAAAAATGAGGTGGAAAATAAAAACCGCGAAGTGGAAGAAGCCAGGAAATCGCTGGAAGAAAAAGCAGAGCAGCTAACGCTTACTTCCAAATACAAATCGGAGTTCCTGGCAAATATGTCGCATGAGTTGCGGACACCGCTGAACAGTCTTCTTATCCTTGCCCAGCAACTGTACGAAAATGCAGAGGGCAATTTGAACGACAAACAGATCCGCTATGCCAAGACCATCCACTCTTGCGGCGATGACCTTATTCAGCTCATCAATGATATCCTTGACCTGTCTAAGATTGAATCAGGATTTATTTCGGCCAATATCTCTCCGGTGCGCTTTGCAGAAATTGCTGCTTTTGTGGAAACCACGTTCAAACCCATTTCAGAAGCACGTCACCTGCGCTTTACCATCGATACAGACAGTCGCCTGCCTTCATCTATGGAAACGGATGTACAGCGCCTGAACCAGATATTGAAAAACCTGTTGTCGAACTCATTTAAGTTTACAGAAAAAGGCGAAGTAAGACTGAATATCTACCAGGCAGAAAAAAAATGGAAGATGGGTAATCCCAACCTGGACAATGCGCCGTTGGTAGTAGCGTTTGCCATCAGCGATACGGGTATTGGTATACCGCAGGAAAAACAAAATATCATATTTGAAGCCTTTCAGCAGGCGGAGGGATCCACCAGCCGCAAATACGGTGGCACCGGGCTGGGGCTGTCTATCAGCCGCGGGCTGGCCGAATTGCTGGGCGGTACCATCGAGCTGGAAAGCAACCCATCTGTAGGAAGCACCTTTACCTTGTTTCTGCCAGTAATTGATTCCCTTGCCGCTGTATTACCCGGCAGCACTGAAACAAAAAGCCAGGGTAGTTTGCAAAATGGTCATGGCGCCGGCGAAATTGACAGCCTGCTGCACTCGCTGCGTATCAGTACAGAAGGAACAGATGCAAAAAGCCTTGGTATAGTAAATGAAATGATCAATGAAACCGGCGACGACCGGACCTCTGTACAAACCGGCGATAATGTGGTGCTGATAGTGGAAGACGATCTGCGTTTTGGAAAAATCATTATTGAAAAGGCTCATGAACATGGCCTGAAAGCGGTTGTGGCTGTTAGTTATATTGAAGTGTTTGATTTCATAAACCGGTTTTCACCCATAGCGGTAACACTGGATGTTAAATTGCCCGATACCAGTGGCTGGAAAGTGCTGGACCTGCTCCGCAACGATTTGAATTACCGCCATATTCCGGTACACCTTATCTCCGGCGAGGAAAATAAACACCTGGCGTTAAAACGGGGCGCAAGAAGTTTTTTGTTGAAACCGCTGGACAATGAGTCACTGGAAGCGCTTTTCAAAGATATCAGCACATTTGCGGGCAAGGTTAAACGAAAAGTGCTGATTGTAGAGGATAATGAAGTAGAATCCTCGCAAATAGCAAAGATGCTGGAGACGGACACCATGAAAACAACCATTGCACCTACGGGCCGGCAGGCGCTGCAGGAACTTGCAGAAAATGATTATGACTGCATTATCCTGGATTACAGCCTGCCAGATTTTGGCGGACAGGAATTGCTGCAAAGGGTAGATGAGGCCAAACAGCAACTGGCGCCGGTGATTATTTATTCAGCAAGAGATTTTACCAACAATGAACTAAAATCCATTAACCGCCGGTCCAGCAGTGTGCTGATGAAGGGTGTTAACTCGCTGGAGCACCTGTTGGAAGAAACGGTTTTACACCTCCGCGTTAATCATAACCATTTGCCGGCAGACAAACGAAAGGTGATTGAAAATATACGGATGAAGGAAGATATCCTTACCGGGAAAAATATCCTGGTGGTAGATGATGATGTGCGCAATCTTTTTGCGCTGACCACGGTTTTTGAGCGCTACAATATTAATGTGGTAACGGCAGAAAGCGGCCGGGAAGCCATTCAAATCATCAACGACGAAAAGGTAAAAACCGATATGGTGCTGATGGATATTATGATGCCTGAGATGGATGGTTATGAAACCATGCAAAAGATAAGACGCGAACATAAAAACAGCAGCCTGCCCATTATTGCAGTAACTGCCAAGGCCATGAAAGGCGACCGTCAGAAATGTATTGAGGCCGGCGCGTCGGACTATATTACCAAACCGTTGAAAATTGACCAGTTGCTTTCGCTGATGCGTATCTGGTTCTATAAATAATAGATAATGAAACAAAAAATTTTGCTGATAGATGACCGGGAGGATAACCTGTTTTCACTGGAGACCATTCTTGAACCGGATGGTTACCAGTTTGTAAAAGCCAGTTCCGGTCGCCAGGCGCTGAAAATACTGCTGAACGAGTTTGATTTTGCGCTGATACTGATGGATGTAAAAATGCCCAATTTGAATGGATTTGAAACGGCCGCATTAATTTTTGAACGGGAAAAATTAAAACATATCCCCGTCATTTTTATTACTGCCAATTCTTATGGTGAAGAGAATATGATCAGGGGTTACCGCACCGGTGCCATTGATTATATCTACAAACCCATCAACCCCGAGTTATTAAGGGCCAAGGTGGCGGTATTTGCCGATTTGTACAGGAAAAACCAGCAATTGATTTTGCAGGAGCAGAAGATCATGGCCATCAACAAAAACCTGCAGGAAGAAATAAAAGAACGGCAGGCTTCTTCGGCGAAGATTTTTGATTTGAACCGCCGCTTGTTGCAGAATATCGACAACCTGGAAAAAGTGAATAAGGAGCTGGACCGTTTTGCCTTTATGGCTTCTCATGATTTGCAGGAGCCCTTGCGGAAGATCAGGACTTTTTCTGATCGCATTTTTAACAAATACCGGTCATCGCTCGATAATGATTCTACGCGCGATTTCCAGCGTATCCATCATGCTACCCAGCGTATGCAGGATTTGATCAATGATATACTGGAGTTTTCGAAACTCGGCATTACGGGGCGCCAGTTTGAGCAAATAGATCTTACGCCCCTGGTGCGGGAGGTGATAGATGATTTGCAACAGGATATCCGCGAAAAGAATGCGCAGGTGGAGCTGGCCGAGTTACCCACGCTGCCGGTTCACCAGGGTTTAATGAAACCACTTTTTCATAACCTGATTTCGAATGCATTGAAATATGCGCGCAAAAATGTGCCGCCCCGCATTAATATTTTTTCTGCTCCATTGCCTGAAGGGGTAGAGGGTGGGAACCAACCAGCTGCCATCCAATACCACCGTATTTATGTAAGCGACAATGGTATTGGCTTCAGGCAGGAATATGCGGAACAGATTTTTGAGATGTTCAAAAGATTGCATGGCAACGACGAATACGGGGGAACCGGCGTAGGCCTGGCGCTTTGCAAAAAGATCATGGAAAAGCACAACGGGCATATTAGTGCCCTGAGCCGTGAAAATGAAGGCAGTACTTTTATTGTTTCGGTGCCTGTCAGGCAAGATCATTCAGTATTAGCCTGATTTGGTCGATGAGGCCGTGATAATTGTCTGGTTTTTTAAAAATATGAATAGCGCCCAGTTTTTTTGCTTCGGTTTCTATTTGAAAGCTTATCGTTGTTGAATACAGCACCACCGGGATGGATAGCAGCTGGCGTTCTTTTTTTATAGCGCGCAGGCAATCAATGCCGTTCATCAGGGGCATATTCAGGTCCAGCAAGATGCAGTCGGGGCTGATGAGTAAATCGCTTTGCAGGATTTGCAGGGCTTCTTTGCCGTTTTTTGCCACAATGCACGATATGGCCGGGTCAACGGCAGTAATCGCCTCACGGAAAAGCAACTGGTCATCCTCATCATCCTCGGCCAGAAAAAAAACAGTTTGTTTCGTCATCAGCGCTAATAATTGGTTGAGCCATAGCAGAGCAAGAGAACCAAAGATAATACATGAAATAAACCCATATAAATTTTTTGTTGCCTGTTTTGGCGTCTGCTGTTAACGCGCCCGGGCGTATTTCCGGTAACCGGCCCGGCCTTTTTGGCAACGCAGCTATTGCTAAACGTTACGTTTGTCTTAAAAACTAATTAAAATTAGCCCGCGGTTTCAATTATCTGGATAACTTTTTTATTGTTACATTAATCAGCTTATCGCCGCGCAGGAGCAAGCGTCCGCTTGTGCCAGGTAGGCTGCCCGCTGATCGATGGCTTATCCAGTTTACGCCAGTAACGTGTGTCATTAGATTGCCCGATGCTTTAAATTCAACTAATATTACCTCTATTGCTGTTTTTTAAGTGGCCGCGCAGGCGCAAGCGTCCGCTTGTGCCAGGTGGTATATTTAAGGTTATGGCGACATCCGCAGGCCCAATAAAAATACCAATGTTGGATCCGCAACTGTGGTCTCCTCCGGGACCTTAAGAACCAGCAACGGGAGCGTTTTCTTAAGTTTTTGAAAGTACAAAATAGTAACCATTTTTAATATTTATGAAAAGTTTAAAGGATATTCTGGAAAGTTTAGAGCAATTGTTAAAAGAGATAAATTCGCCTCTGTTGTCAAAATTAAATATAGGACTGGATAATCATTTGCAGCGTGACCTGATTGCCAATTTGGATTTGCCTGAAGAAGTCACGGCCATGTATTCCTGGCGAAATGGTACAGAGGTTAAACCTAATGATCCATTAGGTAAATTATGGATATTTGACTTTGGCTTATTTGTTTCACTCGAATATGCCATAAGTCTTTATAAGGAAGCCGTTGACTTTGTTCCAAAATGGGATAAGTATAAATTTCCCTTATATGTCAGCGGTGGTGGCGAATATTATCTCATAGAGTGTGATAAAAAAAAGAAGGAATACGGCATGATATACTTTCATTCGATAGGTAATTTTGATTTTGACATAATCATAACAAAGTTTGATTCGCTTCAGACATTTTTTCTTACAATGATTGAATGCTATCAAAAGAATGCATATACTTTTGATTCAGATAATTCTATAAAGTTCAACTTTGAACTAGAATGCGAAATTTCCAAAGCATTAAACCCTAATTCGGATTTCTGGAAATTGTACCCAGTTTAATTTTGTTGAGAATCTATATTTTCGCCGCGCAGGCGCAAGCGCCTGCTTGTGCCAGGTGGGCTGCCGCTGAACGATGAAAAGGGCGGTTGGTGAAGCGAGTTTAGTAAAAGCTGCGATAAATGGAGACGCACAGTCTCAAGGCAGAGTGGGATTTCAAGCAGCAGCTCTTGTTTTCGGTGGTATAGAAGGTTTAGGATCAAAGGGCGGTCCGAAAGGTCATTCAGTGTATCCTGATGGCGTAAAAGTATTTGAAGGAAATATCCCTAAAAGACTTGGTGAAGCACTTCCCGATCCGAAAGCCGTCTCAAGTGCTCACTTTAGATTAAGGTGGGATAACGTCAACGGTCGAGTTTATCAAGCCAGAGAGTTTAATAGTTCTGGTAAGCCTGTTCGCGATATCGATTTTACGACACCAACTAAGCCCAATGGTCAAATTAGGGCCGGGCATACAATAGCGCCAGAACAACATCTATGGCAGGAAAGTAAAACGGGTGGTTCTATGCAAAGGCAAAAACAAGGGACACCATTTATTTATTAGTTTAAATGATTGCGATGAAATGGGCAAAAGAATTAATTAATGTAAAGGAATTTGAGCTTGAGAAGAGAGTAAGTCGGATTTTGCAATATTTATATAATTCCGACCTTGAAACTAAATGCATAGTATCTGGCGTAGATGCTACTGGGTTTCTAGGAAATAATTTAACCCAGAAGCTGAATGAAACAGAATGGTTAAATTTAGAATTCACGGATATAATTGCCCTTTTTAATGAAGACGGCCAAGTATTTGAAATGAATTTAAAAGTGTTTAATACTATAGGGGATTTTCAAATTATAATTCGGGACGGAAACTCCATTGACATATTAGGAAGTGGCAATGAAATTCCGAGTGAAGTATTAGGAGATTTTAAAAGTCAAGATATTGAACCCTTTAATTAGATTCTCCCCCCGACAGGTGCAAGCGTCCGCTTGTGCTGCAGAGCAATAATTAATTTCTGCGCAACTCTCCTTAAGGCGCAAGCATTCGCTTGTGCCTTAAGGATGTGTCTGCTAACAGGTATCTGCATAATAAAAACATTTCAAAGTCTTCACCGTTGTCATATGTCAAATTATATAAACGATCATGGCGGAGAATGGGTGTTGAGTAAAGTGCTACAGGTAGAAGTGTGCGACGCCTGCCTACCGGACAGGCAGGCAACAAAAGTATAATAGCAGGCCTGCCGTCTGGCGCATAGTAATCATTGTTAGAAAAGATTAATCATTCTACGAAGTGATAAAACTCCCCCATTGGGGGTTGGGGGGCCAGCATCAGCACCCAGGCATGGTATACCGGTGCCACCCAGGGGGTTCCAACATCAACATTATCGCCCATTAAAGATCAATTGTTAACTTTACTCACCAATGGCATTCTTGCTGCCAACGGAACGCATGGCGGCAATACAACGGCAGCGGACATTAATACCCCAGCCGGTGATGTACTGGATTACTTTTTTTCAAACCGCCAGTACGATCCAAGCCGGCCAAAAGCCTTTTTTAAACTGGATGATAGTAGATGAGGAGTTTAATAAGGTAACCAGTTCTTTTCATATGGGGTCGGTGCAGGTGCAACCTATTGGTGGTACCATGCAAAAGCAGCCGTTAACGGGACTCAATCAATTAACGGTAAGGCGTGGTGGCTGGTTATACATGTACGTTAGTAATGAAAGCAACCAGGATGTATATTTTGATGACCTGGTGATAAATCACAAACGCGGGCCGGTGGTGGAAACGAATAGCTATTATGCGTTTGGCATGGAAATACCGGGATTGAATGCTAAGGCGATTGGGTTCGGAACGAGTCCGCAAAATAGGATTAAGTATAATGGCAAGGAGTTACAGAGCAAAGAATTTAGTGATGGCAGCGGGCTGGAATGGGAAGATTATGGTGCGAGGATGTATGACCCGCAGATAGGGAGGTTTTTTGCAGTAGATAAACTCGCCGATAGGTATTCTGGATTAAGTCCATATAGTTACGTTGCAAACAATCCAGTTTGCTCCAAAGATCCAAACGGAGATTTTATTATCTCTATTCATTATGAGATTACTTATAATGTTTTGAAAAAATACGGCTACTCTGATGCAGCTGCTGATAAAGAAGCATATTATTCCTCTTATTATGCCGACCATCCTACAGGGAACATTACGTCTCTTAATAATATTGGAGCCCGTTATTATGGACGGCCTATTCCGGCAATGCCTGGGCAAGAAGGGGTAAGCTGGGATCGGGGCGGGCAGTGGGATGACTCCGAAACTGCTAACTCTCAAAATACTGCATCCCCACAAGAAAGCATGAGACATTCAATGGAAGCTGACAATGATAATATTGGCGCTGCAGAGGCAATGCGTAAGGGACAGGAGTTTGGATGGCAAAATATTTTTAAAGCAGCAAAAGACGGAACTCCTGACAAATGGGGGTACGGATCTGTTGCCGCTAAAGCTTGGGGCGTAGGAACACATGCCTTAGAAGATTCTAAAGTCCATGAAGGTGTAAAAATGAAAGATCATAGCATATCTAAAGATCTAGCAAAAGGGCCTGAAGGTAAAAAAGCATATTTGGCCGCCAGTAAAATTACAGAAAGTGCTTTGCTAGTGGTTGAGGCATTAAATGGAAATTTTTCTCACATTCAAAATGGAACAACATTTGATTTATCAGGAATGAATCAAGACCAAAAAAAGCAACTTTTAACAGCTCTTGCAAAAGGTCATTTTGGATTGTGAGAAGAATAATTTTAAAAATTAATTCATGAAAAAATTTATTTTGCTTTACGTGGTTTTGCTATTTTTTTATTCTTTAGCTATGATGATATTTATTCTTATTGGCTCTCATGGCAGAATAATTTTAAATAACAATGAAACATTGAAATATCTAATTATTGCGGGGACTTTTTCTATACTGGCTATCGTATTAATTGCAACAAGGAAAGTGGGGTTAAAAAAATGGATACTTACAATCCTGATACCTTTAGATTTGCTAACAATAGCTGCACTCTGGTATCAGATAATAGTATTATTGCCAGACACATTTACACCTCTTTCGATATTCATTTTATGTTTACAAGCCATTGGTCTAATGCTCGGAGTGTTTTTTGCATATAAATTTATTAGTCTTTTATTTTATAGAAAACAATTGAACGACTATCGGTTATAAAATCCGAGTATAGCCTAACTGGTGTGAGTATGTGATTTTAAAAAACAGCAATTTAGCGCAAGATTAGGGCGGTTGTATTGAGTGCCGGAATCTTGTGCCTGCCTGACAAAAAGTAGAAAAACTGCAGCGTATTGCTGCTGTTTTTTATGCGTAAGTTTATTTGGCTACGCCTAATATTTCTACCGCATCTTTTTCAAATAGCATTTAATTAGAATGTCTTTTGTAACATCATTTCCAAAACAAAAGCTGTGGTCGTACCGAAGGCAAATCTGATTTTCTGTGCAAACTCTATTTTCCAAATGGCACTAAAAAGGTGTCAAAAATTTTTTCTTTTTTTTAAGATAATCGGACTGAGATATTTAAAGAGTGGACTTGTTTTTCCGGAAGGGGGTGGGGTAGCAAAATAAAAATTCGGATTGTATAGGTATAGAGATGGGGTGGGTAATTAAATGAAGGGGGTGGGCCAGGCGAAAAAGAATTGGAAATCCGCGACCGGGTGGCCTCCGCACTTTGATTTTCAGATTTGAAAAGGGGATTGTGATTCTTATTACTGCCCCACAGGCACAAGCCCCCGAAAGGCGCAAGCGTCCGCTTGTGCTACAGAGCAATAATTAATTTGTGCGCAACTCTCCGACGCTTGCGCCTGTGCAGCCACCCATCCTGTAGCTTTCTACTTTTCGAAACCGCGATCATAGTTTTCCATCGCCGGTAACCTCAGCCGCTGTATCCAACATGCACCCTAAATCCGGTGCCGGTGCAGCTTCACCCTATTCATGCTTGTCTAGATTGGTAACAGCGTCCACCAGCCGGGCCGGACATTTTGGTATGCCTGTCGTAAACAGGTGTACAAATTATTCCCGGCGCAATTTAAACGCTGGCTCAAAAAATCCGTCATTACTACAATACCGTTGCAACCGGCGAACCAAAAAATATGGAGGCCGGCACAGTGCAACCATAATCCGCCCACGAAAAAAATCAGCTTTTGTTCAATACCCAAAAAATTGTGCATACAAAAAAGGATCAAAAATACTACAGATGAAAATTTGTTTGGAACTTTGCCATTTGAAACACCACCGGAATACGTATTGATGATATTTCTTTATATGACCTGATCGCACACCCTTAAACTTTATACCAATGAAATATTCTTTACCAGGCCTGCCGCTGTTAGGCTTTCTTCTGTTAATTGCTTACTTCCCTTCTTATTCTCAATCTGCTGTTTTTAACCCCACTGATCCTATCATTAACTATGATAAGACCAAACCGGCCGGCTCGCCGCAAAACCCCATCATTCCATACAATAACCAGATTGTTAAATGGGTAAGAACGCCCAAGGTAGCCGGTTATCCAACCAATACACCCGGTATTACCTGGAATACGGGCAACTACAAGTGCTATATGGTCAATAACCTGCCTTTCCGTATGCGTTATCCCAATGGCTATGTGCCCGGCACCAACGATGGAAAGAAGTTTCCCATCATGGTTTTCTGGCATGGGGGCGGCGAATGCGAAGGTTATTATTCGCTCGACAATAATGTATGGACTTACCACGCGTACGGAAACGGTGTGTGGGACAATGAATACCAGCTCTACCAGGGTGCACAGGCCTTTGAAACCAAAACGACCACCGACCAGGATGCTTATATCCTGTTCCCGCAGTCGCCTATTATAGGGTGGGATGGCAGCCAGTTTGCAGCCATCAATGTGGCTATCGATGAAATTGTAAGGAATTGCAAAGGCGATGCGGACCGTGTTATTTCAATGGGGCTTTCTGTGGGTGGTCTTAGCGGTATACAGTATGCACTGGCTTACCCGCAGCGGGTTTCTTCTATTATAGCCAGCTCCGCCATCCAGGTTAATACCATCGCCAATTCAATGGGGCCCGCCATTCATATACCGCTATGGTTTGGAAACGGCGGAAAAGATGCTTCACCAGATTCTGCCACTGCCCAGAATTTTGAAAATGCTTATACGGCTGCTGGCGGTGTTATGCTGCATACCTACCTGCCGCTGCAGAGCCATGTAATGTGGGATTACCAGTGGGCCGAAGAACCCAGTTTTGATTCAGCCTGGAGTACGGCGCATAAAGCCAATCCACTGGTCTATAACAATAATCGTTTCTTTTGCCCGGGGTCTAACAATATTTCTGCCACCATGGGTATAACACCGGGTTATTATGCCTACCGCTGGGATAGGGATGGTGTTATTATTCCGGGGGCTACCGCAAGCAACTACACGGCTACCGCATTTGGTACCTATCGCTGTAGTTTTATGCGTACCAGTACATCGGCCTGGTCCGACTGGTCATTGTCTCCTGCAAAAAT
>Ga0070666_10000284_pt1 | contig 33475 bp, 31 predicted proteins | sample KBSS23metaG_FD_64677 | JGI IMG/M metagenome (GOLD analysis project Ga0070666, IMG submission 64677) | Switchgrass rhizosphere microbial communities from Kellogg Biological Station, Michigan, USA - KBS S2-3 metaG | ecosystem: Host-associated > Plants > Roots > Rhizosphere > Soil ... | reverse complement strand
AGTCATGGCATAAGTCTTGAATTCAGGTCTATTGTTTTAAATCCTTAAACTAATAATCATGGGCAATCTTCTTTACATTATCGCTGTCATCCTGGTCATCATCTGGGCCATCGGATTTTTCGGTTATGCTGCAGGAGGTCTTATTCACCTGCTGCTGGTAGTTGCTATTATAGCCGTTCTTCTGAAATTTATCCGCAGGGAAGCGGATTAGTCCGGCGCTGAAACGATTGGTAATCCCGAGTGCAGGGAAATGTAAAACCCGGGCTGTGGCCCGGGTTTCTGTGTGGAATTATGTCTACAAGGGTCGTCTTATGCGTACATCTTAGAATAGGGTGCTATATGATTCAGGTTGAATTACTGAACGGAAGCACTTACCTCGCCATCAGAAAGGAATTCTTCAAATTCAGGTCTTTTAGGATCAGATCCGTATTTGTTAGGACCTTTGTCACCATCAGTAAATTCCAGGATAAGGCTATAGATCGGTATAAGGCAATACCAGCCGCTTTTGTTCACGTCGTGCATACGGCGTACAGTTACGGCCAGACAAGGAACTAAAAAAATCAGATAGTAACACAAAGTAGGCAGCTCACTTTCAAAGTAGACATCGAGGTAGTAAAAAGGGACTGCAAAAACATAAACGAACAGTACGAAATACCAGTATTCCTTTCTGCGCGCCCTGCCCTTGAATTCGGCATATTTTTGTAAAGCAGCAATGAAATATTTCATTGGTTAGTTTTAAAGGTTAAAAAAATAATACTTGGTTTGAAGGGATATGAAAATAGCTAGGTCAGGGCATTTTTGCAATAGGGGTATACCCTTATAGCCCTGACTGCAACCCTATAGCGAATAGTTTACGTATTACAATGCTAACCAGGCATCTAAGCTCCTGTTATGAAGAAAACGACTTTCATCATCCTTTTTATATGTTCTTTCTCCCTCCTTTTTGGCCAGCAAAGCTTTAATGACAGCATTGCCTATACAAGGAATAAAACGACGGAAACAGCGATGATTGTCCTGGGCAGCTGGGCTGCCGCCAATATTGCTTCCGGGTTTATCATAGGCGGACAAACAGAAGGAGAGACCAAATATTTCTGGAAGATGAATGCCTACTGGAATCTGGTGAACGGGGGACTTGCCGTTATGGGCTATCTCAACGCGAGAAAAGCCATGGCAAAAAAATTCGGCCTGGCGGATAATGTATCCGCACAGCTTGCCATGGAAAAATTATATGCTTTCAATTTCGGTCTCGACCTCGCCTATATTGCTGCCGGATTTTTTCTCAGGGAAAAAGGTGTCAATGAGACGAACCTGAAATCCCAGGATCAGCTGAAAGGTTATGGATCGAGCATAATCCTGCAGGGCGGTTTTCTCCTGCTCATGGACGGCGTGATGATATGGGTTCATCATAAGAATTCTGTACGTCTGAATAATAAGTTGCGTGGTCTGGACCTGGCTATGGGACCGGGTGGCCTGGGACTGAGATATTCCTTTTAATTATTCGGAGGAAAATAACGGAGATCCACAATATCATTGCGCAGCGGTTGATCATTCCAGGCATAGTGTATGGCCATGGCTGCTCCCAGGGCAGCTGCCTGCGGAACGGTGGCGGCAAATACTTCCATCTGTGGAAAGGCATCGGAGAGCATTTGCATATATACCCTGTTGTTCCCAAACCCGCCATCTACGTATAGCCGCCCGATTTCCTCTTCATCCATGACGAGTTCCAGCGCTTTTTTCTGGCGTACGATGATGTCGCGCATAAGATGCAGATAGGCGAGCTCCGGAGTTTTGAAGTCGTTCAGATCACCCGGTTTAAATCCCGGCTCTCCTGTCAGCCAGACCTGTCCGTCATGAGTATTTCCATTCCTGTACGCTTCACTATCCGGAAGGATCTCCAGATAGAATTCCTGCGAAATATTAAAATGAGCGGCGATTCTCCTGGTTTCCTGTTCATGATGATAACCCGCAAAAATTCTTGAAGCTTTTACCGGCTGTCCCTGAAAACTGATATAGGAAAGACAGTCTTCCTGCAATTCTGAAAATGAAAGCGGTTTTTTACTGAAAGGATTCAGGCTGATGCACCAGGTGCCTGTTGAGATCAGTATAAACGGATCCTGAAAGCACTCGAGGTAAGGTATCAGAGCAGCCGAACTGTCATGCACACCCACACCTACCGCAACGTGCCTGTCTTTGAAAGGAATGATATCTGCATGATCAGAAGCAGTAATGGGAGCGAGTTTTCCAATGATGCCTTCACGATAGACCCATTCATGGTACCGGTGTTTTTCGAAATCCCATAAATGGGTATGACAACCGATGCTGGTTAGATCCGAATAGCATTTTCCACTTACCAGGGAGGAAATCCACTGGGGAAGATGCATTGAGTAGCGGATATTTTTAAATAAATCCGGTTTTTCTTTTTTTATGCGGTACATCTGCATGCCGGAATTCAGGCTCCCTAATATGGGTGAGGCCGTTTGAACAGACAGTGCTTCCCAGCCTCCATACGACGAATAAAATTCTTTGCTCAACTGCTCAGGATATGGTTTGAGATAGTTGTAGAGAGGTGCAACCGGCTGGAAGTTTGAGTCCAGGTGGACAAGGCTGGCTCCGTAAGCACAGAAATTAATTGCACAGACTTCGATGGTGTCCAGGTCAAGAATGCTGTTCAGCGAATGAAGGATCCAATCTCTCAATTTGAAGACGTCTTCACATGCGTCACCGTCATCGTCGCGTGTCTCTGCAATCTGTTCCTGGAATTCCTGCAGGATTTTATACTGTCCGTCGAACAGAAATACTTTCTTATTGGTCTTGCCAACATCATATATGACCGCTGTGGGTAATTTACTCATGACTATGGAGCTTCAGGAATTTATAGACCCGTGGCTGTGATGCTGCTTCCCCTTTCCTGGATAAGTTTTTTACGAACCTGCTGATCCCGGTAAACGGCGAGCGGATTCAGCGCGCCCCCTGACCGGAACCGGGCTTCGGCGACGATGGCGCGGGTGTCTGTCCGGAATGCATCCTGTAATATTTCCTGCGCAGCGACCACATCGTTAGAGGCCTGTGCCGCGAGCAGCTTTTCTTTGTCTACCAGCAATGCCTGTGTATAGGACAGCAAAATGGCTTCTACTGACTGGAGAAGATCTTCCAGGGGATCTTTTACATTATGCGAAGCGTCGATCATCCATCCCAGGTCACGCGCATGATTCATTTTGCGGGCGTCCATCCCTTCCACCAGTTCATTAAAAATCAGAAAGAGCTGATAAGGCTTGATGCTGCCTACCGTGAGATCGTCATCACCATATTTGCTGTCGTTGAAATGAAATCCGCCCAGCTTCCCTTCCATCAGCAACAGCGCAACGATCTGTTCTATATTGGCATTGGGCAGATGGTGCCCGAGATCAACCAGCGTGTACGCCTTGGGTCCGAGTTTGTTTGCATATAGCAGCGACTGGCCCCAGTCGCCCACAGTAGTGGAATAAAAGTTGGGCTCGAATGCCTTGTATTCAACAAACATTTTCCAGTCGGCGGGCAGATGAGCATACACTTCCTGCAGGCTTTCGAGCGTATGCTGAAAAGCATTCCGGAAATTCAGCTGGCCGGGGAAACTGGAACCATCACTCAGCCAGACCGTCAGGGATTTTGATCCAAGCGCAACGCCATAATCGATCACATCCTTATTATGCTGAACGGCCTGTTTTCTCACTGCCTTGTCCACATGCTGCATGGACCCAAACTTGTAACTTTCCTTTTGCGAAGGCTGGTCCTGAAAAGTATTCGAATTCATGGCGTCGAATTGCAGTCCGTATTGGGCGGCCAGGGATCTGATTCCGGCAATATCAGCCGGAATATCCCAGGGTATGTGCAGCGAGATGGCTCCGCTTGAACGGTTCAGGGTATGAAGAAGCGCAATGTCTTCCATTTTTTCTTCCAGCGTCCTGGGATCTCCTCCAATGGGAAATCGACCGAACCGCGTTCCTCCGGTGCCTAAAGCCCAGCTGGGTATGGCAACCTGGAATTCATCGAGCAGTGAAAGTATTCTTTCGATATCCGGAACCTGTTCTGCCAGTATACCAAACTTTTTCCGGTGAACTTCCAGCAAAGGGGCATTGGCGTCAGTAATCGTTTTTTTATCGAAATGCATAATGGAGCTGCAAAAGGATTAATTAAAGTTCCGGCTTTTTTAAACAGTTCCGGCGTTCATACCCCTACGAGATCGTATTGAATCCGGTCGGTTTATTTGATATAGTTTCCATATCCGACAAGCAGTACCGACAGGATGATGGTAATAATACCCGCAACAAAAGTGATTTTTGTTCTTTGCGCAACCCCCGACCATTCTTTTAAGAAAATACCCCACATATTGGCGACCAGGATGATGAAAGCCATGTGAAGGATCCAGGAACTTGCGCCATTACCCAGCTTACTTTCACCCATTCCATAAAAGAAAAATTGCAGAAACCATGTTGTTCCCGCCATCGCTGCGAACAGATAATTTTTTAAAAGCGGCGTCTGCCGGTTAGCATAATCGCCAAAGGAACGGTTGCGGAAGTTCAGCATCATGCACCAGATAAAATTCGTCGCCAGCCCGCCCCAAAGAAGCGTAACATAGGTCACGTTGTTTTGGAAGAGCGGATTGAAACCCGCTGCCACGGCTGCTTCCGCCATGGGTTTTCCCGCTTCGATGCCGAAGTTGAAACAGGCACTCAGGATGCCGGAAATAATGGCTACGATCAGGCCTTTGGTCAGGTTGAATTCTGCCACCGATTTTTTCTTCAGTTCATCCGGCAATTCTCTTTCTTTCATCACGCCGGCCCGGCCGCAGATGTATATTCCCAACAGGCAGGTGATGACGCCGGCGAGGATAATTCGTCCCCAGCCGGTATGGAGGAGGTCAGAGAAAGTGGTCTTCCCTTCTTTTGGAAAAAAATCATAGTAAATAGACGGCACGAGCGCTCCAAAGGCAGAACAAAATCCGAGCACGACGGAATTGCCCAGGGACATGCCAAGATACCTTACACCCAGACCATAGGTCAGGCCGCCGATGCCCCAGAGTACTCCGAAAAAAATTGTCCACCGGATGGTTTCCCAGGGTGTGTTCGAAATAAGATCAGCAAAACCCGGAATCGTAAACCAGGCCGCAAGCGGCGGCACAATCAGCCAGGAGAATAGTCCGCCAATGATCCAATACGATTCCCAATGCCAGCCCCTTACCTTCTTAAAAGGCATGTAAAAACTACCCGACGCAAAACCGCCCAAAAAGTGAAAGATAATTCCCAGGAATACCTGCATATGGTGAGAGGTTCGTTAAGGAATAGGGCCGCCGCAATGCCGTCTGCACTCAGTGCAGGTAAAGATCAAAAAAAATATTCGCAAAACAACTTAAATTGCCGGTCACCACTTTGTCGCCTCATGTCCACTCATGTCAAAGACTTTAAATTCGTTTCGTACAGCTGGGATGAAAAAAAGGCTGCTTCACTCGCCGGTGATGAAATCGCATTGCTGATCTATCGTTCCAATTTACTCGGCGCCGATCTGCGGCTCACCAATTATGGAGGAGGCAACACATCCTGTAAGATCACGATGAAGGATCCCCTTACTGAAAAGCCTGTTGAAGTGATGTGGGTAAAGGGATCGGGCGGCGATCTCGGCACGCTTAAAAAATCAGGACTGGCGGCATTATATATGGACCGCCTCCTCGATCTTAAAAAGATATATAAGGGACTGGCGGCGGAAGATCAGATGGTGAGACTTTTCGATCATTGTATTTTCGATCTGGACTCCAAAGCGCCTTCTATAGATACACCGCTGCATGCTTTTCTTCCCTTTGCTCACATAGATCATCTTCATCCGGATGCTGCCATTGCCATCGCAGCATCAGCCGATGGAAAAAAAATTACGCAGGAACTTTTTGGCGGTGAACTGGGATGGGTTGACTGGCAGAGACCCGGCTTTGACCTCGGGCTTAAACTGAAAGCCTGTCTTGACGCCAATCCCGGTATTCGCGGGATCATGCTCGGATCGCACGGTCTGTTTACCTGGGGAAATACGGCATATGAAAGTTATATCAACACGCTTGAAGTGATCGAGACCTGCGCCCGTTATCTCGATCAGCACTCAAAAAAAGAAAAGACATTCGGGGGTCAGGTCGTAAAGCCTCTATCAAAAGAGCAGCGGCTGGCACAGGCGGCAGAGCTCGCTCCGCTTCTGCGGGGTTATTGCTCTTCACAAAATCGTATGGTGGGCCATTTCAGCGATGACGAAAGCGTACTGGAATTTATCAACTCCGCTGATCTCAGCCGGTTAGGCCCCATGGGTACGAGCTGTCCGGATCATTTCCTGAGAACCAAGATCAGTCCGCTGATCTTAGACCTGCCGCCCGACCAGCATCTTAGTGAAGCAACGGTGGCGACTAAGATCGCTGCAGCATTTGACTCATACCGTAAAATGTATGCGGAATATTACAACCGGTGCAAACATCCTGACAGTCCTGCCATGCGCGACCCGAATCCGGTAGTCATCCTTTATCCGGGCGTTGGTATGTTTACTTTTGCGAAAGACAGGCAAACCGCCCGCGTGGCCGCGGAGTTTTATATCAACGCGATTCATGTGATGAAAGGCGCTGAAGCGGTATCTGCTTATTCTTCCCTGCCGAGGCAGGAAGCTTTCAATATCGAATACTGGCTTTTGGAAGAAGCTAAGCTCCGGCGTATGCCAAAGCCGAAGCAATTGACCGGAAAGATCGCGCTGATCACAGGCAGCGCGGGCGGTATAGGGAAGGCAATTGCAAAAAAATTTGCGGACGAAGGCGCCTGCGTGGTCATCAGCGACAATGACCCGGAGCGGCTGGAAAAAGCGGGGCAGGAGTTCCGGAATCTGTATGGTGAAGATGTTTTTACGGCCTGCCTGCTGGATGTGAAAGATGATTCGACTATTCAGAAAACATTTCATGATGCATGCCTGAAATTCGGAGGCGTGGATATTCTGGTTAACTCGGCCGGTCTCTCCATTTCAAAACCGATGGAAGAACACACGGAAAATGACTGGGATCTGCTATATGATGTACTGGTGAAAGGACAATTCTTTATGACAAGGTCTGCTATAAGTATTATGCGCAAACAGAAGCTGGGCGGCGACGTGTTGAATATTGTGAGCAAAAATGCATTGGTAAGCGGTCCGAACAATGCCGGTTATGGATCGGCAAAAGCGGCACAACTGCACCTTAGCCGGCTGAATGCGGCAGAGCTGGGTCCTGATAGGATAAGGGTGAATGTGGTGAACCCCGATGCCGTAATCGCCGACAGCAAGATTTGGGAAGGGGAATGGGCTCAGGGGAGGGCTAAAGCGTACGGGATTGCGGTGGAAGACCTGCCCGCATTTTATGCAAGAAGAACGCTGCTGAATGAAATCATTTTACCCGGAGATATCGCCAATGCATGCTTTGTATTTGTAAGCGGTATGCTGAATAAATCTACCGGCAATGTCCTGAATGTAGACGGGGGCGTTGCCATGGCGTTCGTAAGATAAAATGGGGTAAAATTACCCCGTCTTCATTGTTGGAAGGCCAAATCACCTGCCCGGACCGGGCTTTTTACCAATTTTTTACCTGACTATCATTATGTATTTCAGGTTAGCAGTTCGTGTCTGCGCCGCTGGCATGGGAATTTATATTTATCGCCAAAATGAAGGTCATGACATGGGTAAAGGACAATCCAATGGATGAGTCAGAAAAGCCGACGCCCCGGCCGGTCAAGCCGCCTGTTACCCGTGACAGAAAGAAAAAGGAAAGGAAAGCGAATCTTGACGACCGCAGTGTTGATGGAAGGACGGACAAAGATGCCTTTGATGCCAGGAATAATAATATGACGAAGAATGGCTGAACGATTCGCGTGTTTGGGACAGGCCGTACGTATCATCTGACCGTATTTTAGGAAGAAAAGGCGCGCGAGGACAGCAATTTTACTATTCCTGATACGGGGAAATAGGCGATTTTTAGTGTTACCTGTTAAACAACCTATAATAAAAATAAGCGTATTATGTAGAGGACTACTTTGCATGGTTCTTGCGTAATGCATTCAAACCCACAGTATGAAAACACAACATGGACTTGCTTTCATTTGCCTTCTGTTATCCCTGTCTTCCTGTAAAAAAGAACAGGTAACCCGCGTAGTTGAATTTCCCTCGACGACATACTCTTTCCTGGGTACTTATGATTCATCAGGTAAGCCGGCTTACCTCACCACGCCGGATGCCATTACCCCCGGATTGCTTGCTTTTATCGACAGCACCCTTGTTGATGCAAAAAACCTCACGGTTTCGCACCCGGAATTGTTCACCAGTGCCGCTATTGCCGACCTGAACATAACACTGACCTCCGACGTCTATGTCACTTTCGTTACGGAAGGTGCAGGGTTCACCAACTCCATTGCTTTTTATACTTATCCTACCAATAATCCCCCACAGGGTCCGGACGATATAAAAACCATCACCTACGTGTTTCCGAATGCTGGTCATCTTACACCATTACACCCGGGGGACCGTGTAAACATCGGGCGGTTTAACGCCGGAACCTCCGTTGGTTTCCTGATTCTTGAAGACGGCTGGGATGTTACCCATTCTAGCCTCAACGACAAAGTCGTCCATTTTTGTTCCGACGACGTACTGAATCCGGAAATAGATCCAAAGCTGAAACGGCATGCGGTGTTGCTCAACTATGCACCCGAAAATAAAGTGCTGATATCTTTCGAAGACACGGATCGTACAAAGCCTGAATGCGACAACGATTTCAATGACGTGGTAATCTATTGCACTGTTCAGCCCTGACAATTTTAAAATTTATTGCATCCTGATTGCAGTCACGCAAACAAGACTGTCTGAAATGCAAGTCCCATTGCGTTCCTTCTAATTTTGATGAGCGGAAACCTGATGACCGTTTATTAGGGTAGTTTTATCTCTATGAGGAAATAAACCCATAAACAAAATCGAATTCCGTTTATGTTGGAAATTCTGGAAGCCAGAAAGTCGTATCATGGAACCTCTGTGCTCTATATTCCCATGCTGAATCTTGGTGAGGGTTTGTATTGGATCCGGGGTGTAAATGGTTCGGGAAAAACAACACTGCTCAAAATGATCGCGGGCCTGTTGCCTTTCGAAGGAGAGATCGTGCTCAGGGGAATCAATCAGCATGTATCACCTGCTTCCTACCGCCGTCTAGTGAGCTGGGCAGAAGCGGAACCACTCTATCCTTCCTTCATTACGGGAAAGGATCTCGTTTCATTCTATAAAGAAGTCAGAAAAGCGCAGGACAGCCAGGTCACACGGCTTATTTCATTGCTTGAAATTCAATCCTTTCTTCACCGGCCACTCGGCGATTATTCGGCCGGCATGGTCAAACGACTTTCCCTTTTGCTGGCCTTTATCGGAGATATGCCCCTCATCCTGCTGGACGAACCGCTGGCCACACTGGATGCCGAAGGATCTGCCAGGCTGCCGGAACTCATCCGGGAATACCGGGAGGAAAGAGGCGTGAGTTTTATTTTCAGTTCACACCAGTCACTGGGTTGTTTGTGCGTCGACCGGAAATTTGAAATCGGGGAAAAAACAATTTATCCTTCTGCATGAAACAGACCACTGCATTATCTCTGCGTGCACTGGTAAAAACCTATTACCGGCAGAACGCCATTCTGTTTGTATTTTTTTTCTATATGATGTTCCTTGCTGTAGGCACGGCCAATGGCGTGGGAATGGTGGAATATCATTTTTCCCTGATACGGGGCATGCTGACGACGCAGGGCTTTCTGCTTGTCGTGCTGGCCGCCTGGCTTCTCTACGCGCTGAAGTGTATTCAGTTTTTCGACAGCACACTGCGCAAAGCGGAATATTCATTTCTCTATCTCCTTGCACAACGGTCGCGAAAGGAAAATTTTTTATTGATGCTGACGATCCAGCTCTGGCTTTATATGCCGGTGCTGCTGTATTTGATTGCGGTCATAATTGTCGGCCTACGTCATGCCTGGTATGGATATACAGCGATCGTATGTTTAGTTAATCTCGCCATGTTGTTTGCCAGCGCTTTTTACTATACATGGCTGATCCGGCAGTCGGGACAGCGCATATTAGGATTTCGGTGGAGGATGCCTTTTCCCGGAAGAAATTCCTACGCTTCTTTTTTACTCCGCTATATCCTGTCGGAGAGAAAGACGCTGTTTCTTGTTACTAAAATCTATTCCTGCCTGATGTTGCAATATGCGATCGGGAATGGATTGGAAGATGGCCGCGTACAGGCTATGTCTGTTCTTTTTTACAGCACGGCAATGCTGGGCCACGGGATGCTCATTTTTCTCCTCGGAAAAATGGAAGATGAGAGACTCAGCTTTTATCGTGGCCTTCCGGTGACATTAGGCAGAAGGCTCGGAGGGTATGCCATTTTCTATCTCCTGCTCCTGACGCCTGAGATCCTGCTTACCGCTTCCCGGGTTCCCCGGTTTCTGTCCTGGAACGCGGGCATTTTGCTGATATTATTCAGCTATGGCTTATTGCTCCTGCTCAACAGCCTGCACTGGCTTGGCATCAGGAAAAGGAAATCCTTTTTAAAGATCGTGGTGATACTCTTCTTTGTTGTTTTTCTTGGACTGGTTTCCGGAACCATGATATGGCTTACGTCGATGTTATTTATTTTCTCCGCGCTATTTTTCTTCAACAGGTACTACAGGTACACAGGATAGCTGACTGGATTAAATTGGATACCGTTAGATCAAGGCGATTTTTTTAATCGCCCAGCCAAAAAAGAAAATCTCCCTGAACATTGGACCCATATACATATCGAAATCCTTTTTGGCAGGCATTATGATGGTGAATGGGTATACCCTTATTATCCCGGAATCGTTACTAAATTTAATCTATGGTTCTTAGTTGTAAATTAGTTCAGGGGGGATCGCGTTTTGCCCTTGCCATTCTCTTACTGCTTGTCACTTGTGCGGCTTTGGCGCAAACGGATACCCTTGCGCGCCGGATCAAATTGCCCAATGGCTGGAGCCTGACACCGCTCGGCAGGTCGGTATTGCTGGGAGACCTTCCCCTGAACCTCCAGGTTTCTCCTGGCAAGAAATGGGTTGCGGTTACCAACAACGGACAAAGCACCCAGTCGATTCAACTCATCGACGCGGCCTCCGGCAAAATGCTGTCTGAGAAAATAATTCCCGAAAGCTGGCTGGGCCTCGCGTTCAGCAAAGACGAAAAGCAACTGTATGCATCCGGGGGGAATGATAACCTTATAGTGAAGTATGGAATCGTGAACCGCACACTTCAGGAAGAAGATCAGATCAGGCTGGGTGAGAAATGGCCCGTAAAAATTTCTCCGGCCGGCATACAGCTGGACGACGGGGCAAATATTCTTTACGTTGTTACTAAGGAAGACAATGCACTGTACCGGGTAGACCTGAAAACAAAAAAATCGCAGACATTTCCCCTCGGCGCGGAGGCATTTACCTGTCTGCTTTCACCGGATAAGAAAAAATTATACATATCTCTCTGGGGTGGCGGCAGCCTCCTGGTATTTGATACGAAAGCAGGGAAAATCGTCAACCGGATAAAAGTAGGGGATCATCCCAACGACCTGTGTATTTCTCATAACGGACGGTTGCTTTTTGTCGCCAATGCAAACGACAATTCGGTTTCGGTCATAAACCGGGCAACCGAAAAGACAATCGAAACCCTCAATGCATCCCTATACCCCGAATCACCCGCCGGTTCCACGACCAACGGAGTGGCCATAACAGAAGACGACAAGACCCTCTTTATTGCCAATGCAGACAATAACTGCCTTGCCGTCTTTGATGTCAGTCATGCCGGTGCATCAAAGTCAATTGGGTTTATTCCTGTAGGCTGGTATCCTACCAGCGTGAGAGTCGTGGGCAACAGGGTTTTCGTTGCCAACGGAAAAGGATTTAGTTCATTCCCCAATCCCGGCTACCATCCCTTTGATACGGCCAGCGAGAATATTTCCTTTCAGAAATCGGCGGTTAAATCTGAATATATCGGGGGGTTATTTACAGGTACGCTGAGCATGTTTCATATTCCAAAGCAGGCCAAGCTGGCGGAATATTCCCGCGTCGTATATGAAAATACTCCCTACAATAAAAAGAATGAGCTCAGTTCTCATGGGGAAGAAGGCAACCCGGTGCCGATGCATATTGGTGATTCATCGCCCGTCCGGTATGTATTTTACATTATAAAAGAAAACCGGACCTACGACCAGGTGCTGGGAGATCTCCCGGGAGGGAATGGCGACAGCAGTCTTTGTCTCTTCGGGGAGAAAATTACTCCCAATCTGCACGCCCTGGCTAAGGAGTTTGTACTGCTTGACAATTTTTATGTAGATGCCGAAGTCAGCGCAGACGGACATAACTGGAGCATGGGCGGATATGCTACCGACTACATTGAAAAAACATGGCCTACCAGCTACGGTGGCCGCGGGGGCACCTATGATGGGGAGGGCGGCCGCGCCATAGCTAACAATAAAGATGGATTTATCTGGAACTATTGTGCCCGGGCAGGAATCAGCTATCGGACCTACGGCGAATTTGCGGACGACTACAAACCAAATATTCCCATTCTGAAAGATCATTTCTGTCCTTATTATACCAGCTGGGATCAGCATGTCAGGGACACCACAAGGGTGGGACAGTGGAAAAGAGATTTCGATTCCCTGGTGGCTCATCATGCCCTGCCGAGATTAAACACGCTGCGGATCATCAACGACCATACGGAGGGACTATCCCTGGGCCGGCCAACCCCCTTTGCCCACTGCGCCGACAACGATCTGGCCGTCGGCATGTTTGTGGATTATCTCAGCCGGAGCCCGGTTTGGAAAGAATCGGTGGTGTTTATTTTGGAAGACGATGCACAGGATGGGCCTGACCATGTGGATGCACACCGCAGTACCGCGTATATAGCAGGCGGATATGTCAAACGGCACTATACAGACCATACCATGTATTCCACCACATCAGTGTTGCGGACCATTGAACTGATCCTCGGACTTCCCCCGATGAGCCAGTACGACGCCGCTGCTGAACCTATTTGGAGGTGTTTTTCAAAGCAGGCCGATCTCACGCCTTTTGATACCAAACCACTACAGACCGATATCAATGCGCGGAATACACAGAGAAGTGTCTGGCAGCAGAAAAGTGAAGGGTTTGATTTTTCCGGAGAAGACCGTATTCCCGACCATTTGTTTACAGAAGTTATCTGGAAAGCAGTCAGGGGAGAAAATTCGCCCGTACCTCCGCCACGTCGCGCCGCATTCGTGAATGTACAGGCGAAAAAAGATGACTAAGGCTGCGAATGCCTATACCGCTTCTATGATTCCCGGCTTTTGCCCTGCTGATTTTTGATCGCGCGGAGCATTTACATTTTTTAAAGGCTTCTTCTTGTCCTTTTTGGTTTCCGGCTTATCTGATTTTTTCAGTTTACGGCTCAGGACCCTGGTAAATTTCTTAATTACTGACTCCATTCGCTTTTTCCCGACAGCCGGGATAAATTCCTCAAGCGCCGCACTTAGCCTGGAAGAGATATCTTTTCGAACCTGCTTTTTTGAAGCCTTGCCGGCTTTATTTGTCTTTGGCATATAATTTTGACTTTTACAGGATAACCTGTGCAATCAAATTTAATGTAAACCCTTTCTTACCAATGTTAATAATTCATGAATGGGGCAGGCAACATGAGCAGGCCCGGTGATTGCATGATCACCAGACTCCGGGAATGCTACCTGAGGCAACCTGGCAGGGAGGAGTACAGCAATAACCAGATAAAACCATGATTGGCAATAAAATACTTCGGGGGTTTTCCATATTCCTCACCATTACAGTGCTTGCCATGCAGGTGGAAGCGCAAAAGGTGATCGGGCTGTATAGTGGCAAACCTCCGGGTTCAGAAAACTGGGACTGGACAGAAGCGGTGCAGGATTCGAATGTGTTTCAGGCGCCACAGGTTTATAACGTGGTTCAGCCCACTCTTACTGTTTACGAGCCGGAGACGGGAAAGGCAAACGGAACCGCTATAGTGATTGCACCGGGTGGTGGATTCTATACCTTGTCCGTAAACAGGGAAGGCGCAGATCCGGCACGCTGGCTTCAGTCGAAAGGCGTCACGGTCTTTGTGCTAAAGTACAGACTCGTTCACAGTAAGACGAAGAACCCGGTCATGGATATGATTGCCGGCCTGCAAAACAAAAAGACGGATTCGCTGGTAGCCGCTGTCGTGCCGCTGGCCGTTGCCGATGGAATGAAAGCCATCAGCTGGGTCCGTCAACATGCGCAGGAATATAAGATCAAAAAAGACGGTATTGGAATGATGGGCTTTTCCGCCGGCGGAACCGTCACGATGGGCGTGGTCAGCCAGGCTCCGGATTCTCTTCTGCCTGCTTTCATAGCGCCTATCTATGCCTATGTGCCCGACGAATTTCTTAGCCATGTGCCGTCCGGCCGCATTCCGGCATTCATAGCAGCCGCTTCGGACGATCAGCTCGGCCTCGCTTCACACAGCATTCGCATATATCAGAAATGGACGGCGGCAAGACAGCCAGCCGAACTTCATCTTTATGAAAAAGGCGGTCATGGTTTCGGTATGAAGAAACAAAATCTTCCCGTTGACCAGTGGATGGAGAGATTTGGTGAATGGATGAAGTTCAACGGATTTCTTCCACAGTAGCTTTGATGATCCTGACCGGTTTTCTAAATTAAATGATCATTTAACCCCATGCCCAAAGGCAGGCCTGATGGTGGCTTCGCCATGGCCATAGCTTCGAACAAGGGGTCCTCTCCGGGTATTTTTTCTATTCTGTTTCCCTTCATTTTATTTCTGCGACTAATTAGTTACTGGACTAAATGAATAGTCGTGGATAGCAATTCGATACCCCCGCAGTTTCTACTGTGGGGTCATTTTCCGCCTACTATTCAGTTAAGCTTCCGGCATCAAATCTAAATTTCACTTACACATGAACCTGAAAGAGAAATACCAGGAAGACTACATCCTATTGGCATGCCTGAGGCAATATGTTGAAAAGGGAATTATCCTCGCATCTGTCAACTTCTGGCGGGACAGTATACAGCAGTACAGAGAATTTGAAATGGTACAGAAGAGGTCTGATCTGTTGACCGCGGCTTACCGCGCAAACGAATTTGTAACCGCGTTCTGTGAAGAAGAGTTTCCAGAAATCGATGACAGGATCCCGGATGATATAGTGAATGTATCAATGTTCATCATTGAAAAAGGAGAAGGGCCCGAAACGCTGCGGCTGATCAAACATTTTCTCCTGGATTATGCCATCGCCATTGCAAACTCTTCTACGGAAGACTGGCTGGCTTTTGCAGGACTGAAGGATTCAATCAGCGACAGTGAAGAACTTTTCCTGGACAGGCTCCGCACCCGACTGCAAATCAGTAGCTGACCAGGTTGATAGAAACGATTCTTTGCCCACGCTTAAACCTAATCGCATTCATAATACCAATATGAAAAAGACTTTAATTATAGCCGGAATCCTTTGCTTATCCCTGACTGCGGTTGCCGGAAGTCCCGCCCCGCCGGAACAGGTAATCCCGGATACCGTCCAGGTGGGGATTTACATTACCAGCATACATAATATTGACTTCATTGAAAGGGAATACAGCATCACTTTTTGGCTTTGGATGAAATACAGGAATAAAAAACTGAATTTTTCAAAATACCTCGAGATACCAAACGCGAAAACCCATACCTGCGAATTCAGCAATGTTGATTCTTCTAAAGACCAGGTTTCAATGCTGATGAAAATACAATGCGTTATGAAGGATTCCTGGAAGATCGAGTGTTTTCCTTTTGATAAACAAACATTGTGGTTAACAATCGAAAGTTCACAGTTCGACAAAGACTCCCTGATCTTTGTGCAGGACAGCCTGGGAGGGCATATTGGTAACCGGGTGAAATATAGCCTGGCTGGTTGGAACATTGACACCTTAAACATTCTAACCGGTAATTCCGTATACAATACCAATTTCGGCGACACACCATTCAGGCCCAGTGTCACCTACAGTGCCTATAAGGTCAGGGTAGGAATCGTCCGTAAATCTCCCGGGAGACTTTTCTGGAAAATGTTCCTTGGCATGTATGTCGCGTTTCTTATTTCATATGTCTGCTTTTATATTCAGCCGGAAAATTTCGATTCCCGGTTTCAGCTAAGTGTCGGTGCACTGTTCGCCACCATCGGCAATAAATATATAGTAGAGTCTTCGCTTCCTGATTCCACCACATTCACTTTAGTGGACGCGCTGCATGCACTCACCCTGCTATTCATACTTGCCACCATTGGCGCCACGATTGTTTCACTTCGGATCGGAAAGCGTTACAAAACATTTAGTTCCCGCAAATGGGATATGATCGTCGCCCAGGTGATCCTGCTGCTTTATCTAATTGGAAATGCTTATTTCATTATTCACTCCATATCCCAGGGCCATTTCGCAGAAACCTGGCATGCGGGCTGACCTTATTACGTGGAAATTCAAAAGCAACCATTCACTTAAAATATAAATTATAATATCATGGCACTACAACCCAACCAGGAGATCCGCCTGCGCCTCTCAGCTTATCTTGGAAATATTCTGCGTATCCTGATTTTCGGATCTATCATACTGGCATTTTCCAACGAAATCCTGCTCAATATGGGCAACCGGAGTTACTATGGAAACAAATACGGCCTTGAACGATTCCTGCTTTTTCTGGGATTCATCATTGTATTGCTGATCTATATCCTGAGAATCAGGAGAACCATTGTGACTTTCGGTAACGATGGAATCCTTTCGGTAGAAAGTGGTTACCTGGGAAATTCGATTAAAAGTTATCCTCTATATCATCTGTCAGAAGTCAGCCCAAGACAGGGACTCTGGAACAGATTGACGAACGACGGCAAACTGATTTTGAAATTTTCGATTCCCGACCATAGAGGGTATGCCGTAAACAAGACCCTGGTATTAAAAGGACTCTCTACATGGAAGGAAATCAAAAGTCTCAGCAGCGAATTAAATGCGGTTATACAACAGAAAAGTAGTGGCGCCTGGGAACAGCCTGAAGAGGAATTGACCGCCTAGTAAAACCAAAAACTGAAAAAATGAAAATAGAAGCCGGCTTTGAGAAAATGCTTTGGGGCAGCCGCCTGATTGTGCTGGTAGCCATTATGGCCTCACTCGTATGTGGTTTTGGAATGTTTGCCATGGCGACAGTAGATACCATAAAATTTACGCATAAGGTGCTTATTTATTTTTCGCAACACGAGGACAAAGAACTGGAGGACATTAGAAATACACTGGTGACCGGCTGTGTCGAGGTGATTGATGGATATCTCCTTGCGACCATGATGCTGATTTTCGGATTTGGCCTTTATGAACTATTCATCAGCCGGATCGACGCCGCAGAAAACAGCAAATCGGCTTCGAAAATACTGGTCATACAGAATCTTGACGATCTGAAAGACCGTCTTTCAAAATTGGTTTTGCTGATCCTGATAGTAAAGTATTTTCAAAACACGCTGTCCAATGCATCCAGCGCCATAGACCTCCTGTATTTCGCGCTGGGAATATTTCTGATCGGTGTCAGTTTGTATTTCAGTCATAAAAAGGACAACCATACATAAATTTTTTTATTCACTTTTAAAACTTAATCTATGAGCGAACATGAAAAATTAGATACCTGGGGTAAATGGAGAAGAGATGCCATACAGGACTACGGTTCGGCGTCTTCCCGGTATATGCACGAAGGCAGAAAATTTATGTCGGCTTTAGCTGCCATTGGCGAAGCGGCAGCTGATCTGGCACCTCACAGCGCAAAAGGCGTTGCCTTTGAACTGGCCACCATGGCAACAGGGCTTGGCCCCGTTTCCCGTGCCCTGGGGGCAGCTGGCGCTGCAAAGAATATCATCAGCGCCGTGAAGCTGGCGGAACACGGTGCAGAGGTGGCGCATCTCGGAGCGTCCATCGAACATTCTGTAAAAAATATTGCGAAGGCCGTTGTACCTCCTGCCAAGACGGGATCTTTAAATTCTGTAAAAGGAACGGGAATTTATACAACGCTTCCTTCAGGATTTCTCAAGTCCGCAATGACTGGTAAAACGGCTGTTTCGCCCAAATCAGCGACAGGGTCGCGGAACACCCAGTTCCATGGCTCAAAGCAAAAGGCGGGGCCGCATATAAAACATGGCGCCACGGTGCTGGCTTCGAAAATGGAGATTCACACCCTTGGTTCGAAATTTAAATCGGCGCTCGTCAAGCCGCAGAACAACACGATGTCGCTGATGAACCGCAAACTCAGCATGCCAAAGACGGGAATCAAATCCTCTTCCGCATCTCATATGTCGCTGATGAACCGGAAACTGAGCGCGCCCAAACCGATGCCGAAACCGGCAAGTTCGATGTCGTTGATGAACCGGAAACTGAATCCGCAAAAATTGGGCAGTTCGATGAATACCATCCGCAGGGCGGCACCCCGGCCAGCTCCGAGACCGGTTTCACGTCCTATGGGAAGAAGATAAGTAACTACAAAACTCAAAAAATCTCTTTATGTCTGTAAAATCTAAAAACGGCCTCAGTTCGGAATTGCTGGGCCTCTATCATTCAGGTTCTGAATTCCTGCAGGAATATCCCTGGGAGTTTGAGTCAGACCGGCTCGCGGAACTCATAGAACTGCTTTTCCTTTCCGTCGGCATGGATGCTAAAAAGGCGGGCGCATCGGTATCGGCGCTTAACCAGCTGGGAATGATCTCCGGACTTCCCACGGGAAATTTTGGAGATGAGCAATACCAGTTCATGCAGCGCGTACTGATCCAGACGGGTGTGGATGAAGAGAAAGCGGAAATTGCCATCAAACTCGTGATCAGCGTTATTCTGCAGGTCCGGAAAAAATGGGGAGGTTATATTCAAAGAATGTTGCGCCATTGGGGATCCCGTATGGCAGATGATTTGGGAGGAACACTTCAGAAGGCGGGACTGGATGAAGGACGCGCTATGAGCGTTGCCGTATCCTGGCTGCAGAATGTAGCCAATATTCCGATCCTTGCCCAGGGCGATCCGCATGTGAAGAATTTTCTTAAAGAATACCACATCAGCGAAGAGGAACTGACCGGCCTGCTGGACAGCCTCGGACTTAATGTTTCAGTGGCAGACGAATTGCTGACTGTGAGAGGGCTCGAAAAGAAAAACGGGAAGCCAGCTTCAAAAACCGGAAACGGCAGGCGCCGGGGAAAATAGAATTTCTCTGCTAAACCCTCACCATCCTGCCCAGGATCTTCAACGATTGTTCTATCCGGCTGCTCCAGGGCATGCCATAACTCAGCCGGAGAAAATGATCGAATTGGTTCTGCAGCGTGAAGATGCGGCCGGGTGCAATGCTTATTTTTTGCCTGAGGGCGGTTTCAAATAATTCTACAGTGTCGATGCGTCTGTTCAATTCGAGCCACAAAAAAAAGCCGCCTTCAGGACGTGTTACCTTGGTGTCTTCCGGAAAGTATTCGGTGATGGCACGGATATACTGAAGACAGTTCGTGTGCAGCGCTTTCCGGAAGCCCCGCAGGTGGTTGTCATAGCGTCCGTTTTCAAAAAAGTTGGCTACCGTTTCTTCGATCAGCGTGGAGGCAGAAAGATTTTGAAAGAGCTTGTTTTTATACAGGGCATCGAAAAATCTTCCCGGCGCCACCCATCCCACACGGTATCCGGGCGCCAGGGTCTTCGACACGGAACTGCACCATAACACCCAGCCTTCCTGGTCATAGGATTTGCAGGTCTTTGGTCGCTTGCCGGTAAAATAAGTTTCTCCGTAAATGTCGTCTTCGATCAGGGGTACGCCGTGCTTTGTGAACAGGGCCACGGCTTCTTTTTTATGTTCATCCGGCATGGTGCTTCCAAGCGGGTTGTTGAAATTGCTCATGAGAATACAGGCCGCAATTTTCCTTTTCTCCAGCACAGTTTTCAGCGCATCCAGTTCAATCCCTTTGCTGGGATCTGTTGGAAGTTCAAGCAGTTTCAGTTGCAGGTTGCGTGCGATCTGGAGGATGCCAAAAAAAGCGGGGCTCTCCACGATGATCGTGTCGCCAGGTGAGGTAACGGTCATCAGTGACAGCGCGAGGGCATTGCTACAACCGGACGTAATGACCAGATCGTGATGCGTAAGCCGTCCTTCCCAACGAAGAGCGCTCTGCGCGATATAGCGCCTTAGTTTTTCGTTACCCTGGGCAGGAGAATACTCTGTGCCATTGCCGGGCAGACTGCGCATGGCCCTGATCAATCCTTTGTTCAGTTTCGCCAGTGGAAGCAGTTCGTCGGCGGGTACGCCCATTGAAAACATGGTCAGGTTCCTGTTGGCCAACCCGGCATAAACTTTTTGTACGACTTCATCCACCGGCTGAGCCCTGGTGAGCAACGGCGGCCGGCTCGGCTGAGGTAAGGAAGGCCAGTTTTTCAGGGTATAACAAACGTAATATCCTGACTGCGGCTTTGCTTCGATCAGTGATTTCGCTTCCAGCTGATAGTAAGCCTGCAGGGCTGTGCTCATGCTTACCTGGTACTGGCGGCAGACCATGCGTACCGAAGGCAGTTTATCTCCTGCCCGCAGCACTTCCTGCCGGATCTGCCGCTCGAGGCTGTCCGCAATCTTCTCGTAAAGAAGCGGTGTCGGTTTATTTTTTTTCAACCTCATCCTGTTCGTAAATAAAGTTTGCTGCCAGCACCTGATGCCCGAGCCTTACAGTATGTTCGATTACCGCATCCAGGTCTTCTGTTTCCGTGCGGTGATTGGTAATGTTCATGCGAATCGCATACTGGTTATGGATATAGGTATACGAAGGAGCCGCAATGCCTTCCTCCTGCAAACGCATCAGGATCTCTTTATTCAGCAGGTCGAGCGGCAGGTTTTCGGAATTTCCCGGATTAAAACGGAAACAGACGATATTCAGATTTACGGGAGTCAGCATTTCCAGCCCTGGTGTCTGGCGTATCCGCTTTTCGACATATGCCGCCTGCGCGATATTCTGTCTTATCAGCCTCCTGTATTTGTCTATCCCGTGTTCCTGCAGGCTCATCCACACTTTCAGGGAACGGAATTCACGGGAAAGCTGAAGCCCGAAGTTGGAAAAGCTTTCCGGTCCGGCCGAGAGCCCGCGTTCATGGGCGGCCAGGTAATTCGCTTTCTGTATAAAAGCCTTTCTGTTGAGTTCGCCATCGCGGATGAGTACACAGCCCGAACCGTAATTAACATACAGCCATTTGTGCAGATCAAAAGCGATGCTGTCGGCCTCTGTCATCCCTTTGAGCGCTTCCCGGAATTCAGGAAGCATGTTCAGCAGCGCACCAATGGCGCCATCGATGTGAAACCACATATTTTCTTTCCTGGCTATCTCTGACAAACTGGACAAAGGGTCAATGGCGCCGGTATTTACCGTGCCTGCATTCCCGACAAGGCAAAAGGGCGTCAGACCATTTTTTCTGTCTTCCTGAATCTGATTTTGCAGCTGTGTAATATCTATTTCGAATCGTTCATTGACAGCAATTTTCCTAACATAGTCCGACCCTATGCCGATGATCTCAGCCGCTTTAAAAATACAGTTATGGGTTTCCGCGCTGCAATAGAGTGTGAGGTGCCCGGGAATGCTGTTTACTCCGCGTTTTTTAGTGATCCCGTCGCGAAAGGTATTGCGCGCCACGATGAGGCCCGTGAGGTTGGCGGTGGATCCGCCATCGGTAAACACGCCGGAACTGGTGGAAGGGAATCCCATCAGCGGTTTGAACCACGAGAGCACCTGCTGCTCCAGGTATACGGCCGCATGATCGCCGATTCCCAGGTTGGAATTCATCACAGATGTCAGGAAATCCGAGAGGGCACCGGAAAAAGTACCGTTTCCTTCCACCCATGAAAAATAGCGGGGATGGACATTCCCTTTTCTATAAGGCAAAATCTTAGTCCGGAAATCCTGGTAAATATCCTGTAGCGGTCTGCCCTCCTCCGGGAGTTCTTCCCGGAGAAATTCTTTCAGGGACTGCGGAGGTTTGGTCCAGACCGGCTGTGCACGCAGATCCTTCATAAAATGAATCATGTCGTCCACCATTTGATGTCCGAGTTTTCTATACGCTTCAAAGTCTTCCGGATCCAGCGTTTCCTCCGGTGGTAGGATGATGTCGTGTATCTCTGCCATTACGTTCGGTTTGTAGTCTGTAAAGTTGATGAAGGGCCGGTAATAAATACAGATACAATTTAATAAAAACAGACCAGAACAGATGATATCTGTACTGGTTTAAAATTCTATATCTGTGTCTGTACCGGTACAGAGATGTTTTTGACCTTTGGATAAGAAACATTTGAACCATGAACAGTTTTTTTCAGGTAGACGCATTTGCCGGCAAACCATTTACCGGCAATACAGCGGGTGTTGTCATTGCCGGATCTGCGATGGAGCCTGCCTTCATGCAGAAACTGGCAACACAAAATAGTCTTCCCGCCACCGCTTTCGCATGGCCCGTCAATGGAGCATTTGCCATCCGTTGGTTTTCGGTAAAGCACGAGCTTTCTCTCTGCGGCCATGCGACGCTGGCAACAGCGCACGTATTATTTACAAAGGGACTGGCGAAGGCGAAACACCCTCTTCATTTTGAATCGGGCAAAGGCGACCTGTGGGCAAGTGCAGAGGATGGCTGGATAACGATCGACCTTCCTTCCTACACCAGTGAGCCACAGGAGATGCCCGAAGAACTGAAAGCCTGCTTTCCTTCGCATGTGAGGGGCGCTTTCAGGACGCAGGGCAAGTGGCTGATCGAGATGACAACCGAAGCAGCTGTCAGGGAATATGTCCCGGATTTTCAGCGCCTCCTGCCATACCAGTGTATCATCACAGCCCGTGGCCGCGGAGGATCGCGATACGATTTTATATCACGATACTTCGCCGGACCTGATGGCGTATCTGAAGATGCGGTAACCGGTTCTGCACACTGCAGTCTCGGTCCTTTTTGGGCAGAAAGACTAAGCAAAAATAAACTGGAAGCGTATCAGGCATCGCCAAGGGGCGGGGAACTAAAGCTGGCGGTGAATAGTCACCGGGTTCTGATATCCGGCCAGGCGATTTCTGTGATAGAAGGAAAGCTGATGGTCTGAGAAAATTCCAATGAAACAGTCATTTTACCACTCATACTTTCACCGGAGGCGAAGCGGAAAAATTAAATAAGCATTTTACCATTCATACTTATATGCATGTAAAAATTGATAATAGTATCTACATTAAGAATAGATTTTTTATCCGTTCCTTCAAAAATATTTCATCTTCTCATGTGACTGTCCAAATACAACAGTCCCGGGCCTTGTTTTTACAAGGCCCTTTTGGTGCGGCATCTAAAATGGGAACGGGCATATGAACCATAGACCGGTCATAAGAAGACAGTCTGTTCATCGGGAATATTCGGATCATATTATTCCGGCCGAAAAGGAGGATATTGATTTAATCTGCCGGCTGTTTGATGAGGCGATCATCTATCAGCAAAACAAACAGGGACCCGTATGGCGCGGTTACACGAGGTCTCTGTTCGAAACGGAGATTGACCGGAAGACGCAGTTTAAACTGATGATTCAAAATGAAATCGCTTATCTCTTCAGCATTTGTTATTCCGACAGGATCATTTGGAGGGAAAGGGACCGTCAGGATGCAATCTACCTTCACAGGATGGTAGTAAATCCACAATTTCGGGGGATGCATCTGTTCAGAACGGTTCTCGACTGGGTGAAGGAATTATGTCTTATCAGCCACCTACCTTATATACGGATGGATACTTGGGCTGCCAATACAGGCCTTGTAAGCTATTATCAAAGCACCGGATTCCGGATCGCAGGATATTTTAAAACCCCGGACAGCGAAGAACTTCCTGTCGAGCAGCGGAATAACGAAATTGTACTGCTGGAGTTGAGCGTTTTTTCCTGAAAACGTCAATAATTACAAGGTCAATAATACGTGTACGTGGCATTTGTCTGAAACGTCTTACCTGCATCGGGGCCTGCCGTATACTGCAGTTGTCCTGTTTTGGATGAAGGAGTGAGATCGCTGTTATAGGTGTAGGAATAATTTACAGTAAAGGAAATAAGGCTGTCACCTCCGGAAAATGTCTCTTTTCCCGGGTTGTTCTTCTGCAGGTGAAATCCCTGAAAAAGAAAAACATGATCATGTATCCCGTCGTGAATAAGACTGAATTCCTCCACATTCACTTTATTGTCGTATTGCTCAAACTCCGTGATGGCGTTGTATTCCGAAGGATTGCTGAGGGCAGGCCGGTGTTCATTCATTGTTTTTACGTTTCCATCGGGAAAGAAAGCGAAGGTTAATGTACGGTCGGTCACAAAGCTGCCATCTCCTAACCGGTGGTCCCAGTCAATTTGCTTGATCTGATTGCCTTCATAAGTAAAGAAAACATGCCTGTAAATGATATTTCCTTTATTAATAAATGTTATCCCGGCCAGTTTCCCTGCGTTGTCATAGATATAACGCAGGGTGTCCTGGTTAACGGGAATATTGTTTCTCATCTCGCCGATCCTGCCTCCGGCGAAGAAAACATTGTACACATTGTAACCTGAAGCAAAATCCACCTTGCTGACCGTACTGTCGGGATTGTATTCGAAATGGTAGTAGGGCGAAGGGAGGTGAGGTATCGTAATATCCTTCAGGAGCACTTTGCTGACTGGTTCAGTGGGCGGAGGGGTATTGGGGCTGTTATTTTCTTTGTTGCAGGAAAAAAGGACCAATGTAAACGTCAGGGTTTGAAGTATTTGTCTATATCTAATATTCATAATGGGCGCGAAGCTAAACTCATTTCGGACAGCTTTTTGCCGAAAACGGTTGAAATGAGCCATTCGGCGTATGAAAGTGGTGAATCGCCTTCCTAACGGTATATGATACTCGCGCCATGCCCTAACGGAACTTAAGATCAAAATGAAAAGGCCGCCGGAAGGCAGCCTTTTCGTTGACATGCTTATTGCTTATTGCACCACCAGCTTTTTCACTGCATGGAAACTGCCGGAATGAAGTGAATAGAGGTAAAGTCCCTTAGCAAGCGAGGCTGTATTCAACTCATAGGCATACCTGCCCGCGTTCTTTTGTTCGCTTACCATCATCTTCACCTGCCGGCCCTGCATATCGTACAGTACGAGTTCGATCTTCGCAGCAACCGGAACACTGTATTCAATCTTTGTGATCTGCGACATTGCTACTGGATTCGGATGATTCTGACCTAGCCACCAGGTCAGTTTTTCCGTTGAATTACTGTCCGTATCTACTGCTTTCGCCTTTTCAGCACCCGCTGAAAGGTTTGCCTGACCCGGTTTCGGACTGAATATAACATCCACCCAGTAATTTGCAGACCTATATAACTGATTTGGGAAAGTGGGTACCGGTGTGTACTTATAAACTCCCTGGCCGATTCCAGGGTCTGTTCCATTCGCGCCGTTGGTTCCGTCTTCAGGTGCAACCAAAGACCCATTGATCACCGCATGATGCAGGAAATAATCATTATCCTCCGTATAATTTCCCAGACTACTGAAATAGGCCGCCGTGTAGGTTGTATTGGCCTGAACTTCTAAAGGGGAACTGAAATAAGCCACCTGCCATCCGGAAGAAGTCTCATTGGTAAAGGGAACGGAGATAATGTTTTCTCCGCTGGCCGAGTACAATTCCCCAATATGTGTTCCAAAGTTCCCGGCAGTTTTGTAAAACGTTATACCACTAATAAATCCTGCAACACTTGTTCTGAACTTCACACCTACTTCCTGTCCGGTAGTCACCTGGCGATCGTTGTCAGTTGATGCCAGTGGTGTTTGTGTCGTGAAAAGAGTTCCCGGCGAAACCGGCGGAATCACATTAATCTTCACCTCTGAGTTTAACAACGCATTGCCATTCAGGGTCAGGCGAAATCTTGTTTGTCCGATTGCCAGATTCGTTACTGTAGTAGTAGCCGAATTCGGAGATGCAATATTCAACAATCCGGTCACCGGTCCCGAAACAACCTGCCATACGTAACCTGTAATGGGTCCGGTAGATCCCGTTCCATTGAGAGTGACCGAAGTTGTCGGAAATGCGATGGTTTGATCCGGTCCTGCATTAGGTACCGGAGAGGTGGATGCAGGCGAAAATATGGGGTCGACCCAATAGTTTGCTGACCTGTATAATTGATTAGGGAATGCGGGGGACGATGTGTATTTATATACGCCCTGGCCATTACCCGGATCAGTTCCACTGCCTCCGTTTGTACCGTCGGCAGGTGCTGTCAATGGAGGATTTGTGATGGAGTGATGCAGAAAATAATCATTGTCCTCTGTATAATTTCCAAGACTGCTGAAATACGCCGCAGTATAAGTCGTGTTCGCTGAGATAGTGACGGGCGTAGTAAATAAAACCTGCTGCCAACCACTGGCAGTTTCATTGGTAAATATTGCCTGAGCCAGTCTGGTACCCGTAGAAGAATACAACTCACCGGTGTGTGTTCCTGTATTGCCGGTAGTTTTATAAAAGCGAACACCGGTAATCAAACCTGCTACGGATGAAGAAAATTTTACTCCCACTTCATGGCCTATTGTTGACTTATGATCATTGTCAGTACCTGCAATGGGAATATTCGTCGTAAACAGGTTGTCGATTGGCGGCAGCACCGTCACTTTTACTTCTGCGCTCCCGAATATTGCTCCCAGGGTGAGACGAAACCTATATGTGCCAGGTATCAGTCCGCTAACCACCGGTTTTACATCAGCTGTCGATGAAAACGTGGCTGTGTTGGGACCTGCAATCTGCCCCCAGAAATATCCATCAAAAATTCCTGAGGAACCACTCGCATCCAGAGTAACCGTGGAAGCAGGCGAGGTGATCGTCTGATCGGGACCCGCATTGGCGATCGGCAGGGGCGGATTGACAGTGATTGTCACCTGAGATGTGCTGGCACCTCCGTTCACCGACAACTCGAAAACCCCAGTGCCGCGAAAGAATTCAACAACACCCGTTTTCGCCTGATTAGGGGTAAATAAGGTTCCATTAAATGGGCCAGAAATCTGTGTCCACTTATAACTGATAATATTGCCTGTTGAACCCGTTCCATCCAAAACTATGGCATCAGATCGATCAAGGATCTGATTCGGCCCGGCGTTAGCAACAGGTGGAGCAGAAGCCCTGGTGGAAAAAATGGGATCTACCCAATAATTGGCCGATTTATACAACTGGTTTGGGAAGGCAGGCGAGGAAGTGTATTTAAAAAGACCCTGACCGTTTCCGGGATCGTTGCCGGAGGCACCGTTTGTGCCGTCGGCAATCGCTGTTAATGATCCGTTCGTCAAAGAATGATTTAAAAAATAATTATTGTCCTCGGTATAATTTCCGAGACTGCTGAAAAAAGCGGCCACATAAGTAGTATTCGCTGTTATGGCAACTGGTTTCGGGAAACTCACTGTCTCCCATCCGAAACCTGCCTCATCTGTAAAATAAGCCTGGGCCAGTCTAACCCCGTTTGCGGAATATAACTCGCCAATATGGGTTCCCAGGTTTGATGCATTATAAAACCGAATGCCGATGATATAGCCTGCTACGCTGGATTTAAATTTCACACCGACCTCCTGACCAACAGCAGGCTGATGATCGTTATTGGTCGGGCCTGAAGGGGTCTGTGTGGTAAATAGTGTTGTCGTCTGGGATAGGGCGCCACTAAATAAGCTGATATTTATCAGTAATGCTAAGCAGAAATGTCTCACTCCTGCCAGGAAGGAGGGCTGTGTGTGTGGTATGTGCATAGTATAAGGTTTAGAAAACTTAAAGTTTCAGGAACCGAACTCAGCTTCGATGGTATGGATTACAATAAAATCTAAAAGAAATGGATTCTAAACAGAGGTATCTGTGGGGACTGGCAAATGAGGAATCGTTCCGGGATATACAATTTAACGGATTTTTCAACCATTTCAAAAATATTTCCTGTACCGGAAGCTTATCGTTGAGAACACAAACAGAAACATACCGGAAACTCAAAACGGGAATCGGATCAAACCGAAGTTGATTTTTTTTAAATTGAAGCGAAAGCAAGAAAAATATACATTAAGTTCGGGAAGTATTGACAACAACATCCTCGCACAGGCTGGAGAAGTCATTTAATTTTCAGTATTGACCCCTCACAACCATTTCATGAAAACCTCCCTTAAACACAAAATCTACCTGCTCCTTGACCCGGATAAAGGCGGAACCGTCTGGGACCGGCTGGTAAATTTTCTGATTGTATCCCTGATTATCCTCAATACGCTGGCAGTGTTGACAGAAACGGTAGAGTCAATATATGACCGGTATACCTACGCATTCCGGGCTTTTGAGATATTCTCTGTTTTCATCTTTACTGTAGAATATATCCTGCGGGTCTGGTCTATCACGGAAAAGGAAGAGTTCAGCGATCCGGTAAAGGGAAGAATTAAATACATGCTTACAACAGGTGCGCTGATTGACCTTTTCGCCGTAGCCCCGTTTTACCTTCCCGCTGCCATGTTTTTCGACCTCCGCTTTCTGAGGATATTCCGACTGCTCCGTTTTATACGGTTTTTCAAACTGGGTCGATACCTCAAAGCATCTAAACTCCTCAGGCGCGTATTTCATTCAAAAAAAGAAGAGCTCGTTCTGAGCCTTGTCATCACTTTTTTCCTGATTATCGCTTCGGCAAGCCTCATGTATTTCGTAGAACACGACACCCAGCCGGAAAAATTCTCGAGCATTCCTGAAACCATGTGGTGGAGTGTAGGTACCCTGACGACGGTCGGTTACAGCAATATCTATCCGGTGACCGTGACGGGCAGAATCCTCGCGTCCATCATTTCGATTCTCGGGATCGGAATGTTTGCGCTTCCCGCGGGCATACTGGCCTCCGGATTTTCAGATGAGTTCAAACAATTAAGGAAAAAGAAATTTTGCCCGCACTGCGGACACGAATTCGAATGATCGCAGGTCTATTTCCTGATTCCCTTCAAGAGGGCATAAATCGCCATGGCGTGACCATGACCCAATTCGAAATCTTTTTTCAGCCAGGCAACAATATCGCCTGCCTTCACGGTAAGCTCGCCGTTTTTAAGAAATCCTTTTTTGGTAGCGAGCTTCTTAAAGTCTTCCGGACCTTTGCCGGTTTTTGCTTCTATATTATCCAGGTAAGCCTGAAACGACATGAGTTCTGTTTATATTTTTATAAAAAAACTGTTTGTCTGTTTTAACACGGGTTCCGGCAATTATTTTACCTGCATCTCTTCCACACCGGTCCAGTTCTCCGGTATGCCCTCCACCATATAATGGCTTGCTTTTCCAAGAAATAATTTCACCGTCGTGTCCTCCGGAAATATCTGCAGGGCCTGATAAAATTTATTCGTCGCCTCGTGAAAAGACTTGTTCAGGTAATCCGTCATGCCCTCCCTGAAAACGGGCAGGGAATGGAGTTTTTTACTCAATTCTTTTTCGCCGCTCCCATTGAAGCATTCAAAAATACGCGTGGCTTCTTTCTTTCCCTTCACCTGTACCAGGCCGAGGTGACGAAGGTGGAAACTGTCAGTATCTGACAATTGTTGCAGGCTGGATTCGCTGAGCAGGATGCCAACCTTGAAATGACTGGTAAGCCCTTCCAGCCTTGAAGCCGTGTTCACGGTATCAGCAATGGTCGTGGCATCCAGCCGTTCCCGGTCGCCGGTAATCCCCATGATCAGCGGACCCGTATGCATGCCGATCCCGATGGTTATCGACGGTTTGCCTTCTTCCGAGCGCCGGACATTCAGTTCCCGCACCGCCCTTTGCATGTCAATAGCCGCAGACAGCGCATCGGAAGCGTTTCCCGGAAAGATGGCCATGATGGCATCACCCAGGTATTGGTTGATAAAACCGTTGTGCTCACGAATGATCGGACCGATCCGTTCGTTGAAGGAGGAAACAAAGCGGAAGTTTTCTTCCGGTGTCATTTTCTCCGCGAGCGTTGTATAGCTCCGTATATCGGAGAACAATACGGTCACCACTTTTTCTACCTGGTCCCCGAGCTGAACATCGGTAATGACCCGGTGGCCCAGGGAACGTATGAACTCATGGGGCACAAACTTATTGGTCACATCCAGGATCTGGCGCATGGCTTCTTCCTTTTCCTTCGCTTCCCGGATATTTTTTTCATAAAGCAGGGCGCTTTCTATGGCCGATGAAGACTGAAGCGCCAGGGTAATCAGGAATTTGAGATCCGCCGCGGCATATTGTTCATCGGTCTCCCTGGCCAGTATGATCGCACCCATCACCCGGTGGTTAACCTTGAGCGCTGCATAGACCAGCGACTGGACGGAACCGGATATCAATCCGGCATTTTTTAACGGGCTGAGGTCGCTCATGATCTCCGACTGACCGCTCCGGGAAAGACTCAGCAGGAGTTCCCTGTGTTTGCGGAATTTCTCGAAATCAAATAAAGGATTTCCTGAGGAAGCCGGCACTTCAATGCGGCCCTCCGCTTCGTTCCATAAAATGATCAGGCCGCTGTCGGATCTGATAAGCCGGCAGGCCTCTTCCAGCGTGATTTCGGTAATGGAATGCTGGCCGATGGTCTGGGCGAGTTTTTCGGAGAAATTGAAAATCATATTCACTTCCTGGTACAGCAGCAGCACCTCACTGGCGATCTTTTTCTTCTCCATCTCTTTCTGCATCAGCAGTTCGATCAGGCTGGCGATAATTGGAGCTGTTCCACTGCCGGCGACCCAGCCAAGGGTTTCTCCATCCAGCATAACCGGATGACGCTGCTGGGCGTCTGCGGGCGGTTCTCCAAGCAGCAGTTTTCCGCTGGCGTCCCCGACCGATACTGTTGCATTCATCTTTTCGATGAAAGACCGGATCAGGGAAGATTCGGCAGACTTTGCTGAAAGCAGATTTTTAAGGCTGATCTTGGCCATAAGCGAGCGTCGAAAACTAAATTATTCCAGGCCCAGTACGGAACGGGCTTTTTGGAGGATGACTTCAGGATCGAAGGGTTTGGTCATATACACGTCAGCGCCCACTTCCTGTCCCTTCAGGCGGTCCACTTCCTGTCCTTTGGCTGTAAGCAGTATGATATAAACATCCTCCAGCGTAAGTTCCTTTTTTACCCGGCGGCAGACTTCCATGCCATTCATCCTGGGCATCATCACGTCCAGGAATACCAGCTGGGGTTTTTCTGAACAGATGATATCAAGGGCATCTTCGCCATTGTCTGCAGTGAGAAAATTTACATCCTCATCTTCCAGTTCTTCCAGGGTCTGCTCAATCAGCATACGGATATGCGCTTCGTCATCAACAATTAAAATCTTTCGTTCCATGTTTGATTTAGTTATGAATATTTCGGGCCGGCTGGCGGTTTATTGGTAAATAAGAAACAACACGTTTTCGAGTCCTTTTTCAAACCGAAGTGTGCTGACGATTTCGTGTTTGTCGGATATGAGTGAATTCAGGATGATGATATCCGGCTGGTTGGCAATGGCCTTCGCCACAAGCTCCTTTCCATCTGATTCCACCACCTGGTAGCCCTTCGCTTCGAGAACATCGGTTAGCGTGCGCAGGGTCACATTGTCTTCATCGACCACCATCACCTTCTTTCTCGACTTGCCCTGTTCCAGCAGATGTCCGATTTCAGAGAAAAGCAGTGCTGTATCAATAGGCTTGGTGAGATAGCGGTCAACACCGATACGGAATCCTCTTGTCTTATCCTGCACAACGGAAAGTATGATGATCGGGATTTCCATCGTCTGCGGATCATTTTTCATGATCGCAGCCACGTCGAATCCGTTCATCTCCGGCATCATCACGTCGAGGATCACGAGATCCGGCCTGCGCGTACGCACCTTTTCTATCGCCTCCTTGCCATTGGCCGCTTCGTCCACACTGTAACCAGCTTCCGTAAGTTCCTGTTTCAGGAGCGAACGGATACCCTCATCGTCATCGACCACCAGGATGGTCGCCGTGTGATCTTCAGCAACGGGGTGGGACTGTTCCATTCTTTTTTTCAGCTGGCTTACCAGGTCATTCAGCTGGATATGACGAACGGATTTTTCATCTTTAGGAGTGACGGGAAGGCTGAAATAAAACGTGCTTCCCATGCCCAGCTGGCTTTCCAGCCATATGCTTCCCTGGTGATGCTCCACGATTTCCTTACAGATGGGAAGTCCAAGGCCGGTCCCTTTGGGTTTGTCCGTCAGCGTATCTCCCACCTGTTTAAACTGTTCAAATACCTTGGCGTGATCCCCGGGGGCAATGCCGATTCCGGTATCCGTAATGCCGACCACAATATGCCCGTCCTTCATAAATGCACTGCAGGTTACCGTTCCTTCCTTGGTAAACTTCACCGCATTGGAAAGCAGGTTCACTACCACCTGGATGAGCTTGTCCCGGTCTCCCGATATTTCGGGAAGACCTTCGTCGACTCTTTTTTCGAGCCGGAGATTTTTTTGTTCGAAGAGGGAAGAGGTGGCAGAGACGGCCCTGTCAATCACTTCAGGGATCAGAACCGGTTCGAGATTCCACTCCATTTTTCCTGCTTCGATCTTTGCCAGGTCGAGTACATCATTGATCAGGTTGGTGAGGCGTTCCCCTTCTGAAATCACGACGCCCAGATTACCCGAGATCTGTTCAATGGTCTTTACCGTTTTGGGATCGGATGTATCGGTGAGCGGGAATATTTTTTCTTCAAGACGCTTCTTGGTGATTTTTGCAAACCCCAGGACAGAAGTGAGCGGCGTACGCAGTTCATGACTTACGGTAGAAAGAAAAGCGCTCTTGGCAGCATTCGCTTCCTCCGCATTTTTCCGGGCAGAGTCGGCTTCGGTATTTGCTTTTTTCACCTCTTCAAAAAGGCGGGCCTTACGGATAGCCACCCCTACCGTTGCCGCGATCGTCGTCAGCAGGCGCTTGTCTTTATCCGCAAACCGGTTTTCGGTTTCCGTGCTTTGAATACTCAGCACCCCGATGATCTCGTCACTCACGGGGATAGGAACTCCCAGGTAGCAGGCGGAAGGAATCCCTACACGGCCGACTCCCATGGAAGTGGCTTCCGCATGCACGTCCTTATTGATGAGCAGGGGCTGGCCTGTCAGGATGATCTTGGATGTAAGCCCTTCCCCAAGCCTCAGCGGCGGCATCTTGTCACCATACTGATAGGGGAAGCTGATGATCTTTGTCTTCTTATCGAGCAAAGCGATATAAACAATATCGGCTTTAAACAGGTCGCGTAACTGGTCTCCGACCAGGTGAATCAATTCGTTCAGGTCGGCCTGACTTACCAAAGCCTGGCTGATCTGGTTCACCACTGCCAGTTCCTCCGCCTGCTGCTTTACTTCCAGGGTGCGGGATTCAACCTTTTCTTCAAGGACACGGTTTTCTTTCAGCAGCTGTTTCGAGCGGTAATGGATAAAACCCCAGATAATGCCCGTAATC
>Ga0070666_10000283_pt1 | contig 33586 bp, 34 predicted proteins | sample KBSS23metaG_FD_64677 | JGI IMG/M metagenome (GOLD analysis project Ga0070666, IMG submission 64677) | Switchgrass rhizosphere microbial communities from Kellogg Biological Station, Michigan, USA - KBS S2-3 metaG | ecosystem: Host-associated > Plants > Roots > Rhizosphere > Soil ... | reverse complement strand
GAGTGCAACTTCGATGCCCGCAGCCCGCAATCGGCGAATTCCCTTGCCCGAGGTCCGCGGGTCCTGGTCCTTCAGGGCGATGACGACCCGCGCAGGCTTCGCGGCAAGGAGAAGATCGGTGCATGCGGGTCCGCGCTGACTTGAATGGGCGCAAGGTTCGAGCGTTACATAGACCGTGGAATCCCGCGCGCGCTTTCCCGCCTGATCGAGCGCGACTGCTTCCGCGTGCGGCCGGCCACCTGAGGCCGTTGCGCCCCGACCGACAATCCGGCCGTTCGCCGACACGATCACGCAGCCGACGTTCGGATTGGGCGCACTCCGGCCGAGCGCCTCCCGCCCAAGCCGCAGCGCTTCCTCCATGAAGCGCTGGTCGGACGTTACATCCCTAGCTTTTTCTCGAGCCGCTGGAATTGGCGCTGCTTTTCTTTTTCGAAGGCCTGCTTTTCCGCCATGTCCTTCTTCTGGTCGGCAATGATCTCAGCATCCGTCCGGTTCGACGGGTATAGCTCGACATAGGTGATTTGCGGCGGCGGGGCAGTGCCCATCTTTGCATCGATGACGAACTCGAAGACGATGATCGCGGTCACTAGCAGCGCAAGCGAGGCACCGATGACCTGCTCGCGGCTCCGCTGACGCATGAAGGCTGCGAGATCGCGAAACGCTGCGCGCGGGCTCGACGGCGATGGGAACCAGGACATGACCCCAAGATAAGCAGGGAGGCGGAGAACCGCCAGTCCGGGCGCTAACGCCTTGCGGCAGTTTCCAGGCGCCTGACGGCACGCTCCTTGCCCATCCGACTGACGAGCCCGGCCATTTCCGGCCCGCTTTCGCGCCCGGTCAGCGCGAGCCGCAATGGATGGAAAAGCTCCCGCCCTTTCTTGCCGGAAGTCTGCTTGAGGACCTCGGTCAGCTCTCGCCAAGGCTCGGACGACCAGTCCAACGTCTCTGCCGCACTAGCTGCGTCCTTGATTAGCAGTCGCTCGTCATGGCCGAGCTCCGGCGGATCGAGCTCGCCGTGAAGCACGTCGAACCAATTGGCGAAATCCGATAGCCGCTCCAGGTTCGGACGGATCAGTAGCCAGTCTTCCTCGGTCACCGAATCCGGCAGTCGGTCGCGCACCGACGCAAAGTCCAGCCTGTGAAGAACGCGTGCATTCACCAGCTCGACCTCGTGCGGGTCGAAATGCGCGGGAGCACGGCCGAAGGTCGCAAAGTCGAACCCTTCTGCGAGCTCACCGAGGCTCGTTGCTGGCTCGACGGGCTGCGACGTCCCGATCCGCGCAAGGACAGACAGCATTGCCAACGGTTCGACGCCCTCGGCACGCAGGTGCTCGGCACCATAGGAGCCGAGCCGCTTCGACAATTTGCCTTCCGCTGCCACCAGAAGCGCCTCATGCGCGAACTGCGGTGGCCTGCTTCCAAGTGCCTCGAACATCTGAATCTGGGCGGCGCTGTTCGAGACATGGTCTTCGCCGCGGACGACGTGGGTCACTCCGAGATCGACGTCGTCGATGACGCTTGGCAGCAGATAGAGCCAGCTCCCATCCTCTCGCCGGACGACCGGATCGGACAAGAGCTTCGGATCGAATCTCTGCTCGCCGCGAATGAGATCATTCCAGACGATCGGCGCCTCGTGATCAAGCCTGAAGCGCCAGTGCGGAGCGCGTCCTTCGGGCGCGGCCGCGTCGGCTGGCTTCCGCTCATAGACCGGCGGAAGCCCACGCCCGAGCAGCACCTTCCGGCGAACATCGAGCTCCTCGGGAGTCTCGTAACAGGCGTAAACGCGGCCGGCATTCTTCAGTCGCTGGAATTCACGCTCGTAGAGATCGAAGCGTTCGGATTGCCGAACAACACTGTCGGGATCGAGGCCCATCCAGGCGAGATCGTCGCGGATCGCCCGGTCGAACTCCCCCGTCGATCTCTCACGGTCGGTGTCGTCGATGCGCAGGATGAATGTGCCGCCATGCTTGCGCGCGAAAAGGAAATTATGGAGCGCAGTGCGGATATTGCCGACGTGCAGCCGCCCCGTCGGTGAAGGTGCAAAGCGGGTGACGACGCTCATCGGCGATCTTTCGCAGGACCGGTGTGGAAGAAGTTTGTTATCGGGTAGCGCCGGTCCCGACCGAAATTGCGGCTGCCGATCTTGACCCCGGGCGGGGCCTGTCGTCGCTTATATTCCGTCCGCAGCAGCTTGGATTCGATATCCGCCACGAGTTCAATATCTTCGCCGGTGGAATTTGCGACTTCCTTCACCGACATCTCCTTGTCGACCAGCCCTTCAAGGATCCGATCGAGCACCGAATAGGGCGGCAGGCTGTCCTCGTCCTTCTGACCGGGACGAAGTTCCGCGGTTGGCGGCTTCGTGATCACCGACGCCGGCATTACCGGTCCATCGGGTCCGAGAGCACCCTCAGGCCTGTTCTCGTTGCGCCATCGAGACAGCGCGAAGACCGTCGTCTTGTATGCGTCCTTCAGGACCGAATAACCGCCGGCCATGTCGCCGTAGAGCGTAGCATAGCCGACGCTCATCTCGCTCTTGTTGCCGGTGGTGAGGAGCATTTGGCCCTCGGCGTTGGACAGGGCCATCAACGTGACCATCCGGAGCCGCGCCTGAACGTTTTCCGCGGCAGCACCGGTCAACTGGGGCAGCATCTGGTCGATGCATTCCACCCCTGGCGCGATCGAGATGACGTCATGGCGGCAGCCAAGCAGACGAGCGCATTCGCGCGCGTCCTCGAGGCTCTCGTCACTCGTGTACTTGGACGGAAGCATCACGCCCCAGACCTTGTCCGCGCCCAGGGCATCCACGGCTATTGCCGCCGACAAAGCACTGTCGATCCCGCCCGACAGGCCGAGGATGACGCCCGGAAAGCCGTTGCGCTCCACATAGTCTCGGAGCGCAACCATCATCGCCCGATAGATGTCGGCCGGGAATCGATCGAGCGCGTGCTCGCAGCGGGTTTCGCAACGCCAGCCATCAGCAGTCCTGGCCCAGTCCGTGATCAGCAGGCCCTCATCCCAATCGGCCATCTGCACGACCAATTCGCCGTCGGGATGAACGACGAAGGAGGAACCGTCGAATGCGAGCTCGTCCTGGCCGCCCACCCGATTGACGTAGGCGATCGCAAGGCCGGTCGAGAGCGCTCGAGCTCGGACCAGCTGCTGGCGCCTCTCATCCTTGTCGAGCTCATAGGGACTGCCGTTCGGAACGAGCAGCATCTCGGCGCCTGCCTCGGCCAGGTGAGCGCAGACAATGTCTTCCCATATGTCCTCGCAGATCGGAACGCCGATCTTCACGCCGTTGAATTCAATGGGCTCGGGCAGGGGTCCGGAGGTGAATACGCGCTTTTCGTCGAATGTCCCGTAATTGGGAAGTTCGCGCTTCAAGGTCCTTCCGAGCACCCTGCCGCCGCTCGCCAGCACCATCGCATTGTACGTCGAGCTTCCTTCGCCGACCGCCGTTCCGAACAGCATCGCGGGCCCGGGCTCGACCGTCGCCTCGACGAGCTTTTCGGTGCACTCCATCGTCCTCCTGACGAACTCCGGCTTCAACATGAGGTCTTCCGGCGGATAGCCCGTCAACTGCAGCTCCGGGCAGAGCAACAGGTCCGCACCCCCGGCGGCCGCCCGGCGCCGCATGTCGAGCATTGCCGAGGCATTGGCAACGAGGTCGCCCATGCGCTGGTTCATTTGCGCAAATGCGATCTTGAGGCGGTCGGTCATGAGGGCGATTTAGCGACGGATGGCGCGCGGGCAACCTTTACGGGGTCGCGATTAGCTCGCTAAAGCCGAGTCGCCGTAGGGGATACGCGAACCATGAAATTGCTCGCCGGGAACAGCAACCTTCCGCTGGCCCGATCGATCTCGGACTATCTCGAGGTGCCGCTCACTGACGCCAGCGTTCGGCGCTTCGCCGATGAAGAGGTGTTCGTCGAGATCAACGAGAATGTTCGTGGCGAGGACGTTTTCGTCGTCCAATCGACCAGCTATCCGGCCAACGACAATCTCATGGAGCTGCTCATCTGCATCGATGCGCTCCGCCGTGCATCGGCCAAGCGGATCACCGCGGTGCTTCCCTATTTCGGCTACGCGCGGCAGGACCGGAAGCCCGGACCGAGAACGCCGATCTCGGCCAAGCTCGTCGCCAATCTCATCACGACGGCCGGGGCAAACCGGGTCCTGTCGATCGACCTGCACGCCGGCCAGATCCAGGGTTTCTTCGACATCCCCACCGACAATCTCTTTGCTTCCCCGGTGATCGCGACCGACATCCATGCGCGGTTCGGCAACCGCGAGCTGATCGTCGTGTCGCCCGACGTCGGCGGCGTGGTGCGCGCTCGTGGGCTTGCGAAGCGGCTCAACAACGCGCCTTTGGCCATCGTCGACAAGCGTCGCGAGCGCGCCGGCGAATCTGAGGTCATGAACATCATCGGCGAGGTTGACGGGAAAACCTGCGTGCTGATCGACGACATCGTCGATTCGGCCGGCACCCTCTGCAACGCCGCCGCCGCGCTGAAGCAGCAAGGCGCCGTCGAGGTATTCGCTTATTGCACGCATGGCGTCCTTTCGGGGGGAGCCGCTGCCCGCGTCGCCAAATCCGAGCTCAGCGAGCTCGTCGTCACCGACACGATCTGGACCGGTGAGCCGGACCCCAAGGATTGCCGAATCCGCCGGCTGACCGTGGCTCCGCTGCTTGGGGAGGCGGTTCGCCGGATCGCCGACGAAAGCTCGGTTTCCAGCCTGTTCGATTAGGGAACCAACGGCACGGGAGGCGTTGAGCATCCATGCCCACTGTCCTCGTCACCGGTGCGAATCGCGGCATCGGCCTTGAATTCGCGCGACAGTATTCCGACGCCGGCTGGACCGTCATCGGCACCGCTCGCGAAACCAGCCCAGAGCTGCATGAGCTCGGCGTGCGGGTCGAAGCGCTCGATCAGTCCGACGCCGACGCCGTTGCCGCATTTGCTCCGAAGATTAGTGGGCCGCTCGATCTATTCATCGCCAATGCCGGGACGAGTCACCCGATGAACACCTCCTCGGCGAAGGACGCTCGCGACTGGCAACAGATGATGATGGTCAACGCCATTGCTCCATATCAGATCGGCAAGGCGCTGCTAGCCAGCATGCCTGGCCGCGGCAAGATGATCGCCATTTCCAGCGGCATGGCGAGCATCGAAGAGAATGGCGGCGGCTGGGTCCCCTATCGGACGTCCAAGGCGGCGCTCAACATGGCCTGGAACAGCCTCGCCCTGGAAGCTCGAAAGCTTGGAGTGACGGTCGTTGCAATCAGCCCCGGCTGGGTGAAGACGCAGATGGGCGGCGCTGGTGCCGAAATCACGAGCGAGGAGAGCGTCAGCGACATGCGCGAACTGATCGATCGCCTCACGATCGAGGACAGCGGCAGGTTCCTTCGCCGCGACGGGTCCGAACTGCCCTGGTGATCGGGTGATCAGACGACGCTGATCAGCCTTCGGTAACCGGCCCGGCGATCGACCAGGTGTGTCCGAACGGATCGGAGAGCTGGCCGTAACGCGCTCCCCAGAACTGGTTGCCGAGGGGGAATTTAACTTCAGCGCCGGCCTCGAGCGCCCTTCTCCACCATTTGTCGGCATCGTCGACTTCAATGTGAAGCACCGTTCCGGCGGGCGCAGGCGCAGGACCGCTATGTTCGGGAAAGTCGTCGTGCATCATCAGCGCGCCGCCATTGATGTTGAGGTGCGCATGCATCAGCCGTCCATCATCGGAGGGATGCCGCGACTGCTCCTCGGCGCCGAACGCTTTCTTGTAGAATTCGATCGCCTCGGCGGCACGGCGGTCGCGGATGTTGATGTGCGGGGTCACGCCCGGCATCGCGCACTGCTCGGCCTGCTGCTGGGAATTTCGCTCGATCGTGGCCATCGACTCGCTCCTTGCCAATCGAAGAGGCCGCCTCTATAGCGCCGCGCTTTCCAGATCGTTGGAAAAACCAATGGCCCGGCCAAAGGCATGCCGTGGCGGTTGGAATAACGTCGTCCTCGCGTAAGCGGTGGACAACAAGGAGACGAAAATGCCCAAGCTGAAGACCAAGAGCGGCGTCAAAAAGCGCTTCAAGCTCACGGCGACCGGCAAGATCAAGCATGGCGTGGCGGGCAAGCGCCACCGGCTGATCAGCCATAACGCCAAATATATCCGCCAGAACCGCGGCACAGACATTCTCGCCGACGCCGACACGGCGCGCGTGAAGGCCTGGGCGCCCTACGGCCTGAAGTAAGGAGAAGCTGACATGGCACGCGTCAAGCGGGGTGTGACCACCCGCGCCAAGCACAAGCGGATCCTGGAACAGGCGAAGGGCTATTACGGCCGTCGCAAGAACACGATCCGCATCGCCCGCCAGGCGGTCGAGAAGGCCGGGCAGTACGCCTACCGCGACCGCAAGGTGAAGAAGCGGAGCTTCCGCGCGCTCTGGATCCAGCGCATCAACGCTGCGGTCCGCGCCGAAGGACTGACTTATGGCCAGTTCATTCATGCGCTGAAGCTCGCCGGCATCACGCTCGACCGGAAAGTGCTCGCGGACATTGCGATGCACGAGGCCGAAGCGTTCGGCGCCATCATGGCCCAGGCGAAGGGTGCGCTGGAGAAGAAGGCCGCTTAAGCCTTTTCGAGCCACGAAAAGAAGGGGCGCCCGGAACAATCCGCGGCGCCCTTTTTGTTTGGCAGACCCAACACCCCATATATCAGGCCGAACGCTTCAGGACCCAGTCAGCCATGGCCAAGACTCTCAAGATCGACTTCGTTTCTGACGTTTCCTGCCCCTGGTGCATCATCGGCCTTCGCGGGGTCGAAGACGCGTTGCAGCGTCTGGGAGGCGAGGTTGAAGCGGACATTCGCTTCCATCCGTTCGAACTCAACCCCCACATGCCGGCCGAGGGCCAAAGCCTGGTTGAACATGTCGCCCAGAAATACGGGTCGACACCGGAACAGTTCAGGGAAAGGCGGAAGGCAATCCGCGATCGCGCCGCGGAACTCGGTTTCACCATCGCTCTCTCGCCCGAGAATGGTCGCGTCTACAACACCTTCGATGCGCATCGACTGCTTCACTGGGCCGCGTTGGAGGGACGGCAGCGCCAGCTCAAGCTAGCCCTGTTCGACGCTTATTTCACCCAATGTCTCAACCCGGCCGACCATGAGGTCCTGGCCCAGGCCGCGGAGGACGCCGGTCTCGATCGCAATGCTGCCTTTGACGTCCTGGAAAGCGGTCGGTACGCCGAGGAGGTTCGGTCGGAAGAGCGTTCATGGCAGGCAATGGGCATCAACGCCGTGCCTGCGATCATAGTCAACGACCGCTATTTGATTTCGGGCGGACAGTCGGCCGAGATATTCGAGAATGCATTCCGCGAGATTGCCGCCGGAAGTCTGCCTACGGAAACGGCGGCCTAATCCAGCAGTTCGTACGCCGGCAGGGTGAGGAACTCGACCAGATCGTCGGCGACGATCATGTTGTGCATCAACCGCGCTGCATCGGCGATGTCGGGAACCTCGGCGAGAAGGCCGACTTCCTCGTCGAACCATTGCTCGAATAGGTCCAGCGTGACCCGGCGCCCGTCATCAAGCGGCGCTTCGTACTTCAGCCACTGCCAAAGCTGGGTTCGGCAGATCTCCGCCGTGGCTGCATCCTCCATCAGATTGTATAGCGGAACAGCGCCTTTGCCGCCGAGCCAGGCAGCCAGATACTGAACTCCGACGCGGATATTCTCCCGCGCACCGGCCTCCGTCCGCGCCCCCTCGTGCAGCTCCAGCATTTCATCGCGCCCGGGGATATGCCCCGGCATCTTCGACAACTGATTCGGCCCGTGCATCGCGTCGAACGCCTGCATCGCAACCGGCACGAGCGCCGGATGCGCGACCCAAGTCCCGTCATGGCCATTGCCAACTTCGCGCAACTTGTCTGCCCTGACTTTCTCGAGCGCGGCCGCGTTCGCGGCCTCATCGCCCTTCACGGGGATGAAAGCCGACATGCCGCCCATGGCGAAGGCTCCGCGTCGGTGGCAGGTAGCGACGAGCCGAAGCGAGTAGGCCGCCAGGAACGCCTTATCCATGGTCATCATCGAGCGGTCGGGAGTCAGGCGATCGGGACTCCGGCCGAGGCGCTTGATTGTCGAAAAGATATAATCCCAGCGGCCGCAGTTGAGCCCGACGATATTTTCGCGAAGCGCATAGAGGATCTCATCCATCTCGAACGCCGCCGGTATCGTCTCGATCAGCACCGTCGCCTTGATCGTCCCGCGCTCGAGCCGAAGCTTCGCCTCGGCGAATGCGAAGACGTCGCTCCACAGCGCGGCCTCGTGCCGGCTTTCGAGCTTGGGTAGGTAGAAATAGGGCCCCGATCCCTTGGTCAGCGCAGCGCGTGCGTTGTTCCAGAAGTAGATCGCGAAATCGAAGAACGCGCCGGCCACGACCTCGCCGTTCACCGTCACATGATCCTCAGGAAGGTGCCAGCCGCGCGGGCGAACCATCAAAACCGCGGGAGTGTCGGAAACCTTATATTGCTTGAGGGATTCTGGGTCTGTGTAGTGGAGGCGGTCCGACCAGTAATTCCGAAGATTGACCTGCCCCTGGACCAGCTCTTGCCACGTGGGCGAGGTGGCGTCCTCGAAGTCGGCCATGAAGACCTTCGCGCCGCTATTGAGCGCGTTGATCAGCATCTTGGCATTGGTCGGGCCGGTGATTTCGACACGGCGGTCTAGAAGGTCGGAAGGGATCGCACCGACCGTCCAGTCTGCCTCGCGAATGTCGCGCGTGTCCGCTGGAAAATCGGGAAGCTCGCCGGCATCGAACCGATCCTGCCGCTCCTCACGCGCCTCGAGCAGGTCCAGTCGGCGGCCATCGAACCGCTCGTGAAGCTCGGCCAGGAACTCGAGCGCCGCTTCCGTCAGGACCTCGTCGGCGCCAGGGACTCTGGAGGGTTCGGCAATGATTCGCGGACGGTCGAGCACGATGCTCACTGTATCACGGGCTCCACGCAGATCGAGTAGCGTTCCGTCGCATCGCGGCGGTCCGTGAACGTCAGGCGCTGCCACTCCATCCGGGCCTTGATCTCGTCGCTGTAAGGCCCGTGGACGATCTCCGTGCCCGGTTCGATCTCCTTGAAGCGGCAGTCGGAATAATGGCCGCCGATTACCCAGTAACGTTGTCCCATCTTTCCCTCCTTCACTCGGCCGCGGCGCGCGAAATGAATTGCGCAGCTTCGGTTGATTCCTTGAGTGCGACCGTCGACGACTGTCCGCCCGAAACGGCGGTGGCGATCGCATCGAAATAGCCGGTGCCGACCTCTCGCTGGTGACGCGTCGCAGTATAACCTGCCGACTCGCTGGCGAATTCGGCTTCCTGGAGCTCGGAATAAGCCGCCATGCCACGATCGCGATAATCGGAAGCCAGCTCAAACATCGCATGATTGAGGCTGTGGAATCCCGCCAGGGTGACGAACTGGAACTTGTATCCCATCGCCCCAAGCTCGCGCTGGAAGCTGGCGATCGTCTTCTGGTCGAGCTTGGCCTTCCAGTTGAAGCTCGGCGAGCAATTGTACGCGAGCAGTTTCCCGGGGAATTGGGCGTGGATTCCCTCAGCAAAGCTCCGCGCTTCCTCAAGATTGGGGTGGCTTGTCTCGAACCATAGCAGGTCGGCGTGAGGGGCGAATGCGAGACCGCGCGCGATGCAATGGTCGAGCCCCGTATCATCCTTCAGCCTGAAGAAACCTTCGGCAGTCCGTTCGCCGGTGATGAAAGGGCGGTCGCGCTCGTCGACATCGCTGGTGATGAGCTTGGCGCTTTCCGCATCGGTGCGCGCCACAATGATCGTCGGGACACCGCAAACATCGGCCGCGAGCCGCGCGGCGTCGAGATTTCGGATTGCCGCCTGAGTCGGGATGAGCACTTTGCCACCCAGATGACCGCACTTCTTTTCAGAGGCGAGTTGATCTTCGAAGTGGACGCCCGCGGCCCCGGCCTCGATATAGGCCTTCATGATCTCGAAGCAGTTCAACGGTCCCCCAAAGCCCGCTTCGGCATCCGCGAGAATGGGCGCGAACCAGTCTCGCTTCGCTCCACCTTCCATATGCTCGATCTGGTCGGCGCGCTGAAGCGTCCGGTTGATCTTGCGGGCAAGCTCGGGGCCTGAGTTGGCGGGGTAAAGCGACTGGTCCGGATACATCGCGCCGGCGACATTCGAGTCGGCCGCGACCTGCCAACCCGAAAGGTAGATGGCGTTGAGGCCGGCCCGAACCATCTGCATCGCCTGGTTGCCCGACAGGGCGCCCAGCGCCCGAACGGGCTCCTCCTTGTTCAGCAGCTCCCAGAGCTTCAACGCGCCCCGGCGGGCAAGCGTATGCTCGATCGGGATCGAGCCGCGAAGCTTGAGCACGTCCTCTACGGAATAGGGCCGTTCAATCCCTACAAAGCGCCCTTCCGGAGCCGCAACCACAAGACCGAAATCACCCATACGAGAGTCCCTCTGTTTTCGTCAGTCGAGGGAGAGAAACCCAGCAACATGGTAAATGTCGCATTAAAAAGTGTGGATGTGGCAGATTCAGACTTGTGCTATTGTAAATTTCTTGACAACTTCATCGCTGATGACGCTCCAGCGCAAGCTATTTCTCGGAGCGCGGCTGAAAAGGCTGCGCCGCGAGCGGGGGCTCAACCAGAGCCAGATGGCCGATGAGCTCGGCATTTCCGGCTCCTATCTCAATCACTTGGAACGCAACCAAAGGCCGGTGACCGCCGGAATCCTCCTACGGCTGGCCGAGGGCTTTGACGTCGATCTCAAGAGCTTTGCCGCCGAGGGAGGCGATGGCGGCGGTGCGACCCAGCTTGCCGAAATCTTCGCCGACCCAATTCTCGCCGATCTTAGGGTCAGCCGGTACGAGCTGGTCGAGCTTGCCGACAACGTGCCTTCGGTGACCGAGGGAATAACCCGTCTCTATACAGCGCTGCGCGAGCTTCAGCGGCGCCCGGAGGAGACCGAAACAGGCGGAGCGGACCCCCGCGTTCTGATCACTCCCGAGACCTGGGTCCGTGATTATATCCAGGCGCAGCGCAACCATTATCCGGAGCTGGAAGAGGCGTCGGAAACATTGGGTGGCGCACTCGCCCACCCGCTGTCCGTATCCGAGCCACTCCGCCAACGCCTAAACGAGGCGTGGGGAGTGGAAGTGCGCGTCGTTGATCCCGAGGTGATCGAAGACGCCAGCCAGCATTATGATTCGCAGCGCCGGATTTTGATGCTGTCATCCTTGTTGCGGCCGGAGAACCGCACGTTCGGCATCGCCTACCAGCTAGCCCTGTTGGAATTCGCGCCGATGATCGCAAGGATGTTGGAGGCCGCAGGGCCGCCGGATCCCGGAAGCCGCAGCCTGCTCCACATGAGCTTCGCCAATTATGCGGCTGGCGCGATCATGATGCCCTACGGCAAGTTCCTTCGCGCGGCCGAGGAGCACCGCTATGCTATCGACCGTCTGACCGCTCAGTTCGGCGCAAATGTCGAACAGGTCGCGCACAGGCTGACGACCCTCAGCCGTTCAGGAGCCAAAGGTGTCCCGTTTTTCATGCTGCGGGTCGATCCGGCCGGAAACATCTCGAAGAGGTACGCCGGCGAAAACTTTCCCTTCTCCCATTTCGGGGGAACCTGTCCCCGCTGGCATCTTCACACCGCATTCCAGACGCCGGGCCAGACCGTCCGACAGCTGATCGAGACCCCGGACGGCGAGCGTTTTTTCACGATCAGCCGGACCATCGAGAGGCCGATCCGCCTCGATCTTCGTGACGACGCCCTGCTCGCGATTGGGCTGGGCTGCGACGTCAAACATGCCAATCGCATTGCCTATGCAGATGGGCTCGACCTTCTGAACACGCCTGCGACCCCGGTCGGTCCTGCCTGCGCGATCTGCCCTCGACTCCAATGCGCCTATCGCGCGACTCCCCCCGCGGGGCGAATGCTGGCGGTCGAGGAAAACCGGAAGTCGATTTCGCCCTATCCTTTCGTGCCGACCTAAGGCGCGACCGGCTCTCGTTCCAGCGCAGCCCGGTCCCACCCGGCAAGATCCGCGCCCGCGTCGTAAGCGCTCTGAAAGAATTCGATCAGCATCCGTGCGGGATCGCCCGACGCGCGAACGTCCGAATAGGGCAGGACGAACTCCCCATAAGTCTCGTCATAATGTCCGTGGGCGACGTCGGTCGACCTGTATCCGTCCGGCTCTGGATAGAAATAGCTGTAGAAAAAGGGTTCGGCGGCCGTCGCACCCGCCGCCCAGAATCCCGCGCTGCTCACTTCATGGCTGTAAGCCTCGCGCGTGATTCGGTCGGGGAGGCCCGGCAGTCCACCCGGATGCTGCGGGGCCTTGCGGCCCGAGAAGCGGCTCGCTGCGAGGTCGAAACTACCCCACCACAGCTGCACCGGGCTCGCCTTCCCTGCGAAACCGGCGCGAAATCGGCCGAATACCGGCACGATGGCCCCGAAGGCCTCGCGAATCCGCGACGCCGAATCGCGATTGTATTCTCGTGAAGCCGTGTCTTCAGCAAATGGGATCGCGCCTTCGATCTCGTTCGGTGTTCCATTGAAATCGGAGGGAAGCCCATGCTCATCGAGCATGGCGATCAGGCGGCGATGCAGCGCGGCGATGCTGCCGGCATTGAGGGGGACCTCTTCCCGCGAGCCGTCGCTGACCCAAAGCACAATCGCGTGGCGGCAGAGGTCGAGGGTCAGGGTGAATGTCCTGCTATCTCCTGCATCGGTTGGAAGGGTCGAGAAGCCACGAGCATTGGGCTGCAGGGCCACATGCCAGCCGTGATTCATCCACGGTGCATGGGCGACGCGGATCTTGCCGAGCATCTGCGCGGCAAGGTGCAGGATCGCGAGGTTCTCGTGATCCTGCTCAATGCTCAGCTCCGGCCATCCACTCATCGCACTGCCGACTTTGCATTTTGCAGTGCGGCATTGCTAGAGGCTCAACACCATGTCCGACGCTCTGCTCGACCGTATCGCCGCTGCAAACGACCTGCAGGAACTGGATTCCGTGCGGGTTTCGCTGTTGGGCAAACAGGGCGAAATCACGGCCAGGCTCAAATCACTTGGGGCAATGGACCCGGATGCGCGCGCGGCGGAGGCTCCCAAGATCCACGCACTGCGCGAATCCGTCACGGGGGCCATCGCGGACCGCAAGGCCGCTCTCGAGGCTGCAGAGCTCGACCGCAGGATCGCGACCGAGAAGGTCGACCTGTCGCTTCCCGCGCAGGAAAGCCCGTTGGGAACGGTTCATCCGGTCAGCCAGGTCATGGACGAGCTTGCGGAAATCTTTGCCGACCTTGGCTTTTCGGTTGCCGAAGGACCCGAGATCGAAACGCAGTGGTATAATTTCACCGCACTCAACATGCCCGAGTTTCATCCCGCGCGGGCGATGGCTGATACCTTCTATCTGGAACCCACGTCGGGCGAAGAGCCGCGCGTCCTCCGCACGCATACTTCTCCCGTGCAGATCCGCGCCATGGAGAAGCACGGCGCGCCGATCTACGTGATTGCCCCTGGCCGAGTGTATCGCTCCGACAGCGATGCAACGCACACGCCGATGTTCCACCAGGTCGAAGGCCTGGTGATCGACCGGAAAATCACGCTCGGTCATTTGAAATGGACGCTCGAGACCTTCCTAAAGGCGTTTTTCGAGCGCGACGACGTCGTGCTTCGCATGCGCCCATCGTATTTCCCCTTCACCGAACCTTCGGCCGAAGTCGACGTCGGCTGGTCGATCGAAAAAGGTCGCCGGGTTGTTGGTGGCCAGGAGGGGTGGATGGAAGTCCTTGGAAGCGGGATGGTCCACCCGCGCGTGATCGCGAATTGCGGGCTCGACCCCAATGAATGGCAGGGGTTCGCATTCGGCTGCGGCATCGATCGCCTGGCAATGCTCAAATATGGGATGGACGACCTCCGCGCCTTCTTCGACGGCGATATCCGCTGGCTGAAGCATTACGGCTTCCGAGCGCTCGACGTGCCGACTCTTTCGGGCGGAGTGGGCGCATGAAATTCTCCTTTTCGTGGCTGAAGGAGCATCTCGAGACGAATGCTTCAGCCCATGAAATCGCCGACAAGCTGACCGCCATCGGTCTCGAAGTCGAAGACGTCATAAATCCGGGTAAGGCGCTGGCGCCTTTCCGGATCGCGAAGGTGCTGACCGCCGACAAGCATCCTCAGGCGGACAAGCTCCAGGTCCTGACTGTCGATGCCGGCGAGGGCTCGATCCAGGTCGTTTGCGGCGCGCCCAACGCCCGCGCGGGCATGATTGGAGTGTTCGGACCGCCGGGCGCTTATATCCCTGGCAGCGACATGACGCTGGGCGTCAGGCCAGTTCGCGGAGTCGAAAGCCACGGCATGATGTGCTCGTCGCGTGAACTCGAGCTTGGCGACGATCATACCGGTATCATTGAATTGCCCGCGGACGCGCCGGTGGGACAAGTCTTTGCCGCCTATGCCGGTCTCGACGACCCGGTCTTCGACGTAAACGTCACGCCGAATCGGCAAGATGCCATGGGCGTGCGCGGCATTGCGCGCGACTTGGCCGCGGCCGGCATCGGCACCTTGAAACCCCTTGCGGTCCCACAGATCGAGGGAAGCTTCCCCTGCCCCGTACCAATCGGAATTGAAGATCCCGACGGCTGCCCCGCCTTTTTCGGCCGGGCGATCAAGGGGGTGAAGAATGGGCCTTCACCCGACTGGATGCAGCAGCGGCTGAAATCCGCAGGACAGCGACCGATCTCTGCGCTCGTCGACATCACCAATTATGTGATGCTCGATCATGGGCGGCCAGCGCATGCCTACGACATCGCAAAGATCAGCGGCGGCCTGAATGCGAGGCCGGCGCGCGAGGGTGAAAAGGTGCTCGCGCTCAATGAGAGGGAATATGTGCTCCAGCCGTTCATGACGGTGATCGCCGACGACGTGCAGGTCCACGACATCGGCGGGATCATGGGCGGCGAGGATTCAGGGGTCAGCGAGACAACAAGCGACGTCATGCTCGAAGTCGCTTTCTTCACGCCGGAAAGGATCGCCCGCACCGGTCAGGCCCTCGGCTTGACGAGCGATGCGCGCAGCCGCTTCGAGCGCGGCGTTGACCCGGCCTTTCTCGACGACGGCCTCGCCATTCTGACGGGCCTCATCGTAGACATTTGCGGGGGCGAGCCCTCTGCAGTCATCCATGCCGGACAGCCTCCGATCGAGCAACGCAGTATCGAGTTCGACTTCGGACGCACCAGAGAGCTTGGCGGGATCGACGTTCCGCAAGAACGGCAAAGCGCGATCCTCGATAGTCTTGGATTCGAGGTCAGCGGCAACAAGGTGGCCGTCCCCACCTGGCGGCGCGACGTCGAAGGCGAAGCCGACCTCGTCGAGGAAGTCGCGCGCATCGTCGGTTACGATCGCGTCCCGTCAACGCCGCTCGATCGCGCGCCCGGGGTCGCGAAGCCGACCGCGACACGTTCTCAACTAATCGAGCGGCGCGCCCGGAGGACGGCCGCCGCCCGCGGGCTCGACGAGGCCGTCACCTGGAGCTTCATTTCCGAACAGGAAGCGGACATTTTTGGTGGAAGCGAGTGGAAGCTCGCAAATCCGATCAGCGAGGAGTTGAAGGTGATGCGACCCTCGCTTCTCCCGGGCCTGATTGCCGCAGGGCGGCGCAACATTGATCGAGGAGTATCATCGGTTCGATTGTTTGAGATCGGGCGCCGATATCTGGGCGATCGCGAGCATCCCACACTTGGATTGCTTCTCGCCGGCGAGCGAAACCACCGCAGCTGGCAGGCAGGCAAGGCGCAAGCTTTCGATGCCTTTGACGCAAAGGCCGAAGTGCTAGCCATTCTGGACGCGGTCGACGCGCCAGTCGGAAATTTGCAGGTTTTTCCTGACGCTGGCCCCACCTGGCATCCGGGCCGATCGGCAAAGCTTGGCCTGGGACCAAAGGTCATCGTCGCCGCGTTCGGCGAGCTTCATCCGAGCCTCGCGAAGTCCATCCACGCACCCGCCGGATCGGTTGCCGCCGAAATCTATCTCGATGCCATTCCGGCTGCGCGCGCGACGGGCCATGCCCGAGCATCCTATTCACCACCCGCGCTTCAGGCCGTAACTCGCGACTTCGCTTTCATTGTCCCCACCGACATCGCGGCGGATAATCTCCTTCGCACGATCCGCGGCACGGACAAGGCCGCGATCACCGGCGTTAGGCTGTTCGACAGGTTCGAGGCCGCCGATGGTCTTTCGTTGGCGGTCGAGGTCACGCTTCAGCCGCTGGAGAAGAGTTTCACGGAGGATCAGATCGGGGAAATATCCGGCCGGATCGTATCTGCCGCGGAGAAGCTCGGAGCGAAGCTAAGAAGCTAGCTCCAAGGCGTTGATCGAGGCGTGCACCCGAGCTTCGATCTCGTCTCTCTTCAGCCCCGGCGGGATCGTCTCCCCGATTTTTACGGTGACGGTTCCGCTGTGATGAACGAATCCTCTGCCCCAGAGTCGTCCGCTATTGACGGCGACCGGAACCACCGGAAGGCCGAGCGCCCGATAGAGCGCTGCGAAACCGGACCTCAGCGCGGGTTTCTCCCCGACGCGCACCCTCGTGCCTTCGGGATAGATGATCACCGAACGCCCGGACTCCACAGCCGACTTCCCTTCCTCGACCAATGCGCGGAGCGCCTTGGCGCCTGCCGATCGCTCGACCGGGATGACGCCATAACGCCGGGTCAGGGTGCCGAAGAGTGGAATGTCGGCGAGCTCTCGCTTCAGCACGATCACCGGCAGGTGCGAGATTCGCACCATTTCCAGCGTTTCGAACATCGATTGATGCTTGACCGCGATGAGGCAGGAGCCGGACGGGATCGTCCCTTCGACGTGCGTTGTGATCCCGAGCACATGCTTTGCCAGCCAATGATGAAGCTCGGTCCAGCTGAGCACAACGGCGAGAGTCGCGCGACGGCCGGCGAACGTCGCAACGATACCCGCCAGCACCCAAAGGACCGTCACGGGATAGAAGATTGCTGCGTAAACCAGGGATCTCAGCGCAGCCATCAGAGGTCGGCCCAGACCGCCAGGCGACGAAGGAGATATTTATTGTATTCGCCGAACAGAGTGAGGAAACCCGGCTCGGTTCGAACGGCGTCGTTCACGAGCCGGTATCGGCTTCCTAGCGTTTTGCGGAATTCATAGCTCGCCCGGCGCATATGCCAGTCGCTCGTGATGAGCCGGACGGATCGATAATCATGTTTGCCGAGCCAGCGGGATGCTTCCTCCGCATTGGAGCGGGTGTCGACCGATTCGCTGCCGAGATCGACGCAGCAAGCCAGCAGGACTTTGCTTCCCTTCATGCGCCGCGCCAGGTCCAGCTTTGTGACCGCGGGATCGACTCCGGCAACGAGCAGCCGCTGCGCCTTGTGGTCCCGAAGCACGTCGATGGCATGTTCGATGCGGCCCTTCCCCCCGGTCAGGACCACTGCGGCGTCGGTCGGCCGCGTATTTGCAGACGCCGGCTTTCCGAGCGTGAAAGCAAAGAAGACGAAGCCCAGCGCATAAAGCAGCAGCAGGAGCGAACCCAGGCGTGAAATCATAGGGCTTCGCGCAATGCCCGCAGGACGGCCGCGCGAGCAACCCAGGTTGCAAGACCCGTAAGAGCAAAGGGCAGCAACGCGAGGATGATGAGATCGCGGATACCGAGGGTCGCCCCACCGGTCAGCTCCCCGACGAAGGCCGCTCCGCCGGCAAGCAGCGCCAGCACCAACGCTGCGGCCAATCCGCCGGTCATGCTTCCAAGGAATGCGTCGATCGCAATCTTGCGCTGGAAGAGATGCGTCACCTGAAGATCGGTTGCGCCGATCCCGTGCATGACTTCGATCGTGAAACGATGCGTATCGAGTGCGCCCTTCGCTGCGAGCACGACTGCGGCAGCCGCGGCGGCGCTCAGAAGCAGGACGAGCCCGAATGCGACGGCCTGCAAAAGGGTGAGCGATTGGAGCAGTGGTCCGACGCTTTCGCGATGAGCGACGATGCGTGCCGAGGGGTCGAGCTTTCGAACGCGCCCCTGGATCACGCTTAAGCTTGCGCCCTGGCGAATGTCGAAATTGATCAGAGCGGGGACTGGCAAGTCGCGGCTCTGGGCCGATTGTCCGAGCCAGCGTTCGAGTGTCTTCCGCATCTCGCTTTCCGGAACCGCTTCGGCCGACGCAACGCCCGGAGCGGAGCGGACGGCGTTGGTTGCGGCGTCGAGGTTCGCACCGCCGCCTGGCAGTTCGACCGCATAGCGGGCCTCGATCGCCCGGCTCAGAACACCAGCGGTATTGGCTAACGCAAGTCCGGTTGCCGCGATCAGCATGATGGAGAAGCTCATGATCGCGATCACCCAGGGCGTCGGCCCGCCAAGCCGCGCTGTTCCCAGCAGCCGGCTTTCCGCCGGCGAGACGAAGAACCAGTCGAGCATCAGGCCGACGCCTTCGGCGCACGCGGCGGATTGCGGAGGGTGCCAGTCGGATCGACCAGCGTGCCGTTCTCGAGGCGGATCAACTGCGCGCCCGGCGTCGCATTGATGAGGCCGACATCGTGGGTTGCAACCACTACGGTCGTTCCGAGGCGATTGAGCGCTGTGAACAGGCCCATCAGGCGGTTGGCCATTTCGGCATCGACGTTGCCGGTGGGTTCGTCTGCGACGAGCAATTCCGGACGATTGATCACGGCGCGTGCGATTGCGACCCGCTGTTGCTCGCCGCCCGACAAGGTCGCCGGGCGGGCGCTGGCCCGGTCCGCGAGGCCGACCCAGGCGAGCATTTCGCGCACCGGCCCCTCCACGTCTTCATCCTTGGCTCCGGCGACCCGCAGGGGCAGCGCCACATTTTCGAATGCAGAGAGATGCCTGATTAACCGGAAGTCCTGGAACACCACGCCGATCCTGCGGCGAAACGGCGGAAGCGTCTCGCGCGGAGCCTCGCTCAATTCTTCGCCGAACAATCTGATGCGGCCGCGGGTCGGCCGCTGCGCGAGATAAAGCAGCTTCAGCAGCGACGTCTTGCCGGCGCCTGAAGGACCGGTGAGGAAGTAGAAAGCGCCCGTTCGAAGGCGGAAATCGAGGTCGCGGAGAACCTCGGCGCCCGTTCCATAGCGAAGGCCGACGCTGTCGAATTCGGATACTGCAGCCACTGGCCTCCCCGCGCTTCCCACCACTTCGCCGGCAAGCCCCGTGCCTTGCCAAGCCTTACTCATTCCTGTTTACCGTACGCTCACTGTCCCGGAAGAGGGTTTTGTTGCGATGATCCTCACCTGCCCGAACTGCGGCACACAATATGTGGTGAAGGACGGCGCGGTCCCGCCGGAAGGACGGCAGGTTCGCTGTGCTGCCTGCAAGCACAGCTGGCACCAAAATCCCGAAGGTTCGCCCGACACCGATGTGCCACAGGAGCCCGCTGCCGAGGACTCCGATCGTCGTCAGGACGAGGTTTCCGTTGAAGCGACTGAGCCGGCAATGGCCGAGGAGGAAGGACTGGCGGAAGCCACGCTAATCGAGCCGCGGAGCGGTCCGGAAGCCGAAGAGCGTGCTTATGAGGAAGCGGTGATCGAGGGAGAGGCGAATACCCCGGTCGAACAGTTCGGCACCGGCGAGGTCGCGGCGGAAACTCATTTCGAACCGAAGGCCGAAGCGGAAGCGGACGACTGGAACGAGCCCCCTCACGCCGAAGCTTCGCAGGAAGTCTACAGCCCATTTCCAGAGAATGGCGAGGTGGAACCGCGTCGCCGAAGCCCCCTCGTGACTATCCTGATCATCGTCCTGCTCGTTGTCCTCGCCGCAGCAGCATTCTGGTTTTTCGCGCCTCCGGAACTCAAAGCCCGTCTCGGCATTGCGGCAGCGGGCGCCAGCCCCCTGGCCCTGGTGACCACGCACATGGACCGGCAGCGGCTCGAAAGCGGTAATGAGCTCCTCACCGTCACAGGCAGGGTGATCAATCCCACGGGCAAGGAGCAAGACGTTCCTCCGCTACAGGCGCAACTCCGCAGCAAGGGCGGCAAGGTCGTCTACAGCTGGACGATTGCTCCGCCGGCGAGATCGCTTCCGGCCGGTGCGAGCGCCAGCTTCAACAGCGCCGAGGTGAATGTGCCGCCTGGCGGCGACGAGCTCACCATCACTCTTGGCCCGCCCAAGGCTTGAGCCCAGTAACTTATTGAAATTCTATGAGTCTTGCCTGGCTGACCGACCCATCGGGAAGTCTGATGACCGAGTCATGGGACGGCGGAGCACCGTCGTTCAGCGGCTGATCGAGCTTGAGCCTCACCGCTGTAACGATGCGAATGGTCGCCGTCGCCTGAGAGACGACAGTCGCATGGCCCGGAGAAGGCGCGGTCGCGAGCGCGGCTGCGACGATCAGCATCATCATCGATCTGGCTAACGCATTCGCAGCCATATGGTAAATAGGCCGTTAGGGATTGTCTCATTATGGACCGGATCGGCAGGACCAGAGACGGCATTGCGGTCCTCATTCGGCTTTGCTAGGGGCCGCGCCTTGCCAGTGCCGGTTCCTTCGCAAGCCGGCTCATTTCATGACGTGCGGTCGTGGCGGAACTGGTAGACGCGCAGCGTTGAGGTCGCTGTGGCCGAAAGGCCGTGGAAGTTCGAGTCTTCTCGACCGCACCATTTCCCAAATCTATGGCGTAGCGGGTGGCTTCCCATCCGCCGCGGCTATGTGCGCCTGCGGCCTCGGCTGGATGTTCCCGACACGGATGACGGAGCGGTCGGCCGAAACCTCGACAATTACGCCAAGGTCGACGGAGATCTTCGCCGCGCTGGCCGATTCCGCGCTGACGCGAAGGCGATATTTGCCGTACGCCACCCGATCGAAGAGAAAGAAGCCATCGAAGTCGGTGCGCGCAGTGCCGGTGACCTTCCCGACTGAATCGATCAGCTCGAGGTCGATTCCCTCGAAGCCCAGTTCCCCGCTCTTCATCAGCGCGCCTTCGACATCGCCTCCGCCGACCAGTCCGATCTGAACGTCGGCGGCAACGCCGGGTCGCGGCACGACGACCTGGAGCGCCTTTTTCGGGACGAGCATCGGGTCGTCGAGGCTGGTGGGGTCCACTCCGACGGGGATCGGCATGTACGGAGTGAGCCCGCCGACGGTAACCGATCCATTTCGGTCGGTTTTCCGCTCAGCCTGCCGAGTGCCAGTGGTGATCAATGCGCCCTTCTCAAGCGGTTCGCCGGAATCGTGCACGCCGTTGTCGTTCAGGTCGCGGAAGACCGTCGCGTGGATCATCCCGCCCTCCGCAAGCGGCCTGCGGGACAAGGTGAAGCCGTGCCGCGGATCGATCGAGAAATTGAGGTTGAAGCCAACGGCAACGTCTCCGCTGCTCGCAGCTTCCCCGGTCAGGGACAGCGCAAAACTGTCGAAGCGCAGGATGTGCGTCAGGCTCGCTCGGGCACGATGGTCGGAGCGGTTATAAGCAAGGACGCCTTCCCAATCGCCATGTTCCGTTGCCGACCAGTAAGCAGAGAGCTCTGCGCTTCTGAAGCGCGCCGATGGCCCGACGTCGAAATCGGCGGCGCCGCGCAGGCGAATCGGACCGATATGCCCGCTTCCCAGCAAGCCGAAAGTCACTTCCGGTGAGGGCGCCGGCCCTGAGGCGACGAAATCCTTGTGATAATGGAGCTCGGCGCCGAGATTGAACCGATCTACGCTCGCCGACAGTCGTGCGGCGGCTTCGAGCAATCCGCTCCCGTCCGGCCGGTTGATCACATGCGCTTCGGCATGGGCCGGCAAGGTCGTTTTCCCAACCCGGATCGGCGTGTCCAGAGAAATGCGTCCCTCACGCGAGGTCTCGCCGCCCGCCCCGCGCAAATGAAAATCATTTGCGATAAGAGCTTCGGCGTTGACGTAAATGTGACCGATCTTGCCGAGCACCTGCGCGTGCGCGGCAGTTCCTCCGCTGGATTCGCGCGCCGCGCTCACCTCAAGGATTGCGCCGCCCAGTGTTCGTCGGACGGTTCCTTCGATGAATGTCAGCCGCTGGTCGCCAATAAGCATCGTGCGCGCAAGCGCACCGACCGAGGTCCGGGAATCCAGGCCATGCTCCACCGAGACCGCGGCCTGCGATCTCGGAAGGGTTGCGGTATCCGGAGGCTTCTCGAGCGTGACAATGTCGCGGCCAGGCTGATTGGCGCCAAGCCAGTACCAGGTCTTACCCTTGGGAACATTGTCCTGGGCCACATTGAGCAGCTCGCGCCGCTCGCGAACCTGCCCCTGCGGACCATACAGCACCACTCGAATTTCGTTCTCACCGTAGATAAGTTGCACATCGTCAAAGACATAGCGTTGTGTCCCGTCGGACTTGGCAAATCCGAGGAGCTCGCCGTTGCGATAGATTTCCGCTTCCCATCCCGTCGGAAGATCGCCTTCGATCCGGGTCCGGTCGAAGTCCGTGCGCGCCGTCAGCGGGCGATTGGTGATGACCGCGCCGCGACCGGCCGCGACCGCCCCCGTAAGCCGGCTGCCGAAACCTTCGACGTCACCGAGTCCGACGTGCGTGGCCTTCAGGGGACCGAGAAGCTGCGCGTCGGGATCGGACCTGAAGGCCCTGACCCTCAACAGGCTCGGCTTTCCGGCTGCATTCGTCGTTACTTGTGCGTCGTAGGAGAGCCGCGCTATCTCACCGGCCGCATAGACCGAGCTCTGCCGGTCGACACGAACTCCGTCGGCGGCTCGATAGGTCATTCCGGCGCTGACGACGAAATCCAGCGCAGGCGCCCGCCACATCCGATAGGGAACGCGGACCTGCGGCAAGCTGCCGATATCGAAGCTTGCCTTATGCATCCGAGCTGCGCGCTGTTCGCGCTCGATTGCGAGCTCGACCGGAAGCTTCGCTTCGGATTGCAGCATCAGCACCGATCCGGAAGTCATCGGCTTCATTCCGATACCGAACCACTGCCCGAGCGCCTCGGTCTGCACGCACCAGCCTTCGGGCGTCTCGCGGATCGTCCCCGGCTTGATCGGCTGGGGCTTTCCCCCTCCGTAGCTGACGCTCAGTGCGCCATAATCGATATTGATCCGGTTGGATTCCTTGAATGCCCAGCCGCTGGCCTTCTTTGAGCCGATGTCGATCCTCATTGGAACGTCGAGCGCGGTCAGAAAGTCGCCTAAGACGACACAAGTGCCTTCTGGAGTGTTATAAGCCCGAACGGTGTCGCCCAGCCGGAGCTGGTGGATATTCACATCCAGGACGAACTGCTCGTCCGGATCGGGACTCCAGGCTGGCGTGGGTGCAGGCGGCGTGGATGCGGCAAGGCTGCCGGCGCAGAGCGCCAGCAGCACGGCCGTCTTGCGCAGCCATTGCCGGCCGCTCGCCATCGAATGACGCTCGCGCCGGCCCGTCCCGCTCTAGCGCAGGACTGCCTGAGTTTCGGCCAGCAGATGCGAGCCGTCGTCATAAGTCTCGAGATACTCAACCGTAACCGGACCGCTCACGGCGCCACGCAGATTCTCGGGCACCGGCACGCTGACGTGGCGCTTGCCCACTTCCGTATAGACCGCAACACCGCGCTGGAAGGCGATCGGATCCTTGACGCCCGCCTTGAGGATTCGGACCTCGCCATAGGTAGAGCGCGACCCCTGACGCATGAGATCGAGGCCGATCGAAGGGACACCGCCCTTCTTCTCGAGCTGGACGTTGGCGATCGCCGCGGTCGCCTGCAGGTTGCCGAGCCGGACGATGACGGGAATCGTCACTCCGTAAATCGGGGTCAATTTGAACTGCACGCCCTTGGGCTGCTCCCCCGCCGGCTGGATCACAGGCGTGGCAGGAGGAATGGCTCGGAAAAGCATGTGCACGCGATATTCGCCGTCAGGCAGTCCCTGCGCTGGGCGGGCTGCAATGCGGATCGCCTGCGGCTCGTGCGGCGCAAGTGTCACCTTGCGGGGCGAGTAGACGATCATGTCTTCAGCCTTCTTGTCCGCGTCGGTTGGCGTCGTGACGTCAACGAGGTCGCCTCCCTCGGTCATCCGGCGGAACTCGACCGAGACGCGATAAGTGGCCGGCTCGTCGCCGATGTTGTTGAGTATGATCTCCGCGCCCTTGCGGCCGTCGAGGACGACGCGGGTCGGAGCGACGAGCAAGTCGCCGACACCCGCTTGGGCGTCAGTCGAAAGCCCCAGAAGAGGCGCCGCGACAATGCTCGCGGCAAGAGTGGACTTGGTCCAGTTACTCATAACGTCGATCCCCACTTGGCTCCGGACTGGAGCGATCGTGGAGACATTGACCCGGAATGGTTTATTTTCGGTCAACCATGATGTTTGTGGCGCACAGAAATCGCAGATTTCGAGCGAATTTCAGTAATCCACCGTCACGTTGAACGTCCCGACATAGGTTCCGGCGGCCGTCGTTGAGCTGAGGGTAACCGACCCGCCTATTGAGAAGTCGTTTCCGGGGTGGCCCGACGAGGTGAGCACCACGGTTGCCGGGGCGTTTGTCACGAGGATCAGCGTCTTGGTCGCGTCGCTCTGGTTCACCAGGGTCACGTTGGGAGCGCTGATGTTCACGGTCTGCCTGTTTGATCCCTGGACATTGTAAATCGCAGCCTGGGTGGCTCCGCTGCAAATGAGGTTCGCGCCGCCGCAGGCAATCGTGCCCGTCTGAGAAAGCGACACCGTTGCGTTGCTCCAGGTGCCGGGACCGAGCGTGATCGTTCCGAAGTCGAGGTTTTGAAGCGACGCCAGAACGAGTGACTTTGACACGCTCGCATTAATGACGGCCGATTGCGTCGCCCCAGCCGCCGGCGAGGCGATCGATGCGGCGGAGAGCAATGCCACCAAGGCGCGTGCAATGATTCGGTCAGGCGAGGTCAAGCTTCGGGTTATCCCTGTCAGACTATCCCGAAGGCTCCGTACAACTGAAATGGTTGAATTTCGGTCAACCATGGTTGTGCCATTAAGCAATAGAGTGGCTGCAACGGAAAAGGGGCCGCCGAACCGGCAGCCCCTCCCCCACTATGCGGCAGCAGCTGCCGCTATCCGCACGAACTCTTATTGATAGTCGGCCGTGACAGTCCACGTGCCAGTGTAGATGCCGTCCGGCGTCGTCGAGGCGAGTGTGATCGATCCACCGAGGTCGACGTTGACGCCGGTCGTGAGACCGTTGGCGCCCAGGTTCACATTCTGCGTCGTCGAAGTCGGGGTCACCGCCAGGGTCGCTGGACCGCCGAGGTTGAAGCCGGGCGAATTCACGGTGACGACCGCGTTGTTCGAGCCCACGAGGTGGAACCGGGCTGCAGTCGGAGCGCCGCTGCAGGTCAGGTTGCCGCCGCCGCTGCCGCAGGTCACGCTGCCGTTGGTGGCAACGGTCACCGTTTCACCGGAAAAGCTGGCACCGACGAGCACGATTGTGCCGAAGTCGAGGTCGGTCGTCTTCGAAATCTGAAGCGGCTTGTAGATCTTGGCTGTTGCATTGGCCTGCGCTGACGGCGACGCCGCCGCGGCCGGGGTGCTGATCATCGCCAGGAGCGCAATGGCGCCGGCAGTCGCAAGGGTCTTCTTCATATCCGTTTCCCCACTGGTTCATCACGCGGTTGTCCGGCGTGATGCCGGTCGCCCGTGCCTGCTCCATTAACCACTTACGCTTACGGCTTCCCTCAAGCTCTTGGTTAAAGGCGCGTTAGGGTTTGGACCGAATCCGAGGGATTTCACTGATATTCGACGGTGATCGGCAGGTCGCCGCGATATTGGCCGTCGGCATCGCCGGACACGACCAGCCGACCGCCGAATCGGAAACTCAGATTTCCCGCGGCGTCCAGGTGCGGCGATGCAGGTGCATCGCTGATGATGTCCACGACTGTCAGGCGCGAGCCGCTTATCGAAAAAAGGTCGGCTCGCCTCGGAAGCTCGATCCGGACAGCGCGGTTCGGCTGGCCGTGAACGAGGACGGTACCGACCATGGCACGCGGGCCGACATCGGCCACTCCGCCCTCGGCACCACTCGATCCGTCCGGTCGGATGGTTATTGCGCCCGGCCCACCGCCCATCAAGATCAGTCGATCGAAGTTTAGGTTGGTTTCGATCTGTAGCTGGACGTCGCCGTCGGGAGAATCTTCCGGCCTCTGAGTGGTCGGCTGGTCGCAAAGGCGGCATTGCGCAGCCAAAGGCGATGGTGCGCAAAGCGTGCCCGCAAGTCCTGCGACGAACAGGAGGATGTGCTTGAGCTCGCCCATGCTGGGGCGTCTATCGCCGTGCGTCCTAAAACAAGGTTAAGGTCCGGCTAACCGTCTCCGCCACACGTGCGTCGGGGACAGGCCGAGCCACGGAAGAAACCCACAGTGTCACTATTGTCGCGCCGCGTGCAGCTTTCTATCCAATCCGTCTGAATGGCCCGCTCCGCATCGACCTCCAAAGGACGCTCTACCTTCATGGGCATCATCAAGGGCCTCGCATATGCGGCGATCCTGTCTGTGCTTGCGCTCATCGTCGCCGTTGCGGTCGCCACCGCCTATCTTCCCAGTTACGGCGAACTGACCAAGCGCTCGGACCTCGGCCAGATGATCCGCATTCGCGCGGCCAATGGGCAGGTACTCGTGTCGATGGGCCCGAGCTTCGGCCAGTGGCTGGCTTACGACCAAATCCCTGCGGAAATGCGCGCCGCGATGATCTCGACGGAAGATCGACGATTCCGCAGTCACATCGGCGTCGACCCGATCGGAATCGGCCGAGCCATCGTATCCGCAATAGCCAAGGGGCGGCGAGTCAGCGCAACGTCGACGATCACCCAGCAGCTGGCGCGCAACATCTTTCTGACCAACAACCGAAGCTTCGGCCGCAAGTTCAAGGAGGGGATCCTCGCCCTCGCGCTGGAGCGGAAGTTTAGCAAGGATCAGATCCTCGAGCTCTATTTGAACCGCGTCTACTTCGGCGGCGGAGCTTATGGGATCGACGCTGCGTCGCGAAAATTCTTCGCCCACGGAGCGGATCATCTGAGCCTCGGTGAAGCCGCGATCATTGCCGGCCTGGTCAAGGCGCCGTCCAATTACTCCCCCACCGCCGATGTCGAAGCCGCGCGGTCGCGATCCGGCGTTGTCCTCCAGACCATGGTGAAGAACGGCTTCATCAACCCCGACACAGCGGCGCAGGTGAATCCGGCCAACGTCCGCATCCAGGAAACCACAAACCAGAATAGCGTTCGCTACTTCACCGACTGGGCGCTCCCGCAACTCGACACGCTGATCGACCAGACGACCGACCCGATCGATGTTTGGACCACGCTCGATCCAGGGATGCAGGTCGCGGCGGATCGGGCCGTGCGCGCCAATGCTCCAGACGGCACCCAAGGCGCCTTGGTCGCGATCGACCGCGACGGCGCAGTACGCGCAATGGTCGGCGGCAAGGATTATGTGTCGTCGATCTACAACCGCGCGACCCAGGCCGAGCGCCAGCCAGGCTCCGCATTCAAGCTGTTTGTCTATCTGAGCGCGCTCGAATCCGGGATGAAACCTACGGACACGATTGTTGACGAACCGGTGACGATTGACGGCTGGACGCCGCGCAATTCGACACGAACGAACCTTGGGCCAGTGACGCTTCGAGAGGCTTTCTCACGCTCAATCAACACGATCAGCGCAAAGATCGGCGCCCAGGTGGGCTTCTCGACGATCGCGGACATGGGCCGACGATTCGGAATCACCACGCCGATTTCGACCTTCCCCTCGATGGTCCTTGGCAGCAGCGATGTTCGCCTGATTGACATGACGCGGGCCTTTGCCTCGGTCGCGAACAAGGGCGTTGCGGTAACCCCCTATGGGATCCGGCGCGTCGTCACCGCCGACGGCCGAATGCTGTACCAGCACGAAAACGACGACGAGCGGGTGCTTGTCGCTCCTTGGGTCGCCGCCGAGATGACCGACTTGCTGCAATCGGCTGTTTTGTCGGGCACTGGCCGCGCAGCGCAGATCGGGCGACCAGTCGCAGGGAAGACCGGCACCACCAGCTCCAACAAGGATGGATGGTTCATCGGCTTTTCCAGCGGATTGACGACTGGAGTCTGGATGGGCCGCGACGACGCGAAGCCGGTCGCAGGGCTTCAGGGCGGCACGGCACCGGCGCGTGCGTTCCACGACTTCATGAGCGTTGCGGTGGCCAACCGGCCGGTCGAGCAGTTCGAGACGCAGGTGCCGATTCCCGATTGGCAGCTCAGTCCCGAAGAAGAAATGTACGGCGACCAGACGGTCGACGAAAACGGCCTGGCGCCGATGGTCGACGAAAACGGCCTGCCCATCGGCACTCCGCCGCCTGGCGACCAAGGGTATCCGCAACAACAGCCGATGGTACGCCCCGATGGCACGGGCGAGCCGTCCCAGCAGGAGCTGGACCAGGCATTCCCGCCGCAACAGCCCCAGCCGCAGCGCCCGGCGCAACCTCGGCAGCCGCAGCCGCAGCCGGAATCAACGCCTCCGCCCGACCCTTCGGAGCCGCGGCCCCAGGCGCCGTAGCGCGGACTTCGCTTCGGAAAGGCCGGGTCCGTAGAGGCGCGATTCAAGCGCCTTGAACCTCGCGCTGTGATCCAGGTGAACGAGATGGGCGACTTCGTGCGCCGCCACGTACCGGCGCACCTCAGGCGGCGCCAGGATCAGCCGCCAGCTCAACCGGATCTTGCCGGTCGAAGAGCAACTGCCCCAGCGCGATCCGGCATCGCCAACGCTGACTGCAGCGACCGAGACCCGGGCTGCAGCGGCATAATAGGCGACGTCATGTGACGTGATTTCCAGCGCTCGGCGCTTCAGGAACAGCTCGATCCTGCGTGCCAGCCCCTCTTTCGGACCGCCGCAACGGAGTTCCGCCTCGCCCAGTATGGGAGCGCGTGAAGCGGACGGATCCCAGACGATCCGGATATCCTTGCCTTCGATGGGAATGATCGAGCCCGGCTCAAACGGCTCCGCGGGCTCCGCCCGCGCAATTTGCGCATCGATCCATTCCCTCTGATCGAGTGCCCAGGCAAGGGCGGACCTTCGACTGGTCCGTACCGGACAGGTGAGCTTCAACGTGCCGCTTGCTTCGTCGAAGCGAAGCCTCAGCCGCCGCGCATTCCGCAAGGACCGGATCTCGATCGGCGCCGGAAGCGCCGCTTCCAATGCTGCTTCAGAGCGGCCGGTCGACCACATGATATTCAAGATCGCCGGCATCGGCCTCGCTGACCGTCCAGCCGCGCGTCGACTGCCCTGCCTCGTGCACGGTTTCGCGGCTTCCCGAGATCAAATAATGCCATTCGAATAGAGGTTTGCCCGCGGCACGAAGGCGATAGGCGCAAGTTTCGGGAAGCCAATCGAGTCCGCTTAAATTCTTGCGGTCGAGCTTCACGCAATCGGAAACGAGCTTCATGCGATTCTTGTAATCGGTGCAGCGGCCGTGCCGACGGTCCAGCAATTTGCACGCGACATTGGTCGGATAGAGCAATCCGGATTCTTCATCCTCGAGCTTGTGCACGCAGCAACGCCCGCAACCGTCGCAAAGCGCCTCCCACTCGCCGCCGTTGAGCTTGGCAAGGGGCTTTTCCCAAAATGGCGTGTGGTCGTTCATGACAAAGCGAGCTTTGCTCTGCTAAGCCCCCTCAATCAAGCGGCATCATCAGGATATAAGGTCGTGAAACAACTGGGTTTTATATTCTTCGCGACTTCTTTGGTTGCAGCGCCGGCTTTCGGCCAGGCACTGACGACTGCCGGTTACGACCTTATCGATGCAATCAAGAAGAGCGATGGCGACAAAGCTACGCAGGTCCTTGCAACCCATCCGCCCGGGCTGGTCGACACCAAGGACGCCGATGGCAACACGGGGCTGATCATCGCCATCAACCGCAGCGATGAGCGTTGGACGGCCTTTCTGCTGAACAAGGGCGCCGATCCCAACCTCCAGGGGAAAGGGGGGGACACCCCGCTGATTGCTGCTGCGCGCGTCGGTTTCGAGCCCGCGGTTGAATGGCTGATCGGTCTTGGCGCCAAGGTCGATGCGACGAACAGGATGGGCGAAACGCCGCTGATCATCGCCGTGCAGCAGCGAAACCTGCCGGTGGTTCGGGTTCTGCTGAATCAGAACGCAAATCCGGACAAGACCGACTCTGCTGCGGGTTATTCGGCACGCGATTACGCAACGCGGGATCCACGCGCTCGTGAAATCCTGAAGATGATCGACGACAAGAAGCCAAAGGCCGCCGCGGCGGCCGCTAAGTAAGGTCACCGAGCGAAGGATCGACCTGCGCTGCCAGGCGTCTCGCGGTCCGCCTGGCAAATCTCAGCAACTCGGCCTTGCGTCGCGCGGGCGCCAGCGGATGGTGGGCCGCATCCCGAACCACTGCAGCATCGTAGCGGTCCGCGACGATCAATCCGGCCTGGTTCGGCATATAGCGTTCTTCCTCGAGAATTCGGGCAAGGTGGGGCGGAACTGCCCAAAAGAAGCGGTCGCAATATTCGAGATAGTCCGTCCACTTGCCGTCTCCGATCAGATCGGACTTCGCGACCTTGATCTCGACGATCGTGAAACTTCCCTTGGCGTCGATCGCCATCAGGTCGGCGCGCCGGCCATTTGGCAGCGGAACTTCGCAGACCGCAAACAGATCTTGCCGACAGAACAGACGCGTCACTCCGCGTGCGACCTCGGTCGCGATCGGGGGCGCATCGATGAAGCAGGAATCGGGAAGCGTCGCCATCGGGCGAAGCTAGAACAAACGGAGGCCAAAAAGAAGCGGGCGAGCCGAAGCCCGCCCGCTGCCCACCCCATTTCCGGGCGCTTTAGCGGTAGAAGACGTGGTTTCCGATCGAGGCCACGCGCTTTGCGCGCCAGCCCGGAGCCACATAGCGCGCGTGGAAGAAGAGCGCGTTTCCGACCGGTGATTCCTTGAGATCCTGATCGACGATCTTGGCGATGGCGACGGCAGTCTGCCATTGCTTGTTCGAACGCGGAACGCTCGGAAGTGAGCGGCCATGGACGAAGGAGAATTGGCCGCGCTGAAACAGCACGCCGCAATAGGTGCCGGGGAAACGGCCGCCGCTTTCGGCGCGGTTGGCGATCACCTTGCCGACGGCCAACTGGCCCGCAAGGGGCTCACCCTTGGATTCGAAGTAAATTCCGGTTGCGAGGCACTCTAGCTCGTGGTTGCCTGCGTCCTGGCCGCGCAGCTGTACAACCATCGAAGCGAGATCGCCGGTCGGCTTAACGGTGTCCTGTGCATCGACATCATCATTTGTCAGCTGCTGAGCTTCCTGGGCCTGACTGTCAGATAGGGTCGGCTCCCCTTTCGGATCGAGCAGATCCGGGACGGCTACGCTGGGAAGCGACGTGCTCGTTACCGGAACCAGGGGTTCACCGGAAGGTCCGGCTTTCGCCGGGGCAATTGCCGTTGCGGTAAGCGCAGCGACCATCAGCAAAGCTGAACGAAAAGATGCCAACATTCGAACCGTGGATAGTGCGGTGAACCGACCGGACCGTGCGCTTATTCTTTGCGATTACTTCCGCGTGCGCCCGTGGTGATTCCCCGTCTCGCGTGGCATCCGATGCAGTTGTTGCTACGGAAATGCCCCCCGCTCTTTCTGTCACCTCAGGGTTTTCCCCTCATCGGGGACGGGGTCAACCTGCCGAAGTCGTTTCAGCGATGAACCGTTCAGGGTCCGCGATATCCAGTTCGATTGCCCAATAATCCTCGTCGAACCGTGCTCGGCGGGCGAGGAAATCCGCAATTTCGAGGGAACTTGCCGAATCGGGGGGGCCAACCATCTCCCAGCGGTACGTTCCGTCGAAATTCAGAACGCGCTCCAAGCAGGCGATATGCGCCCCGCGGCTGCTGACGACGAGGAGCAATGATCCCCGCTGCGAATCGCCTTTTCTCATTACTGTCGCGAAACCGCCCTCGGCAGCGACTCGACGCAAGATGCCGGTGACTTCAATCTCGGCAGGAAGGCGATCGTCAGTCAGGCCGCATCCCGTTCGTCTGCGCCCATGAGCACTGCGGCCAGGGCGTCGCGGCTGCGTGCACCGCGCAGGCGCTCGAGCGTCGCGGCGTCACGGGTCACCCGGCTGATAACGGCAAGCGCCTTCAAATGCTCTGCGCCAGCGTCGGGAGGCGACAAGAGAAGGAAGACAAGATCGACCGGCCGGCCGTCGATGGCTTTGTATTCGACCGGCTCGCCAAGGCGCGCGAAAAGGCCGTAGATCCGTGCCAGGCCTTCGATCTTGGCGTGAGGAATAGCCACTCCGTGGCCGAAGCCCGTCGATCCCAGCTGCTCGCGTTCATTGAGGCTCGAGAGGACAATCGAAGGCTCGATGCCAAGCCGCTGCGCCGCCAGATTCGCCAGCTGCTGCATGAGTGAGCGCTTATTGCCGCCGGGCAGGGCGGTTTTGATCGCGTCGCAATCGAGGAAATCGGCAAGATGCATACTGGTGGTACTCGTAGCTGGTGCGACCACTCGCACCTTGGCCGCTTGAGTCTTAGATCAGGTCAGCCGAAATGCGGTTCAACCCAACCGATGTTCCCGTCTTCGCGACGATAGATCATGTTGAGTTCGCCGGTTCCGCTGTTCTTGAACATCAGGGCGGGCGTGTTCCTAAGGTCCATCAGCATGACAGCATCGGAAACGCTTGATTCTGGAATATCCACTCGCGTCTCGGCAACGATCGTAGGATTGTCCTCCGTCTCGCCCGCGCCACGGCCCGCGCCCGCGAAGATGGTGTAGCCCGCATTCTCCACATAGGATTGCGCCGTCTCGTCCACCTTATGTTCCTTGAGGCGGTTGGTATAGCGGCGGAGCTGCTTCTCGATCCGATCGGCAGCCCCATTGAACGCGATTTCCGGTTCGCGGCCGTTGTAAGAAGCCTTGAGCACTACGCCCTGAACGACCGGCGCGACGATGTCGCACGTATAATCGTTGTTCGGACCTCGACCGAACGTGACATTGGCACCCACCGAACGCGAGAAATACTTCTCGGTGATTTCAGCGACTCGCCGCTGAGCATGAGCGCGCAGCGTCTCGCCGGTATCGACTTGATGACCCGCGACCCGTACGTCCACTTTGCCTGGCTCCTTCGTGTGTGGCGCGCCGCTTAGGACCGCGGCGAACCCCGCGTCAACCGGCCCCGGCAAACCGTTCCCAAAGCGGGTTGACGAGCTTCGCAATAAACGCGCGATGACGTTCGAGTTCCTCCGCCAGCGCCGAATGGGGACGGGCAGGGCGGGGCTCGCGAATAGTGACGGGATGGGCAGGCTGCGGGATTGCGATATTTCCCGCCTCCGCGACCAGACCAAGGCCGATCTGCCGCCCGCCGGTCAGCTCCACGTAAACCTGGGCGAGCAATTGCGCATCGAGCAATGCGCCATGCTTGACCCGGTGGCTTCGGTCGATCCCGAAGCGCATGCACAACGCGTCGAGGCTGTGCTTCGCCCCGGGATGCCTCGAACGCGCCAGCGTGAGCGTATCGACCATCCGGCTCAGGGATACGGTCGGCCGGCCGCACCGTTCGAGCTCGAAATTCAGAAATCCGAAATCGAAGCTCGCATTGTGAGCGACCAGCGGCGAGTCCGAGATGAAATCGAGGAGGGC
>Ga0070666_10000282_pt1 | contig 33636 bp, 31 predicted proteins | sample KBSS23metaG_FD_64677 | JGI IMG/M metagenome (GOLD analysis project Ga0070666, IMG submission 64677) | Switchgrass rhizosphere microbial communities from Kellogg Biological Station, Michigan, USA - KBS S2-3 metaG | ecosystem: Host-associated > Plants > Roots > Rhizosphere > Soil ... | reverse complement strand
TCGCCGGTCGGAGCGCCGGCGCCGGCGCGGGTGCGCCGCGGCTCCTTCTAGCCGAGGTCCGCCCAGAGACTCTTCAGCGCCGTGTACTCCTGCATTCCCTCTTCGCCCCGCTCGCGCCCGAAGCCGCTTTCCTTGTAGCCGCCGAAGGGCAGTCCCGGGTCGTACATGTTGTACGTGTTGATCCAGACCGTTCCCGCGCGGAGGCCGCGCGCCACGCGAAACGCCTTCTTGATGTCGCGCGTCCAGACGGCGGCGGCGAGCCCGTAGCGCACCTGGTTGCCGAGCACGACGGCGTTCTCCCACGTATCGAACGAAAGAGTGGCGAGCACCGGGCCGAAGACTTCCTCGCGGGCGATCGTCATCGAGGGATCGACCCGGTCGAAGATCGTCGCCTCGAAGAACGCGCCCTTCCCGCCGACGTCCCGCCGGTGGCCGCCCGCGACGAGGGTGGCCCCTTCCGAGACCGCCCCGTCCACGAAGCGGGCCACCGTCTCGCGCTGGCGCTCGGAAACGAGCGCGCCGAGCCGCGTCTTCGGATGGAGCGGATCGCCCGGCTCCATCTTCCGGGCGCGCTCGACGATCTTCTCCATCAACGCGTCGTGGGCGGATTCTTCCACGAGGAGACGCGAGCCCGCCGCGCAGACCTCGCCCTTCCCGTAGAAGATCCCGTTGAACGCCCCCCTCGCCGCCGCGTCGAGATCGGCGTCGGCGAAGACGACGTTCGGCGACTTGCCGCCGAGCTCCATCGAGACGCGCTTGACCGTGCCGGCGGCGGCGCGAAGGATCTTCTTGCCCGTTTCGGTCTCTCCGGTGAACGTGATCTTGTCGATCTCGGGATGCTCGGCCATCGCCTGCCCGATGACCTCGCCGGGCCCGGGCACGACGTTGAAGGCGCCGGGCGGGAGCCCCGCTTCTTCGAGCAGCCGGGCGAACATCAGGGCGGTCAACGGCGTGAGCGAAGCGGGCTTCAGCACCACGCTGTTACCGCACGCGAGCGCCGGGGCGATCTTCCACATGGCCTGAAGGAGGGGGAAATTCCAGGGCGTGATCGCGCCCACGACGCCGATCGGCTCCCTCCAGGTGAAGAGGAACGCGTCGCCGCGCGAAGGCAGCGTCCGCCCGCCGATCTTGTCGGCGTAGCCACCGAAATACGCGAGCGCCTCGGCGCAGGCGGGCATGTCGATCTTCGCCGATTCGAAGATGGGTTTTCCGTTGTTCCGCGTCTCGACGTCGCCGAACTCGTCGGCCCGGGAGGCGAGGAGATCCGCCGCGCGCAGGAGCACCTTTCCGCGCTGCCGCGGAGACATCTCCTTCCAGGGCCCCGCGTCCGCGGCGCGCCGGGCGGCGGCGACCGCGAGATCGAGGTCTTCCCTCGCCGCTTCCGCGACCTCCGCGAGCCGCTCGCCCGTCGCGGGATTGGTCGTCGAGAACCGTTTGCCGGAGAGCGCGGGAACGGAGCGGCCGTCGATGTAGAGATCCGCCGCGGTGATGTTCGTCGTCATGGCCCTATCTTATCCGCGGCCGCGACAACTTCTTCCGCGCGGCATGCGCATCACTTCTTGCGCGCGGCGTGCGCATCACTTCTTGCGCGCGGCATGAGCATCACTTCTTTCGCGCGGCATGAGCATCATTTCTTGCGCGCGGCATGCGCCGCGACGGCCTCCGCCAGCTCGGGAGAGGTCGCGAGGCGGCGGTAGGCCTCCTCCGACGCCGCGATCGAATCCTCGAACAGGCGCCGCTTCGGCGATCGCACGACGGCGGCGAGCTCGCGCAGGGCCGCTGCCGAACGGGTCTCCATTTCCGCGACGACCATCTCGACGGCTCCGGCAAGCGCCGCGCCCGAAGCGCAGCGGGAGGCGAATCCGGCGCGCTCGGCTTCGCGGCCGGAGATCGTCCGCCCCGTCGCGAGCCAGTCCGCCGCCGCCGGACCCCCGATCGCGGCCGGGAGCAGGACGGCGCCCGCCGGCGGGAAGCAAGCGAGGCCGATCTCGGGAAAACCGATGCGCGCGTCCTCGGCCGCATAGACGAAGTCGCACGCGAGAGCGATTTCCGCCCCTCCCCCGAGGCAGGCGCCCGTCACCCGGGCGATCGTGAAGGCCGGCGCTTCGAGGAGCGCGCGCAGAAAGCCATGCATCGCGGCGAGCATCGATTCGATCTTCTCGGGCACGTGATCGGCGATCGAGACCCCGGCGCAGAAATGGGGATCGCCCGAAAAGACGATCGTCCGCGCCGAGGCGAGCCGCGAGACTTCGCGCGAGAGCGCGTCCAGGGTGGCGATGTCCAGGGCGTTGGCCGGCGGACGCGCGAAGGTCACGAGCGCCGAATCCCCCCGGCGTTCAACGCGAAATCCCGTCGGTTCGGAGCTCACGGCCGTCGCTCCGACTATTTTCCCGACGGAGCGTTCGTCGCGCCCTTTTTCTTCACCCACGCGACCAGCGCCTTGACGTTCGCCTCGTGGCTCTTCTGGAGCTCGGCCGGCAGGCCAGCGATCTTCAGATCCGGCTCGGCGATGCGGGTCGCATAGAAATCCTCGGGAACGTTTCCCTTGACGAGGGTCTGCGCGACGTTCAGGGCATGCTCGAGATATTCCCGCGTGGCGGCGACGGCCTGCGGCGGGCCCATCGGCCCGTAGCCCGGGACGACGGCGCGGGAGTTCAGGTTCCCGAGAACCGTCAGCGCCGAAAGCCATCCCTCCGGATCGATCGTCTTCGAGAACAAGGGAGGGAGCAGATACGCCTCCGCGAGATCGCCGGAGAAGAGGATCTTGTCCTCGACGAGAAAGACGACGAGATCGCCGGCGCTGTCGGCCGGCCCGAAATGCCGAATGACGACGTGACGGCCGGGGGCGGCGAGCAGAATCCGGGTCGCGATGCCGACGAGCGGTGCCGGAGAGGCTCCCGGTTTCGGGGAGGCCGCTCCGACGAGCGCCTGGATTCCGGGGAGCAGATTTTCATGCGCCACGATCGCCGCGCCGTGCTTGGCGAAGACCGCCGCTCCGCCCGCGTGCGGGCCGAAATCGTTCGTCAGCACGAGGTGCGAGATCGGCTTGTTTCCGGTCGTCGTGCCGATCGCCGCGACGATCGCCTCCGCGTCCTCGGCCGAGCGTCCGGCGTCGACCGCGACCACGGCGTCTCCCAGCGTGAACCACCCGGCGTTGGCGCCTCCCTTCGTCATCATTCCCCAGACGCCATCGGCGAGCTTCTTCGGCTCGCGCAGGGTCGCGGCGTCGGGCGCCGCCGCCGCGGGGCTCGGGGAAGCCGGGGCGGGCGACCCGGAGGGAGACTTCGCGGCGGCCGGCGCGGCCCCGGCCGGCAGCGCTCCGGCGAAGGCGAGCGCGGCCGCGCCCAGCCGCCGGACGTGGAGAAACGTCTTCTTCATCGTTCGATCCTTCCGTCGTGGGGCCGCGCCCCGTTGGGGAATCGCGGTTCTTCCGCGCCGGGCGACTCTACACGCGCCGGCGCGCCGCCGAAAGCCGCCGGATAACCGGCGGCCGTTCCCGTGACAACAACGCCGGGCCGGCCATCATTTCCGCCCCCGCACGGCGGCGTGGAAATGGCGAAAGATTCCCTGCGAAGCCGCGTCCTCGGCGAGATTTTCCGGATGCCACTGCACGCCGAACATCCCCGCTCCCTCGGCCGCCTCGACGAGGCCGTCCTCCGAACGGGCGACGGCCGCGAGGCCATCCCCGAGGCGATCGATCGCCTGATGATGGCGGGAGTTCACGGGGTGCGAGCCCGCGGCGAGCCACGCGGCGCCGATCGAAATCACTCCGTGCGCGCGGGCGTCCTTCGGGCGGGAAACGTCGTGGTTCACCTTCGACGGCCGCTCCGTGGGAATGTCCTGCACGAGCGTCCCGCCGCAAGCCACGTTCAGCACCTGGAGACCCCGGCAGATCGCGAGAATCGGGGCTCCCCGGCGGCGGGCCGCGGCGATCAGGCCGAGCTCCTGCGTGTCGCGCCGGCGATCGACGTCGCGCAGCGTTCCCCGCGCCGCCTCGCCGTAGAGATCGGGCGCCACGTCGCCTCCGCCGCTCAAGACGAGACCGTCGAAGGCGATCGGCGCCGCTTCCCCGGGCCGCCGCACGACGACCTCTTCCGGCGCGAAACCCGCGCGGGCGAGGGAGGCGTGGTAATCGACGCCCTCGACGCCCTCCTCCATGGTCAGGACGATCCTCACCGGGCCGCCGCGGTTTCGAAGAGCGCGGCCATTCCCATTCCCCCGGAGACGCAGAGCGTGGCGATCCCGTACCGGACCGAGCGGCGCCGCATTTCGTGGAGGAGAGTCGTCGTCACGCGCGCTCCCGTCCCCCCGATCGGGTGGCCGAGCGCGATGGCGCCGCCGTTGACGTTGACGATCGCGGGGTCGAGCCCGAGGTCGCGGACGCAGGCGATGACCTGGGAGGCGAACGCCTCGTTCAGCTCGATCAGGCCCACGTCCGAAAGCGAGAGGCCCGTCTTTTCGAGCAACCGGCGGACGGCCGGCACGGGGCCGATCCCCATGCGGGAGGGGTCGACGCCGGCGGAGGTCCACGCGACGATCCTCGCCAGGGGATCGAGCTTCCGCCCGGCGGCGAACTCCTTCGACGCGAGGACGACGGCCGCCGCCCCGTCGGTCACGCCGGAAGCGTTTCCCGCGTGGACGGTTCCGTCCTTCGCGAAGACGGGAGGGAGCTTTCGGAGGGAATCCATCGTGGTGTCGGCACGAGGATGCTCGTCGGCGACGATCACCGTCTTCCCGCGCCGCGCTTCCACCTCGACGGGCACGATTTCGTCGGCGAACCGGCCGCTCTCGATCGCGGCGCGCGCTCGCTCCTGCGACACGAGCGCGTACCGGTCCTGTTCCTCGCGCCCGATCGCGTACTCCCGGGCGAGGCGCTCGGCCGTCTCGCCCATCAGATCGCCGCAGAGAGGACAGAGGAATCCGTCGCGCGTCATCCCGTCGACGAGTTCGGCGTTGCCCATCCGGTATCCGAATCGCGCGCGCGGAAGGAGGTAGGGCGTCGCCGACATGCATTCGTGCCCGCCGGCCAGCACGACGTCGCTTTCTCCGGCCGCAATCGTCAGCGCGCCGAGCGTGATCGCCTTGAGCGACGAGGCGCAGGCCTTGTTGACGGTGAACGCGGGGACGGCGTCGGGAACGCCCGCCCGGTGCGACACCTGCCGCGCGGAATTCGGCCCACCTCCCGCCTGGCGGGCATGGCCGAAGATCGTCTCGCCGACGTCCTCGGGACGAATGCCCGCGCGGGAGAGGGCGCCGGCCGCGGCGGCCGTCCCGAGATCCGCCGCCGAGAGCGAGGCGAACACCCCCCCGAACTTGCCGATGGGAGTCCGCACCGCGGAGAGGACGAAGACGTCGCGCACGGGCGGAATCCTACACGAGCGGGACGCCTCCCGCGGCCCTCTTGCGCGCCGCGCCCGAGCGGGATACGCTTCCGAATGTATGGGAGCCCATTGAATTCACGCGGCAGGGTCCGGCGCGCTTCCCTCCTGCCGGGCCCTCCCGGCCGGGCGTCGGCGGCGCGGCCGGTCCTCGACCAGATCCGGCGGCTCGTGCAGAGCCTGCGCCTCGCCGCGCAGAAAGCGGAGCGCCAGGTGGGTCTCTCGAGCGCGCAGCTCTTCGTGCTGCAGAAGCTCTCCGAGGCGAGGGCGCAGTCCGTCAACGAGCTCGCGACACGGACGGCGACCGACCAGAGCTCCGTTTCGGTCGTCCTCGCCCGGCTGACGGAAAGGGGGCTCGTCGCGCGCCGCGTCGACCCGAAGGACCGGCGGCGCGTCCGTCTTTCGCTGACCGCCCGGGGGCGCGCGCTCCTGCGCCGCTCTCCGGCCCCCGCGCAGAACGAGCTCGTGGAGGCGATCGAGGCGCTCCGTCCCGCCGAGCGGGCGAAGCTCGCCGATCTGCTCGGCCGGGTCGTGGCCCGCATGGGCGAAGTGCCGGCGGCGCTCTTCTTCGAATCGGATGACGAACTCCCTCCTGCCCCGCCGCGCCGCCGGGAGCTCCGTGGCTGACCCGACGATGTCGCCGGCGGGCCCGAAGGGAGGTCTTTCGGTCGCCCCTTCGCTCGAAGCCTCCCTCGTCTCGGCCCGCATGCCGACCCGCGCCCCCGCGCTCGACCGCCGCGTCGTCGTTCTCTCGGCCTGGGCGATCGTCCTCGGCCTCGTCGCGGGCGCCGTCGCCCGGGCGCTCGTGCTCCTGATCGGCCTCATCACGAACGTCGCGTTCTACCAGCGGCTCTCGCTCTCCTTCGCGTCTCCCGCGGGGAACCGCCTCGGCTTCGCGGTCGTGCTCGTGCCCGTCGCGGGCGGCCTCGTCGTCGGACTGATGGCCCGCTTCGGCTCGAAGGCCATTCGCGGCCACGGGATTCCCGAGGCGATGGAGCAGGTGCTCCTCAACCAGAGCCGGATCGCCCCCCGCGTGACTTTCCTGAAGCCGCTCTCCGCCGCCGTCGCGATCGGCACCGGAGGCCCGTTCGGCGCGGAAGGCCCCATCATCGCGACGGGCGGAGCGCTGGGGTCGCTGTTGGGCCAGATCGTCCGGACGACGGCAGTCGAGCGGAAGATCCTCCTCGCCTCGGGCGCCGCCGCGGGAATGGCGGCGACGTTCGGAAGCCCCGTTTCCGCGGTGCTGCTGGCGATCGAGCTCCTCCTCTTCGAGTTCCGGTCCCGCTCCCTCGTTCCCGTGGCGCTCGCCGCCGCGGCGGCGACCGGCATGCGGTTCGTGCTCGTCGGCTCCGCTCCCGTCTTTCCGATGGAAACCCTCACGACGCCCGGAGGCGGCGCGCTCGCGCTCTACGTCCTGCTCGGCGGTCTCCTCGGCCTCGCCGCCGTCGCCGCGACCCGGGCGGTCTACGCGATCGAGGACGCGTTCGAAAAGCTCCCGATCCCGTGGATGTGGTGGCCGGCGATCGGGGGGCTCGCCGTCGGTCTCATCGGCTTCTTCCGCGCCGACACGATGGGGGTGGGCTACGACAACATCGAGAAGATCGTCTCCGCGAAGCTCACGCTCGAGGCGCTCGCAATCCTCGGCGCGCTCAAGTTCTTCTCCTGGGCGATCGCCCTCGGGAGCGGCACCTCGGGGGGAACGCTCGCCCCGCTGTTCACGATCGGAGGCGCCCTCGGGGCGCTCGCCGGCGCGGGACTCGGGCGCCTCTTCCCCGCCGCCGGGATCGACCTTCGGATTGCCGCGCTCGTCGGAATGGCGGCCATCTTCGCGGGAGCGTCCCGGGCCCTCCTGACGTCGGTCGTCTTCGCCTTCGAGACCACGCTGCAGCCGCTCGGCCTGCTTCCCCTGCTCGGCGGATGCACCGCGGCGTTCCTCGTCGCATCGCTCCTGATGCGGGAAAGCATCATGACCGAGAAGATCTCGCGCCGCGGGGTCCGGGTCCCGTCGAATTACGAGGCCGACTTTCTCGACCAGGTGCTCGTCCGCGACGTCTGCTCCCGCGACACCGTGATGCTTCGCGCGGAGCAGACGATCGAGGAGACCCGCGCCTGGATCGCATCGCACGCCCCCGGGAGCGCGCACCAGGGGTTTCCGGTCGTCGACGCCGGCGGGATTCTCCGGGGCGTCCTCACGCGCCGGAACCTCCTCGATCCGGAGAATCCCGGGTCGCTCGTCCTGGGCGCTCTGGTTTCGCGGCCGCCCGCGGCGGTGTTCGAGGATTCGACTGTCCGAGAAGCGGCCGACCACATGGTGCGCGAGGATGTCGGGCGCCTCCCCGTGATCGACCGAAGCGCGCCCTCGCGCGTCGTCGGCTTCATCACGCGCGGCGATCTCCTCGCCGCGCATCGCCGCCGCCTCGCCGCGACGCACGACGCCGAGCCCGGGTGGTTCGGATCGCGGCATGATTCGACGCCCACGCGATCGGCGAACGCCGAACGGTAGAATCGGATCCGTGAAGCTCTCCCCGTCAGCGGCTGGTGCCGCGATCCTCCCGCTCCTCGTCCTGGCCGCCTGCTCGTCGAGACCGTCGACCCCCGCCCTGTTCGAATACACCGACGGCGCCTCCGAAATCGCCGGAGACATCGAGGCGCTCTTCCGCACGGGACACGCCCCCGCTTCTCTCGCCGGCGAAGGTTCCGAAAGCCTGCGCCGGGCCGCCGCCGAATGGAGGCGAGTGGCGAAGCGGGATCGCGTCGAGACGGCGATCGTCGACTTTCCGAGGCGGCCCCGGGCCGAGGTGACGATGCGCGTCCGGGTGGTTCTGTCGGGCGATACCGGGGACGACGGCGCCCGGGCCTATGCCGACGAGACTTTCGACGTGGGGCTCGTCCGGTCCGGCGCGGGGTGGCGCGTTCGCTCGGCGAGCCCGGGCGCCGGAGACGCGGCCATCCGCACGGGCCGTCCGCATCTCGCCGAGGTCTCCCGCGCGTGGGGAATCTCGGCCGTTCACGTGCCCCGCGATCCCGTCGAAGAGACCAACTACTGCATTCCCGCGACGCATCATCACCCGGGCATCCTCGTGGCGGATCTCGACGGCGACGGTGCGCTCGACATCCTGCTGCCGAGCCTTCATCCGGTCCTGCTCGTCAACGACGGCCACGGGAAGTTCCGCGATGCGACCGCGGGGTCGGGACTCGACGAGCTGCCGGAGAGCGAAGCGGCGGGGGCCGTCGCGGCCGACCTCGATGGCGACGGTCTGCCGGAGATCTTCCTCACCTACGCGTACTCGGCCTGCCGCCTCCTCCACAACGAGGGGCGGGGCCGTTTCCGGGACGTCACGGCGGCGTCGGGGCTCGAGGGCCTCGTCGGGACCTACACGTCGGCGGTCTTCTTCGACGCCGACCGCGACGGCCGGCTCGACCTCTTCGTCGCCGCCTACGGAGACGCGCGCGACACCGGCCCGGCGTATTCGGGTAAGAACGGTCCGGGCAGCCGATTCTTCCGGAACGCGGAACGCGCCGGCCGGCCGTTCTTCGTGGACGAAACGGCGTCGGCCGGATTCACGGACAAGGGCTGGGCCTTCGCGGCATCCGCCTGCGATTTCGACGGGGACGGAGACGACGACCTCTACGTCGCCAACGACTTCGGGAAGCACTGCCTCTACGAAAACCTCTCCACCCCCGGGCATCCCCGGTTCGCCGAGATCGCCGCGCGCGCCGGCGTGGTGGACGAGGGCTACGGCATGGGGGTGACGTGGGGGGACTACGACAACGACGGGCGGTTCGACCTCCACGTCTCGGACTTCTCCTCCCCCTATCGCTGGCTCATCCGGTCGCCGCGGCTGCCGATGCCGCCGGTCCCCGGGATCGTCCAGGCGATCGCGCGCCCCATCGTCGTCCCGATGCTGCTCCGGCGCTGTCAGGGCGACGGCCTGTACCGCAACCGCGGAGACGGGAGATTCGATCGGACGTCCGAATCGGCCGGCGTCGCCGAGGGAGGGTGGGCCTGGGGGACGGAGCTCGTCGATCTCGACGGCGACGGGCGGGAGGACCTGCTCGTCGTCAACGGCATGTGGGAAGCGGCGGCCGGGGGAAGCAACGACGAGGTCGCCTTCTGGAACGGAATGGCCGCGCAAGGGGTCGCGTTCCACGACGGCTACTGGGGCGGCATCGATTTCGGGCGGGACGGCATGGCCTCGCGGACGGCCAAGCATTTCTACCGGAACCTCGGAAACGGCACGTTCGAGGAGGACGCGCATCTCGAAGGCTTCGACACGCGGGCCGACACCCGCGGGCTCGCGTTCGGGGACCTCGACGGCGACGGCGCGCCGGACGTCGTGCTCTCCACTTTTCGCGGGCCGGTGCTCGCCTACCGCAACGGCTGGAGCGGGACCCCTCGGCTGACGCTCCGCCTCGTCTCCGCGTCGCCGCACAACCGGGAAGCGATCGGCGCCGTCGTGACGCTCTCCGCCGCGGGACTCCTCCAGGTCCGCGAGGTGCGCGCCGGATCGTCCTACCTCTCCTGCTCCGCCAAGGACCTCTACTTCGGCCTCGGAGCGGCGCCGCGGGCCGACACCATCGAGGTCCGGTGGCCGGACGGGAAGACGGAGACGCGGCGCGGCGTGCCGCCCGGTCTCCTCGTCTGGAAGCAGGGAGAGCCGGGCGGTATCGGCTCCCCGGGAGAGCGGCGGTGAATCGAAAGAGGATCGCGTTCGCCCTGGCGGTGGCCCTGGTCCGAACCGGGGCCGCCGGCGCGAAGACCCGGAAGCTCGTCGTCGACGCCGCCGGCGCGCGCGTGCGGATCGTCGTCCCCCAGGCGTTCGCACCCCTCCTGCCCGGCTCCGTCTATCCGAATCGAAAGGAGCCCGCGCAGCCGCGCGGCCGGCCCATCGTCTTCGTGGAGCGCGACCCGGAGCTTCTCCGCCGGGCGGAACCCGCGCTCCTCGCGCGCGGATTCATCGTCGCGGAGATGGCGGCGATCGACGCGGCCTCGATCGACGCCACGCTCGAGGCGCTGGGGGGAAGGATCGAAGGAGGCGTGGGCGAGGCGAAGCTCCTCGCGAGGAGACCCGGCGATGCCCTCGGCGACCCGCGCGTGCGCGCGGCGGCCCTCTTCGATCCGCCGGCGTTCCGTGAGCCGGATCCTCATCGGATGAATTGTCTTCCCGTCGCGATCTTCCGAAGGACGCCGGACGGCAATCCGGCGGGAGCGGCCTTCTCCCGGCCGACGTGCGTCTCGGAGCGCTGGTTCCGGGCTTCGAATTCGATCCCGGACGACGCGTTTCGCGACGCCGCGGAGTGGCTCGCCGTGACCTCGCAGCCGTACGACTGAAAAGGTAAAATCCGGGGATGCCGACCCCCGGTTCCTCCGCGCCGAAAGGCGTCCTCCTGCCGTGGCAGAGGAGGCTCTACCGCATCCTCCTGATCCCGCTCGGCCTCATGGCCGCCGATTCGATCTACCTCCTTTCGTTCACGAAGTACTCGTCGTTCTTCATGGCGATGCTCCTGCTCCACCTCGGCCTCGGCCTCCTGCTGTCGATTCCGTTCTTCGCTTTCGCGATCACCCACGCGAAACGGATGATCCGGATGCGGAACGTCCGGGCCAAGTACGCGGGCCTCGCGATCGCGACCCTCGCCGTCCTCGTGACGGTCACCGGCCTCCTGATGACGTTCAAGGGCGCGACGATCCGGAACCGGCCCATCTATCTCGCGCACGTGCTCGCGACCCCGCTGGCGCTCATCGCCTTCATCCTCCACCGGCGGGCGCACTCGCACCAGATGGCCTTCAAGAAGCTCTTCGCCTGGGGCGGCGCGGTCGCGGGATTTCTCGCGGTCATGGCGATCCTGCACCTCACGGAAAAGCCCCCGCAGCGGATCGTCAACCGGAGCGGCGACACACAGTACTTCCTGTCGTCGGCCGAGACCTTCGACCAGGGGCTCCTCGATCCGGTCAAGCTCTCCTCGAACCAGTACTGCCAGGAGTGCCACGCCGGGAGCTACGCGCGCTGGCTGAAGTCGGCCCACCACTTCAGCTCGTTCAACAATCCTTTCTACCGGCGGTCGGTCGAGCTCATGGCGGACCGGGTCGGCCGCGAAAAGACGAAGTGGTGCGCCGGGTGCCACGACCCCGTCGTGCTGTTCTCGGGGAAGATGGGAAAGGCGACGCTCCACAAGTTCACCTACGACGATTTCGAGGCCCAGCAGGGGTTGACCTGCATGTCGTGTCATTCGATCGCGCAGGTGAAGGACGTCTCCGGGAACGGCTCCTACGTGATCGAAGAATCGAAGCAGTATCCCTTCGCGTTCACGAAGAACACGACGCTCCACGAGGTCAACAAGCTCCTGATCCGCATGGAGCCGTCGCTCCACCGCCAGACTTTCCTGAAACCCTTCATGCGGCAGCCCGAGTTCTGCTCCACCTGCCACAAGGTCGCGCTCCTGCCGCCGATGAACGGATACAAATGGATCCGTGGCCAGGATCACTACGACTCGTGGCAGGACTCCGGCGTTTCCGGCTTCGCCGTCCGCTCCTTCTACGACCCTCCGGCGCCGAAGGCCTGCCGCGACTGCCACCTTCCGCCGTTCCGCTCGGACGAGTTCGGAAGCAAGGGAGGTTTCGTCCACGATCACGCGTTTCCGGGGGCCAACTCGGCCCTTCCCGCCGTCCGCGGCGACCGCGAGATGGGCCAGCTGACCGAGAAGTTCCTGAAGGGCTCGCTGACGGCCGACATCTTCGCGATCCGGCGCGGCGACCGCGTCATTCCCGTCGGCCCCGACCTTCCGTCCCTCGTTCCCGGGGAAACCGTCGGCGTCGAAGTCGTCGTGCGGACCCGCAAGCTCGGGCATCAATACACGAACGGCACGGCCGACTCGAACGAAACCTGGGTCGCCTTCGCCGGGGAGAACGCGGGACGGAAGATCGCCGAGAGCGGGACGCTCGGGCCGGACGGCCGGCTGGACGAAGCCGCCGATCGCCTGTCGCAGCTCGTTCTGGATCACGGCGGACAGCCGATGGACCGCCGCCAGCCGCCCGACATCCACACGAGCCTGTACAACAACGGCATCGGGCCGGGCGCGGACCGCGTCGTGCACTACGTGCTCCGCGTGCCGAAGGACGCGAAGGGGTCGATCCTCCTCTCGGCATCGGTGAACTACCGCAAGTTCTCCCGCGACTATTCGATTTTCGTCGGCGGCGCGAACGCGCCCGCGCTGCCGGTCGTCGTGATCTCCCGCGACGCGGTTTCCCTCCCCGTCGGCGGCGACGCCCGGGCCGGATCCGCCGCGCGAGGCGGTCCGGTCGCGCCGGTCGCCCGCGCCAACACCGACGCGCCCTGGCTCCGGTGGAACGACTACGGCATCGGGCTCTTCCTGCAGGGCGACCTCAAGGGGGCCGAGTCCGCGTGGGCGCGGGCCTCGGCGCTCGCTCCCGACAAGGCCGACGGCCCGCTCAACCGGGCGCGCGCGCTCATCCAGGAGGGAAATCTCGGAGACGCGGAGGCCGCGTTGAACGAAGCCGAACGACGCCGGCCGGGCTGGGCGAAGACGGCGTTCTTCCGGGCGACGCTCGAAAAGGAGCGCGGCCAGCTCGACGAAGCCCTCGCGGACATGCGGCGCGTCACCGAAAAGTTTCCGAAGGATCGCGTCTGCTGGAACCAGGTGGCGCGCATCTACTTCCTCCAGGGGAAATACGTCGAGGCGCTGGAAGCGATCGCCAGGGTGTACGCCATCGACCCGGAGGATCTGTCGGCCCACTACAACGCGATGCTCTGCTACAAGGCGCTCGGGCGGAAGGCCGAAGGCGCGATCGAGGAGCGCTGGTACAAGTACCACAAGGACGACGAGACCGCGGGCGCTCTCATGGCCGCGTTTCGCCGCGATCATCCGTTCGCCAACCGCGAATCGCTGCCGATCCACGTCCACGACGAGGCGCAGCCCGTCGCGGCGCACGCTCCCGAGTGGCTCGGCGAAATCGGCCCGAAGGGATACGCCTACCAGGGCAGGGCGCCGGAGGGGGAGCAGGTGCTTCATGACGACCGGCCGCCCGCGGTCGTCCCGAAGGGTTCGACCTCGAAGTAGGCCGATCCGGCGGCTCCCCTACCGCCCGACACGCTTGAGCGTGGCGCCCCCCTCTGCCGTCGGAAATTCGAGCGACGGGTAAGGTGCCGCGAATCTCCTGAGGACCGGCGACGGCTCCCCTGAACGCGAGAGCACGAGCCACAGCGTCCTCCCCGGCTTCCCGAGCCACCCGATCGGCGCGGGATCGCCCTGGAGCGAGAGCACCGGCCGCGCTCGCGCGCGTTCTTCGGGCGTCAGGTGCAGGAAATCCGGGCCGTCCACGTAGTAGCCGACGCAAAGGAGAGCATAGGCGTTTTCGGTGAGGACGATGTCTCCCGCGGGCCGTTCACGCAGGTACCTCGCCAGAGGACGCCAGTCCGGCCGGCCGTCGGCGAAGTACGACGCGAGCCCTCGCGCGTCCGCCGCCAGGAAGAGCGCGAGCAGGAAGGTGGCAATGCCGACGCGCAGCAGGTTGACACGGGCCAGAGACGCGAGCGCGAGCCCCGCGAGCGCCGGGATGGCGACAGCGGAGGCGAGATAGTGGCGAGGAACGAAGAAATGAGGCTTCGTCTGCTCGAGAATTTCGATGACCGCCGATCCGGCGACCGCCCAGACCGCGAGGAACCGAAGTCGGGGGCGCGACAGGGCGACGCCCAGGCCGGCGGCGGCAACCCCGGCGTAGAGGAACCCGGCGAGGTCCAGCGCATGACCGGCGTTCGGCGCAAACGCATAGAACGAAAGCACGTTTCCGAACCTCGCAAGCGTCAGCGTCGGAGCCGGCGTCGGAGACGCCGCTCTGGCGGCGGCGAAGACGACCGGGAGCCAGGGAATATACGCGACGGCCACGGCAACGAGAAAAAGGGGGCCGAAGGAGAGGAATCGCCGCGCGTGCCGGCGCCGCTCGAGATCGCGCGAGAAAGCGTCTTCGATCGTCATTCCCGCCCCGGCCACGAGCAGGACGAGCGCGGCGACGTACAGCGTGTACGCCGTCGCCACGACGGCCAGATACAGACCGGCGAGACGCGCGACGCTCGGTTTCGCGAGGAACGCGTCCAGCGCGATGAGCGAGGCGAGGACGAGCAGGACGCCGAGCGAATAGGGCCGAAGCTCCTGCGAATATCGGACGTGAAACGGCGCGGCCGCGAGCAGGACCGACGCCGCGAGCCCCGCCTTCGCTCCGGCCCGTCGACCGATGAGCGCCATGAGCGCCACGACGGCGCCGACGCCGTACGCCACGGCCGGCAGCTTCAGGGCGGCGTCACCCGGTCGAAGAAACGTGAAGAAACGATCGATCAGATAATCGAGCGGCGGGTGCATCGCATCGAAGCGGATCGAGCTCCAGAACTGGCCCCAGCTGCCGTGGATGAAGAGGGATTGCATGATCTCGTCGAGCCAGAGAGAGAAGTGATCCAGCCGGTACAGCCGCAACCCGGCCGCGACCACCGCGACCGCGCCGGCGGCGACGCCGAAGAGGACCCGCGAGCCGCGATCGCGAAAGCTCACCGCTTCGTCCGTCATTTCATCCTGCCCTTCATACGGACGGCGATCGCCGGTCGTCTTACCCCCGAGGGAAAACCGGGCCCGAAGCCGGACACGAATCCCGGGCGGGAGGAACCGTGCGTCGGCCTCAGCCTTCATCCGTTTCGTGCCTCCGCGCATCCCGCTCGAATCGGCTCTCGCGATAGCCGGCCGCGAGGACATCGGCGAGATAGATCGGAAGAAACGACCGGATCCCCCCGTGGGCTTCGTACTGCTGAACGTGGCGGCACTCGTGGGACAGGGTCCGCGGATCGACGTGCCCGTCGAGAATGAAGATCGCGTCGCCGAGGGTGAGACCGGTCATTCCGGGCCCGAAAAAGCCGTAGCGGCCGGCGGCCTGGCGAAGCGCGGCATCGCCGGGCTCCGGGAGCTCCCGCGAAACCGTGAGGCGGATGCGGCCGGGGACGAGCACCCCCGCCCGGCGCGCGATGCGCAGAAAATCCGGAGACAACGGCATGCCCTTCGCCATCCCGCGGGCGCACTGCGCTTCGGCCCAGGCCACCGCCGCCGGCAGGAGCGCCTCCAGAACGGTCGGGGGATCCGCCGCGATCCCGCTCATTCCCGAGTGATCGGACGGATCGCCGACTTCGGGAGCGATCCGCGGACGCGCGGGGCTACCGACCGATGGCGGCGCGCAGGCGCGCGAGATGATGCCAGCTGTGCCGGAGCGGATGATCTTCGATCACGAACTGCGCGGTGACGGGCGCACCGAAGCTCAGAGAAAACGGGGCCGCCCGGTCCAGCTCCTCGTCCGTGAACGCACGCACCGCGGCGGCCGCTTCGCGGCTGTTCTTCCGCAGGAGCGCGAGAGTTTCCGATTTCGTCGCTCCCGCATGGTCTCCGGCGTGTGTCGCGTTCATCCCGGCGACCACCTCCCAGGTCACCTCCGTCACCGCCTTGCCGGCCGCGACCGCGCGCGCCAGCTCGACCTCGACGGGATAGACGCTCGCCACGTGATGGACGACGACGCCGGCCGGACGCCCGTCGCTCGCCGAAGTCGGACGATGCCACTCCTCCTCCGAGAGGCCCTCCGCGAATGAAGCCAGCTCCCCGGCGCCTTGCTCGATGCGCTTCGCCAGAGCTTCCGAACGCAAACCCATGATGTTCCTCCTCCGTTGCTCTTCCGGGTTTCCGGACACGCCCATGCGCGCCTTCGCCGGACGAGAATCCTAACGGTTCCGCTTCGGCGGTGCGCTCTCTTAACCGGATCTTGAAGGTCCTCACCGTTCCCCGCGCAGGCTCCAGAACGCGCCGACCAGACCGAGGCCCGACAGGAGGACCTCCGCCTCTTCGAGGGTCGGCCTTCGCCACGACGCATCGCCCCGATCCGCGCCGTACCAGGCCCCCGCGAGCCGCCAGCCCTGTTCGAGCGACAGCGTGGCGCCCCGGGAGAATCGCCAATCGCGGCACCAGCGCTCGACATGCTCCTCGGAACTGAAGAGCAGCATCGTCTTTCACGTGAAGACGATGTTGTCCCACCATTTTCGCGCGGGAAGGGCGAAGTGAATGATCCCCCCGCGCGCGCGAACCGACCCGCCCGCGACCTCGACGTCCAGCCGTTCCCCGCAGCAGGCGCATGAGCCGAGGATCGTGGCGTCCCCGCGCCCCATCGCGGGGATGCCGAGGGCATCCCAGATGCAGTTGCCGTAGGCGCTCGGACGCGCGCCCCGGACCGGGAAAGGGGTCGGGACCGCCGAATAGGGCGGCGCCATGAGGATCTCGCCGTCCGGCTGGAGGACGAGGACGTGCGCTTCCGCCAGACGCGCGAAGGCGGCCCGGATTTCGGCGACGCGGCGATCGAGAGCGCTCGCGGTCTCCTCGGCCGACGGCGGCAGTCCGCGCGTCCGGCAGGAGTCGTAGACGAACGCGCGAACGTCGGGCTCAGGGGCCGGGGCGGGATCGCTCATGCAACCTCCTCGAGCATCGGTCTTCGGCGCCGGCCGGAAGGCGACGGGCCGCGGCCCCGATCCTACGGCACGTGAAACGCGCGGCCCACCGGACGCAGACCGTCCGTCTCGCGTTTCTCGAGCCGGGATCGGACCGCTTCGAACTGCCGGATGGCCTTGGGCGGATAGACCCGGCCGGCGCAGCTCGCGCAGACCTCCGCCTGGACCTTGAGCACGGCCGTGTCCACTCCCCCCCGGAGGAGCTTTTCGACGACCCGATCGACGAGCTCGCCCCCGCAGAGGGCGCATTTTTCAAACGGCCACTTCATCGGTCTTCCCTTCCTCCGGACCGGCCGGGGTTTCCGCCGGCCGGTAGGCGTTGATCAACACGGCCCAGCCCGTCTTCGCGTTCCAGGCCCACACGGCTTCCACCCGGGAGCCGTCCTCCAGATTCCCGGCGATGCGGCAGCTCGGATAGGGCCGCGCGTCGGCGGGAAACTGCTCGACGATCTCGCCGCGCGCCATGGCGGCGCACACGGGGTCCATCGTCAGGCGATGGGCGTGGAGCTCCTCGTCGGCGCGGTTGGTGATGCGGACCCGGCCGAGCCCGATCGCCGCCGTCACGTCTTCGATCTTCATGGAACACCTTGGCTTCCGTGGGACCCAGGGGCCGATCCCGTTGACTGGCGGCCCGAGGCCGCTCGAACGTTTCTACTCCGCGGCGTCGAGGGGAAAGGTCGCGCACAACTCGCGCACTCTTCCGCGCACCTTTCGCGCGGTCGTTTCGTCCGCCGGAGCCGAGAGCACCTCGGCGATCAGCTCCGCGACCGTATCCATTTCCGCGACTCCCATTCCCCGTGTCGTCACGGCCGGCGTCCCGATCCGGATGCCCGAAGCCTTCATCGGCGGCAGAGGGTCGAAGGGAATCGTGTTTTTGTTCACCGTGATTCCCGCCGCGTCGAGCGCCCTTTCGGCGTCCTTGCCGGTGATGCTCCGCGCGCCGACGTCGATCGAAAAGAGATGCGTGTCCGTTCCGCCGGAAACGACGCGCCATCCACGCACCCCAAGCGCCGCCGCGAGCGCGCGGGCGTTTTCGACGATGCGCTTCTGATAGGCCGCGAACTCGGGCGTGGCCGCCTCGGCGAAGCAGACCGCTTTCGCGGCGATGACGTGCTCGAGGGGGCCGCCCTGGACGCCCGGAAAGACGTTCCGGTCGAGATCTTTCTGGAATGCGGCGCGGCACAGGATCATCCCCCCGCGGGGGCCGCGCAGGGTCTTGTGCGTCGTCGTGGTGACGTATTCGGCGACCGGCACGGGAGAGGGATGGAGACCGGCGACCACCAGTCCGGCGATGTGGGAGATGTCGCACATCAGGAGCGCCCCCACCTCCCGGGCGATCTCCGCGAACCGCGCGAAATCGATCGTCCGCGAATAGGCGGAAGCCCCCGCGATGATGAGCTTCGGGCGATGCTCCCGGGCGAGCGCCGCGAGCTCGTCCTCGTCGATCCGTTCGTCCTCCCGGCGCACGCCGTACGCCACGACCTTGTATTCCCTTCCCGAGAAGGAGAGCGGATGCCCGTGCGTGAGATGCCCCCCGTGCGAGAGGTTCATGCCGAGGATCACGTCGCCGGGAGAAAGGGCCGTGAGGTAAACCGACATGTTCGCCTGCGAGCCCGAGTGCGGCTGCACGTTGGCGTGCTCCGCCGAAAAGAGCGCCTTCGCCCGTTCGATCGCGAGCGTCTCGACGCGATCGACGAACTCGCATCCGCCGTAGTATCGGCGGCCCGGATAGCCTTCCGCGTACTTGTTGGTGAGGACGGAGCCGGTCGCCTGGCGGACGGCGCGCGAGACGAAGTTTTCCGAGGCGATCAGCTCGAGGTTCTCATTCTGGCGCCGGGCCTCGGCCTCGATCGCCTCGAAAACGTCCGGGTCTGCCGCGGCCAGGTCGCGGGAGAGGAAGGACTGGGGCGTCAGGAGAGTGCTCATCGGAAGGATTTTTTCACAAGGAGCCCTGGGAGGGAAAGGCGGTCGTCAGGGCCTCGTACTCGGAGAGCGCGAACTTGTCGGTCATCCCGGCGATGTAATCGGCGATCGACCGGAGGAAACGGGGGTGATGCCGATACCGTTTCGCCGCCTCCCGCTCGACCTCGCCGAGCGAGACGCGCCGAAGGAAACGGATGTTCTCGACGCGCGCGTATTCGCGCAGAACGTCGTCGGGGAGGAGCCGCGGATTCTCGTGGAAGGCGACGAAGAGGCCGCGGATGACGAGCCGGGCCCGGCCGTCGCGCCGCGCGATCGGAAAGGAATGGATGATGTTTTCGTACACGAACGCCTTGAGCTCCCGGTAGCGCCGTCCGCCCTCCTCCGAAAACGAGACGAGGCTTCCCGGGAGCCGGTTCCGCTGGCGATCGAAGTCGTCAGCGGAGCCCACCCGGCGCCGGGCGACGAAACCCTCGATGCGCCGCGCGGAGGAGTGGATCAAGTCCGCGATCATCTCGTGGTACAGCCCGCGGACGAGCTCGGCCCGGCGAAGCGAAGGGTCCTCGGGAAGGCCCCGCTTGCCGCGAATCCGCCGCGAGATCTCGAGGGCCTCGATCTTCGCCTCGGGAACCATCGCGAGCCCGTCCTCGAGGTCGTGCGCCTGCTGCGCGATCTCGTCGGACCAGTTCACCGTCTGGGCCTCGAGCGAGCCGCCGGAGCCGAGCCTCAACCCTTCCGCGAACTCAACGGGGAACGGGAATCCCCGCTTCCACGCGGTGTGCTTCAGAATTCCCTCGCGCACATCGTGCGTGAGGTTCAGTCCCGGATGCGCGTAACGGGTCTCCAGGCGGTCGACCACCCGAACCGACTGATAGTTGTGCTTGAAGGCTCCGGTCTCCGAAGCGATCTCCGCCGGCAGCGGAAAGCGCGGATCGTCGCCGCGCAGGAGCGCGTCGAGGACCGCCTCGCCCGAGTGACCGAACGGCGTGTGCCCCAGATCGTGCCCGAGCGCGATCGCCTCGGCGAGATCCTCGTTCAAGGCGAGCGCTCGGGCGACCGAACGGGCGATCTGGGAAACCTCCAGCGTATGGGTGAGGCGCGTGCGGAAATGATCGCCCTCGAAAGGAATGAAGACCTGGGTCTTGTGCTTCAGGCGGCGGAACGCCCGCGAGTGGAGAATCCGGTCCCGGTCCCGCGCGTAGGCGGCGCGAAAGGGATCGCGGCGCGACTCGCTCTCGGGGTAGGGCCTCTCGGCGCGGGAGCTGCGGGCCGCCCCAAAAGAGAGCATCCGCTCCTGCCGCTCCTCCCAGGGACTCGGGGCCGGAGTCTTCACGCGATTGCCCGTCCTTCCCGCCGTTCGAGCAGCGCCTGCCGGACTTCGCCCACGAGATAGAGGGAGCCGGCGACCACGACGTCCCCCGCCGCTCCCCCGAGGAGCCGTTCCAGGCCCTCGCGGGGAGAGGAGGCGCGCTCGGCGCCTTCGGAGAGCGGCCCGAGCGTGCGGGCGAGCTCGTCGAGCGTCGCGGCGCGATCCGTGTCCGGAACGGCGAGCACGATCCGCCGCGCCGCCGCAAACAGCGGCCGGGCGATCGCCGGTGCGTCCTTGTCGCGCATCACGCCGAAGAGAAGGTCGGCCGGCGCACGGCGGCCCGCGAGGAACCGGGCGAGCGCCCGCGCGCCTTCCGGATTGTGGCAACCGTCGAGCCAGACGGTCTTTGGACCGACCCGGAATCGCTCGAGCCTTCCCGGCCAGCGGGTGGAGGCGACGCCGGAAACGATCGCCGCATCCGTCAATGCCGGGAACTCGGCGCGGAGGAGCTCGGCCGCCGTGACGGCGACCGCGACGTTCGAAGCCTGGTGCTCGCCGCGAAGAGGTGTCCGGATCGAGTAGCGCGCGGAGGGAGTTTCGAGAACGAACGACTGTCCATCCTCGTCTTCCCTCCGCATCTTCACCCGCGTCCGGCGGCCGACGTCGACGAATTCCGAGCCGATGCGCTCGGCTTCGGCGCGAAGCACCGCGGCGGCCGGGTCCGGCGCGGCGGAGAGGGCGGGACGGCCCCCGCGAAAGATACCGGCCTTCTCGCGGGCGATCGCCTCCAGCGTATCCCCCAGGTCCGCCATGTGGTCGAAATCGATCGACGTGACCGCCGAGAGGACCGGCTCGGCCGCGTTGGTCGCGTCGAGACGGCCGCCGAGCCCCACCTCGACGATCGCCGCCCGGCAATCCCGGCTTCGGAATGCCCATTCGGACGCGGCGGTCAGGGCTTCGAAATACGTGAGCGGAACCTCGGGCGCCGTCGAGGCGGCCGCGAACACCGCTTCGAGCGCGACACCGAGGAGCTCGGGCGAAGCCTCCCGGTCGCCGATCCGGACCCGCTCGGCGACGTCGATCAGATGCGGCGAGGTGTGGAGGCCCGCGAGGATCCCCGCGCTCCGGAAGATCGACGAAAGCGTCGCCGCCGTCGAGCCCTTGCCGTTCGTCCCGCCGATCAGGACGTGCGGCGCCGCGCGTTCCGGATTTCCCAGCCGCGCCAGGATCTCCCGGATCGGCTCGAGGCCGAGCTTCATCCCGCGAAACGCCAGGCCTTCAAGCCGAGCGAAAGGAGATGGGGTCATGTGCTATGGGCCAACGGAGCGACCGTCATCGGAAGTCGCGCGGGGGAACGTCGGAAAACGGTCGCCGCCAACGACGAAGCGCGGCGAGACCTGGGCAAATGATCGTCGCTCTCGACGAGCATGAGGCGCGGCGAGACGCGAGCCCGACGGGCGGGATTGTCCGGTCGGCGGGCGAGGCGTACCAAAGCGCGTACGTCGAGACCGACGACCGGGCAAGCCCGTCCCGTCCGGCTCGATGTATCGTCCGCGCCAGCCATCCGTGCGCGCCAGCCTCACGCGACCAGGAGGCGCAGGCATCGTCCGACCGTCTCTCTCAGGTCTTTTCGTTCGACCACCATGTCGACCATCCCGTGCTCGAGCAGAAACTCGGAACGCTGGAAACCGGGCGGCAGGGTCTGGCGAATGGTCTGCTCGATGACGCGAGGTCCCGCAAAGCCGATGAGCGCCCTGGGTTCGGCGATCGTGATGTCGCCGAGCATCGCGTACGAGGCGGTCACCCCTCCCGTGGTCGGATCGGTCAGGATCGCGATGTAAGGCAGCCGGGCCTCGGAGAGCAGCGCGAGCGCCGAGGCCGTCTTCGCCATCTGCATGAGCGAGAGGATCCCCTCCTGCATCCGCGCGCCTCCCGAAGTGCAGACGATCACGAGCGCCGCACGCTCCCGGACGCACCGTTCGGCCGCGCGGGCGATCTTCTCCCCGACGACGCTTCCCATCGAGCCGCCCATGAAGCCGAATTCCATCGCCACGATCGTCGTCGGGATGCCGTCGATCTTCCCTTCCCCGACGACGGCCGCGTCCTCCGGACCGACCGACTCCTCGTAGTGCTTCAGCCGGTCGCGGTATTTCTTGCTGTCCTTGAAATGGAGCGGGTCCCCCGATCGCAGGTCGCTCTCCAGAACGGTGAAGGTCTCCCCGTCGAAGAGCGACCGCAGGCGCTCGGTCGCCGAAAGGGGGAAGTGGTAACCGCAACGCGGACAGATCTTGACGTACCGGTGGAGCTCCTTGGCGTAGATGATCTCCCGGCACGAGGTGCACTTGACCCAGAGCCCTTCCGGGACCTTGCTCGGGCGGTTCTGACGAGGCTCTTTCGGGGCTTTGTCCTTCTTGAACCACATGGATTCGAGGATTCTATAACCGTCATGCCCCCGCGCGGGCCCGGCGCGCTCGCCGCGCGGCCTCCCGGTTCATCGGAAGAACGTCACCCGCGGAACGCTCGACGCGCGCTCGATCCGGGCCTCGATGCCGAACGTGCGCCGCAACGCCTCCGGCGTGAGGCATTCGGCGACCGCTCCTCCTGAAACGACCGATCCGCGGCGAAGCAGGAGGAGGTCGCCGGCGATCGCCAGGGCTTCGTTGATGTCGTGCGTCGCCCAGAGGACGGTCGGCCGGAAACGCGCGTGGGCATCCCGCAGGACGTCCAGGAATTCCAGCCGGTGGCGGGGGTCGAGATCGGAAGTCGGCTCGTCGAGGAGCCAGATCCGCGCCCGCTGCGCGAGGAGGCGGGCGAGAAAGGCGCGCCGGCGCTCGCCGCCGGAGATCCGCGTGGCGTCGCGATCGGCCACGTCGAGCAGGTCGCAGGCACGCAACGCCTCCTCCGCGATCGCGCGATCCTCGCCATTTTCCCAGATCCATCCGGACCGCCACGGCGCGCGCCCTTGGCGAACGAGCTCGCGCACCGCGATGGGAAAGACGAGATCGACCGATTGGGCGGCGTAGGCCACCGTCCGGGCGAGACGCCGGCGCGGCCACGCGAGAATCGATTCCCCGCCGACGCGGACGTTTCCCGCGGAAATGGGCACGACCCGGGCCACGGCCTTGAGTAAGGTCGACTTTCCCGAGCCGTTTTCCCCCGCGATCGCCACGATGCGGCCCTCCGACACGACGGCGTCGACCCCCGCCAGGGCCTTCTCCCGCCCGTAGGAGACTTCGACGCCGGAGAGGACGAGATCGCCGGTCACGAGAGGCGCCGCAAGGCGACGAGGAAGAAGGGCACCCCGACGAGCGCGGTCACCGCGCCGATGGGGATCTCGGCGGGCGAGAACAGGACGCGGGAAAGCGCGTCCGCCGTGACGACGAGGGCGCCTCCCGCCGCGGCACTGCAGGGAATCAATCGCCGCTGATCGTTCCCCCATGCCAGGCGCGCGAGGGGCGGAGCGATCAACCCCACGAAGCCCACGATGCCGACGAAGGAGGTTGCCGCCGCGGCGAGGAGAGCGGCGCCGGCAAAGACCGTCGCCTTCGTCCGCTCGACGGACACGCCGAGCGAGGCGGCGCTCTCCTCCCCGACGAGGAACAGGTTGAGCGTGGGCGCCGCGCCGAAGAGCAGCCCGCCGCCGGCGAGGAGGTAGACCGTCAGAGCGGCGGCTTCCGAGCCACGAGCCTCCGCGAGGCTTCCCATCATCCAGAAAAGCATCGAGCGGGCGTTGGCGCCCGAAGACGACGAAAAAAGAAGGAGGATCACGGCCGAAAAGAAGGCGTTCGCGGTGACGCCCGCGAGCAGGAGACGCTGGAGATCCAGCCGGCCACCGCGCCGCGACAGAGCGAGGACGACGGCGGTCGCGAGCGCCGCGCCGGCGAACGCGCCGATGGGAGCGCCCAGGGCGCCGGCCCCGAGCGCGATCGCCGCGGCCGCCCCTGCCGCCGCTCCCCCCGAGGTCCCGAGGAGGAACGGGTCGGCGAGCGGATTCTTCAGGAGCGCCTGGAGTGCGGCGCCGGCCGTCGCCAGCGCCGCGCCGGTCGCCGCGGCGAGCGCGACGCGCGGAAGCCGGAGGGAGAAGATCGCCCGCGCCATCGCGTCTCCGCGAAGGAGACCGGAAAGGGACATCGGCACGCTCCCCACGAGCAGGCCGAAAGCGGCCGCCGCCACGAGCAAAGCGATCGCCGCCGCGATGGCGCCCCCGCCGAAGCGCCTCACGGGATCTTCCCGATCTCCGACGCCAGGCGCTCGAGGGCGTCGAACGCACGGGGACCGGGCCGGGTGAGCAGATCCGCTTCGACCCCGATCACGCGCCCCGCCCGCACCGCCGCCATCCGCGAGAGCGGACCTCGCCGGAACGCGTCCGCGAACACCGCCGCGGTGTCGCGTTCGGCCGGGTAAACGACCGCGTCGCAGGGAGCCAGGAGCAGGTACTCGGGCGAGACGACCGGCCAGCCGCGCCGCGCGATGCAGTTGCGCGCGCCGGCGGTCCGGAGGATGTCGTCGGCGAAAGTCTCGGCGCCCGCGGCCTGGGGAGGCGAGGGCCAGACGAGGAGCGCCACTCCCGGACTCTTCGGGCGTCGGGCGCGCTGGAGGACCGCCCGTCGACGCTCCTCGAGCGAGCGGGCGAGCCGTTCTCCCGCGTCGGCCTCGCCCACGCGGAGCGCGATCTTTCGGATCGAATCGATCACCCCCCGCAGATCGGGAGCGGACGTCGTGAGAACCGGGATGCCGCGGCGGGCGAGGATCTCGACGCCCGTTCGGGAATTGCCTTCCGTCGTGGCGAGGACGAGGTCGGGAGCGAGGGCCACGATGCGCTCGAGATCGGGAGTCAGCCCGCCGACGATCGCGATTTTCCGGGCGGCCGCCGGATAATCCGACCGCGTCGACACGCCGACCAGACGGTCCCCCGCCCCGACGGCGAAGACGATCTCGGTCAGGTTCGGAGCGAGAGCGACGATGCGCCTCGGCCTCGCCGCCGCGACACCCGGGAGAAAAGCGATCGCCGCGCCGACGATCGCGAAAGCTCGGGCGAGGAGCGTCCGCCGCGCGCGGACAAAACCGCCTCTCGGCGGCCGGTCGTGCGCGCGCGTGGCCGGAGGAATTTCGCCGGCCGGGGGAAACAGGCTAGCTGGCGCTCTCCGCCTCTTCGAGGTCGTTAGGCACGCCGAGGCGCGTGCAAGCGGCGTCGTACATCTGACGCGCGGCCTTCTGGGCGTTCTGGAGCTCGGCGAGGCGCTCTTTCACCTTCGCGAGCTCGTCCTGGATGTTGCCCTCGAGATCGGAGATCTCTTTCTTGGTGACCGCAAGGGTCTGTTCGTAGAACTTCTTCTGCTCGGCCGAAAGGGTCATGGGGGAAACTCCTTCTCTTCTGACGGCGCTCTTACGGATTCACGTCGACCGGGATCGCCTTGTACATTTTCACCGGCACGCCGTCTTTCGTGGCGGGCCGGAACCGCGCTTTCTTCACCGCGTCGACGATGGCCTGGTTGACCCCCGAGCGCGATCCGACGCCCGTCTGGACGCGCGCGGACTGAACCGCGCCGTTCTCGTCGACGAGCGCGAGAATCACGACGCGCCCCGTGATCCTCTCCTGGCGCGCCGCGAGCGGATACTGCACCGACAGGCGGGAGGCGAGCTCCGGCTCGACGACGCCCGGGCCCGGCCCCACGAGATCGCCGCGCGACACCGCGCCCGACGATGGCTCCGGAGCGGGCGGCGGGGGGGGCGGCGCCGGGGCGCTTTCGATCCGCTTCGGCACGGAAATCGCCGAGGGCGAAGCCGGCGCCGGCGTCGGCGCGATCGCCAGCGGGACGGGCGGCTTGATCGTGTTCTCCGCCACCGCTGGGGGCGGGGCGCTCGCGGTCGCGGCCGGCGCGTTCTTCGCGTTCTTCTTCTGCGCGGCCTGGGCCTTGTCGAGCTCTTTCTGCTTCTGCGCGAGCTGTTTCTTGACTTCCTCGTCGATCTGCTTTTCCGTGAGCGTGGTCGAGCCCGCCGTCGCCGTGGTGGCGGGAGCCGCCGAGGTCGTCGCCGGGGCCGTGACGGGAGGAGGGGGAGGCGCGACCGCCACCGGGGCTTTCTTCTTCGTGACGGCGATGATCACGCCGATCAACACGAGCGCGGCCACGCCGATTCCGGCAACGAGGGGCGTCCGTCCCTTCTTTTCCGCGTCGATGCGCTTGGACGAATACGCGCCGAACACGCCGCTCTTCGTGTCGTGCTTGATCCCCTCGGAAGCCGGCAGCGCCTCCGGCTCGGCCGCCGGCGGCGGGGGGGGAGCGGGAACGGGCACGCCCGGCACCGTGCCGGTCTTGCGCTGGACGACCGTGCCCTTGGCCTTCTTCGATTTCGCGGGCGCGGCCTCGGCCTTCGCGGGGGCCGCCGAGAATGCCGCGTCGAGCGCGCGATCGCTCTCCGCCGCCGCTCCCTTTTCCTCCGCCTGCAGGTGATGCATGTAGATCGCGAGATCGGCGCTTCCGGGGGCCGGGGAGAACGTATAGAGGACGGACTCGAGATCGCGCTGGAAATCCGACGCGTTCTGGAAGCGATCCTCCGCGTTCTTGGCGAGGGCTTTGAGAACGATGGTATCGACGCGCTTGGGAACGTCGGGATTCTTCGACGACGGCGGCGGGGCTTTGACGTTCCTCACCTGCTCGAGGATCGTGAGATCCGAGTCACCGGCGAAGAGCTTCTCGCCGGTCAGCATCTCGTACAGCACGCTTCCGAGCGAGAACAGATCGCTCCGGCGATCGAGCGACTTGCCCGACGCCTGCTCGGGCGACATGTACTGGAGCTTGCCCTTCAGCGCCCCCGCCTGGGTCTGCGAGGACTTGGAGGCGGCCTTGGCGATTCCGAAATCGCAGAGCTTGATGTCCCCTTCGTAGGAGATGAGCACGTTCTGCGGCGACACGTCGCGGTGGACGAGCGACAGGTCCTGCCCGTTGAAATCCTTCCGCCGGTGGGCATAGTCGAGGGCGGCGGCGAGCTTCGAGGCGATGAAGAGCGCGAGCTCGGGAGGCAGCGGCAGACCGTGCTCCGAGCCCGACTTCAGGATGGAGCGGAGGTCGCGCCCCTCGACGTACTCCATCGCGATGTAATAAGAGTTGTCGACCTTGCCGAGGTCGTAGATGTGAATGATGTTCGGGTGGTTCAGCTGGGCCGCGAGCTTGGCTTCATCGGCGAACATCGTCATGAAATCGTCGGACGCCGCCATGTGCGGAAGGATTTTCTTGATCGCGACGATCTTCTGGAAGCCGTCCACGCCGCTCATCCGAGCCTTGTAGACTTCAGCCATACCGCCGGTCGCGATCTTCTCGATCAACTGGAACTGGCCGAAACGATCCTTGTCGGACGCCGCCGCCGGAGCCGCCGGTTTCTTCGCCGCGACGGGCGGCGGGGGCGGAGGAGGCGCGGGACGCGCCGGCGCCGCCGGAGCCGGCGGGGGCGCCGGACGAGCCTTCGCGGATGCGAGGCCGGTCAATGTCTGCGAGAGCATGTTCTCGACCTCGAGATCGGTCGAGGCGCGCGGAGTCTTTGACGGTTCGGCGGCGGGCTTCGGCGCGGGCGGCTTCGGCGGCGGCGGCGCGACGGGAGGAGGCGGCGGCGGAGCCGGTTTTGGTGCGGCGGCGGCGGGCGGAGCCGCCGGTCGGGCAGGAGCGGGGGCCGCCGGTTTTTTCGGCGAAAGAATTCCGGAGAGCGTCTCTTCCAGACGCCGATCCATGCTCGGGCCGGGGTTGGCGGGCCGGGCCGCCGGCGGGCTCGGCGGAGCCGGCGTCCGCGCCGGCTCCGGCGCTTCCGACGGCTGGAGGTCCTCGAGGACGTCGGAGAAAATATCGGAAGACGTCAGTCCGCCCTGGAGCTTCGACGCGTCGATCCGCATCGTCTGCGCCCCGGGGTCGGACGATTCCAGGGCTTCGAACGCGAGGCTCCGAAAGGTCTCGTCCGAGAACGGCTTTTCCAGGATGTCGAACGCGCCGATTTTCTGCGCGTCGGCCTTCGGATTCGAGCCCTTGTAGCCCGACATCATGAGGAGAATGGGAGGAGCCGTCGGTCCTCCTTTCCTCCGGAGGTCGCGAATGACGTCGTTGACGCGCATCTTCTGGAGCGCCGCGCTGACGACGATCAGGTCGGGCCGCTCGCGGTCGAACGCCGCGAGCCCTTCGTCGCCCTCGCGAACGACGGTGATGTCGAAGTCGGCTTCGCCCGCCAGACGCACCTTATCGATGTATCGGGGCTCGTTCTCGATCAGGAGAAGCTTCTTTGCCATGGTTTGGTGCGGCCATTATCTCTACGGCTCGGCCGCGTTGTCAATCGTCGGAACCTTTACACCCCCGGGAACCATGGGTAAAATGGGGGGCTTTCGAGAAAAGAGGGGGACGATGTCCGGCCACAGCAAATGGAGCACGATCAAACACAAGAAAGGCGCGGCCGACGCCAAGCGCGGCAAAATCTTCACGCGCCTGATCAAGGAGCTCACGGTGTCGGCCCGCGAGGGGGGCGGCAGCGTCGACAGCAACGCGCGCCTCCGGAAGGCCGTGGACGACGCCAAGGCCGCGAACATGCCCGCCGACAACATCAAGCGCGCCATCCAGCGGGGCACGGGCGAGCTCCCGGGCGTCCAGTACGAGGAAATCACGTTCGAGGGATACGGCCCGGGCGGAGCGGCGATCTTCATCGAGGCGCTCACCGACAACAAGAACCGAACGCTCCCGGAGATCCGGCACATGTTCACGAAAAACGGCGGGAACCTCGGCGAAAGCGGCTGCGTGCGCTTCATGTTCGACAAGAAGGGCTACATCGCGATCGAGCGCGACAAGATCGCCGAGGACAAGCTGATGGAGATCGCGCTCGAAGCCGGAGCGGACGATCTCTCCACCGAGGACGCCGAGTATTTCGAGATCTACACGGCCCCCGAGTCGCTCCCGGAGGTCAAGTCGCAGATCGAAGCGCGGGGGATCCCGATCTCGGTCGCCGAAGTCTCGATGATCGCGCAGACGCCGGTGACGCTCGACGAGGCCAAGAGCGCGCAGTTGATGAAGCTGATGGAGGCGATCGAAGAGCACGACGACGTCCAGAACGTCTGGACGGCGGCCGAGCTCCCCGAGTCGGCGTAACGGATCTTGCGGAGCGCGGAGCGCTCGGCGTGAAGATCCTCGGCATCGACCCCGGCTCGCGCGCCTGCGGCTACGGGCTCGTTCTCTTCGAGGCCGGGCGCGTCTCCCCGATCGCCTTCGGCGTCTGGAGGGGAACGACCGGGCCTCTCTCCCGGCGGCTCGAGGTCCTCTTCGCGCGAACCGAACAGTTCCTGGCGGAGTCGCGCCCCGACGCGGTCGCGTTCGAAACGGTCTTTTCGGGCAAGAGCGCGGCTTCCGCCGCGGCGTTGTCGCACGCCCGGGGGGTCGTTCTCCTCGCCGCCGCCCGCGCGGGGCTCCCGACCTTCGAATACGAGCCGCTGACGATCAAGAAGACGATCACGGGGTACGGGCGGGCCGAGAAGCCCCAGGTGCGCGAGATGGTCCGATCGCTGCTTTCGACCGGCGATGCGGCCATTCCCCTCGATGCCGCCGACGCGCTCGCGACGGCCATCTGCCACTGCCATCACGCGACCGCCCCGACTTTTGACGGTCACGCTTCTGCGTGCTAGCATTGCGAAAAACATGGCATTTCAGGGGTCGCTGAAAGAGTTGCCCGTGCCGGATATCGTGCAGTTGATGTCCGCGTCGGGAAAAACCGGGCTGTTCACGTTGACCCGGGGCGCCGAGCGCGGAGCGATCTACCTGAAGAACGGACAGATGGTCCACAGCCGGCTCGGGGACGTGACCGGCGAGGAAGCCGTCTACGCGCTGGCCATCTGGTCTTCGGGCGACTTCCAGTTCTCGCCCGACGACGAGAGCCAGGAACACACGATCACGAAATCAAACACGAGCCTCCTCATGGAAGCCGCCCGGCGGCTGGACGAATGGAAAGTCCTCTCGAAGAAGATTCCCGGCATCGACGCCGTGCCTTCGCTCTGCGAGCGGGAAAGCCCCGAGCCCGTGACGCTCTCTCCGCAGGAGTGGAATCTCGCCGGAAAAATCGACGGCCGCCGGACGGTCGAGGAGATCGCCCGCGTCACGGGGGTGACCCCGTTCGACGTCGCGAAGACGCTCTACGGGCTCGTGGCGGCGGACCTCGTCGAGCTGCGCGCCCGGGAGCGCCCCCGGACCGCGTCGGGCGGGGAAGCGGCGCCGGCCGCGCCCGCGACGCCGGCCGCGCCCCACGCGACTTCGCCGACATCCGCGCTCGGCGACGAAAAGAAGATCCTGATGATCCTCTGCACGCGCGTGAAACAGGAAGCCGAGGCGGCCATGGGAGAGCAGAACCTCCCCGGGATCGACCGCCCGTATCGGCAGGCGCTCGCCGAAATCGATCGCGGCCGGGGAATCGACTCGGTGCGCGACTTCATCCGGCAAACCGAGCAGACGATTTCCTCGCTCCGCGGGGAAGCGCCGATGCGGGCGTTCCAGGAGAAAATGGCGCTCGTGATGCAGCCGAAGGCGTAACCCGGCGACCGCCGGACGCCTTTCCCGATCGCCGCCCTTCCCCGCTTTTTCCCGACTCTCCCCACCAGCCCGCCGTGCTCGCGCCACCCGTCCCGCACCCGTGGCAGCGCAAAAAGTCTTTCAAAAGGCGAGGGTTGGCTTTATACTGTCTCCAATTTCCGGCGACGGCCGGCGGACTCCAAGCATGGGGAAACAGACTCGGGAGAAAGGAGTTTCTATGAAGGTTGCGCGCCGGGCGCCGATCGTCCTGGCTTTCATCCTCCTCGCCGTTCCGATGCGGGCCAATGCGCAGGTCTACGGGGGGCAGATCGGGGTCGGAATCTACACCCCGTCGCCCTACGCCGGGCCGATCGCCCCGGACTTCGGCGGCGAGATCGGCCTCTTCACAATTCCCACGGGAGACACGCTGCCGGCGCGCGGGTTCTCGCTGGGACTCTACCTGCAGAACGTCAAGCTCGTCGCGGGCGAAGACCCGAACTTCCCGGCCCGGGACCGGCAACGCGGCTTCAACAAGTCCCACTTCCAGGGAAGCCTGGGCTACGGCATCGGTAACCACGTCGAAATCTTCGCCGCCGCGGGCGAGGAACGCATCGAGAGCCGGGGAGGCTGGACGACCGGCATCGTCAACGGCCTCGAGCTGACCGAAGCCTTCAAGCAGACCGACGCCAGCAAGATCCGAGTGGGCATGAAGGTTTCGATGTGGGAAGCGGGCTCGCGCGGGCGGCTCGCCTTCTACACGGCGGCCCACATTCCCGTGGCCAACGACCAGGACTTCATCGAGACGCGGCGCACGGACTGGGAGTTCGGCGCCTCCGGTTCGATGGGAATTCTCACGGGCAACGTGTCCTATCTCCTCTCCTCGAGACGCTCGACCGATCCGGACATCCGCGTCCCGAACCGGCTCCGGTTCGCCCTGGGCGCCGATGTCCCGCTCGGTCCCGTCCACTGGATCACGGAGCTCGACCGGAACGTCTACGACAACGCATCGGTGAGCGAGGGCTCGCCCGATATCAAGACTCCCGACTATTCGTACTTCGCGAGCGGCGTTCGCGTGTTCTTCGGGCGAAGCGGCTGGGCCGTGACAGCGGCGTTGAACGCCAACGTCGACCAGCTGGTCCGCCACGGGTTCTCGCCGACGCCGATCGGCGGCATCCTCGGCATCACCTACTCGCCGTTCCCGGCGCCCCCGCCGCCCCCGAAGCCGCTTCCGCCTCCGGTCGCCACGACGACCGTCACGGAAGAGACCACGGAGGCAGCGCCTCCCGTGGTCGAGGCTCCGGCGCCCCCGGCCGCGCCTCCCGCCCCCCAAACGAAGACCACGACGGACACCATCGGGTTCGACCGCGGCGGCGTTCGCCTGACCAATATCGCCAAAGCGATTCTCGACGGCGTGGCGCTCCGGATGAAGAACGATCTCAACTCCACGGCGCTCATCACCGGCTATTCCGACAACGGCGGGAGCGAAGACGCGAACGCCCGGATTTCCCTCCAGCGCGCCGACGCCGCGAAGACCTATCTCGTCGAGCGCCACGGCATCGACGCCGCCCGGATCAGGACCTCGGGACGCGGGTCCGCCGACGCCATCGGCGACAACGCGACCGAGGAAGGGCGCGCGAAGAACCGCCGCGCGGTGATCGTGGTGACCTTCGTTTCTGGTTCATGACCCGGCCGATCCACGCTTTCGTTTCACCCCCTCCGACGGAGGGGGTTTTTTTTCGCCGATGACCGCCGCGCCGGTCGAGCCCGGAACCCCGGCGGGGGCGGTCGTCCGCGGATCGAGGATCCTCGCCTTCGTCGCCGCCCTGGCGCTCCTCTCCTACGGGCAGGCCTTCTTCGTCACGCTCTTCTTCTCGATCTTCCTTTCGCTCGCGCTCCGGCCCTTCGTCTCTCTCCTCGAGAGGGCCCGGATGCCCCGCGTCGTCGCGATCCTCCTCGTCCTCGCGATCCTGATCGGGGGCGTGGCGCTCCTGATCGTCAACGTTTCCGCCCAGCTCCAGCAGTTCTACCTCGATCTCCCGCTCTACCAGAGTCGGATCCGCGAGGTGACGAGCCGGCTCGCCGATCTCGTCCGGAGCGTCCAGGAGCGGACCGGGAGCATCCTCCCGGACGACACGCGCGGCGTGCGCGAGGTGAAGATCACGACATCCTCCCTCGAGACGACCCGCGCGCTGCTGGCCCGGCTCGGATCGACGCTCTCGATCCTCTTCTCCGCCGCCGCCGTGCCGCTCCTTTCCTTCCTCATGCTGAAGGACCGCGAAAAGTTCGGCCGGGCCCTCTCGGGCATGCTCCGCCGGGACCGGCGGTTCGAGCATTTCGACGTCGTCGGCGCGATCTCGAGGTCCCTTTCGGCCTACGCCCTCGGCGAGTCCTTCGTCGTGCTGATCATGGCGGCCGCGACGATGCTCTCGCTCATGGCGCTCCACATCAATTACTTCTACATCCTCGGGCCGCTCGCCGGGCTCTGCGTGCTCGTGCCGTACGTCGGCCTCATCATCTCGACGATCCCGGCGGTGCTCGTCGCCTACTTCCAGGTCGGAGGGCGCGCGGCGGTCACCGTCCTGATCGTCTACCTCGTCCTTCAGTTCTTCGAGGGAAATCTCCTCACGCCCTTCATCGTGGGGGGTAAGGTGCGGCTCTTTCCCCTGAGCGTCCTCGTCGCCTTCCTGTTCTGGGGAATGCTCTGGGGAATCGCCGGCGCCATCCTCGCCGTACCCCTCACGTCAGCACTCAAGGTCATCTGCGAGAACGTGGAAGAGTGGAGGCCGTTTGCGCGGCTTCTGGGCGAACCCGACGATGCGCCGCCCGCGGACGCAGTGTAGGGCGGCGCGGACGATACACGCCGTTATGCGGGCTCGGCGGGCCTGCCGCCGGGCGCGACGTACGCTCCGGTACGCCTAACCCGCCGGCAGGCCCGCCGAGCCCACCTTCCAGCATGTCTCGCCGCG
>Ga0070666_10000280_pt1 | contig 33790 bp, 30 predicted proteins | sample KBSS23metaG_FD_64677 | JGI IMG/M metagenome (GOLD analysis project Ga0070666, IMG submission 64677) | Switchgrass rhizosphere microbial communities from Kellogg Biological Station, Michigan, USA - KBS S2-3 metaG | ecosystem: Host-associated > Plants > Roots > Rhizosphere > Soil ... | reverse complement strand
AGATCGACGAGCACTCGCCCCTTCATGGCCTTTTCGAGCCGGGCGAAATCGAGGGCGCGAAACTCGTTCCACTCCGTGACGAGCACGAGAGCCTCGCAGCCTTCGGCGCAGTCGTAGGCGTTCTTCCCGTATTCCACGTTTTCGAGCACCAGGCGGGCGTTCTCCATCGACGCGGGATCGAACGCGCGCACCCGCGCGCCGCGGCTTCGGAGATCCTGGATGACGCGGAGCGCGGGGGACTCCCGGATGTCGTCCGTCGCGGGCTTGAACGAGATTCCGAGCACGCCGACGGTTTTTCCGGCGAGAGGTCCCGTCGCGGCCTCGATCTTGTCGATCATCCGCGCTTTGGTCTTTTCGTTGGCCAGGATCGCCGCCTCGATGATCTCGAAGCGGGCCCCGTATTTGCGCGCGAGGTCCGCGACGGCTTGCGTGTCCTTGGGGAAGCAGGAGCCGCCGAAGCCCGGGCCGGGATGGAGGAACTTCGAGCCGATGCGCTTGTCGAGGCCCATGCCGCGCGCGACCGCATGGACGTCCGCGCCGACGCGCTCGCAGATGTCGGCCACTTCGTTGATGAAGGAGATCTTGACCGAGAGGAATCCGTTCGACGCGTACTTGATCATCTCGGCCGATTCGACGTCCGTGACGATGAAGGGCGTCTCGAGAAGATAGAGAGGCGAGTAGATTTCCTTCATGATCGCGACGGGGCGCTCGTCCCGCGTGCCGATGACCACGCGGTCGGGGCGGAGGAAATCGGCGACGGCCGATCCTTCGCGGAGGAACTCCGGGTTCGAGACGACCGAGAAATCGTGCTGGCCGTTGCGTGATTTGAGGATCTCTTCGATCATCTTTCCCGTCCCCGTCGGCACCGTCGATTTCGTGACCACCACCTTGTAGCCGTTGGCGTGGTCCGCGATCGATTCCGCGACGCTCCGCACGTAGGAGAGATCCGCGGATCCGTCGGGGAGCGCCGGCGTGCCGACGGCGATGAAGATCGCGACCGAGCTCTCGACCGCGGACTTCAGGTCCGTCGAGAAGCTCAGGCGTCCCGCGCGCTCGTTCTTCGCGACGAGCTCCTCGAGGCCGGGCTCGTAGATGGGGATCTGGCCGTTCTGGAGCGCCTGGATCTTTTTCTCGTCCACGTCGACGCAGATCACGTTCATGCCGAAGTCGGCGAGGCACGTGCCCGTGACGAGGCCGACGTATCCGGTGCCCACCATGCAGATGTTCATCGCGAATCTCCGCCGGCGGCCGAGCGGCGCCAGGCCACGTAGCGGGCAAGTCCTTCTTCGAGCGGCACCTTCGGTGAGTAACCGAAGAGGCGCCCGGCCTTGGCGACGTCGGCGAACGTCGCGGGGACGTCGCCCGGCTGGTCGGGCAGACGCTCGAGCCGGGCCTTTTCTCCGGTCGCGCGCTCGATCGCGGTGACGAGCTCGGCGAGGGTCACCGGGTGAGCGCCGCCGAGGTTCACGATCTCGAACCCGGAGCAGTCGTCGATCGCCGCTTCGACGCCGTCCAGGATGTCGTCGATGTAGGTGTAGTCGCGGCGCGACGAGCCGTCTCCATGAAAGGGGATCGCGGTCCCGGCCTCGATCGCGGCGGTGAACTTCGCGATCGCCATCTCGGGTCGCTGCCGCGGGCCATACACCGTGAAGAACCGAAGGCAGCGGACGTCCAGGCCATGGAGGTGGTGGTAGTTGAAGCACAGGAATTCTCCCGAACGCTTGGTCGTGGCGTAGGGGGAAACGGGGCGCTCGATCGGGTCATCTTCCGAGAAGGGGAGCTTCGAGTTGATCCCGTACACCGACGAGGACGAAGCGAAGACGAATCGCGGCTTCCCGTGCGCGACGGCGGCGTCCAGGAGGTGGATCGTCCCGATGCAGTTGACCTCCTCGTACAGGACGGGGTCGCGGAGCGACGGCCGGACACCCGCCCGCGCGGCCAGGTGCACGACGGCGTCGAACCCTTCCCCGGAAAACAGGGAGAAGACGGCCGCACGGTCGCGAATGTCGCCTTCGACCAGCCGATAGGCGGGATGGGCGAGGGCCCGGGCGACGTTCGCCCGCTTGATCGCGGGATCGTAGTAGTCGTTGAAGTCGTCGATGACGGTGACGCGATCGCCGGCGGCGAGGCGCCGGTCGGCGAGCTGCGACCCGATGAATCCCGCGCCGCCGGTGATCAGAACCTTCATGGAGTCTCGTCGGAGGGCGGGGCGTCCTTCCCCGACGTCTTCCGGTAACGATGCTGGATGCCCTGCTTCTGGCGGTTCCGGATCAGCCACTTGAGGAGCTTCGAGTCGTTGACGCCGACCACGATGTCGTTGGCCGCGTCGTAAAGGGCCGGGTCGTTGATGAACTTGCCGAGCGCGCCGTCCCCCCGGTCGAGCTTCTCGGAAATCGAGTCGAGGTGCAGGGCGAAGTCGTTCAAGCGCTGCCGGAATTCCCCCGCGAACTTTTCGTCGTGCAGGAGCACCGGCAGGAGACCCTTCCCGCGGTCGAGGTCGTTCGAGACGCGGGCGAGGGAGACTCCGGCCTCGGAAAGATTGTCGAGGAGGCCGTAAACCTTCTTCTTGCCGGCGGGGTCTTCGAGCAGCGCGGGAAGTGCGCCCTTGCCGTCGCGCAGGTCGTCGGAGAGCCGGCCGAACACGCGCGACGCCGATCCGATCGCGTTCTGCAGCGCCTGGCCGGTCTCTTTCCCGTATTTCTCGTCGGCGAGGAGCTTCCCGGCGAACGACTTTCCGGAATTGATCTTGGCGAGGGTGGTCGAGAGCTCCCGGAGCGTCTGGTTGAGATTGGTCCCGACCTGCCGGCTCTCTCCCGAGTCGCTCGTCAACTGGCCCAGGAGTCCCTGGCCCTTCTCGGTTCGGCCCAGGATCACTTTCAGCGATCGGGCGATCTCGGTCAGATCGCCGAGGAGGCCCTCGCCGCCCGCGAGGAGCTTCTCGATCCCGGCCTCGCTCGCCGCCGGGATCTCGCCGCCCGGGGAGATCTCGGCGGCGGTGGCCGAGCCCCCCGCGAGCTCGATGTACTTGTCGCCGAGAAGGCCGATCGTCTTGATCGACGCCGTCGTGTCGGTCCGGATGCGCGACGTCATCTTCCGCTCGATCGACACGATCACCGTCACCGTCGAGTCCCCCGGCTTTTCCGAGAGCGCGACGTCGGTCACGTTCCCCACGGTGACTCCCGCCAGCCGCACGGCGTTTCCGGTGGTGAGCCCGGCGGCGGACCCGAACCGGATCCGGTAGTCCACCTTGCGGGTGAAGAGACTGGCCCGCCGGCCGACCATGAAGATGCCGACCGCGAAGGCGATCAAGGCGACGAAGACGACGAGTCCGACGCGGAAGCGGCGGCGGACGATTTCACTGGAGGCCGTCATGACGGGTCTCCTTTCTCGAGCGCGCGGACGGCGGCCGACGCGATGGCGGCGGCTTCCGTTCCGGCGGGGAAGCCCTGGGAGCGAAAGAAGTCGGAAAGGATCGGATGCGCCCCGTGGGCGGCCTCGTCGAACGAACCGACGAATTCGAAAATGCCGCCGTGGAGGAAGGCGACCCGGTCGGCGATCGCCCGCGCGGAAACGATGTCGTGCGTGACGACGATGAAGGTCGCCTTCATCCTCTGGTTCAGGTCGTGGATCAGCTCGTTGATCTTCTCGGAGTTCAAGGGGTCGAGCCCGGTGGTCGGTTCGTCGAAGAGGATGATCTCCGGATCGAGCGCGATCGACCGGGCGAGCGCGACGCGCTTGCGCATACCGCCCGAGAGCTCCGCGGGCATCTTTTTCTGGGTGCCGGGAAGTCCGACGAGCGACAGCTTTTCCGCCACGCGCTTCTTGATCTCGGAAGGGTTCATGGGAGTGTGCTCCCGCATCGGAAACGCCACGTTGTCGAAGACGTTCATCGAATCGAAGAGGGCGCCCCCCTGGAAGAGCATCGACACCCGCAGGCGGACCGGCGCCATCTCTTCTTCGGAGAGCGGAACCACGTCCTGGCCGAAGACGAACACCTGCCCCTCGTCCGGTTTCGTGAGGCCGTTGATGTGGCGGAGCAGGACGCTCTTTCCGGTTCCCGACGGCCCGAGGATGACCATCGTCTCCCCGGCCCGCACGGTGAGCGAAGCGCCGGCGAGCACGGCACGCCCTTCGTAGGTCTTCCGGACGTCGACGAGGTCCACGGCGGAGCCCGGGGCGGGATGGGGGGCGGCCGCCGGCGTCGTCACAGCGCGAGAAAGAGCTTCGTCAGGAAGAAATCGGAGATGAGGATCGAGATCGACGCGGCGACGACCGTCCGCGTCGTGGCGATCCCCACCGAGGTCGCTCCCCCCTTGACGGTCAGGCCGTTGTAGCAGCCGATCAGGGCGATTTCCATCGCGAAGAAGAAGGATTTTCCGAGCCCGCTCGAGATGTCCGAAATCCGCAGCTGGTTCCAGATGCTGTTGAAATAGAACGAGGCGGAGATCGAGAGCTCGTACACGGCGATCAGGAGCCCGCCGAGGATGCCGAGCAGATCGGCGAGCGCGGTCAGGATCGGAAGCATGACGACGACCGCGATGAACCTCGGGGTGACGAGCCGCTTGATCGGCGAGACCGCCATCGCCCGCATCGCGTCCACCTGCTCGGTCACCGTCATCGACCCGAGCTCCGCGGTGATTCCCGCGCCGACCCGACCGCCCACCATGAGCGCCGTCAGCACGGGGCCGAGCTCCCGCACGAGCGAGAGGGACACGACCCGGCCGATGAAGAGCTTCCCGCCGAACGCAGCGAGCGAATACGCCGTCTGCAGCGCGAGCACCATTCCCGTGAAGAGCGCGGTCACGTTCGTGATTCCGAGCGACTTCACGCCGTTCTCGTCCATCTGGTGGAGGATCTCCTGTCGGTAGAGCGGTTTCCGGAAGAGTCCGCCGAAGACCTGACCCGTCATCTCGGCGATCCCGCCGAGATAGTCGAGCGCTCCCGAGCCGCGGCGGCCGAATCCGTCGACAAAGCGGAGCCACCGGAGATTCCGGTAGAAAACGGTCGTTTCGCTCGGGGCGGCCATCCGGCCGATCGTATCAAATGAGCGACGACGCTAAGATCCCCGGCGTGCGCGCTCTCCGCTCTCTGTGGGCCTGGACGGTGATCGTCGGCGCGACGATCCTCTTCGGCGTCCCCTCGATCTTCGCGGCGTTCGTCCCGCCGCGGGGAGACTGGTATCTCCTTTTCGCGCGGGGCTGGGCGCGGACGCTCCTCGCGGCCACGGGCGTGCGCTGGACGGCGGCCGGCGCGGACTCCCTGGAACCCGGGCGGAGCTACGTCTTTTTCGCCAACCACGAGTCGTTCTACGACATCCTGGTGCTCCTGGCGTGCCTTCCCGGGAGAATTCGCTTCCTGGCCAAGCGCGGCCTCTTTTCGATCCCGATTCTCGGCTGGTCGATGGCCGCGGCCGGCTTCGTTCCGATCGACCGGGACGACCGGCGCAAGGCCGCCGCGTCGCTCGATCGGGCGGCGGAGAAGATCCGCGACGGGAAATCCGTCGTCATCTTTCCCGAGCAGACCCGCACCCTGACGGGCGAGCTCCTCCCCTTCAAGAAGGGCGGGGTGCTGCTGGCCCTGAAGACGCGGCACCCGATCGTGCCCGTCGGGATCGCCGGGACGTTCCCGATCCTCAAGAAGGGGTCGTTCCTGCTGAATCCGGGCGCCGCGGCGGTCGAGATCGGCGCGCCGATTCCGACGGAGGACAGGTCGATCGCGGACCGTCACGCGCTCGTGGCCGAATCGCGCGAGGCGATCCTCTTGCTGCGCGAGCGGGCGCGCGCCCGCCTCTCGCGCTAGACCGTTTTCGCCTCCGAGCCTGTGCGCCTCCGCTGCCCGGCAGGCCGCGCAGAATATCGCTATCATCGGCGTTTCGACGGAGGTCAGCCTTGTCGTCCACCATGATCGACGAAAAACAGGTCCTCGAAGCCCTGCGGACGGTGAAGTTCCCCGGGCTCTCCCGCGACATCGTCTCGTTCGGGTTCGTGAAGGATCTGGCGGTGGGCGGGGGAAACGTGTCGCTGCGGCTGGAAATCACCACGGAATCGCCCCGCGTGGCCGAAGAGATCCGGCGCGACGCCACCGAAAAGCTCCGGTCGCTTCCGGGCGTCTCCGCCGTGACCATCGCCCTCGATGCCCGGCCTCCGGGAGCGGCGGCGGGCGCGCGGGCGGGCGGCGTTCCGGCTTCGGAGATTCTCAAGGACGTGCGTTTCAAGGTGGCCGTCGCCTCGGGAAAGGGCGGCGTCGGAAAATCGACGGTTACCGCCAATCTCGCGCTCGCCCTCACGCGCCTCGGCTACCGCGTGGGACTCATGGATTCCGACATCTACGGTCCCTCGCAGCAGATGATGATGGGCATCACGGAGAAGCCGTTCGTCAACGAGGAAGACAAGATCGTCCCGATCGAGCGCCACGGCGTGAAGGTGATCTCGCTCGGATTCCTGATGGATCCCGACCAGCCGGTGATCTGGCGGGGACCGATGGTGATGAAGGCGGTCGAGCAGTTTCTCCAGGATGTGGCGTGGGGACCGCTCGATTTCCTCCTCGTCGACCTTCCGCCGGGGACCGGCGACGCCCAGCTCACCCTGACCCAGAAGATCCAGCTCTCCGGCGCCGTGATCGTCACGACCCCGCAGGAGGTTTCCTTGATCGACGCCCGGAAGGGGCTCGCCATGTTCGAGAAGGTGAACGTCCCGCTTCTCGGCATCATCGAGAACATGAGCTTCTACGTCTGTCCCTCGTGCGGACATCGCGACGAGATCTTCAAGCACGGCGGCGGAAAGTCGACGGCCGAGAAGCTCGGTGTCCCGTTCCTCGGCGAGATTCCGATCGATCCGAAGATCGTGGCGGGCGGCGACGCCGGCACGCCGATCGTGATCGCCGAGCCAAAGTCGGCGGCGACGGCCGCGTACATGGCGCTGGCCGACGCGGTCGCCCGGACGCTCCAGGCGAGCTCGCCGGCGTAGCAGGGTGCTGAGAAACTCGAGTGGGCCGCGCGCCAGCGGCTTGCGGAGGATATCGAGGTCGCGCACCGGGAGCAGATGCCCTTGCATCGGGCCCGGGGCGCGACGAAGAGATCGTTCGCAATGTGCTGGCGCCCAAAGGGTTCGGACGGCGCAGGGCAATCGGCGGTGTTGCCGCGACTAGACGATGCTTCCGGCATCGCCTTCGTCGCGGCGTCGTGCCGCTCGCCCCGCGGCGCTCCGAACGCGACCCGCTGGAGTTTCTCAGCACCCTGCTAGAGTTCGACTCGTGGTCGGGGCGGTCGAAATCGGGCAGCGCCTGCTCTGCCGGCTCGCGGGAACGGTCTCCGCCGAAGATCTCGGGACGTGGGCGAAGGCCGAGATCTTGGCGGCGGGCGAAGAGGGTCCGACGATTTTCGACTCCGGCGAGGCCCTGCGGCTCGACATCCTGAAGCGCGTCGCCGTCGCGGTGATCTCGGAATTCGCCCTCTCCGAGGACGAGATTCTCACGTGCCTCCGCCGGCTCGCCTTTTCCGACGACGCGCGCGGGCATCGCAACGCTTCTCCCGCCGGGCGCTTTCTCGCCGGCTTTCCCGCTCGAGGATTCCCGGACCGGCTCTTTCCGGTCGTCGGATCCTGCGCGCGATGCGGCGCCCCGGTCCGGATTTCGCGCGCGATGATACCCGCCGCGGGAGAGACCCGGGGAGCCCTGCTCTGTTTCGCCTGCGCGCGGCGTCTCCCGGGAACGATCGTCGAGCGGTAGCGCGAGTCCGCTCGTGAACGACACCGACCAAAAGCCCGCCCCCGGTCTCGACCGGGGTGGAATACCGGCAGTGCGGGACGGAGACGGTGGCGCGATTCTCGCAAGGGATTCGGCCGGGTTGATGAGGGGAGGCCGGTTTCAGCGAAGGCGCGCTGGGGCCGGCCTCTCGATTTTGCCGGCCTTCCGCCACCCGTGAAAAAGCTGATCGAGATTTTCTTCGCGATTCCGCCCGTGGGGTGCGTGGCCGCCGTTTTCGCCCTCACCGGGGCGGAGAGCGCTCTGCTCGTCGGATTCCTCGTCCCGGGCGAAGTGGCCGCCATCTTGGGCGGGGTGATCGCTTCGCACGGGCGCGTGCCCCTCGCGGCGATGATGGCCGCGGCGGTCGCGGGCGCCTGGTGCGGCGATTCGATCGGTTACGCCTTGGGGAGGAGAGCGGGCGCTTCGTTCTTCGGCAGGAAGCGGAAAAAGGAGTGGGGGCGCGCGCGGAAGTTCCTCCGGCGGGGAGGCGTCGCCGTGCTCCTGGGACGCTTCACGCCGTTCGTCCGGACGATCATGCCCGCGGCGGCGGGCGCGGCCCGCATGCCTTACCGGCGGTTTCTTCCCTGGAACCTTCCCGGCGGGCTGCTCTGGGGCGTTTCTTCCACGGCGATCGGCTACTGGGGAGGACGAAACGCGGAAAAGGTGATCCACCGGGCGGGATGGGGAAGTCTCCTGATCCTGGGCGCGGCCGCGGTGGGGATGGCCGTTCTGTTCCTGCGATTCCGGCGGGGCACGTCGCGGCGCCGGCGCGCTTCCCGCGCGCGAACCTGAAGGCGAGAGGGAAGCTCAGGAGTCGGAGGTTTCGCGGTGCGGGGATGTCCGGAGCGTGCAGCAATCCCGAGGCTCGTCGATCATCCCGTCTCCGAGAAGCAGGAGAGTTTGAACATGGACGACATAATCCCGGCGGCGGTCGTGTCGAACGACGCCGTTGCGTCCGCATCGCGGGCACGATTCGACCGTCCCGGTCTCGACGCAGCGGCCCTCCGCGAATCCCGTGAAATCCTCGACCGTCAACATCGGATACTCCATCGTCACCCCCGCGGGAGAGCTTTGCAATCTCCGAGCCGGCTTCGTCGCTCCGTGGAACGGAAGTTGCAAAGTGTCGCCCCGGGAGGCATCGGATGACCCAGATGACGGCGAGCAAGGCGGTCGAGCAATTGAATTCTCTCCTGCGGGGAGAGATTTCCGCCGCGGAGACTTATCGCGTGGCGATCGACAAAGTGGATGGCTCGCGCCCGGCCGAGAGGGACACTCTCGGACAGATCTCCCGCGAACACGGCGAGCATGCGCAGAAACTCCGCGCCGAGATTCGTCGGTTGCACGCCGACCCCGACGATTCCTCGGGCGCCTGGGGCGCCTGGGCCCGGAGCGTCGAGGCGGTCTCGACGCTCTTCGGCGACTCCTCGGCGCTGAAGGCCCTCAAGGAAGGGGAGGAGCACGGACTCAGGGAGTATCGCGAAGCGCTCGACGGCCTCGACGGCTCGGCCCGGGAGCTCGTTTCGGGGACGATGATTCCCGCGCAGGTCCGCCACATCGACGTGCTCGATGAGATGATCGGACGCTCATGACACCGCTTTCGACGAGAAAAGGAAGAACGATGACGAGTCCCGCTGCCGAGGACATGCTCCGCCAGCTACGCGCGTTCCTGCAGGAAGAGTTGAATGCGGTTGGCCTGTACCGCGACGCGGGCCGGGACGCCGCGAACGCGGATGCGTCGACGCGTCTCTCCGCGGTCGCGCGGCAGCACGAGGCGCAGGCCGAGGAGCTCCGGAGCCAGATCCGGCGCATCACGGGGTCGGAGCAGGTGCGCCTGGACGAGCGCTCCGGCGGCCGGGCGAATCCTTCGAACGTGACGGGGGCTCTCGTTTCCGGCGCCGCGAAGTGGAGCACGCTGCGGGAACGCGAGCGGCAGGGGTTGAAGAGCTATCGAGAGGCTCTCGATACCCTCGATCCCGCCGCGCGCGAGGTGTTTCTCGGTTCCCTGATCCCCGGCCAGTTCCGCAATTTGTGCGCCTGGAACGAGGGGAGCGAGCGGGCCGGGGCCTGAGCACCCGGGCGATGGAGAAAGAGAAGGAGGAAATCCCGATGGCGAAGATTCTCCGGATGATGGGCGCGGCGGCGGCTCTTTCCGCGGGCCTGGCTTTCGGTCAGGGAATGACCGGGGGAGGCTCGGGGGCCGCAGGGGCGACCGAGTCTTCGGCCATGGGGTCGGCGGAAGTGTCGCCCAACACGGCGGCCTCCGTTTTCCCGGATCAGTCCTTCGCGATCCGCGCGGCTCAGGGCGGAATGGCGGAAGTGGAGATCGGCCGGATCGCGATGCAGAACGGATCCAGCGACCTCGTCAAGGCGTTCGGTCAGCGGATGGTGGACGAGCACGGCAAAGCCAACGAAGATTTGAAGCACATTGCGGGGATCAAGGGCATTCCCCTTCCCGGCGCGATATCGAGCAAGGAGAAGAAGGACGCGGCGCGCCTTCAGAAATTGAAGGGAGACGCCTTCGACAGGGCCTACCTGGCGGACATGGTTCGCGATCACGAGAAGGACGTCGCCGAGTTCGAGCGCGAGGCGAGGTCCGGCCAGGATCCGGAGCTCAAAGCCTTTGCGGAAAAGGCTCTTCCGACGCTGAAGGAGCACCTCCAGATGGCCCGCGACGCGAGCGCGAAGGTCGGCGCCCAGACGGACGAAAAGAAAAAGCCCTCCTGAGGCTTCCCGGCGCATTTCTCCTCCGCGCCGCCTCTCGCGGCGTTTTGTCATGGGCGGGCGAGCCCGGAGCGGCGGGCCTTCTGGCGGCGATTGCGGTATGCTCGCGCGCCTTAAGGAGGAAAAATGAAACATCGACGGGGAACCTCGCTCTTCGCCGCGCTCGTGCTGGGCGCCGGCATCGCTTCCGCCCAGGATCAGGCCAAGCCCTTGAGCCCGCACGGGACGGCGGCGACTCAGGTGGGCGGCAGCTGGACCGCGGAGAAGGACGGCGAAAGCCGGTACTCCGGGGGCAAGTGGATCGAGATCGACTACAGCCGGCCGGTGCTCCGGGGTCGGAAGGACATTTTCGGGTCGGGAGCGGACTATGGCAAGAAGGTCAACGCCGGAGCGCCGGTCTGGCGGCTCGGCGCCAACCAGACGACCAGGCTCACGACGGAGGCGGCGATCGTGCTCGGCGGCAAGACGATCGCGCCCGGAAGCTACGCTCTTTTCGCCGAGCTCAAGGAGTCTGGCTGGACTCTCGTCGTCTCGACGCAGCCGACGCAGGCGAAGTATGACCCGAAGGACAAGTCGGCGATCTGGGGCTCCTACGGATACGACACGAAGTACGACGTCGTCCGCGCGCCGATGCAGATGAAGAAGCTCGATCACTCGGTCGATCAATTCACGATCGCGTTCGTCGACGGGAACGAAAAAGGCGGCGCCATCGCCATGGCGTGGGGCAATACCGCGGCGATCGTTCCCTACACCGTCGCACCCTGACTCCCGGTTCACCGATTTCTGCGAAAGGGCGGGGCTTGGTGCCCCGCCCTCTTTCGTCAGAGCTGCGATCGAAACGGCTGGACCGCCCATTCCGTCACGCGTTGGGAAAAGGGACGCGCCTTCCATTCCTCGAGGGTGTAGGCGCGGGCGCGCGCGAGATCGCGCTCGAACATTTCCTCGAGGCGCCGGGCGGTTTCGGCGTCGTCCGTGACGAGGTTGTCTTCCTCGTTCAACCGGAACGATCGGTTGTCGAAGTTGGCCGATCCGAGGGTCGCGAACCGGCCGTCCACCACCATCGACTTCTGGTGGAACATCGTTCCGCCGTACTCCCAGATGCCGACGCCTCCCGCCAGCAGATCCCCGAACGCCGCGCGGCCCGCCGTCTTGGTCGCCGGGACATCGTTGACCTTTCCCGGGACGAGAATCCGCACGCGCACGCCCCGGCGGGCGGCGGCCGTCATGAGGACGACGGCGCTCCGGTCCGGCAGGAAATACGAGTTCGCGATGTCGATCGTTTTCTCGGCGGAGGCGAGCGCGATCGAGTAGAGGCGCTTCACGTCGGCGCCGGCATAGCGGGACGACGACGAGATGATCTCCGCCGGAACGTTTCCGGCCGCGGCGATCCGGGGAAAGAGCGCCTCGCCCGCGAGCGTTTCGCCGGTCGTCTCGGACCAGTTCTCCTGAAAGGCCGCCTGGAGCTCGGTCACGACGGGGCCTTCGATCCTGACCTGCGTGTCGCGCCAGTGCTCCTTCGCGTCGGCATTGCCGAGCCATTCGTCGGCGAACCCGACGCTGCCCGTGAAACCGAGGCGCCCGTCCACCACGAGGATGCGGCGGTGCGTGCGCCGGTCGATCGAGCCCTGGCTCCACGGTTTCTTGCGGTGGAAGAACGCGACCTGGCATCCCGCCCGCTGCATCTTCTCCACGTCCTCGGCGTGGAGCTTGCGCGCGGGCGAGCCCACCGCGTCCAGCAGCACGCGGACCGCGACGCCGTTCGCCGCCCGTTCCGCGAGCGCGTCGCGGAACGACGACCCGACGCGCCCCGACCAGAAGATGTACGCCTCGAAGGTGATCGTGCGGCGCGCCGACCGGATCGCGTCCAGCATCTCGGGAAAGATCCGGTCGCCGTTCTCGAGAAACTCGACGCGATTGCCGGGGGTGAGGTCCGGGACCAGGAGACCGGAGGGCACGAACGTCGGAGCGGAGACGCCGAATCCGTGCGGAACGCGGAAGTTCGGCTCGCGCGGCTCCCGGAGGCGGAAGAGGAGTGCGGCGAGCAGCATGCCGGCGACGACGCTCCCGACGGCGAGCGCGGCGTGTCCCCCGCGGTTCGGGCGCCGCGGCCGGGTCATCGGCCGGGCGCGGGCTTGCGTCGCGTGCGGTCGCCGAAGACGATGCTCGTCGCGAGCGCGATCCCGCCGGCGGCGGCCCCGAGGAAGAACAACATGGCGAGCCCGGGGTAGCCGAGGATCTGAAAGCGCGTCGGCACGTGCATGAGGAGAGCCGCTCCGACGATGAGCGACGCGAGGATCAGCCCGAGCGCGATCCGGTTGGCGATCTTGTGGAGGCCCTCGATCAGCAGACGCTCGTCGATCGCGTCTACCTTGACGCGGAACTGGTTGTTGGCCGCGAGATCCAGAACCTTCCCGACCCGTTCCGGCAGCTTTCCGACGAACTCCTTGGCTTCGAGGAGCGAAGCGTAGAGGTTGGCGGGCTTCGCTTCCTGCTTCATGCGCCGGGACATCAGCGCCGCGCTGTGGCGGCGGATCGAAGCGTTCGGGTCGAACTCGGGATCGAGCGCGCGGCCGATCGCGTCGAGATGCAGCAGGGTTTTTCCCACCGTCGAGAGCTCGGGCGGGAGCAGCATCCCGGTTTCCCCCGAGAGCCGGCTGATCTCCATCAGGACGCTTCCCATCTGGAGGTCGTTGACGGTCGAGCGGTGATACCGGACGACGAGCTCCGAGATCGCCCGGCGAAAGTCGTCGACGTTCGCTTCGGCGCCCGAGCGCGCCAGGGCCACGACCTGCTCGGCGGCCCGGTCTCCGTCCCCTTCGCTCGCCGCGAGAAGAAAGCGGAGGAGCCGGTCGCGGAGGGGCTCGGAGAGACGGCCCACCATGCCGAGATCGAGAAGCGCGAGCCTCTGGTCGGTGGTCAGCAGGACGTTGCCCGGATGGGGATCGGCGTGGAAGAACCCGTCGAGCAGGACCTGCTGCAGATAGGCGCGGAAGAGCTCGTCGGCGAGGCCTTCCGTGTCGATGTCGACCTTCACGACGGGGTTGAGCGCGGTGATCCGGGTGCCTTCGACGAAGTCCATCGTCAGGACGTGGGCGGACGTGAAGTCGGGGACCGGCTGGGGGACGACGATGCGCGGGAAGTCCGCGAGCTCGTCGCCGATCGCGACGAGGTTCGCCGCTTCCTTCCGGTAGTCGAGCTCCTCGGCGAGGGTCTTCCGGAATTCGACGACCATGGCCCGGTAGGCGTGGTCCTCGCCGCCGCGGACGTGCCGGTCGATCAGGGCGGCGATCTCCTCGAACGCTTCGCCGTCGTCCCGGATCCGCTCCTCGATGTCGGGGCGCTGCACTTTCACGGCGACGGCGCGTCCGTCGCGGAGCGCCGCGCGGTGGACCTGACCGAGAGAGGCGGCCGCCATCGGCTCGGGATCGAACCGCGAAAAGGCTTTCGAGATCCGGACGCCGAGCTCCTTCTCGACGATCGACTCGACTTCCGCGTAGGGGAACGGCGCCACGTCGTCCTGGAGTCGCTTGAGCGCCTCGAGGTACGGCGCGGGCAGGAGGTCGGCCCGCGTCGAGAGGATCTGGCCGAGCTTGATGTACGTCGGCCCGAGCGCCTCGAGGTCCCGGGCGAGGTCTTCCGCCTTCGCGGTCTCCGCAGGGGTCTCGACGACGTCCACGCCCATGCCGCGGGCGAGATCTCCCCGCCCGTATTTGAAGAGCAGGGTTGCGACGTCCTTGTAGCGTTGCAGGTGCCGGGGTTTGAGCGATACGGCCAAGATGTCCCCCTTCGGTTGAGAGCGGTCGAGCGATCCCGAATGCAAGGACCGGGCCGCGCCCTAAGTCAAAGGGGCCGAGAGCGTTCCGCGTCCGTTTCCGTGATCAGGCGAGCGCCCTTCTGCCACGAGATGTACGCCCAGGCCCACTGGAACAGGACGAGCAGGCGGTTGCGGAATCCGATGAGGAAGAAGATGTGGATCCCCAGCCAGGCGAGCCACGCCGGCAGACCCGAGATCTGCCAGCCGCGGATGTCGGCCACCGCCGCGGCGCGGCCGATCGTCGCGAGCGTCCCCTTGTCCACGTAGTGAAACGGCTCGGCAGGCTTTCCGCCGACGGCCAGGATCACGTTTTTCGCCGCGTGCCGGCCCTGCTGCATGGCGGCCGGAGCGACGCCCGGCACCGGCTTGCCGCCTTCCTCCAGGGCGGCGAGATCGCCGATGACGAAGATCTCGGGCCGGCCGGGGACGGACAGGTCGCGTTCGACCCGCACGCGGCCGCCGCGGTCGAGCGCAACGCCGAGCGATCGGGCGATCGGAGAGGCGGCGACACCCGCCGCCCAGAGGGCGGTCCGCGTCGCGAGTCTTTCATCGCCGATCCAGACGGCCGTTTCGTCGATCCCGGTCACGCGGACGCCGAGGCGGACGGTCACGCCCAGCGCTTCGAGCTGCGTCCGGGCCCTCGCCGAGAGCTCCGGCGGGAGCGCGGGAAGCAGACGGTCCGCTCCCTCGACCAGGATGACGGCCGTCCGGGCGGGATCGATGTTCCGGAAGTCGCGCGCGAGCGAGTGACGGGCGATCTCGGTGAGCGCGCCGGCGAGCTCCACGCCCGTGGGTCCCCCGCCCACCACCACGAAGGTGAGGAGCGCCCGGCGCGCTTCCGGATCCTGTTCCCATTCCGCTCTCTCGAAGGCGAGGAGGATGCGCCGGCGCATCTCGAGTGCGTCTTCGATCGTTTTCAGGCCGGGTGCGAACGCCCGCCACTCGTCGTGTCCGAAATAGGAATCGACCGCCCCGGCCGCCACGATGAGGTATTCGTACGGGATGTCGCCGTCGGGCGTCCGAACGGTTCGCGCGGCGACGTCGATCGACGAGACCTCGCCCAGGAGGACTTCGGCGTTTTTCTGGCGCCGGACGACGCTTCGGATCGGCGCGGCGATGTCGCTCGGATTGAGCGCGGCGGTCGCCACCTGGTAGAGCAGAGGCTGGAAGAGATGGTGGTTCCGGCGGTCGAGGATCATCAACCGGACGGGAGCCTTCGCGAGCGCGCGGGCGGCGGCGAGTCCGCCGAACCCGGCGCCGATGATCACGACGCGCGGAGCATCCGGCGAGAGGGACGGCATCGGCGCAGGATACTCCGGAGCGCCGGGACAGGACCCTTCGAGGGGCCGGCCATTCCCGCCCCGTCGGAGATAGACTCCGGCAGGGGAGGGCTCTTCATGCGACTCCGCGCGATCACCCTCGGGGTTTTCGTCGCTCTCGGCAGTCTCGTCGCTCCTTTCGGAGCGCCCTCGTCTTTCGCCGCGGATCCGGGCAAACGGATTCCGCTTCCCGGCGGAGAGGGAGGGATCGGCCTCGACGACATGGGGTACGCCTCGGCGCTCGGCCGCATCGTCGTTCCCGCGGGCCGGACGGGCACGATCGACCTCATCGACCCGAAATCCGGAGAGATCTCGCGGGTGAGCGGATTCCGCTCGTCGTCTCCGGGCAAGGGGCACGGGGAGGGAACGACTTCGGCCGACGAAGGGGACGGGTACCTGTTCGCGAGCGACCGCACCGCGCTCGAGCTCGCGGTCGTCGCGGAAAAGCCTCTCGGCGTCGTTTCCCGCGCGAAGCTCGCGGGAAGCCCCGACTACGTGCGTTGGGTCGAGTCGACCAACGAGATCTGGGTCACCGAGCCGGATTCCGAGAAGATCGAGGTGTTCCGGCTGAGGGCGGACTCCCCGCCCGTGGCCGAGCATGCGGCGGCGATCGCCGTCCCCGGGGGTCCCGAGTCTCTCCTGATCGACAATGCGCGCGGGCGCGCCTACGCGAACCTCTGGAAGAACCAGACGGTCGCGATCGACCTGAAGAGCCGGGCCGTCGTCGCGCGCTGGCCGAACGGGTGCGGTGGCTCGCGCGGGCTGGCGCTCGACCGGCGCCGCGGATTCCTCTTCGTGGCCTGCACGGAGGGCAAGGTGGCGACCATCGACGTCGAGAGCGGGAAAACCGTCTCCTCGGCGGCGGCGCCGGCCGGCATCGACATCATCGACTACAACGCGACCCTCGCGCACCTGTACGTCCCCGGCGCGAAGGACGCCCGGATGGCGATTCTCGCCGTCTCGAAGGACGGGGCGCTGGCGGAGCTCGGCCGCGTCGCGACCGCGCCGCGGGCGCACTGCGTCGTTTCCGAGCCCGGCGGGACCGTGTACGTCTGCGACCCGGAGGGAGGCGCCGTCATCGAATTCCGCGATCCCTATCCCGGAGAGAATCCGTAAGCTCCCCCCTGCCGGCAAGATGGCGTGCGGCGTGCATCGAGGCGTGGCGACAGCGATGATGGGGCTTCTTTGCAGGGTGATCCTCGCGCAGGCAACGCTCGCGCCGATGACGGAGGAAGACGTGCTTCGCCGCGCGCGCGAGGCCAACGCGAAGCTCCCGCAGGCTTCGCTCGAAATCCAGGCCGCCGACGAGAAGGTCCGGGAATCGCGGGCAGACCGCTGGATGAAGGTTGCGATCGAGGGGAGTTTCCTCTACGCGCCGCCGGGCGGTTATGACCCCGTCGTCACCAACGCCGGTGAAGCCCGTCTGCAGGCGGTGGCGCGGCAGCCTCTTCTCGACGGGGGAGCGCATCGCGCGGCGATCGACCGGGCGATGGCCGATCGGGAGGCTGCCGCCGCGCGGTTCCGGGTCGCGCAGAAGGATCTCGACGTCGAGATCCGGAGTCGCCTGGCGGAGCTCGCGGCGGCGAGCGCCGAGATCTCGGTTCGGCGCGCCGGGATCGACCGCCTGTCCCGCTACCGGACGACCCTCCGGAGCCGGAAGGCTTCGGGACAGGGGGTCGCGGCGGACCTTCTCAAGACCGACGTGCGTCTCGCTTCGGACGAGGCGGACGCGATCGAGGCCGAGTCTCGGGCGGCCGAGGCGCGGGCCGAGCTGAACGTCCTCATGGCGCGCCCGCCCGGCGAGCCGCTCGAGATCTCCGGGGGAATTTCCTCATCGCCGGGCTCCGTCGCGCCCGGGGACTCTTCCCTGCCCGAAGTCGCCGAAGCCGAGGCGCTCGCCCGCGGTGCCGACGCCGACCTCCAGACGGCCCGGGCGGAACGAAGGCTCCATCTGTCGGCCTCGGCGGACGCGGGCTGGTGGGGCGCGGACACGACGCGCTGGGGGATCGACCGCTGGCGGAAGGACGCGGGATTCTCGTTCGGCTTGCAGGTGTCGCTGCTGCTCTTCGATTTCGGCGCGACGGACGCCCGGATCGCCCGCGCGAAGCTCGACGGGCGCCGCGCCCGGCTCGAGATCGCCGCGCGGCGAAGGGAAGCGGAGCTCGCGCGGGCGAAGGCCGCCGCCACCGCCGGCGCGTTGCGGCGCGAGATCGAGGTCCTTTCGCGCGCGGAGCCTTCGGCGCGCGACTCGTACCTCGAAGCGGAGAGCCGTTACCGCGGCGGCGCGGCCCCGGCGCTCGAAGTGATCGACGCCTACGCGGCGGCCGTCGACGCTTCCGTGAAGCTCGCGCAGGCGCGCTCCCGGCTCCGGATCGCCGAGGCGCTCGAAGAGAGATGGGGGGCGCCGTGAGAAAGCGCGCGACGCTGCTGCTGCTGCTCGGGCTCGCCGCCGCCGGCTGCGGTGGAAAGAAAGGAGAAGGCGGGAAGAAAGAGGAAGGCGGAAAGGAGGCGGCCATCGCCCCGGGGCCAGCGACGCCGGTCAGGGCCGTCGAGGTCACCCGCGCGGACGTGGAAGAACGGATCTCGGCGCCCGGCAAGATCACGGCGATGGCCGAAGCGAAGATCCGCGCTCCGTTTGCCGGCACGCTCGTCGAGCTCGCCGTCACCGACGGCGACCGTGTCCGGAAGGGCGCCACGGTGGGAAGCGTGATCGCGCGGGACAGCGAGGCCGCGCTCTCCGGCGCCCGGGAGATGGAGCGCGAAGCCGGGACCGCCTCCGAGCGCCGCGACGCGGCGCGGGCGCTGGAGCTCGCTCGGGGAAACCTCGTCCGGTCGCGGCTCACCGCGTCCGGCAGCGGGGTCGTCGTGTCGCATGCGGCGAGCCGGGGCGATCGCGTCTCGGAGGACGAGGAGATCGTGTCGATCGCCGAGGATGGGTCTCTCGTCGTTCTCGCGGACGTGCCCCAGGCGCAACTGGCGAGGATCCGGCCCGGCGAGCCCGCGGTCGTCGAGATCGCCGGCCGGGCTCCGCTTGCCGGAACCGTCCACGACATCCTTCCGGCGGGTAAGGAAGCGGACTTGACGGCGCCCGTGCGGATCGACATTGCGTCGCTCCCCGACGGGGCGGCGTCGGGGCTCTTCGTGACGGCGCGGATCGTCGTGGACCGGCATCTCCAGTCCGTCGTCGTCCCCGACGCCGCCGTGCTGCGCGACGACGTCACCGGTGTCGCCCGGATCGCGACGGTCGACGCTGGGTCGCGGGCGCGATGGGTGGTGGTCGCGACCGGCCTTTCCGACGCGGGGCGCACGGAGATTCTGCGTCCGCCGCTCGCTCCGGGAACCCGGGTGATCGTCGGGGGACAGGTCGGCCTTCCCGACGGGGCGCCGGTCGCCGTGACGCGGTGATCTTCGCGCGGCTCGCGCGCGAGCGGTCCGCCGCCATCTTCCTCGTGCTCGCGGTGCTCGCGGCCGCCGGCGTCTTCACGGCGCTCCACTCGCCGGCGTCGATCTTCCCCCCGGTGACATTTCCGATCGTCAAGGTGATCGCCGACGTCGGCGAGGAGCCGGCGGCGCGCATGATGCCGACCGCGACCCGCCCCCTCGAGGAGGCGATTTTGAGGGTCCCGGGCATCCGCCGCGTCTCTTCGGCCACTTCGCGGGGATCGACGGAGATGAGCGCGGAGTTCACGTGGGGAACGGACATGCGGCAGGCGCTGCAGCGGGTACAGGCGGAAGTCGAGAGGGTGCGGCCCGATCTCCCGTCCGGAACGCGCGTCGACGTCGAGTGGATGAACACGGCGATCTTTCCGATCTTGGGCTACGCGCTCGTGTCGGACACGAAATCGGCGGCCGATCTCTACGAGCTCGCCGAGTACGGGCTGAAGCCGGAGCTCATCCGGATCCCCGGCGTGGCCCAGGTCCAGGTCCAGGGAGGCCGGAAGCGCGAATTCCAGATCCGTCTCGCCGCGGGCGCCCTCGCCGGCCGGAAGCTGTCGCCCGCCGACGTCGTCGAAGCTGTTCGGAAGAACAACGCGGTCGAATCGGCGGGGCTCGCCGAGCAGAATCACGAGCTCTACCTTTCCCTCGTGGACGGCCGGGCGAGAGGGATCGCCGAGCTTTCGGAGATCGCCGTGCCGACCCCGGGCGGGGGGGCGCCGGCGCGGCTCTCCGACCTCGGGACGCTCGCCGCCGGGGAGACGTTTTCCGCGGTGAGGACGACGGCGAACGGGCAGCCGGCGGTCCTCGTCAATATCGTGCAGCAACCTTCGGCGAACACGCTTGCGATCGCCCGAGGGATCGACGCGCTCTTCCGTTCCCGGCCGGGTCTCGTCCCGAAGGACGTGCGATGGCTGAACTTCTACGACCAGGCGTCTTTCGTCGACGGATCGGTCAAGGGCGCCCGCGACGCGATCCTGATCGGGGTGGCTCTGGCCGTCCTCGTGCTCTTCTTCTTCCTGCGCGACTGGCGCCTCACGGCGATTGCCGCCGCGACGATTCCCGTGTGCGCGGCGATCGTCATGCTCGGTCTTTCCGTCACCGGCCAGACGATCAATCTGATGACCCTGGGGGGGCTGGCCGCGGCGATCGGCCTCGTGGCCGACGACGCGATCGTGGTCGTCGAAGACATCCATCGGCGCGCGCTCGCGGGAGGACCGGAGGACGCCGATCTCGGGATGAAGAGTTACCTCCCGCCGCTGCTGGGGTCGAGCCTTTCGACGATGGTGATCTTCCTTCCCTTCGCGCTCCTGGGGGGCGTGACGGGAGCTTTCTTTCGCCCGCTCGCGCTGACGGTCGCGCTGGCGCTCGGCGTGTCATTTTTCCTCTCGGCGCTGGCGGTTCCGGCGGCCGTCCGGAAGTTCGGCAGGGCCCGGAGCGGGGGGCATCCTCCCGCCGAAAAGGAGATGCCGCGTCTCCGCCGCCTCGTCGGCGCGTTCGTCCGGATGCCTCTCCTCGCCGTGGGAGTCTTCGTCGCGCTCATGGCGGCCGGGTACGTGCTCTGGAGAGTCATCGGCACGGACTTCCTTCCCGAGATGGACGAGGGCTCGATCATCCTCGATTACTGGACGCCGTCCGGGACGTCGCTCACGGACACCGACCAGATGCTCTCGGCCGCCGAGAAGCTCGTCCTGAAGACGCCGGACGTGGAATCGTATTCCCGGCGGACGGGCGAGCAGCTCGGCTTCTTCATCACGGAGCCGAACCGCGGCGACTACGTGATCAAGTTGAAGCCGCGCCGGAACCGGCGGGGAGTCGAGGAAGTCATCGACGATCTCCGCGAGAAGATCGCTTCCGCCGAGCCCGCCATCCACACGGACTTCGGCCAGCTCCTCGAAGACAACATCGGAGATCTGACGGGCGGCGTTCCCCAGCCGATCGACGTCAAGATCTTCGGCTCCGATCAGACGGTCCTCCAGCAGAAGGCGCAGCTCGCCGCCCGCATCATCGCCGGCGTCCCGGGCGTCGAGGACGTCTTCGACGGCATTACGATCGCGGGCCCGGCGCTCACCGTGCGGCCCCGGCGGGAGGTGCTGGCCCGGAGCGGGATGACGACGGAGGATCTGCATGCCGCCGTCGAGCCGGCGATGAACGGCAGCGAGGCCGGCGACCTGAGCGTCGGGGAGCGGATCTACCCGGTGCGCGTTTTCTCGGGAAGGGAGGGCCCGCTGTCGGCGTTGTCCGTGAGAACCGGCTCCGGAGCGTTCGTTCCTCTCTCCGTGCTCGCTTCGATCGAGACGGGCGCGCCCGAGGCCGAGATCGACCGGGAGAACCTGAAGAGCTTCGTCGGCGTCACGGCGCGCCTTTCGAACCGGAGCCTGGGTTCGGCGGTCGCCGAGATCCGCCGCAAGCTCGCCGCCGGCCTCGCGCTCCCGCCCGGAATGACGCTCTCCTTCGGCGGCCTCTACGAACAGCAGCAGTCGTCGTTCAAGTCGCTCGTGGGCGTGCTCTTCGGAGGGCTGCTCCTCGTCGGCGTCGTGCTTCTCTTCGAATTCGGGGACTGGCGGGCCCCGCTCCTGACCGCCCTCATCTCGCTCTCGGTCCTGGCCGGCGTCTTCGCGCTCCTCATCGTGACGGGGATGACCCTGAACATTTCGAGCTTCGTGGGCGCCATCATGATGGTGGGGATCGTGGGGGAAAAATCGGTGTTTTTCATCCACGACGCGCGGGAGGAGCTCCGGGCGGGCTACTCCCCGGAAGAGGCGTGGGGCCGCGCGGCCGAGCGGCGTTTCCGGGCCGTCGCCATGACGACGCTGGCGACGGTCTTCGCCCTGTTCCCGCTCGCGCTGGCGCTCGGAGCGGGGGCGCAGCTCCAGCAGCCGCTCGCCATCGCCGTCATCGGCGGGTTCATCTTTTCCGGGGCGGTCGTCCTGCTGGTCCTCCCCGCGTTGTATGGTTGGCTTGATCCGCACGGGAGGCTGGCGGGCGTTCGACCTTCCGCCCGGAAGGCCGACCCCGGGGCCTGATTCTTGCTCGCCGATCCCTCGAAAGGAGTTTCGATGAAAAGGACCACGCGTTTCTGCCTCCTGGCGGCCCTGGCGGCCGCGCTTTCCTCCTCGCCCGCCGGCGCCGCGCGCGCGAAGGGCAGGGCCGCTGACACCGCCGCGCCGAAATCGGGCACGGTTGATCTGAACACGGCGTCGGCGAAACAGCTCGAAGCCCTCCCGGGAATCGGCGCGGCGACGGCGAAAAAGATCATCGCCCATCGGCCCTACGCGAGCGTGCAGGACCTTTCGAAGGCCGGGGTGTCGAAGAAGACCATCGACGAAGTCGCCCCGATGGTGACGGTCGGCGCGGCAGCGGCCACGTCGCCGATGGTTCCTCCCCGCCCGGAGCCCCGGGCGAACCAGGCGGACAAGACCGCCCGAGCCGACCGGGCGTCGGCCCCTTCGCCGGGAGCGCCCTCGAAGTCCTCGCCCGTCGATCTCAACACCGCGTCGCAGGCGGACATCGAAAAGCTCCCCGGGATCGGTCCGGTCAAGGCGAAGAAGATCGTCGCTAACCGGCCCTACGCGAGCGTGCAGGACCTTTCGAAGGCCGGGGTCTCGAAGAAGACCATCGACGAAGTCACCCCGATGGTGACGGTCGGCGCGGCAGCGGCCACGTCGCCGATGGCGTCTTCCCGCCCGGAGGCCCGGGCGAAAAACGGCGACAGGGCGTCGCCCTCTTCGGCGGGAGCGCCGACGAAGTCCTCGCCCGTCGATCTCAACACCGCGTCGCAGGCGGACATCGAAAGGCTGCCGGGCATCGGCCCGGTCAAGGCGAAGAAGATCATCGCCGCGCGCCCGTACGCTTCGACCGCCGATCTGCGCCGCGCCGGGCTATCGGCCAAAGAGGTGACCGAAATCACGCCGCTCGTCACCGTGACGGGAGCGGGCGGCGCCTCGACCCCCATGGGGACCGCGGACAAGCCGATGCGCACGCCTCCTCCGCCCGTGACGACCGCGTCTCCGCGCACCTCGACGCCCGCGAAAGCCGGCGGCGAGACTTCCGCCTCGGCGACGCCCCCGTCCCCGGGGATGGTATGGGTCAATACCGACACGAAGATCTACCACCTCGAAGGCGACCGCTGGTACGGACACACCAGGCACGGGAGGTGGATGACCGAGCAGGACGCGATGCAGGCGGGTTACCGCAAGGCGAAGAAGTAAGTCTCCCGAAACGCGAAAAGGCCGCGCCACCCGGCGCGGCCTTTCTTTTCTCCCGAAGGTCCGGTTACTTCTTCTTTGCGGCTTTGGCGGCCTTCGCCGGTTTGACTTCGACGCTCGTCGCCGTCATTCGATATTCGATCGTCACCTTGTCGCCGACCTTCACGTCGGCCGGCATCTTGGTCGAGCCGTCGCGCATGATCTCCCAGCGATCCTTCCCCTTCTGGACCGCGATCATCGTGGGGCTCATTTCGAGCACGGGCCCGGTCACCTGGTAGGTCTTCGCCATGTCGGCCCAGGCGGGCGCGGAAAGGCTCGCGGCGAAGAGGACGAGAGCGAGGGGAAGTTTCATTTTCATGGGTTCTCCTTTCCGAGGATTGTAGCGTGCGGTTCTCGGCCGCATCCCGGGTCGCTTGCCCCGGCTTCGGCGTCAGTCCCCGATCCCGTCGAAGACCTCGAGACCGATCTTCTTCGCGGGGCGCGCGGCAGCCTTCTTCGTCGCTTCGGTCCAGTAGTCCCTCTCGCGGCGAGCCTCCGCGAGGGCGAGGTCCCAGGCGGCTTTCGGGAGCTGCCGCCCCGCATGGAGACGCGCCCTCTTCTCCGAGTCCTCGAGGTGGCGCCGCCAGGCGTTGTAGGCGGCTTGGTGAGGAGCGCTCCATCGGCCGCTGGATTTGAGCAGAGTTCGGAAATCGTCTATGGCTTTGGCCGTTCGTTTGTTCATATCTATCAAAGATTTAGCTCGGGAAGCACTTTCCATACATCCAATGTTACATCGAGAAATCGGTAGCGTGGCTATGCGTGGTGGTAGTAGTGGTACCGTAATTGCATTCTCCCGCTCCCGAAAGTGGGGAGGAAGAAAATGAAGACCAAACCCGGGGCTTTCCTGACGGTCGCGGTGAACCTCTGCGCCGTCCTCCTGGCCGCAAGGGGTTTCGCCGCCACACCGTCTTCGGGCACGCTCTCTCCGTCGGCGGCGACCCTCACCTATTCCGCCGGACCGTTCGCCAACGACAACGACTCGGCCCCGGCCGCCGGCGTGACGCCGACCTGCGCGGGCGACGCGTTGCCGTGCGACCAGTACGCGCTGAAGGTTTCGATCCCGCCTTCCGACGGCACGTCGTACATCGTGACGATCTCGGTGGGATGGGCCAACGCCTCGTCCGATTTCGATCTCACGGTCCTCGACGCGCACGGCAACGAGGTCGTGCAGTCGGCCACGGCGGCCGACCCCGAGGTCGCGAGCTTCTCCGCCGCCCCGCGCATCGATTCGGACTACACGATTCTCGTGGTGCCCTACAGCACGGTTCACGGCGCCGGGGGCGACACGTTCACGGGCACCGTCACGCTCACGCCGAACGTGACGCCGCCGCCGCTGCCTTCGCCTCCTCCCGCGCCGGGAGTGCCGAGGTACCAGGTTTCCACCCCTCCGGCCTCGAGCGGGCTCGGGCTCTCCGCCGGCGAGCCTTCGATCGGGGCGAACTGGAAGACCGGCAAGTTCATGTTCCAGTCGGACGTGCAGACCCTGCGCGTCGGGTTCGACCTTTCGTGTCCTTCTTTTGCGAAGGCCCTCTGGGAGAACAAATCCGCGGCGACTTCCCAGGTGGATTCCGATCCGATCCTCTTCACCGATCCCGCGACGGGACGCACGTGGGAGGGGATGCTGCTCCTGCTGACGGGGAGGAACGAAGCTTCCTTCTCCGATAACGACGGGGACCTCTGGGTTCCGAGCCAGGGGAGCGCGATCGATTCGGGCATCGACCACGAAACCGTTGGCGGCGGGCCGTTCGCGGCGCCGCTCACGCGGGATCCCAACGGGGCCGTCTATCCGAACGCCCTCTATTACTGTTCGCAGGACCTTGTCACCGCCATGTGCGCCGTTTCCGGCGACGGCGGCGCGACGTTCGGTCCCGCCGTGCCGATCTACACGACCGAATGCACGGGTATCCACGGGCACGTGAAAGTGGCTCCGGACGGGGCGGTCTACGTCCCGAACCGGGATTGCAACGGCCCCCAGGCGCTCGTCTTCTCGGCGGACAACGGGATCACGTGGAACATCTCTCCGGTTCCCGATAGCACGACGGGAGCGAGCGACCCCTCCGTCGGCATCGGGAAGAACGGCACGCTGTATTTCGGCTACCAGGCGGCCAACGGCCATTCGATGATCGCCGTGGGGCATCGCTCGGGCGCGACGATCGCCTGGTCGCCGAGCCAGGACGTGGGGGGATCCTTCGCCATCCGGAACACGGTGTTCCCGGCCGTCGTGGCCGGCGACGACGACCGCGCGGCGGACGCTTTTCTCGGCACTCCCGCCGACGGCGACTTCCAGGGACAGGGCTTCCGCGGCGTCTGGCACATGTACGTCGCCCACACGTTCGACGGCGGACAGACGTGGACGACCGTGGACGCGACGCCGAACGATCCCGTCCAGCGCGGATGCATCTGGCTGGGTGGCGGCGCCGTGACCTGCCGGAATCTCCTCGACTTCAACGACGCGACGGTGGACCGGGAAGGCCGCGTGGCGATCGGTTTCGCCGACGGTTGCGTCGGCAATTGCGTGAACGCTCCCTTCGACGCCACGGGCAATTCGTTCTCCGCGCTCGCCTCGATCGCGCTCCAGTCGGGCGGCCGGCGCCTCTTCCACCAGTTCGATCCGGTCGAGCCGGTCGCTCCGGGGAATCCCTCCGTCTCGGCCGTCCAGGACGCCGCCGGGGTGCACGTCTCGTGGACGGAGCCCGACAGCGGCGGCGAGCCGATCACCGGCTACAAGGTGTACCGGCGCGCCGATGGCAGCTCTTCGCGGAGCCTGCTCGCGACGACCACCGCGCTCTCGTATCTCGATCGGACCGCGGTGGCGGGCACGAAGTATTTCTACAGCGTCGCCACCGACACCTCGGTCGGAGAGAGCTCCTCCTGCGGCCTCGCTTCGAGCGAAGTCGCGCCATCGGTGATCCTCGGAACGCCGTGCGCCCTTCCGGGCGTCCGCGTCCTGACGGACCCGGACGGTGATCAGACGGGCGGCCCGGTCGCCAACGCCGACGTCGACATCCAGTCGGTCTCGATCGCGGAGCCATTCGATCCCGCGGGCGCCGAAAACGTCGTCTTCACGCTCAAGGTCAAGGATCTCTCGACGGTCCTCCCGGGGCGCGCCTGGCGAATCATCTGGAACTACGCGAATCCTCCCTCGGTGCCGAACTTCCCCTTCGACGGGATCTACTACGTCGGGATGAACACCGACGAGACCGGCGCCGTGAGCTTCGAATACGGAACGGTCAGCCTCGGGACCATCGGCCTCGTGCTGGCCAACCCGGTCCCGAACCGGATCGGCCCCATCCCGGGACAGTTCTCGGCCGACGGCACGATCCGGATCACGGTGCCGCGTGCGCTCATCGGCAATCCTCTGGCGGGCGATCTCCTCGGCGGGATGTATGCGCGCACCTTCCCGTACGAAACGGCGACGCAGACGTTCCGCTCGACCGGCGCGCTCGACACCGCCTCCTTCGCGACGTACGCCGTGGTCGGCAACGCCGCCTGCGCGCCGCGGATCACGACGACCTGCCTCGAAGACGACGACTCCCGCATCGGCTACTCGAACGGGTGGCATCTCGAGTCGGCTTCGGGAGCGAGCGGCGGCCACTACCGGCTTCATCTCGGCAACAACCCGGGCGACGGCATGAGCCTGGCGTTCGACGTTCCCGCCGGCGAAAGCGGATCGGTGATCTATCGCTACGCGACGAGCAGCAAGGGCGGGTCGGCCCAGGTCTTCGTGGACGGCGCTCCTCGCGGCTCGGTGAGCTTCCGGGGCGCCGCCGGCGACACCCGGAACCCGACCTTCGGCGCGTCGCTGCGAATCGACGGCCTCGCCGCGGGCAGCCACACGTTCGAGCTGCGGGCGATCTCGGGGCCGGCGTACGTCGACGGCCTCTGCATCGAGTCGGCCACGTCCTCGGCCCGGCCGGCCTCGGGCCCGGGCGCCACCTCGAATTCCTCGAGCCCGCTCTCGGCGGCCCAGTCCGCCGTCCGCACCCTTTCGCTTCCGGCCAACACCCGCGCCGTCGCGATCGCGGCGGAAGCGCCCCTTCCGATCCAGATCGTCCTCATGAGCTCGACCGGAAAGGTCCTCGCGACCGCCGACAATTCTTCGGGAGACGCGGTCATCGAGGCGCCCGCCTCGGCCGGGACGTACCTGTTGAAGAGCGTCAACCTGAGCGCCGGGCCGGTCCAGGTCTGGACGGCCGTGACGCCCCAGGTTTCGCGATAAGAGAGAATCCCCGTTCGGGCGCCGCCATCTCGGCGGCGCCCTTTTGCGCTTCGCGCCGGAGGAGTGTCATGGAGTGGATCGCGGGCTGGCTGGTGCTTGCTGCGGTCGGTTCGGCTCCGCCGTCGTCCGGCGGTCCGTGCGCTCTTCTCGCGCGCGACTCGATCGCCGCGGTGCAGGGAGCGCGGGTCGTCTCGGTGAAGGAGTCGGGAGCGAAAGCGGCGGAGGTCGAGAGGCGCAGTTGCTTCTTCGAGACCGACCCTTTCGCGAAGTCGGTGAGCCTCGAATGGACGAAGGAAATCGCGCCGGGCGCCGCGCGACGCCGCTGGGACAGGACGTTCCACGCCGCGAAAGAAGACGAAGAAGACGAAAAATCCTCCCGCGCGGAGAGCCGGGAAAAGGAAGAAGGCGAGCACGAGCGGCCCGCGAAGCCGCCCGAGCCGGTGCCGGGAGTGGGCGACGAAGCCTTCTGGGTCGCGAGCCCCGCGAGCGGCGCCTTCTACGCGATCGCCGGGAGCTCGTCGGTGCGCATCAGCGTCGGCGGACCCGGCGGAGCAACCGACAAGCGGGAGCGATCGAAGAAACTCGCCCGCGAGGCCGTCAAAGCGCTCGAATCCCGGGAAAAGTAACGGGCGGCGCTCCTTTCGGCCTATTCGGACCAGACTGCCAGCTCGTTGCCGCTCGGATCGGAGAAATGGAAGCGGCGCCCTCCCGGAAACGGGAAAGTCGGCTTGACGATCTTTCCGCCGGCGCGGCGGATCGTCTCCTCGATCGCCTCGAGATCGGCGGCATACAGCACGAGGAGCGGCCCTCCCGCGGCGACGGATTTCTCCTGCCGGAAGCCGCCCGAAGTCCTCCCGTCGGAAAAGCTGGCGTACTCGGGGCCGTAGTCCGTGAAGGTCCACCCGAACGCCGCGCCGTAGAATCGTTTGGCGCCGGAGACGTCCGTCACGGGAATCTCGATGTAGTCGATGCGGCGATCGCTGTCTGTCGGCATGACTCCCTCCTTCGCCCCGCATTCTAGAGCGCGGACGGGATCCGGGGAGGGCATGCCGCCGGCCCGCGGCGGCGCCGGAGCGACAGGACTCCGAAAATCGTGTATTGTTCGACCGCGATGGCGACCGACCCCCCCGCCGATTCCTCCCCGGGCTCCGCCCCTCCGCGGCGGCGGACGCCCGCGACGGCGCTCCTCGCCGCGGGCGGGGTTCTCTGCCTGACGCCGTGGGCCTCGCCGCCGCTCGCGCTGGCGGCCGGCGCGGCGCTCGCGCTGACGCTCGAGAACCCGTTTCCCGCCGGGTCGCGGCGAACCGCGAAGTATCTCCTGCAGATCTCGGTCGTCCTGCTCGGGTTCAGCATGGATCTCCCCACGGTCCTCCGCGCGGGAGCGAGCGGCATCGTTTTCGCCGCGGCCACGATCCTCGCGACCCTCGGCCTCGGTTTTCTCGTCCGCCGGTGGCTCTCGGTCGACCGGGTGACGTCCGTGCTCATCTCCGTCGGGACCGCGATCTGCGGCGGATCGGCGATCGCCGCCGTCGGCTCCGTGATCGGCGCCGCGGAAGGGGAGATGAGCGTGGCGATCGGAACGGTCTTTCTGCTGAACGCCGCGGCGCTGTACCTCTTCCCGGCGCTCGGGCACGCGTTCCATCTCGCGCAGACGCCGTTCGGGACCTGGGCCGGCGTCGCCATCCATGACATCTCCTCCGTCGTCGGGGCGAGCGCCGTGTACGGTCTCGAAGCGCTCGAGCGCGCGACCGCCGTCAAGCTCTCCCGGGCGCTCTGGATCGTGCCGCTCACGCTGGCCGCCGCGTATCTCCATCGCCGCCGCGAACCGGGCACGCGCGCGACGCGGGTGCCGATCCCGTGGTTCATCGCGCTCTTCGTGGCGGCGTCGATCGCGAGAAGCCTGTCGCCCGCCGTCGCGGCCGCCGGCCCCGCGATCGCGCGAGTGGCGCGGACCGGAATGACGCTCACGCTCTTTCTCATCGGCGCCGGTCTCTCCCGGAAGGCGCTTCGGGCCGTCGGATGGCGGCCGCTCGCCCAGGGAGTGATTCTCTGGATCGTCGTGGCCGCGGGGTCGCTCGCGGTGATCCTCCGGGCTTCCTGATCGATCGCTGCCCCGGTCAGGAAGGGAGCTTCGCGAGGCGTTCCAGGAATCGAGCGGGAGGTTCGAAGCCCACGAGGCGGGACCCCGGGATCTCGCGCCCCTGTCGATCGAGGAAGATCACGGTCGGCATGCCGAGCACGTTGTATTTCGTCGAGAGGGCGATCGTCTCCGGCGAGTCCTGGCGCGTCATGTCCGCCTTGAAGAGCGCCGTTCCCGCAAGCGCCTTCTGGACGCGCGCGTCGGCGAACGTCTCGTCGTCGAGCTCGTGGCACGGCGCGCACCAGTCCGCGGAGAAATCGATCATCGCCGGCCTCGCGGCCGCGGCGACCCCCGCCGCGTCGTACGGGGAGAATGCGAGCGCCGGGCCTCCCGCGGGACGCGCGAAGTACGCCGCCGCGCCGAAGAACACGACGGCCGAAGCGCCGACGACGGCCCGCGCCATGGTCGGCGCCTTCGACCGGAGGGCGGCCACGAGGACGTAGAAGCCGCCGATCGCGAGCACGGCGGGAACGATCCAGCGCCGGGCCGGCTCCGGGGCGAGGAACCGGCCGAAGTAGGCGGCCATCGCGAGCAGCACGAAACCGAAAACTTTCTTGATCTCGACCATCCACGCGCCCGCCCGCGGAAGCCGCGTGATCGACCCGGAGAAGGACGCGAGGAAGAGATAGGGGAGGCCGAGCCCGAGCGAAAGGACGAAGAACATGGCGAAGCCGAGAACCGGATCGCGGTGCGAGGCGACGAAGGTGAGGAGCCCCAGGACGAACGGCCCGAGGCAGGGCGCGGCGACGACGCCGACGAGAAGGCCCATGCCGACGGCCCCGCCGACACCCGTCTTCGCCCCGGCGCGATTCATGATGAAGCGGGGCGGGTTGATGTCATACAGCCCGAACATCGAGAGCGAGAGCGCGACCAGCACCGCGGCGATCGCGCCGAGCACCCAAGGGGACTGGAGCGCCGAACCGAAGAGGCGGCCCGAGAGCGCCGCGAGCACCCCCAGGGTGGAGTAGGTCAGAGACATCCCGAGCACGTAGGCGGCCGCGAGCCCGACCGGCCTTCCGGTCTTCCCCGACGACTGTCCGCCGAAGAAGCCGATGGTGATCGGGATGATCGGATAGACGCAGGGCGTCAGGTTGAGGGCGAGGCCGCCGAGGAAGAGGACGACGAAGCCGGCGAGCCATCCCCGCTCGGAGAGGAGCGAGCCGAAGTCCCCCCGGGCGGAAGACGGCGCCGTTTCGCCGGGAGCCGGAGGCGCGGGCGCGGCCGTCCCCGCGGCCCGCGCGCCGGACGCGACGGTTACCGTGGCTTTGAACGGAACGCTCCCTGGAGCGAGGCACTGCTGGTCGTTGCAGGGCTGGAAGGAGAGAGTGCCTTCGACGACGCGCTCGCCCGGCGGGGCCGAGCCCGAGACCGTTCCCTGCGCGGTGATCGAGAACTTGCCCGCGTAGACGGCGAGAGGCTTCTCCGCGAAGGCGAATTTCAGGGTCTGCGCCGGCGGGTAGGCGAACTCCCCGAGCGAGAGGCCGGGAGCGGGCGTGATCCGGGCGACCTTCGCTTCGGTTGCGATGAGGTAATCCTCCGAGGGTTTGTGGGCGTTGACGTGCCAGCCGGGCGAGAGCGTTGCGTCGATGCGGAGGGTGAACGTTCCGCCGGGCGCGACCGGAGACGGAGCCGCGGAACCGGCCGCGGTCATCAGCGAAGCCGACCGCTGCGCTCCCGCCAGGGCCGGAGCGAGAAAAGCGATCGCGAACAGGAGCCTCTTCATCGCATCAATCCTCCGTGCCGTTCATCGAGGCGAGCATCTTGCGCGCGGCGGGAACCCGGGCGCTTCCGGGATGGTCGCGGAGGAAGGCCATGACCGTCCTCCGGGCCTCGGCGCGCTTCCCTTCGGCGAGCGCGATCTGGCTCACGAAGAGCTCCGCCTGCTCGCGGAGGTCGGCGTCCTTCGAGACGAGGAGGATCTTCCCGAGTGTCGCCCGCGATTCCGTGTACTTCTTCAGCTTGAATCGGGCGGAGGCGAGATACGTGAGCGCCAGGTCGCGCGTGGCCGCGTCGGCACCGGGAGCCTCGGAAGCCCGCTCGAAGCGCGGAGCCGCTTCCTCGGGATCGTAGCGAAGCGCGAGCTCCGTTCCGAGCGCGAGCTCCTCTTTCGGGTCGCCGATGAACTCGGGCTCGTGGATCATCCGGACGTGGATCTTGTCCCACGCCGCCATCGACTCGCGCACGTGCGCGTAGAACGCCGGAGCCTGATCGAAACCGTTGACGCGAAAGACGAGCGCGCCCCCGGACGACAGGATCAGCACCGCGGGAGACTCCGTGATCCCGTAGCGCTCGGCGAGCGCGGCGCCCTCTCCCACGGTTCGGTCCAGCTTGACGGGGACCATGCGCAGGAGGGTCATCTCGAAGTTCACGGCGGGATAGAGCAGGGAGTCCATCCGGACGCAGTTCCCGCATCCCTCTCCCGTGAACTCGATGAACACGAGCTTTCCTTCGGACGTGGCGCGCGCGCGGGCCTTTTCATAGGTGGGCTCCCAGACCGCCTTTCCGGGCGTGGTCGCATGCGCCGGGGACGGCGCGGGATCGGGCGCGGGAGGGTTCTCGGGAGCGGCGATCGCCGCGGCGCTGACGAAGAGGACGATCGCCGCGGATCGGAATGGCTTCGAAAAAATCAAGGGTCCTCCGTTCGGGGGAAAAACGTCGAAAACCGTTCCGGAATTCCCCGAACCGGCGAAGCATAGCGAAAACGGGCGGCGGAAACGCGGCGCGCCCATGCGCGTTTCATTGACGCCGGCGGACCCGTCTGCTATTTTCGCGTGCCTGCCCAGGTAGCTCAGTCGGTAGAGCGAGGGACTGAAAATCCCTGCGTCGGCGGTTCAATTCCGTCCCTGGGCACCATTCTCCCGCTCCCCGCGACGTTCTCCCGCCTCGCCGTTCGGGAAGCCTCCGCGAGATCAGGCGGAAGGCGTGCGCAGAGCGAAGAGGTCGAGGCGCGCGGCCGACGGGAGGTCGGACCACCGACGCCGGCGGGCGTCGGTCCCGGTGGAATCGGCGGTCTCCCGACGATTCGGCCCCTCGTACCCCTGGAGGTGCCTCTCGAACGTTTCTCCGCAGGGGCGGCAGTAGTAGATTCCCCGCGCCGGAAAGAGCGGCCCGAACTGCGAGCACCTCTTGCATTGGCCGGTGAGAGCGGGCATGGCCGATTCCTTTCGCAAGTCTCGTGCCCATTCGGGGAGGGAGCCATGCGGCCACATTTCCGGTGGACGTCCGAGCGGAATTGGGCGAAGATTCCCTCCGATCGGGGGTGTCCGTGGGAAGTACCGTTCTGGTGGTGGAAGACGATCACGACGCGCGCGAGGCCATCTGCGAAATCCTTTCGATCGAGGGCCATGCGGCGATTCCCGTGCGGAACGGGCAGGAAGCGATGGAACGGCTGGAGGGCGGGCTTCGGCCCTGCCTCATCGTTCTCGACATGCTGATGCCGGAGATGGACGGATGGCAGTTTCGGAGGGCCCAGAAGGCCAACGAAGCGCTCTCCCGAATTCCCGTCGTCGTGGTTTCGGGCGTCAAGGCCGCGCGAAACAGCGCCCTGCAGGGGGGCGCGGTCGCGTTCCTTCCGAAGCCCGTTTCCCCGGATGCGCTGCTGAACGCCGTCTCCCGGGCCTGCTGACAACTCCAGCGCGGACCATGCATCGAGCCGGACGGGCGGGTGCACCGGGCCGCCGGTCTTGACGTACGCGATCTGGTACGCCTCGCCCGCCGGCCCGATGCCCCCATCCCGTCGGGCTCGCCACGGCGGGCGCCATGCGGCGCATATTCGCTCCGCGAACCGCCGGGCTGAACATCTGACCTGGGGGATGCTTCCCCCAAGCCCCCTCAATTCGAAGTCCCTTGCCAGGCGGCGGGTGGGATGACTGGAGGAGCCTGACCCCGTGCGGAGCACGGAACATCCAATCCGCGCGGTGCCGTCATTTCATGCACCGCGCATCCACAAGCGCGACGCGCCCGAAGGGGCGCCACATTAAGACACTCTCTATTTTCCCTCCGTGGCCCGGAGCGAGAGCCGGAGGGGAGACGCCGGGCATGGGGTCCCCGGTTCCGCGCGGTACGCGAATCGAAACCCAATCCTCTTTCGCGTCGCGCGGATCCGGGGTCGATGACCGGCGGCAGGACCCCACACCCGGCTCTCGCAGTCCC
>Ga0070666_10000276_pt1 | contig 33925 bp, 36 predicted proteins | sample KBSS23metaG_FD_64677 | JGI IMG/M metagenome (GOLD analysis project Ga0070666, IMG submission 64677) | Switchgrass rhizosphere microbial communities from Kellogg Biological Station, Michigan, USA - KBS S2-3 metaG | ecosystem: Host-associated > Plants > Roots > Rhizosphere > Soil ... | reverse complement strand
GCAGAAGCGCAAGACGGCCTTTACGCAGCGGAATGGGTGCTACCCGTTGGCGAGTTCGACCTGGACGACATCGGTGCGGTCGACCGCGAAGGTCGCGGCGCAGATGCCGAGATAGAACTGCCAGTTGCGGAAGAATTTCTGGTCATGGCCCAGCGCCATGATCTCGTCCTTCTTGGCCTGCATCGTTTTGGACCAGCGCCGTAGCGTCTCGGCATAGTCCTGGCCGAAGCCGAAACTGTCGACGACCTTCAATCCGGCGGCCTCGGCTTCCTCGCGGAAACGTTGTAACGACGGCAGCATGCCGCCCGGAAACACATAGTGGCGGATGAAGTCGCTCTGCACGCGGTACCTGGAGAACAGTTCGTCGCGGATCGTGATGGTCTGGATCACCGCGCGCCCACCGGCCCGCAGCCGCTCTTTCACCGTCTGGAAATAGGCGGGCCAATAGTGCTCCCCCACGGCCTCGAACATCTCGATGGAGACGATGCTGTCAAAGGTGCCCTGCGTCTTGCGGTAGTCCTCCAACCGAAGGTCAACGTCGCGACTCTTCAACCGCTCTGTCGCATAGCGCAGCTGCGACGGCGAGATCGTCAGCCCCGTCACGCGGTGCTGGTCCTCGGTGGCGCGGTCGGCAAATCCGCCCCAGCCGCAGCCGATTTCCAGGATCGACGCTTTGGGATTGTCCAGCCGGCTCAGGATTCGCTCGTATTTGTTGCGCTGCGCCTGCTCCAGCGACTTGTCTTGCCCACCGAACAGCGCGGACGAGTACGTCATCGAAGGATCGAGCCACAGCTCGTAGAAATCGTTGCCGACATCGTAGTGGTCCTGGATGTTGCGCGACGATCCTTTGACCGAATTGCGCCGGGTCAGCGTGTCGTACATCACGAACGCCATCCGCTGGAGGAAGCTGCCGTTCGCGAATTCGGCGAAGGCATCCATGTTGACCAGGAATAGCGACACCAGCGTCTCGATGTCGTCGGTCTCCCACATGCCGTCGATATAGGCCTCGCCCAGCCCGATATCGCCACGCGAGAGCGTGCGGCCCAGCACGTCCCAGTCGTTGATCTTGAACGTGCCGTGAGGGCCCGGTTTCGGCCCCTTCGCGGTCACAGTCTCGCCGCTCGGCAATGTGAAATCGAGCGTCCCAACCTTCAGGTTGGACGCGGCTTCGCGCCACTTTCTCTCAATAACGGACGAAGGAATAAACCCCATGGCATCCTCAAAAACGCCCGGGAGGCCGTGAACGACCCCCCGTCACACAGTCTGGCCGCCACTATAGCGCGACAGGCGAAACGTGACAGGGGTTTAAGCCGCCGCCGCGTTCACTGTCCGGCGCTGCCAGCTGGGCGCAGGAAAGGCCGGGACGGGTGCCGCCCACGGCGTCTCGCAGCCCAGAAGGCGGGCGACGTGCACCGCGCTGGCCAATCCATCCTCGTGGAACCCATGCCGAAGGTGCGCACCGCAGAAGAAGGTGCCACGCCGCCCCTGCATCGCCTGAACATCCACCTGCGCGGCCGTGGCTTCCCGGTCGAAGACGGGGTGGTCGAACACATGCGTATCGAACACCTTCTCCGGCGCGATCGGCGTTCGCGGATTCAGGGTCACGAACAGTGGCGTCTCGTTCGAAATGCCCTGGAGCAGGTTCATCCAGTACGTCACCGACAACACCGGCTCGTCCAGATCGCCGTCCGAACGATACACCCAGCTCGCCCAGCAATTCCGGCTCTTGGGCATCACCGACGTATCGCGATGCAGCACCGCGACATTGCGCTGGTAGCGGAAATTCGACAGCACCGAACGCTCATGGTCGTCCGCGTCGACGAGCAGCCGCAGCGTCTCATCGCCATGGCTCGCGAACACGGCCTGGTCGAAATGCTCGCGATGACCTGTCGTGTCGGTCACCGTCACGCTACGGTCGTCGCGCGTGACAGATGCGGCACCGCAATTCACGCGAATGCGATCGGCGAAGCTGGCCGTCAGCCGGGTCACATATTCCTGGCTGCCGCCTGTCACCGTCATCCATTGCGGCTGCCCGCTCGGGCTCAGCAGGTTGTGATTGGCCATGAAGCGGATCAGCGTGCGCGCCGGAAAGTGCATCATCTCCTTCGGCGGACAGCTCCAGATCGCGCTGCACATCGGCAGCAGGTAGAACCGCCGGAACCAGTTGCCCAGCTTCAACAGCGACAGGAATTCGTCGAGCGTCAGGTCGGGGTGGCGCTCCGCCGTCTCTTCCGCCCGCGCGTTGAAGCGGAATACATCGCGGATCAGGAGGCCGAAGCGCGGGCTCAGCAGGTTGCGCCGCTGGCCGAACACCGCGTTGGTGTCCTTGGCGCCCCATTCCAGCCAGCCGTCGCGGATCGACGCTGCGAACGTCATGTCGCTCTTGTGTGTCGGCACACCCAGATGGTGGAACATCGCCGACAGCTGCGGATAATTCTTCTCGTTGAACACGATGAAGCCCGTGTCGACCGGAATCGGCTGGCCGTCATAGTCGACGGTCACGGTTCGCGAGTGTCCGCCGATCCGCGCGGCCTTTTCGTATACCGTGATCTCGTGCCTGCGGTTCAGAAGATACGCAGCGCCGAGTCCCGAAATGCCGGTACCGATAATCGCAATCTTGGCCATGTGCCACCTGCTGGGTTCCACAGGTGCTACGGGTGCGTCCCCAGAGCGGATCAGGACATTAATTCTGCGAATTCAAAGTGATCCGCGGGAACGATCTCCGCGTACGCATTCTGGACCGGAGAATTTGAATGGCCCGCCTCGTTGCCGCTTATATTGCTGCCGCGGCCGTCATGGCGGTGCTGGATCTCGCCTGGCTTAGCTATGCGGTAAGGGCGTTCTTCGAACCCGCCGTCGGTCCGCTGCTTGCCGCGAAAACCAACAACGTCGCGGCCGTGCTTTTCTATCTGTTCTATATCGTCGGCATCATGCTCTTCGCGATCCGTCCCGCGATCGGCGGCGGTGACTGGACCACCGCACTCCTGATGGGTGCCGCCTTCGGCTTCTTTGCCTACATGACTTATGACTTGACCAACATGGCGACGCTGAAAGGCTGGCCGGCATGGCTTGCCGCGATGGACATCGCGTGGGGCACGCTGGTTACCGCGCTCGCGGCAACCGCTGGCTATTTCGCGGCGTCACGCATCGCGTGAGCCTGCGCGTGATAGGCAGACCAGACCGCCATGCCCAAGCATGCCAGCATGGTGATGGACGCGAGGATGAACGGCAGCCCGGGCAGGTCCAGTTCCGGATGCCGTACCGTCCATGCGAATGACAGGCCATAGATCAGCGGCCCGATCACCGAGGTAATGCCCATGAGACTCTGGTTCGCGCCCTGAAGCTGCCCCTGCTCGGACGGCCCGACCCGCCGCGTCATCAGACCCTGCAACCCGGGGTTCAAAAGCTGCCACATCGAATTGAAGGGCACGGCGATCAGGTACAGCCAGCCGTTTGGCGCATACGACACCCACGCGAGGCCGATGACCGGCAGCGCCGCGCCCGTGATCATGCAGATCCGTTCGCCGAACCGCTTCACGAATGGTCCCACGACAAAGCTCTGTACCAGCACGCCGGACACGCTGATGGCCGCCATGAATCCACCCGTCAGTCCCGGCGTCCAGTGGAAGCGATAGCCCGCGTAGAGGACGAACACGCTCGGCCAAACCATGTTGGCGAGCTGGTTCAGGAAGCCGACCGCCGCCAGCGGCAGTAGCTCGTGATGCGATCGCAGCAGCCTCAGCGACCCCAAAGGATTGGCGCGGCGCAGATGGAAATGCGTCGTTCGCCGCTCCTGCGGCAGCGATTCCGGCACCACGAACAACCCGTACAGCGCGTTAACCAGGGTCAACGCGGCTGCCGCCAGGAACGGCAGGCGCAGATTGATGTCGCCCAGGTAACCACCGATCGCCGGCCCCGCCATGAAGCCGATCGTGAACGCCGCGCCCATCCAGCCGAACGCCCGCGCGCGTTTGTCCGGCGGCGTCACGTCCGCGACATAGGCGTTGGCGGTGGAGAACACGCCCGCCGTGGCCCCGCTGATCAGCCGTCCGACGAATAGCCAGTTCAGGCTCGGCGCGAATGCCATGAACAGGAAGTCCAGCCCCAGCCCCGTGATCGAGATCAACAGCACCGGCCTGCGCCCGAACCGGTCCGACAGCAGCCCCAGCACCGGCCCGGCGAAGAAGCTCGTCATCCCGCCGAACACGTTGAAGATCACGATCCAGTCGGCGGCCGCGGCCGTGTCACCGCCGTTGAACTGCTTCAGGAGGTTGGGCAGCACCGGCACCATGATCCCGATGGAGATCGCACACGCCACCGCGCTCACGAAGATGAAGCCAAAGGCTGCGGCGCGCGGGCCGCTCCGAGGCGCGGTGGGGTCGCTCATGACGCGCGGCCGAACAGGCCCGTGAAGGCGGGAATGGCATAGGCGCCGAACACCGCGTCGGCGCTCGACCAGATTTCGATATAGGCGGACAGGCTGATGGTCGCCATCACCAGCTCCGCCGCGATCAACGGATCGATCGGCCGGATCGAGCCGTCGGCGATGCCGTCGCTGATGACGGCGGCAAAGCGGTGCGCCACGCGCTCCAGTGCCTGCTCGATCTCGCCGCGCCGCTCGCGGGGCAGCGCGCTCAGCGCATAGGTGCGCAGCTGGCGCTTGCGTCCCGCCGCATTGTCCGCGATCAGCCGCCCGGCCGATTGGCAGAGGCGGTCCCAGCCAGTGCCGCCTTTCGCGGCGGCGCGTGTCTGTGCCTCCGTCATGATCGCGATGGTGCGCTCGAAACACGCTCCGACCAGATCGCCCTTGTCGGCGTTGTGATAGTAGAACGAGCCCTTGGTCACGTTCAGCCGCGCCGAGATCTTGTCAACCGACGCGCCGCGATAGCCCAGCGCGTTGATCGTCTCGGTCGCCGCCACCAGAAACGTCTCGCGGGTGACAGGCGGCGTGCCGTCGGGTACGAGCGCCGGCGCCGGCGTGGTCGGGCCGTTCCACACCTGTCCCGGCGCGGCGATCCCGTGCAGCAGCAGGTCGCACAGCCGTGACGCCGCGCGTCCGTAGTCTGCCTCCTCGTAGGGGGCCAGCCACACCCGCGCCCACATCACCTGCTCGATCACCAGCCGGGCGCGCGACTTGCGCTCGCGTCCACGCATCGTGCCGCTCGCGGCGAAGATCGTCTCGATGCCACCCAACAGGGCGTTGAACGCGCCCCACACCTGCTCGCGATATTCCTTTTCGACGCTGCGGATTTCGTTGAACGACACAAACGGCAATTCCTCGCCCGCCTTCACGCGGCGGCGCAGGTCGAACATCGCCTCGACGAAACCCACCAGCTGTTCTTGCGGGGTCGGTGCCTTGAGTGCCGCATCCAGAACCGCCTGGATGCGCTCCAGCGCCGACATCAGGCACGTCGCCGCCAGGTCTTCCTTTTTCTTGAAGTAGTAGGCAAGGCTTGCGGGATGCATGCCGATGCGCTTGGCGACGCCCGCCAGCGTGAATCCGGTCAAGCCGTCTTCGTTCAGCAGGGCAGTCGCTGCGGCGATGATCTCGTCGCGCTTGGCCAGATAGCGTGTCTGCGGGGTCCCCATGGCGCGATGATGGAACATCGTCCATGGGCGCGCAAATGCGCGTCTGGGGTCAACAAAATCGCAAAGCGGATGCGCGCCGCAGCCGCGTCAAGCGGGCAAGAAAAAGGGCCCGCACTGTGCGGGGCCCTAATTCATTCAGCCGAACTTACTGGCCGTTGGTCGGCGGTTCGGGCTGCTCAACCGGCTGTGCCGGCGCCGGGGCCGGAGCAGGCGTTGCATCGGACGGCGCCGGCATCGGCGCAGTCGTGTCCGGGCTCGGTGTCGTCATGGTGCTGGTATCCGGCGCGGTCATCGACGGTTGCGGATTGGTCGAAGCGGTCGGCTGCGTTCCGGCTGTGCCGGCGCGCGCATCCGCGAGCGCCTTGGCATTCAGGTCGTCGGTCGCCTGAATCTCTGCCGGCGTGGCGGGATGATGCGTAAAGGCGAGCGCCGGAGCGCTGGTGACGAGGAGCGCGGCTGCTGCAGCGCCGGCCAGCGCGATTTTGTGCATGAGCATGGTGATCTCCTTTGACAAATGTGGACCGGAAAGCGTCCGCACACCGTCAACGACTCCATGCAGCGCGGGTTCCGGATGGAACCAAGGCGATGTCGTGACGGTTCCCGGAACCTCGGCGCGCGTGAAACCGTTTCATTGCACATATCGATTTTCAGGGACGCGCATCATGATCGGCACAATTCTCGTCATCGTTCTTCTGATGCTTCTGCTCGGTGCCTGGCCGTCATGGCCGTACAGCCGCAGCTGGGGCTACTTCCCCTCCGGCACGCTCGGCCTTGTGCTGATCGTGGTCGTGGTGCTCGCCCTTCTGGGGCGCGTCTGACGGGAGTCGATCGTGCCCAAGAAAAAATTGCTCGAGGACATCGTCCACGATCCAACGCGTTATCACCGGGCGCCGTTCGACGTCGTGCGGGACCGCCGCTTCAGCGATCAGGAGCGGCTCGAAATTCTCGGCGCGTGGGAGCGGGAAATCCGCGAGCGTGACGGCGGTGCCGAACCCGAACGTCTGCAACTTGTGACGGACGCCCGCCACGAAGTGGAGCGGCGGCGTCCTGCCACGCCGTAGGGAGACAACAGCCATGCCGTCCCAGATCACCAATGAAGACCATATTGAGCATCGCGTCGTGCCCAAGCAGGAAGCCCGGCAGGGCGAAACCTCCGGCCATGTCCGGATGGTGCTCTCCAGCAGTTTGGCGATGGCTGTCGTGGCCGGCGTCGCGCTCTACGTCCTGTATTTCTAGTAACGCTTGACGGCGGACAGGGCCCGCGCCACTAGGGCGGGCCCATGCCGTCCGCCGCGCCGCTTCCCGTCGAATTGTCCGTCGTCCTGCCTACCTTCAAGGAGCGGGACAACATTGCCGAACTCGTGCGCCGGCTGGGCCTGGCGCTCGAAGGCGTCGGATGGGAAGCGATTGTCGTTGACGACAATTCACCCGACGGCACCGCGGAGACGGCCAAGGCGATTGCGGCAGGCGACCCTCACGTCCGCTGCATCCGCCGGGTCGGCCGCCGTGGCCTTGCCGGCGCCTGCATCGAAGGCATTCTGTCCTCCGCCGCGCCCTATGTCGCGGTTATGGACGCCGATCTCCAGCACGACGAGCGGGCCCTGCCCCTCATGCTGGCGAGGTTGCGGGAGAACCAGGCCGATCTCGTCGCCGCCACCCGCTATGTCGAGGGCGGCAGCGCCGAAGGCCTGAGCGATAAGACCCGCACCAATCTGTCGGGCTGGGCGACAACCCTCACCACGCGGATGCTCAACGTTCCGCTCTCCGATCCGATGAGCGGCTTCTTCATGCTGCGGCGCGACCGGTTTGACGCCATTGCCGACAAGCTGTCGCCGGCCGGGTTCAAGATACTGCTCGACATCGTCGCCACCGCCGGTCCATCGCTGCGCGTCGCCGAGCAATCCTTCGTCTTCGGCAAGCGCGAGCAGGGCGAGAGCAAGTTCAACGTCCAGGTCGGTCTCGAATTCCTCGGCCTGCTGTTCGCCAAGCTCACCGGCGACCTGGTCGAGCCGCGCTTCATCTTCTTCGCGCTGGTTGGTGCACTGGGTCTTGCCGTGCATCTCGCGGCGCTCAAGCTTGCGCTGCTCGGCGGCGCGCCGAACTTCTACTACGCGCAGTCGATTGCGACCTTCGTTGCGATGACCAGCAACTTCATCCTCAACAACGAGGTGACGTATCGCGACCGCCGCCTGAAGGGGCTGTCTTTGGTCTGGGGCTTTGTCGCTTTTTGCCTGTTCTGCGCATTGGGCGCCTTCACCAATGTCGGCGTCGCGTCCTGGCTCTACTATCGTGAGGAGCCTGTGTGGTGGGCGGCGGGCGCCGCCGGGGCCGTGATGGGTCTGTTCTGGAATTACGCGATGTCCAGTCTCTTCGTGTGGCGCACGCGATGAGCCGTGAGGCCCGGCTGTTCCTCATCGTCATCGCGGTGCTGACGGCCGTGCGCGTGATCGCCGCTGCCGTCCTCCCGCTCTCGGCGGACGAAGCCTATTACTGGCTGTGGTCGCGTCATCTCGCGGCCGGCTATTACGATCACCCGCCTGCCATCGCCTGGATCGTTCGTGCAGGCACCTTGGTCTTCGGCGCGACGCCGCTCGGCGTGCGCATCGGGGGCATCCTCCTCTCGGTCGCGGGGACCGCCTTCGTCTGGCGCGCCGGCGCGATCCTGCTGAAGGATGAAACCCAAGGCGCCCGCGCCGCGCTGTTCTTCAACCTCACTTTGATGATCTCGGTCGAAACGCTCGCCGCGACGCCGGATGCACCGGCGGTTGCGGCCGCGGCCGCCGTGTTCTACGCGCTGGCCAAGGTGCGCGAGACGGGCAGGGGCGTCTGGTGGCTCGGCGTCGGCGTCGCCGCCGGCTTGAGCCTGCTGTCGAAATACACCGGCTTCTTCCTCGGCGCCGGCATTGCGATCTGGCTGCTCCTGTCGCCCGAGGCGCGCCGCTGGCTGCTCACGCCATGGCCGTGGCTCGGCGGCGTGCTTGCCGCGCTCATCTTCCTGCCCAACGTGCTGTGGAACGAGCAGCACCAGTGGGCCACCTTTGTCTTTCAGTTCGGCCGCATTGCGGACGGCCACTTCACGCTGCGCTTCCTGTTCGAATTCCTCGGTGCCCAGCTTCTTCTTGCGTCGCCGTTCCTGTTTGTGCTCGCCGCGCTGGCGCTTGCCTTCGAGCGGCGCGGCCGCGACAGCGCGATCTTCCTGCTGGCTGCCGTCGTGTTTCCCTCGGCGCTCTACTTCCTGATTCACTCCCTGCACGATCGCATCCAGGGCAACTGGCCGGTATTCCTCTATCCGGCGCTCGCGATCGCGGCCGCCGAAGGCTTCATGCGTAGCGACTGGACGGGTTGGCTCGCGCCGGTGTGGCGGGTCTCCCGCGCCGCGGCGGTGCCGGTGGCAGCGGTTCTGCTGCTTGCTGCCTATGCACAAGCGCTGTTCGGCGTGATCCCGTTCGGCCGCGGCGACCCGCTCGCACGCCTGCTCGCCGTCGGCATGGAGGACGTCGCCGCCACCATCGACACGGCCGCCGCGCAGCATCACGCCCGCGCGATTCTCACGACCGATTACGCCACCACGTCCTGGTTGAAGTTCTATCGCCCCGGCGCCGCGGTCGTGCATGTCGGAGAGGACTATCGCTATCCCGACGCGGCCACGCCCGGTATGACACTCGTCGCCGCGCCTGCGCTGTACGTGGTCGAGCTGCGCCTCGACAAGCACGCGCTGATCGCCCAGCACTTCGCCCACGTGACGGAAATTGCCCGCATCGACCGCAAGCGCCGGGGCGTGCCGATTGCGCACTACGTGCTCTATGAAGCCGTCGGCCCGAAGGGCGCCCCTGTCGGTCGCATGCCCTAGACATGAAAATGGCGAGGCCGCCTTCGCGATCTCGCCGGAAAAAGTCGAGCGGACACCCAATGCGGGCTGTCGAAGGGGCTGGGGCGTTCCGGATCGGACGTCCGCTCGCTCGTAATAACCAATCGGCAAGACATCGGTTCCAACCGGTCAAAACTTTTTTCGAGATTCTCCTAGGAATGCGCCACGGCCGTCTGTGAAGCTGTAACCGGTTGATTTGGCTGGGGATCGGGCGCGACGTTCGACGCACCGATCAGCAGCGCCAGCAACAACCCGGCCGCCAGAAGGCTTTCGACTGGGTGCTCACGAAGGGTAGGGGGCAGCAGAACCATGGCCGTCAGACCGGTGGCCGGCCGCGCAGCGCGCTGGAGAAGGCGCTGACAATCAGCAGGATGACGAAGACGATCAGCAGGACTTTGGCGATGGTGGCGGACAGCCCCATCAGGCCGAAGAAGCCCATATATCCGGCCACCAGGGCCAGGATCGCGAACAGAAGTGCATAACCCAACATGGCGAAAAACCCTTTCCCACGTGGGAAAGGGAACGCCGTTCAGGGTTGCGGGGTTCCGCTCACTTCTTCTTGCGGGTGGCGAAGAAAATCTCGGCCGCAGCCACCGCGCCGGCGCCCAGGATTGCCACCCAGGGCGTCTCCTTGGCGATGGCCGCGAACAGCACGGTCCAAAGGCCCCGCTCGGCGTTGCCCAACTCTGCCTTCTGCGGCGGCGGGGGTTTGCGGGTCAAAAGCAGGGTCAGGATCGCCCAGAAGAACGCCGGTCCGGCGAAGATGCCGCCCGTCACCGCATAGGCCCCGGCTACGCCGAGCGATGGCGTCAGCGCGGCCGTGATCGCCATGCCGAGATAGCAGACGCCCAGGATGACCAGCATGAGGCCGATGATGGCGAGAACCGCGCCGGCGCCGATCTTCTGCCCCACGTGGAATGCCTTATCGCTTGAGAAGAAGCGCCAGGAACGCGCCCACGCCAACCGCGATGGCCAGCGAGGTCAGCGGCTGGTCCCGTACCGTTGCGCGCAGCGTCTCTGCGTTTTCGTTCGCCCATTCCTCGACGTCTTCCGCCGCCTCGAAGGCCGACTTGCTCGCCTGCGCGGCGGCTTCCTCGGCAAGCTCGTAGGCGCGTTCGGATACGTCTTGCGCGCTCTTCAGCGCTTCCTTGGCCTGTGCCGACGCGGCCGCGCCGGCGTCGCTTGCCAGCGCCCGCAGATCCTTTTGCAGCGTCTCCAGGTCGGTGCGCAAAGTCGCCAGACGGGCGTCGATGTTCTTCGCCGTTGCCATCTCAAATCTCCTCATGTCCCCGAACGCGCGGGCGCCGGGAAGTCCTCACCATGCCCGAACTCCCCGCGCAAGGGAACTTTCTATTATGCCGCCTTCCGCGTGTTCGGATGGAAGAAAAGTGCTTGTCCCACCGTGGCTTGCACAGTCTCCGGCAGGAACGGCTTGGCGATCAGATAGGTCGGCTCCGGCCGCTCACCGGTCAGCAGCTTCTCAGGATAGGCGGTGATGAAGATCACCGGAATGTCGAAGCTGTTGAGGATTTCGGCCACCGCGTCGATGCCCGATCCGCCCTCGCCGAGATTGATATCGGCCAGGACAAGACCCGGCCGTTCGGCATGCGCCTTCTTGACGGCGTCCGCCGCCGTCGCCGCCGTGCCGACCACCTTGTGACCCAGCTCGGTGACCAGGTTCTCGAGATCGAGCGCGATGATCGGCTCGTCCTCGATGATCAGGACGCGGCTCGCCAGGTCGCGGTCGATGGACTGCTGCGCATTGACGATTGCGCGTTCGACCTCGTCCGCCGTCTCGTCGAGAATGAAGGCCGCCTCTTCCAGGCTGAAGGCCTCGACAGCGGTCAGCAATAGGGCCGCGCGCTTGTTGCCATCCAGCGCCTTGAGGCGCGCTTCGGGGGTGTTCGCGGGCTTGCTCTGTCCGGGGCCGGCGCCGGCGCTAGGCTCTTCGATGCGGCCCGAGGCCGTCGACCAGATGGCATGGAATACGCGGTACAGGCCTACCCGGGGCGGCACGCCCTCAACCAGCGTCTGGTCGCCGGCCAAGAGGGCCGACAGGGCGGCGCGAACATAAGTGTCGCCGCTTTGCTGGGAACCACAGAGTGCGCGGGCATATCGGCGCAGATAGGGCAGATGCGGGGCAAGCGTCTGAGACATGCTCATGAGAAACAGAGCTCCTTCGACCGATGGAGGTGACTACAGCATCAAAACCCTCCGTCTGGCGAAAAGTTCCCGGCTTCGGGAACCATTCGCAGGGCGATACGTTCGGTCTGGGTGAAGGGAACAGGTGGGCGCAACAGTCGTTGTAAGGGCCTGAGATTGTTTTGAAATTTCGGCCCAAATCGGAGATGGCTTTGTCAGGCGCACCGCAACAGCGGAATTGGAACGTGTCCAAGGAACAGAACCCCAACCGGGAAAAAGCGCGAGCGATCCGGGCCCGCCAGCGTGTGATCGGTCGTGAGCTTCGCCGCATGTATGACGGCGTCGCGCAGGAACCGATTCCCGACGAATTCATGGATTTGCTCCGCAAAATGGACGCCCAAGGCGGGGAGAAGGGAGCGAAGAAGTCGTCATGACCGCTCCCCACACGCACATGCAGCACAACAATCCCCCGCAGGATCACGAGCCGCAGGACTTCAAGACCGAACTCTTGAGCCTTGTCCCCTTCCTCCGCGCCTTTGCGCGATCGCTGACCGGCAATCAGGAGAATGCGGACGATCTGGCGCAGGAAGCTCTCGTCAAGGCGTGGCAGTCCCGCGACTCGTTCGTGCCGGGCACGAATCTCAAGGCGTGGCTCTTCACCATTCTGCGCAACCAGTTCTATTCGGATCGCCGGCGCGCATGGCGCCAGGCGCCGTGGGATCAGGACGCCGCCGAGCGAATTCCCGGCGGCGGCGGCCAGGACCAAGGCTGGGCGGCGGAGCTGTCCGACACTGCACGCGCGCTACGCGTGCTCACAGACGAACAGCGTGAAGCATTGATTTTGGTTGGGGCAGGCGGTTTCTCTTACGAGGACGCTGCGGAGATTTGCCATTGTGCCGTTGGTACCGTGAAAAGCCGGGTGGCGCGGGCGCGCAAAGCGCTGATCGCTATCCTGGACGGCGACGAAGCATTGCCAAATTCCGAACGGCCCGCAGAAGGAGAGGCGGCCCGTGATATCATGGCGCAATTGGATAGCCTCGCGCCCCCGGGCGGAACCCCCGCTGACAAGCGGAGAGACAAGCCCGAAGAGTGAGAGCGGCTGGCCGCTTCGCGTCTCACTTCTCCTCTGGGTCACGATAGCTCTCGTTCCGATTGCTCTCGTCAGCATCCTCCAGGGTGTTGAGCGTGCACGGGTCGATGTCGGCGAGGTTCATGACCGCCTGATCCGCTCGGCGGAAGCCGCGGCTTCCGATCAGGAGAATCTTCTTCTGTCGGCCGAGCAGATCGCGCGGGCCCTTTCCAACATGCGCGATGTGCGCGACATGACGGGCCGCTGTGATGAGACGCTGGGCGACGCCCTGATTGGCGTCCGCTACTTCGCGAACATCGCGCGCCTCGACCGCAATTGGACGGCCGCTTGTGCCGCGTTGCCCAACGCACGCGGGACAAAGGGCAGCGCGGCCCTTCTTCCGATCGCGCGAACAGCGAAGCGCTTCTTTGTTTCTGGCCAGCTTCAGAGCGTCATTCTCCACCGCCCCGTCATCGTCGGCATGCTTCCGCTGCGCGACGCCAAGGGCCAATTTGACGGTGTCGTTTCGATCGCGCTGGAGTTGCGCTGGCTGGGCCTGATGGTCCGCGCACAGGACTTGCCGAAGGGCGCCGTCGTCTTCGTCTATGACGATGCGGGCAATGTGCTCGCGTCAAACAATACGCCCGTTGCGTCGGCACTCGTTCACGCCTCCACGCCGATCGGCGGCAACAAGGCATTGCGGGCAGGTACCGACGGCGGCGGGCGCGACTGGACCATCGCCGACGCGCCGCTTCGCGGCAGCCAGATCCACGTCGCCTATGCGATGCCGGAGAACAGGTTGTTTCTCTCCACCTATCTCCATGTCGGCGTCGATTTCCTGTTGCCGATCCTGATGATCGGTCTGGCCTGGGCCGGAATCTGGTTCACCACCGAACGCCAGGTGACGCAGTGGATCGCCTATCTGCGCCGCATCTCCGCCGCCTATCGCAGCGGCCACTACACCATCCGTCCCCAGCTCGAGGACGCACCCGCCGAATTTCGCGCACTGGGCGACGGCATGTCGGAGATGGCGGATTCCATTCAGGACCGCGACCGCAAGCTGCGCGAGGCGCTGGCGCAGAAGACGGTCCTCATCCGCGAGATCCATCACCGCGTGAAGAACAATCTCCAGATTGTGATGAGTCTGCTCAGCCTCCAGGCAGGTCAGCTAGAAGACCCCGCGGCTCGTGAGGCGCTGATGCAGGCGCAGGTGCGGATCAATGCGCTCGCGCTGGTGCATCGCATCCTGCACGAGATCGAGGACCAGACGACCATCGACCTGAAGCGCCTGCTGCACGAGCTCACGACGCAGATCACCGAGGGCATGCGGGGCGACCTGAAGCTGACGCTGGAAGAGCACCTCGTCGATGCCGAGGTCTCCGGCGATGTCGCCGTGCCGGTGGCGCTGTTCGCGGTGGAAGCGCTCACCAACATCTTCAAATATGCCTTCCCGCCCGGTCATGCCGGCCTGGTGAAGATCGATCTCGTGCGCAATGGCGACAACCGGCTCAAGCTCACCATCGCCGACAACGGCATCGGCTTCGACGAGAAGAAGGCCAAGGGCGGTATCGGTACGCGCCTCATCCGCACGTTCGGTCAGCAGATCGGCGGCAAGTCGATGCTGCACTCGGTTCCCGGGAAGGGCACCAGCATCGAAGTGGACTTCAAGGGCTCGCTTGCGGAAGCCGCTTAGCCCGCGCGATTCGCGCTGTTCCGTCTGGAACAATCGCAACGCCATTTTCCTGCCCACGTTCACACTGTGCGTGCCCGTGGCGCGCCGTTTTGAAACCCTTGCGGAGAAGAAGATGGGCAACCAGATCAATCGCCAGAACGAGAACCAGGACCGGCAGCGCATGCCGCAGCAGGGCCAGCCCCAGCAGAACGAGAACCAGGATACGCAAAACCAGCAGGGTGGGACCAAGAAAGCCCGGACAGCGAAGAAGTCCGATATCGCCGGCCAGCAGGGCCAGGGCCAACGGAGGCCCGATCAGAACGCTGGCACTCGGCACTGATCTGACCGCATCGGTTTGAGAAAAGACCGGCCCGATGGCCGGTCTTTTCATGTCTGCTCCGCACTCTCGACCGCATTGTGTGGAACTTCGCGCTGGCGCATAACCCGCTCAAGCGCGATTGCAGGAAATAGACAGATGGCGGACACATTCGATGCCGTGGTCATCGGCGGCGGCCCCGGCGGCTACAACGCGGCGATCCGGCTCGGCCAGTTCGGCCTCAAGAGCGCCTGCATCGACAAGCGCGGCCAATTCGGCGGCACCTGCCTGAACATCGGCTGCATCCCCTCCAAGGCGCTTCTGCACACCTCGCACCTGTTCGATGAGGCGAAGAACCACCTGCCCAAGCTGGGCATCAAGGTTACGCCTGAACTCGATCTCGGCCTGATGATGGCCCACAAGACAAAGGTCGTCGGCGAGTTGACCAAGGGCGTCGAGTTCCTGCTCAAGAAGGCCAAGAGCGAAGCCATCGTCGGCGAAGCGCGCATCGTCGCGCCCGGCAAGATCGAGGTGAAGGGCAAGGATGGCGCCGTCCGCACCATCGAGACAAAGAACATCATCATCGCCACGGGCTCCGACGTTGCAGCTCTCCCCGGCGTCACCATCGACGAGCAGCAGATCGTTTCCTCGACCGGCGCGCTCGAGCTGAAAGACGTGCCCAAGCGCCTGCTGGTTGTCGGCGGCGGCTATATCGGCCTCGAGCTCGGCTCGGTGTGGCGGCGTCTCGGCAGCGACGTGACGGTAGTTGAATTTCTCGACCGCATCACGCCGGGTCTCGACGGCGAAGTCGGCAAGCAGTTCCAGCGCATCCTGCAAAAGCAGGGTATGAAGTTTCAGCTTTCGACGAGGGTCGTCGGCGTCACCAGGAACGGCGGTGCGCTCAGCGTCACCGTCGAACCCGCCGCCGGCGGCGCGCAGACGACGATCGAGACGGACGTCATGCTGGTCTCCATCGGCCGCCGTCCCTATGCCGACAATCTCGGCCTCTCCGACGTCGGCGTGAAGCTCGATCCGCGCGGCCGCGTCATCACCGACGCGCACTACCAGACCAACGTCGCGGGCATCTGGGCCATCGGCGACTGCCGCGAGGGCGCCATGCTGGCACACAAGGCCGAAGACGAAGCTGTCGCCTGCGTCGAGAACATCGCCGGCAAGTCCGGCCATGTGAACTACGACGCCATCCCCGCGGTCGTGTACACCGCGCCCGAAGTCGCCAGCGTCGGCAAGACGGAAGAAGAGCTGAAGGCCGCCGGCGTCGCCTACAAGATCGGCAAGTTCCCCTTCACCGCCAACGCGCGCGCCAAGACCGTCGCCGCGACGGACGGCTTCGCCAAGGTGATCGCGGAGGCCAGGACCGACCGCGTGCTGGGCGTGCACATTATCGGCGCCGAAGCCGGCAACCTGATCGCCGAGGCCGCGCTCGCCATCGAGTTCGGCGCCTCCAGCGAAGACATCGCCCGCACCAGCCACGCGCATCCCACCCTCACCGAAGCCGTCCGCCAGGCCGCCATGGGCGTCGAGGGCTGGACGATGCAGATGTGATCGCGCGGCATGACAGAAACGGCCGGTTGAACTAGCCTTCCCCCATGGGCCGCCCTGTCTGCTCCACGCTGTCGCTCACCATCCGCAAGGCCAAGAACGCGGCGGAGATCGAGGACGCGGCCGCGCTCTACGAACGCGCCGGCACGGCAGCGTTCTCCTGGCGCCCCGTCGGACATTTCCAGGCCCGCGACTTCATCGCCTTCGCGAAGGAGGAAGAAATCTGGCTCGCCTACATGAGCGACGCGCTGGTCGGCATCCTCTCCATATTCCGCGCCGAGAATTTCATCCATTGCCTCTATGTCGATCCCAACGCGCAGGGCCTCGGCATCGGCAGGGCGTTGGTCGATTTCGTGCGCCAGAAGGCCGGCCACGCGCTGACGCTGAAGCTTGATGTTCCCAACCGCAACGCCATCAAGTTCTACGAAGCCACCGGCTGGGAGCGCATGACCGGCCTCGACGACCAGGGCGTCGACGACGCCGGCATCAAGTGGGCGCGCTATCGCCTGGCTTAGACTCGCCGGCCTTGGGTTCCACCAACACCGCCGGCGTGCGCACATGCTCCGGCCGCACGCCGACCCCCAGGAACCGTGCCGGCCATTGCCGCAGCCATCCCCACCGGTCCAGCAGGTACAGCGGCCATGGCGGCTTCGGCGTCACCTGCGCGCGGATCGTGCGCGACAGCACGACGTTCTGCGCCATCACCTGGAACCGTTGCACCACGCTGGTCGGCCATTCACGCCGCTTCTGCACCGCGCCCAGCTCGCGCACCGACGGCGTGCGCGTCTTGACGATCGCCGCCAGGATGTTCGCCGCCGCGACCGCATCCTGGATCGCGAGGTTGATGCCGACACCGCCCACCGGACTCATCGCATGCGCCGCATCGCCGATGCACAACAGGCCGCGCCGCGCCCATTTTTCCAACCGGTCGATCTTCACCGTCAGCAGCTTCACCTGGTCGAACGACGTCACCGATTCCGCCCGGTCGCGCGCGAACCCGGCGGCGGTGCGCAGCCGCGCCTGGAATCCCGACAGTCCCTCTGCCTTCAGGGTCTCAAAAGCGCCCTTCGGAATCACCATCGCGCACTGCCAGTAGTCGCCGCGATAGAGCATCACGAACAGCGTCCCGCCCACGAACCGCGCCACCGGCTCGACCGGATCGCCCGCGGCAAACGGCAACCGCAGCCACAGCACGTCGAACGGTGCACCGATGTCGCGCACCTTCAGCTTCGCCTTCTCGCGCACCGTCGAGTGCCGTCCGTCCGCGCCGATCACCAGCCGCGCCAGCAGGTCGCCGGAGCCGGCCGGCGTTTCCACCCGCGCGCCGACGATGCGCCCGCTTTTCGCCAGCAACTCGGTGACCTCCGCTTCCATTGCGATATGGAAGGTCGGATAGCGCCGTGCCTCCCGGCAGAGGAAATCGAGGAAGTCCCATTGCGGCATCAGCGCGATGAACCTGGCGCGCCCGCCCAGCCGCTCGAAATCCGCGACCTTGAACGTCTCCTTGCCGAACTCGGCACGCAGCACGCGCACTTCGGTATGCGGCCGCTCCAGGAACCGGTCGAGCAGCCCCAGTTCGTCCATCAGCCGCAGGGTCGAGGGATGCACCGTGTCGCCGCGGAAATCGCGGAAGAAGTCCTTGTGCTTCTCCAGCACCCACACATCCACGCCGGCGCGCGCGAGCAAAAGCCCGCACATCATTCCCGCGGGGCCGCCGCCCGCGATCACGACTTCGGTGTTGAGGTTCACACTTTTATCTAACCTCTCACCCTGGGCTTGTCGAAGGGCGCGGCGATTTTGTTCCGCCGCGGGGCATGCGCTAGCTTCAACGCCGAACCAAACGAAAGCCGTCCCATGCGCCCCAACCGCTTGCGCCAGGCCTGGGCCGAAGGCCGCGCCGTCACCAATGCCTGGATCAGCCTGGGCGGCATTCTGCCCACGGAGATCCTGGCGCATCAGGGATGGGACAGTCTCACCGTCGACATGCAGCACGGCCAGGCCGATTTCGCCGGCGTGGTGCAGATGCTGACCGCGATCTCAACCACCGGCACGGTGCCGCTGGTGCGCGTGCCGTCGAATGATTTCGGCGACATCAACCGCGTGCTCGATGCGGGGGCTTACGGTGTCATCTGTCCCAATGTCGACACCGCCGAGCAGTGCGAGGCCTTCGTCTCCGCCTGCCGCTACGCGCCGCAAGGCAGCCGCAGCGTCGGCCCCAAGCGCGCGGTGCTCTACGGCGGCAACGATTATCTGTCGAAGGCCAACGAGACGATCCTCACCATGGCGCAGGTCGAATCCGCGAAGGCGCTCGCCAATGTCCGCACCATCGCCGCGGTGAAAGAACTCGATGTCATCTTCATCGGTCCCGCCGATCTTGGCCTCTCGCTCGGCCGCGAGCCCAAGGCCGACCAGACCGATCCGGTCGTCGTCAAGGCGATCGACGATATCCTCGCCGCCGCGAAGGCCGGCGGCAAACGCGCCGCCATCTACTGCAAGTCGGTCGAATATTCGAAGCAGATGATCGCCAAGGGCTTCGACCTCGTCGTCGTCACGTCAGACGAAGCATTGCTGTCGTCGGGCTCCACCTGGGCCGCGCAATTTCGGTAGCACCGCGCGCTTTCCTCCCCCGTTCACGGGGAAGGGGACCACGACGCGAAGCGGAGTGGGGGACGCAGCATTGAAGATGCAAGGTTCGGGATTCTCCCCTTCCGTCTCGCGCCTCTAGCGCGTCGCGAACCACCTTCCCCGTAAACGGGGAAGGAAACATCCCACCTGTTGCGCTCGCGCCTCTTACAAACCCGGGCCAAATCGCCTATATCTCCTCCTGCAACAAGCTCAGAAAGGAGGTGATCCAGTGTCTCATTGTCATTACCTGCGGACGTCGGAAGCCGCGGCCTGGATCCTCGCCTCTGGTGAGGTCGGCGCTGCGTAAGCGGCGCCTCGCGGCCTGACACGGACCGCAGTACGACAATGGAAGGGCTGCCGGGATGCATACCGGCAGCCCTTCTTGTTTTTGCGCTCCCGTTCTTGTGTTTGCTCCCTAACACGCTCGTGATCGCGACGGCCCCGGCCGGCTGTGGTACGACCGTCACGAAACACGTTCCGCGCCCACGCGGACATTGCGGGGAATGCCCATGCGCCTGCGCCGCCTTCTCACCCTTCCGCTTGTCTGCGCCGCCGCCATCGCCGGCGCCACCGCCGCGATCGAGCATCACGGCGTCCAGACGGCGAACATGGACACCACCGTCCATCCCGGCGACGACTTCAACCTCTACGCCAATGGCGGCTGGCTGAAGCAGGCGGTGATCCCGCCGGACCAGCCGTCCTGGGGTTCGTTCTCCACCCTGCGCGACAAGGCCGCCAAGCGTACCGCCGACCTGATCGAGGACATCGCCAGGAAGAACAACGCGCCCGGCAGCGACGACGGCAAGATCGCCGACTACTACGCAAGCTACATGGATGAAGCCGGGATCGAGGCGAAGGGGCTCGCGCCGCTCAAGCCCGCGCTCGACCGCATTGCCGGCGTCGCCAACCGGACCGATCTTTCGCGCGTGATCGGCCAGTCGCTGCTCGCCGACGTCGATCCGCTCAACAACACCAACTTCTATACCGAGAACCTGTTCGGCCTCTGGGCTGCGCCGGGGTTCGACGATCCCGGCCGCAACACCGCATATCTGTTGCAGGGCGGCCTCGGCCTTCCCGACCGCGAATATTATCTGAGCGGCGAGGCGCCGATGGTCGCGGCGCGTACCGCCTACCAAGCGCACATCGCGAAGATATTCGTGCTGGCGGGTGCGACGCAGCCCGATGCCGACGCGAAGGCGGCGGCGATCCTCGCGCTCGAGATCCGGATCGCGCAGGCGCAGACCAGCCGCGAGGATTCCGAGGATGTCCTCAAGGCCAATAACACCTGGTCGTCCGCGGATTTCGCGGCGAAGGCCCCTGGCATCGACTGGGCCGCCTTCTTCGACGGCGCTGCGCTCCGGAACCAGGCAAGCTTCACCGTCTGGCAGGCGCACGCCGTTCCCGGCATCGCGGCGGTCGTCGGCGACACGCCGGTTGCGGTGATGAAGGACTATCTGACCTTCCATCTTCTCAATCACTATTCGTCGCTCCTGCCCAAGGCCTTTTCCGACGAGCGGTTCGAGTTCTACGGCGCCACGCTTTCGGGCACGCCGCAGCAGCGGCCGCGGTGGAAGCGCGCGGTCGATGCGACCAACAGCGCGCTCGGCTGGGCCGTCGGCCGCGACTATGCGGCACGCTACTTCCCGGCGTCCTACAAGGCCGAGGCGCAGGCGATGGTGGACAACATCAAGGCCGCGTTCGGCCGCCGCATCGACGCGCTCGACTGGATGAGCGCCGCGACCAAGGCGAAGGCCAAGGCCAAGCTCGTCACGCTCTATGTCGGCATCGGCTATCCCGACAAATGGCTCGACTATTCCAGGCTTGACATCGTGCGCGGCGACGCGCTCGGCAATGCGATGCGTTCGGAACAGTTCGAATACCGCCGTAACCTCGCCAAGCTCGGCACCGCGGTCGACCGCAGCGAATGGTGCATGACGCCGCAGACCGTGAACGCGGTGAACCTGCCGCTCCAGAACGCGCTCAACTTCCCCGCCGCGATCATGGACCCGCCCTTCTTCGACGCGAAAGCCGATCCCGCCTTCAACTACGGCGCCGTCGGCTCGGTGATCGGCCACGAGGTGAGCCACAGCTTCGACGATTCCGGCAGCCAGTTCGATGACCGGGGCCGGCTTGTCGATTGGTGGACCGCGGCTGACTTCGCGCACTTCAAGGATTCGGCCACGCGTCTTGCCGCGCAATATTCGCTCTATTCGCCGTTCCCCGGCGTGAACGTGAACGGCCGCCAGACGCTGGGCGAGAACATCGCCGACGTCGCCGGCCTGTCCGCGGCGTACGACGCCTGGCATGCCTCGCTGCACGGCAAGCCGGCGCCGGTGGTCGATGGGCTGACCGGTGCGCAGCGCTTCTTCCTCGCCTATGCGCAGACGCGCCAGAACGCGACGCGCGAAGCAACCCTGCGCCAGCAGATCCTGACCGACGGCCATTCGCCTTCGATGTATCGCGCCCAGGCGGTACGCAACATCGACGCCTGGTACGACGCCTTCAAGGTCGCCCCCGGCGAGCGCCTCTACCTGACGCCCGAGCAGCGCGTCCGCGTATGGTAGCTGTTGTCAGCAGCGAAAATATTTTCGTTCGATAAGCCGGGCGGCTTATTGAACGGCGCGTCAGCACGGCCAACCGCTTAGCGGGAGCGCCGCGCAACAAACGAAAAGATTTCGAAAAACCGCGCCCTGCCGCGCGCCGACAGCACTTGAAGCCGCTGTTTCCAGCGATATCTCTCCCTTCCAAAACAAACCTTGGAGGGAACGATGGAAGAGCGAATTTAGCGTGGCGAGTGCTGCATACAGAACCTGTGCGGGTCACGCGCACCGTGAAGAGGACGATACGCCGCTCCGGCGGGGGCGAACCGGCGTCCGCGAGTTCACCAGGGATCGAGGGGTCAAGCGAAGGCCGTTTGTCGGTGCGCAGGATGCTGCGCGCCGCAAGTCGCTCACGCACTCGTCCAAGCCAAAGCCGCTCTCGTGCACCAAGGGCGGCTTTTGCTTGAGTCCCGGGTCGTTGCATTTCACCGGGTTCGCGCCTAAATCCCTCCCGCAACTTCGGAGCAACGCCCGTGAGAAAGACCGCGCACACCTCGTCCGCCCGTCTTTCCACACCGGAGTTGTTCCATGTCGCCATCCCTTATCACGCTCGAAAGTCTCGCCGCCCGTAAGCCGGACGGCGCGCCGCTTTTCGAGAATCTCCACCTCAGCTTCGCGCGCGAGCGCACGGCCCTGGTCGGCCGCAACGGCGCCGGCAAGTCGACATTGCTTGCCATGATCGCGGGCACGCGCCGGCCATCCGGGGGCACTGTCACCCGCAACGCACGCATCGGCATGCTGGAACAGCAGTTCGACCCGCAGGGCAGTGTCGCCGCCGCGCTCGGCATCGCCGATCAACTCGCCGTACAAGGCCGCATCCTCGACGGCAATGCCGGAACGGATGATTTGAACCACGCCGACTGGACGCTCGAAGAACGCCTCGCCGAAGTGCTCGCCGATGCCGGCCTTACCGGTCTCGAGACGTCGCGGCCTGCGGCCTCGCTCAGCGGCGGCGAACGCACCCGCCTCGCCCTCGCGCGCCTCTTGCTGGAAGCGCCCGACGTCCTGCTGCTGGACGAGCCAACCAACAATCTCGACGGCGAGGCGCGCGCCATCGTCATCGCGGTTCTCGAAAAGTGGAAAGGCGGCGCCATTGTCGCCAGCCACGACCGCGCCCTGCTGCGCCGGATGGATCGCATCGTCGAACTCTCGACGCTGGGCGTGAAGCTCTACGGCGGCAACTATGACCTCTACGCCGAACGCAAGGAGGCCGAGCACACCGCTGCCGCGCGCGAACTCGACACCGCCGAACGCGACGCCGCCCGCGTCAGCCGCGCCGTGCAGAAGGAAAAGGAGAAGAAGGCCCAGCGCGATGCCGCCGGCAGGAAATCCCGCGCCAAGGGCGATGCGCCCAGGATGGCCATGGACTTCAAGGCCGAGCGTGCCGAAGGCAGCGGTGGCCGCCAGTCCCATCTCGCCGGTCGCCTGAAGGCGGGCGCCGCCGAGGCGCTCGAGGCAGCGCGCGAAAACATCGAGCGCATCAGAACCCTGGCGCTCGACCTTCCGCCCACCGGCCTCTCGTCCGGCAAGCTGGTGCTCCGGCTCGACGAGGTGTCCTGGAATGCCGGCGGCCGTGAAATCGTCCGCCCGGCCTCGGTCACTGTTTCCGGCCCCGAACGCATCGCCATCACAGGTCCCAATGGTTCCGGCAAGACGACGCTGCTGAAGTTGATTACCGGCGATCTCCAGCCCACAGCCGGCAAGGCCGCACGCCCGGTGAAAGCCGCGCTGCTCGACCAGCATGCCGCGATCTTCGAGCCCGGCGAGACGTTGCTCGACGCCTTTCGCCGCCTGAACCCGGCCAGCACACCGAATGAAGCCCATGCCGCGCTCGCGAAATTTCTCTTCCGCAACGAGGCCGCCCATCGCGATTCCGCCACGCTCAGCGGCGGCGAGAAGCTCCGGGCCGCGCTCGCCGTGGTTCTTGGCGGCAACGACCCGCCGCAGCTTCTTTTATTGGACGAACCGACCAACCACCTCGATCTCGACTCCGTCGCCGCGATCGAAGCCGCGCTCAAGGGTTACGACGGCGCCCTCATCGTGGTCAGCCACGACGAAGACTTCCTCGACGCCATTGGCATCGGGCGGCGCATTGCGCTGCTTTCCAGATAGACCAACTGTAGTCCGCCCGGCCGCTATCGCCTTGGCTGGTGGCATTTATTTCATGTTGCACCGGTCTCTTCATTGACTCCGATCGCAACAAATATGGCCATGGCCTCCCTTTCGCCGAAGGGCTAACCTCCCCGCGGGCAAATCACGGGGAGGGGGTGGCCATGCCGAACACCTTTACGACGACATCAACGCAGGGCTTCGGCTCGCGCATCATGAGTTCGTTTGTCGGGCTTCTGCTCGGTCCGGTCCTGGTGATCGGCGCGATCTGGCTGCTCGGCTGGAACGAAGGCCGCGCCGTGCAGGCGATCCGCGGCCTGGCGGAAGCGCAGAGCATCCTGGTCGAGTCCCCGCCCGGCGCCGTCAACCCGGCGAACGACGGCAAGCTCGTCCACGTCGTCGGCCAGGCGACCGCGACGGCCGCGGTCGACGACTCCGATCTCGGCCTCACCTTCGAAAACCAGGTGGCCGTCGACCGCAACGTCGAGATGTACCAGTGGAAGGAGAAGAAGGAAGAGAAGACCCAGGACAACACCGGCGGCAGCCAGACCACGACGACGACCTACACCTACAGCCAGGTCTGGTCCGGCGACCCGATCGATTCTTCCGGCTTCGCCCATCCCGAAGGTCACGAGAATCCGGCGATGCCGTTCACATCGCACAAGTTCGCGTCGTCCGACGCGGTGCTCGGCGCCTTCACGCTCGATGAATCGACGCTGTCGATGGTCGAGGCCTCATCCGTCCTGAAACCGGAAGCGCCGGAAGGTTGGACGCAGTCCGGCGGCAATCTCTACAAAGGCGAGAATCCCGGCAGGCCGGCGACCGGCGACATGCGCGTCAACTACAAGGGCGTTCCGTCGGGTGCCACGATCTCGGTCCTCGCCAAGCAATCGTCCGGCGGTTTCGCCGAGTACACCACTTCGAACGGCTACACGATCCACATGGCGCGCGCCGGTAACGCCGCCGCCGACCAGATGATCACCGACCAGAAGAAGATGGAATCGATGATCACCTGGATCCTGCGCGGCGTCGGTGCCTTCCTGATCTTCATCGGCTTCACGATGTTCTTCGGGCCGATCGCGACGCTGGCCGCGATCCTGCCGTTCCTCGGCTCTCTGGTGCGCGGCGCCACGGCGTTCTTTGCCTTCGTGCTGACGATTCCGGTGACGCTCATCACCATCGCCATTGCCTGGCTGGCCTTCCGCCCGCTGATCGGCGGCGGAATCCTGCTGCTGGCGGCGGTGTTCGGCTATCTGCTCTGGCGCTGGCACCACAGCCGCAGCGCCTCGCACGTCGCCGCGCAACAGGCGGCGGCCGCCGGCGCCACGCCGCAACACTAGGCGGCGGACGCAGAGCGAACGGCGCGGTGAACCTTCACCGCGCCGTCTTCTTTTGGCTTAAGCTCCGCGCATGCTGTTCCTGCCCGAGCGCCACGAACCGCTGACCGGCGAGCCTTGGGACGAGGCCAAGGCCCGCGCGGCGCTGTTGCGCATCGTCGCCGAGACCAACGCAGCCTTCACGCAGGACGGCTTGTGGCCGATCCATCCGCAGGACATCTCGCCCGAGCGGCCGCCCGACTGCATGAAGATGCTCTACAACGGCGCCGCCGGCGTCATCTGGGCCTTGCACGAACTCGCCGGGCGCAAATTCGCGCCGCTTGCACATGACTTCCTCCCGGTCGTGCGCTCGCTCACCGCGCGCCACCACGACGATCTGACGAAATACGAAGGCATCCGCAACTACATCGGCCACGAACAGAACGGCTTCCTGTTCGGCGAAACGGGACTCGACCTGCTCGAATGGAAGCTGGCGCCGTCGCCGGCAACAAGCGACCGCCTCGCCGCCCGCATCGAACGCAAGGTCGGCGACAACCGCGGCATCGTCTGGGGCGGTGCCGGTGCGATGCTCGCCGCGCTCTTTCTGCACAAGGCAACTGGCGACGCGCGTTGGCGCGAACTCTTCAGTCGCCATGCCGGCGCACTGTGGTCGCAATGGCACTATGATAGCGAAGCGCGCTGCCACCTCTGGACCGTTGACCTCTACGGCCAAGTTGAGAAGCGCCTGACGCCGCTGCACGGCTTCTTCGCCAATGCCGGTGCGTTGCTGCGCGGCGCAGATCTGCTGGCCGAAGATCGCCGCAACGAACTCCGCCGCCGTGTCGCCGAAGCGGTCCGCGCCACCGCGATCGTCGAGGATGGCGTGCCCAACTGGCCCGTCAGCCGCGAGTCCGCATTGCCGCGCTCGCTCTATCTGCAGTTCTGCAACGGCGCGCCGGGCGTCGTCGTCAACACAATCGATGCGAAGCTTGGCATCGACGACCTCCTCAGCGCAGGCGGGAATCTCGCCTGGTCGGCCGGACCCGTCGTCAAGCCGCCAAGCCTCTGCCACGGTGCGCCATCAGCCGGTTATGCGTTCCTCAAGCTTCACGCGCATACCGGCAGCACAGACTGGCTCACGAAAGCCCGCCGCTTCGCCATGCACGCCATCGCGCAATCCGACGCCGCCCGCGTTGCGCATGGCCAACGCAAGTTCTCGCTGTGGACCGGCGACCTCGGCCTCGCGCTCTACCTCGCCGATTGCCTCGATGCCCGCGCGAGCTTCCCGGCATTGGATTATTTCTAGGCGAGGCCTTACAGACTTGGCCAAAGGGCCCCGTGGCGGAACTGGTAGACGCACCGGACTTAAAATCCGTAGCTGCGAAAGCGGCGTGTCCGTTCGAGTCGGACCGGGGCCACCACCACTCAGTCCTTGAGCAGCGCCACGATTTCCTTCGGATGCGTCCATTGCAGGAACGTGCCGCCGCCTTCGATGTAATGGGCGCGCGTATTCGTCAATCGCCGCCACGGCGTCTCGTCGCTATCCTTGAACAGGGCGCCGCTGGCAAACACAGTCCAGCGTCCGCCCAGGCCGTTCGTTACCGGCACCTGCCAGCCATTGTTGAACAGCGTATGCTCGTCGATGAAGCCGGACGCCGACACGGTGACCAGTCCATGGATGTCGCTCACCAGCAGATCGAGCACTCGCTCATCTGCGACCAGCGCCCTGTCCGCAGGCACCGCATCGGCGACGCGGCGCAGCGCGGATTTCAGCAGATCGCTACGACTCCGGCTTCGCAGCAATTCGCCAAGCTGCTCGATCAATTCGGGATAGGCCTGGATGAACCGCCGCATCGGGGCAAAGGGACTGACGCCGCGCAACGCCACGCCGCGCGGTTGTCGCGGGTTCTGCAGAACGGCGCGGTTGACGCGTTCTGGATAGCGCAGCGCAAATTCGATCCCGGTCGGGACGCCGCCGTCGCGCATCAGGAAGCTTGCCCGCTCCGCCTTGAGCGACTCCAGCACCGCCGCCATGTCGTCCGCCCCGGTTTCCAGGAAGCCGCCGCTGCTCGCCCGCGATGACAGGCCGAAGCCCGGCCGTTGCAGCACGATGGGACGAAATCCCGCGGCCTGCAGGCTGGTCACGAACACATCGGGCAGCAACCGCCCGGTCGAATCGCCATGCCCGACGAACAACGGTTCGGCCCGCCGCGGCCCATAGTCGACGACCGCCAGACGGCGTCCGTCGGGGCGGAATACGAACTTTACCCGCTCATCCAGCTTCGCCCCGTCCGGAAGCACTTGCGACAGCGATGCCAACGCATGCAGCGCCAGTGCTTCTTTCAGCAGCCGCCGGAACGCGCGATTGCGGTGCACGCCGGCCTTCGCGAAAATCGCGCGCTGGTGGGTCTTCACCGTATCGGGCTGAAGCCCTAGCGCCTTCGCCACATCCTTCACCGAACGGTTCTGCGCCAGTTCCACTGCAACGCGCGCTTCGGCATGGGTCAGGCCCAGCAGCCGTTCGGTAACACCAACCTCGTCGTCGGGCGGCGGCGCCATCCGCGCACAGGAGAGGTCGATCAGCAGCCCCACCAGTTCCGCCGCGCTGCCGACACCAACGCGCTTGGTCGCCGACGCGATAGCGGCCTTGGCAGTCTCTCGCGTGATGCCCAGCTCCGCGGCCGCATCGTTCAGCGTCTCATGCTCCAGCAGTGTGCGGGTCAGCCGGCGCTCCAGCCGCGACAGACCGGCGGACGCCGCTGTCTGCTCGAATGCCCCGCCGGCCCGCGACGGCGACAGAACCAGCAGCACCACCGCATGTTCGTCGACACCACACAGATGCGGCGCCAGGATCGGCCAGGTGAGTCCCAGGGTGTGCGATACGCCAAGCACGCAGATCATCGCCCCGCCGGTGTCCGGCACCAGGCCGATCGCGCGTCCCTGCGCCGCTGCGCGCGCCCGGATCGCGCGCAGCGCATCGCCCTCGACAACGCCGCATCGCCCGAACAAGGCGTCGGCGAAGACGCGCTCGCCGCCCGGCGCGAACACCGCGATTCCAAAGCTTTCCGGCTGCACCGATGCGGCTGTCACCACCGCGGGATCGCGAGCCATGCCCCGCGCGATCGTCAGAGCGAGTTCATCGCTCGAGAAGGGCAAGGTGTCTTCGGCCGCCCGGCACAGCGCGGTCATCACGTCATCATCACCGGCCAGAACGGCGCCCAGTGCGGCGGCTCGTTCGCTGCTGATGACGCGCACCTCGTTCATGCCTGCAACGCTAGCAGGGACCCGCGGCCTTACGAAAATCGCGCGATCAAGCGTTTCGGCTGCACACACGCAACCATCTAACCAATTGGAAAGACAGGAGTTATTTCGTGATACTCAACTATAAGTAGTGTATTTGACTTCGAAAAGTCGCTGACTATAGTGCGCCGCCTTCGGGGGTATCCCTGTCCGAAATTGCCTTTGGGGTTCATCCCCCACCAACGTGAAAGCCTGGAAGACGAATGAGCAAGCGCGAGAACGCCAAGTACAAGATCGACCGCCGCATGGGCGAAAGCATCTGGGGCCGTCCGAAGTCCCCGGTCAACAAGCGCTCCTACGGCCCCGGCCAGCACGGCCAGCGCCGCGCCAAGAAGCTCTCCGACTACGGCACGCAGCTTCAGGCCAAGCAGAAGCTCAAGGGCTACTACGGCAACATCACCGAGCGTCAGTTCCGCAAGTACTACCAGGAGGCCTCGCGCCGCCAGGGCGACACGGGTGAGAACATGATCGGCCTGCTTGAGCATCGCCTCGACGCCGTCGTCTACCGCGCCAAGTTCGCGCCGACGCCGTTCGCCGCGCGCCAGCTCGTCAGCCACGGTCATGTGAAGGTCAACGGCCGCCGCGTGACGATCTCGTCGTACCAGGTGACCGACAAGGACGCGGTCGAACTCTCCGCCAAGGCCAAGGAAATGGCGCTGGTTCTCGAAGCCACCAAGTCAGCCGAGCGCGACACGCCCGACTACGTCAGCGTCGATCACGACAAGATGACGGCGAAGCTCCTGCGCACGCCGAAGTTGGCCGACGTCCCCTACGCCTCGCAGATGCAGCCGCACCTCATCGTCGAGTTCTACTCGCGCTAAGGGCGTGCTTTCGCGTCACAAGGATCAAGGGCCGCGGAGCGATCCGCGGCCTTTTCCTTTGTGGACGCGCGTGCGGCCGTACCTGGCGCAAGTGCCCGGCGCACGGGCCGCGATGCAGGCGCTTCGTCGCGCGCGCAAGATGTTCACCAGCCCGGGTTATCGCGAGGCGCGTCGCTTGCTGCGCACCGGCCGCGTCGGCCTCTTTCAGCCGCACAACACCACGCGCCCGGATCGCTATCCCGAACTGTTCGGCTGGCTGGGCGAGACCTTCGCCGCCGCACCTGCGCCGCGCATCCTCTCCTTCGGCTGCTCGACCGGCGAGGAGATCGTCGCCATCAAGTCCCGTCTGCCGCGCGCTCAGGTCACCGGGGTCGACATCAATCGTGGCAACCTGATCGAAGCGGCGACGAAGACCCGGCCCTTCGGCGATTCCGTTCGTCTCGCCGAAGCGAATTCCCTGCACGGCGAACCGGCGGATGGCTACGACGCGATCCTGTGCCTGACCGTTCTGATGAACCGCAGGCTCGGCGTTGAGCGGCGTTCCGACTGCGGCGACCTCTTGCCGTTTGCACAGTTCGAGGCCGCCGTCGCCGATATCGCGCGCTGCGTGACGCCGGGAGGTTATCTCGTGATCCACAGCAGCAACTTCCGATTCTGCGATACGGCGGCGTTCGCGCGGTTCACGCCCACCGCCTTCCAGCCGCCGCTCAGGTCCGATCCCGCGCCGTTGTTCGGCCCCGATAACCGGCACCAGCCAGGCGCGGTCTATCGCGACGCGATCTTCCGCAAACTCCACTGACCCGCCCGATCTCTTTGCGGCCTCCTGTCGGGGCGGGCCATACTCAGCCGTCCTTGGGCCATAGGGAGATCGCGGCATGCTCTACGCCATCCTTTGCTACAATACGGAAAACACAGTGTTTTCCTGGTCCAAGGAGCAGGAGCAGAAGGTCATGGACGACCTGCGCGCCGTCCAGGATAAGCAGCTCAAGGCGAAGAAACTCGGCCCCGTCGCCCGCCTCATGCCCACCACCGCCGCCACCACCCTGCGCAAAGGCGAACCGCCCATGGTGCTCGACGGCCCCTTCGCCGAGACGAAGGAACAGCTCCTCGGCTTCTACGTCTTCGACGCCGAAAATCTGGAAGAGGCGCTCACCTTCGCGCGCGAACTCGGCGCGGTGAATCCCGGCGGCGCTTATGAGATCCGTCCGCTCCACGTCTTCCACCCCGGCACGCTCGAAACCGCATGACCTCCGACCTCGCCTGGATCAACGCCGCCATCACCTCCGCGCGTCCCCAGGCGGTCGGCGCCCTGCTGCGGTACTTCCGCAACCTCGACACGGCCGAGGAAGCGTTCCAGGACGCCTGCCTGCGCGCGCTCAAAAACTGGCCGGCCAACGGCCCGCCGCGCGATCCCGCCGCCTGGCTCATCATGGTCGGCCGCAACGCCGGCATCGACGGCACGCGCAAGCGCAAGCGTGAAACCGAGCTGCCGGAAGAAGACCGCATCTCCGACACCGACGACGTCGAGGCGCCGCTCGCCGAACGCCTCGACAACGCCGATTACCGCGACGACATCTTGCGCTTGCTGTTCGTCTGCTGCCATCCGGAGCTTCCGAACACGCAGCAGATCGCGCTCGCGCTGCGCATCGTGTCGGGCCTCAGCGTGGCGCAGATCGCGCGCCTGTTCCTGGTCGGCGAGGCGGCGATGGAACAACGCATCACCCGCGCCAAGTCCCGCATCGCCGCCGACGGCGCGCGTTTCGAGACACCCAACGCGGTCGATCGCGCCGAACGCCTCGCCGCCGTCGCCACCATGCTCTATCTGGTCTTCACCGAGGGTTATTCGGCCTCGAACGCAAAGGAGGGCGAAACCCGCGCGCCGCTCTGCGAAGAAGCCATTCGCCTCACACGCCTGCTGCTCGCGCTCTTCCCGTCGGAGCCTGAGATCATGGGCCTGCTCGCCCTGATGCTGCTCCAGGATTCACGGCGCACCGCGCGCTTCGACGCGAACGGCGCCCTCGTCCTGCTCGACGATCAGGATCGCGCGCAATGGGACCATCGCGCCATCGGCGAAGGCCTTGCGCTGATCGACAAGGCGATCCGCCACCGCCGTCCCGGCTCTTATCAGGTGCAGGCCGCCATTGCGGCGTTGCACGCCCGTGCCGCCACGCCGGCCGACACCGACTGGAGCGAGATCGCGCTCCTCTACGCCACGCTCGAACGTCTTCAGCCGTCGCCCGTCGTCACGCTCAACCGTGCCGTCGCCGTCAGCAAGGTTGACGGCCCGGCTGCCGCGCTGGCGCTGATCGAGCCCCTCGCCAAGCCGCTCGACAACTATTTCTACTACCACGGCCTCAAGGGAATGATGTTGCGCGAACTCGGCCGCGCCCACGAAGCCCGCGCCGCGTTCGACCGTGCCATCTCGCTCGCCAAGTCCCCCGCCGAGGCCGCGCATATCCGCATGCACCTCGACGCGCTGGGGAGCGAGAAGAAGGCATCATAGCCCCACACATCCTCTCTTCCGTCATCGCCCGGCCCACAGGGTCCAGGCGATGTGACGTCTTGGACGCGATCCTGCTGACAGGCCACCTCGGCGGCGCTGTCGCCACACACATCCGTATCGAGAGGCCGCTGTTCAGCCACATCTTGTTTGGGGTCTATCTCGGCTTCATGGCCTGGGGCGGCCTGTGGCTGTGTGATCCGAAGCTCAGAGCACTCATGCCGCACCGCCGCGACTGAACCACATTGCGACAAAGGGAAAAGACCGCAAGGGAGACCTGCGGTCTTTTCATTTGTATTTGCGCACAGAGCACCTATCTCTGACCGCGATGAGCTACACGATCTTCGGCGACAAGGGTTCGGGTGCGTTCTCGGCGGAAGCCGTGCTGGCGGAAGCCGGCGCGCCCTACACGTTCCATCTGATCTCGCTCGAGAAGAACGAGCAGCGCAAACCGGAATTCCTCGCCATCAACCCGTCGGGCAAGATGCCCGCATTGCGATTGCCCGAAGGCGAGATCATCACAGAGTCCGCCGGCATCCTGCTCACCATCGCCGATCATTTCCCGACCGCGCGGCTCCTGCCGCCGCAGGCCAGCCAGGATCGCGGCAAGGCCTATCGCTGGCTCGCCTTCATGGCGTCCGAACTCTATCCGATGGTCGAGATCGCCGATTACCCCGAGCGCTTCGCCCCCGAAGGCGAACAGGCCGAAGCCTTGCGCGCCCAGGCCCGCGCCCGTCTTCGCGAACGCCTCCAGATCGTCGAGCGCTTCACCCACGGCCCTTGGTTCCTGCCTTCCGGCTTTTCGATTCTCGATATCTACGCCGCCATGTTCAGCCGCTGGCGCGGCAGCCTGGGCCGCGAATGGGACATCGCCGTCCACGTCCCCAAGCTCCATGCGCTGGGAAAATCCGTCGCCGAACGCCCGGCCATCGCCCCCGTCTGGGAGCGCCACTTCAACGGCCGCTGACGGCATTACCTCCCCTTTGTGGGGAGGTCGATAAATCGCGAAGCGATTTTTCGGGTGGGGGACCGCTCTCCCAATCTCGAACAGCGTCCCAACCAATTCGATTAGCCGCCGCACTTTCGGCACCGTTCCCGCGCACCATATAACTGCGGCGAACGGAGGGACCGTCATGGCGATATCGCGGCGGCATGTGTTGATCGGTGCGGGAGCAGGGGTGGGCGTGCTGGCCACGGGCCTCTGCTATCGCATCTGGGACCGCGGCGTCTTCGCGGCGCCGACGGGCGAACCCTATGCGCCCTGGGACCATTGGCAGGGCACCGTCGTCGATGGCCTGAAGCGTCCGCTGCACGCCGCGATCCTCGCCGCCAACCCGCACGACACGCAGCCTTGGCTGTTCGAGATCAACCGCTCAGACTCGATCACCATCTATGCCGACCGCATCCGCAATCTCGGCAGCTTCGATCCTTTCCGGCGCGAGATGCATCTGGGCCTCGGCTGCGCCATCGAGAACCTCGTCCGTGCCGCCACCGTGTTCGGCTACACACCCTATGTCCGCCCCGTCGCCGGCAAGCTCACGCTGTCGCCGCCCGACGAACCGAAAGCCATCGCGCACATCACCCTCGACCCCGGCGAGCCCTCGCGCGACCAGTTGTTCGAAACCATACCCAACCGCCACACCAACCGCGGCTTCTATCTCGACAAACAGGTGCAAAGCGGCGCCCTGCAAGCCCTCGCCGATCTTACGGCGAGCACGAATGTCCAGACCGTCTTCCTCACCGGCTCCGGCGAACGCAAAGCCATGGCTGACCTTATCGTCGATGCCACGCAACGGATCATCGCCGATCCCACGATGTCCGCCGACAGCGCCCGCTGGATCCGCACCGGCCGCCGCGAAGTCGAAGATCATCGCGACGGCATCAGCATCGACAACGCGGGTCTCTCGCCGTCGACCGTCATGTTGGGAAAGCTGCTACCCGACCTCGGCGCCGCGACGCAGGACCAATACTGGCTCGACAACACGAAGCTGACGCAGGTCCACGCACCCGTCCTCGGCATGATCCTGGTGAAAGACCGCCTCGACATGGCGCAGGCGATCGCCGCCGGCCGCGCCTGGCAGCGCCTGCACCTTATGGCGACAGCGATGGGCCTATCGGCGCAGCCGCTCAACCAGCCGGTCGAATGTATCGACCGCAACGCGCAACTCGGCCGCGCCGATACGTATCAGTCCGCGCTGCTTAAGCTCGGGAAGCAAACCGGCTGGCAACCAACCTTCGTCTTCCGCCTCGGCTACGCAGAAAAGCCGGCGCTGCCCTCGCCGCGCCGGCCTCTGGAAGATGTGATGAAGGCATCGGGGTATGCTTAGGCGCGTGCTTCGAGGCTCCGCTCCGCGGAGCACCTCAGCATGACGAGGTGCGGTGCGTCTCCAAAGTCGTCATCCTGAGGTGCGAGCGTAGCGAGCCTCGAAGGATGCGGC
>Ga0070666_10000275_pt1 | contig 34059 bp, 35 predicted proteins | sample KBSS23metaG_FD_64677 | JGI IMG/M metagenome (GOLD analysis project Ga0070666, IMG submission 64677) | Switchgrass rhizosphere microbial communities from Kellogg Biological Station, Michigan, USA - KBS S2-3 metaG | ecosystem: Host-associated > Plants > Roots > Rhizosphere > Soil ... | reverse complement strand
TCGAACTTCGCGAATTTGAGACCGCTGCCGCCGGGCACGATGACGCTGTCGGCGTTGCCGGGCAGCGCGATGGTGACGGGCGCGGCGATTACAGGCTGGGCGAGCAGCAAAGCGACTGCGATAGCGGCGCGGAATGTCTTGATCATCGAAGCTAAAGCGCCTTCTTCAGGAAGAAGTTGGTATGGCCGGGCGGGTAGTTGTCGATCTGGCCGAAGACCTCGAAGCCGAGGCGCTCGTATAACGGTCGCGCCTGGAAACTGAAGGTCTCCAGGTGGATGCCGATGCAGCCGCGGCGGCGGGCATAGTCTTCCACCAGCGTCAGCATCTCGCGGGCGTGGCCTTTGCCGCGCGCCTCGTGGGCGATCCAGAGGATGTTGATGTGCAGCCACCGGCCCCAGATCTGGCCGAGCAGCCCGCCCATGATGGTGTCGCCCTCGCCGCGCAGGTAATAGCGGACCGGATACCACGTCTCCTGCTTGGTCTGCACGACGTTGTGATAGATCAGGCCGTCGATCACGTCCTTGGCGTTCGCCTCGTTCTGCGGCTCGAACGAGATGCGCAGTGTTTCGCTCATGCGACCTTGCCCAGCGTCTCGTCGAACAGATCGCGCATCGCTGCCCAGGAACGGCGATCCGTCGGTTCGTGGTACTCGAAATTCGGCATGTTGAACTGCGCCACGCTGGCGTCGGTGAAACTGTGACCGGCCTGGCTATAATTGATGTATTGTAGATCGGCCTTTGCTTCGGCCATCAGCTTGAAGAAGCGATTGCGCGCTTCGTCGGGGATCAGCGGGTCCTTCTGGCCGGCGCAGACGAGCAGGCTGCCGTGGATGGGACGTGCGTCTGCCTCGGGCAGATGAGTCAGGCCCGGATGGAAGGCAACCACACATTTGAGTTCTGGCGTGGCGCGCACCGCTTCGATGACGGTCATGCCACCGAAGCAGAACCCGATGGCGGCGAGGCGTTTGGCGTCGACATTGGGCTGCACCTTGAGCTGATCGAGGCCGGCGCGGATGCGGTCGCCCCAGAGTTGCTGGTTCTGCGACACGGCATTGAGGAGGCGCATGGCATCCTCGCGCTCCTTCACCTCCTCGCCGTACATGTCGAGGCAGAAGGCGACGTAGCCGAGATCGGCCAGCATGCGGGCGCGCTCCTTCTCGTGATCGCGCAGGCCGCCGCCCTGGTGGCAGATCAGGATGCCCGCGGTCTTCTTGCCGTTCGAGCCGTCGGCGAGATAGCCGGTGAGCGTCTTGCCGCCGCCCTGATAGGTGATGTCCTTCGTCTGCATGTGCGTCTCCTCGTTCCCTGGGACGATTCAATCGCACAGAGTGCGGTGCAGCAGGAACGCGGCCTTTTGCATGATTGACCCGCGCTGCGATTTCGTCCGATGCTGGCGCCAGTTTCAGGCCCTCAGTCGAGGCGCCAGATCGCCTCTACGTTGTTGCCGTCGGGATCGTAGGCGAACGCCGAATACGTCTTCGAATTGCGATAGCCGGGCGGTCCGTTGTCCGTGCCGCCGTTTGCCAGCGCCGCCGCATAGAACGCATCGACCTCCGCCGCACTGCCGGCGCTGAAACCAAAATGCACGGGCGACTTGCCGGGCGGGCTGTTGCGCGGCTCGCTGCCGCCCTCTCCCAGGAACAGGAAGAAGCGGCTGCCGTCGCGCATGAAGATGTTGGCCTTGCCCTCGAACCGCTCCTGCACCATGCGGATTCCGAGCGGCGCGAGGCAGGCGCGATAGAACGCGAAGCTCTTCTCGGCACTGCGGACGTAGATGCCCATGTGGTCGAACATGTCAGGTCATGTCCGTGAAGGGATTGTGCGCGACTTCCCACAGATGACCGCCGGGATCGGCGAAGCCGGCGACGCCGAGCGTGATCATGCCGATCCTGGGCTTCACCTGAACCTCCGTTGCGCAGCGGCCGATGCTAGCACGCAGACGGCAATGGTCTGTCAGCAACAGCTTAGTGCGGCATCTCGCGTGCGAAACTCTCGACGTCGCGGCCGAGCCAGCGAACCATCGCCAGCACGCCATCAACTTCCAGCCGGCCGCCACGCCTTGTGCCGGTCAGGGTGGATGTGCTCACGCCTGTCTCCCGCGCCACATCGGTCCAGGTGAGGCTGCGGGCGGTGCGCTGGGCCTCGAGCGCGTCGTACAAGGCCTGGGTGTCGAAGCGGATCATGCGGCCTTCTTCAATTCCTTCGCGAGCAGATCGGGGCGGTCGGTGCAGAGGCCGTCGAGGCCCTGGGCAATCAGGCGTTTCATGTCGGCGGGCTCATTGACGGTCCAGGCGCCGACCTTGAGGCCGAGCGATTTGGCTTCCGCCACCCATTCGGGTGTCGCGTCCGGGAAGTAGGGAAACCAACCGTCGCCACCGGCAGCTTTCACCGCGCGCGCGATCGAGTTGCCATATTTGCCGGGATCGAAGCCTGCGGCCCACGGCGCCGCGCCGGTGTCGTTCCAGTGGCGGAAGACCTGCACCTGCGGCTTCTCGTCCTGCGCCGGCGGGCGCAGGAAATCGAGCTCAACCGTCGTGAACCAGCATTCGACGCCGGGCGCGATCTTCTTGGCGTGCAGCAGGCCCTCCCAGTCGAAGCCGACGAAGATCGTACGATCGAGGTAGTCCGCTTTCCCGAGGACAGCGACCGCGGCTTCGGTCAGCGCCTTTGGATCGGCGGCGACGTCGCGGTTGATGAACGACGTCTTGAGTTCGACCTGGAGTGTGAACGGCTTCTTCGCCTGCGACGTGACCTCGAGCACTTCGGCGAGAGTCGGAATCTTCTCGCCATCGACGGGCATGGTGTGGGGATGCGACTTGGCGTAGCCGCTTGCCGGATTGAGGCGGCCAACATCGAAGGCGCGGAGCTCCTCCAGCGTCATATCCTTGATGCGCGGCGTGGGCTTTTCGAGCCACTTGCCGCCCAGCCGGCAGATTTCCGGCTTGAGATGGAAGTCGTGGAACACGACGACTTCGCCATCCTTGCTGAGCTGGATGTCGAGTTCGCCGCCGTCGCAGCCGCGCGCAACCGCATCGCGAAACGCCGCCAGCGTGTTCTCCGGGTACAGGCCGGCGCCGCCGCGATGGGCGAAGTTCTGGGTCGGCACGGGAATCCTCCGGATCGGGCGCCGGAGTCATCGCAGAGTGCCGCGCGGCTGACAATTGCAGCGCCAGCCTAGTCGGCGAAGTGGAAGTGGCCCTTCAGGACCCATGCATGGCGGCAGTCGGGCGAGAACACCTGGAGGCCGACCAGCTCGAAATGAAGGCGCGAAAGCCCGTCGCGGACGGCGCGGACATCGATGATGAACGGCTCGCCGTGCAGGACCGTGCGCTGCATCAGGCCGCGATGATAGGCGAGGCGCTTGGGTCCGAAGAGCTGGGTCAGGCGGCGGCCGGAGATGTCACGGCCGAAACGGCGCAGGAGTGCCGAGCCGGCGAGGCGCGTATGGAAATCGCGGCCGCCGTCGACCGGCTCATGCAGGGAGAGCGCCGGCAGCAGCTTGGCGAGCTTACGCGAGGGGATGTGGATGCCGACGATGAAGCCGCCGCGGGCGTGCTCTTCGCGCCAGTGACAGACCAGTTCGCGCGCGAGCGGATGCCGCGGCGCGGTCAGCGCGGTGCACTGCTCTTCGATCTCGGCATCGGGCGACGCGTTGTCGTCGACCGAAAGCCCCAGGGCCAGCATGAACGACTCGCGCGGTTTACGGCGTCACGGGCGCGGATGAAACGCTGACGCGCCTTGCCGTGGCCCTAATGCTTTCGTTCAAAATTTATCTGTCCACCGGCCAAAGGCGTGGATTGAGGGGACCGGCGGCGAGTTCGCCGGGCGGGATGCTGTTCAGCCAGATCTTCTGGTCGAAGCGGCGCATCCTGGAATCGATCGCGCCGACGCGCGTGCCGTCGGCGTAGTAAATGATGGTCATCACCGAGCGCAGCAGGGGCGTGGTGTTGGCGGGCGCGCGATGCGGCGTCCAACCCTTGTGGAAGGTGGCGTCCCCGGCCTTCATCGCGCCGTGCGTCGCGGTGGGAAGGTTTTCGCGGGAGACAATCTCGGCGAATTTCTCTTCCGAGTCGTCGCCGATAAACCACTGGCCGATCTCGCCGCGCTTATGGGCGCCGTCGATGAAGGTCATCGAGCCAACTTCGGCCGGGACATCCACCAGCGGCATCCACATGGTGATGGTGCTGTCGGTCTCGAGCGGCCAGTAGTTCTGGTCCTGGTGCCAGGGCGTGTGGCCGCCGAACGGTTCTTTCGATAGCGCCTGGTCGTGGTAGAGGCGCACGCCCTCGACCCCGAGGAGATCGGCGGCGGCCTTGGCGAAGCGCGGCGCGAAGACGAAGCGTTTCACGGTCTCGTCGCTCATCCAGATGTTGGGGACCTGGAGGAAAGCCTTGCCGTAGGTGCTGCGCTCGCCCAGCGGCGCCTGCTTCCCGGCATGACGCTGAACCGCCGCTTCGATCGCGGGGCGGAAGGCTTCGACCTCGTCATGGCTGGCGAGGCCGCGGATGACGCAGTGACCGTTATCGCGGACGGAGGCGACGGCGGAGGCGGGCGTGTCGTGCGGATCGTCGAGGGTAGGCATCATTGCACCACCGGGATCGCGCCGGATTTCGGGCGCAGGCTTTCGTCGACTTCCGGGAGGCGCATGGCGAGGCTTCCCTGCGCCTTGCCGACACGCGCGACGCCGTCGGCGATGTCGAAGAAGCCGGTGATGTCGAACAGGCCGGGCGCCTTGTGGCCGACCTTGGCGTCGAGGTTCGCCAGCATGTCGCGCCAGCCCTCACGGCCGTAGCCCGGCCACAGCGTTCCCTTCTGCATGTAGGAGATGTCGATGAAGTAGCGCGTGCGGCCGCCGCCGGGTTTGGGACGGCGCGCGTGGACCAGCGCGGAGTGCGCGAAGACCGTGGTGCCGGGCGGGATGTTGTCGAGCACGACGGTGCCCGGGAGATCCTCGGTGCCGTACATCGACAGCGCGTCGCGGCGCATGACCGAGCGGTGGGTCTTGGGCGCCAGCAACAGATCGCCGACGGTGCCGTCGAGACCGTTCAGGTAATGCAGGACGTGGATCTGGAGATGGCTGCGGTTGGTCTGCGGGATCTGCTCGTAGTCGTGGTGCCAGGCGATGCCGGGCATGCCGACGGGATGCGCCGCAGCGTGGCTATGGTGAAAGATGAAGCCCTTGCCGTCCATCAGCTCGTCGGCGATGGCGAGAGTCGACGGGTCGACGGTCAGTTCGGCCAACGCGTCGTATTTGTGGATGTTGCGGCCGTCGAATTTGGGCTCGGTGGCCGCGAAGCGGTCGACGGTGTCGGAGATCGCGGCTACGCGCGCAGGATCGAGAAAGCCCGGGCGTACAAAATAGCCAAGCCTGGTGAATTGTTCGCGTTCTGCGGCGGTGCACCCCATAGCCGCAGTCTGGCGCGGCTCAGGCGATGGAGACAAGCCTTGGGCCGGACACCGGATCGAGCGATACCGGGTGCTTCAGCGGTTCGACCGGCGGACGCAGCGGCTTCGGCTCTTCCTTCGGCTCCAGGCGATAGCGCGGCGCCGGCCGATCCGGCGCGCGAACCAGGATGAGGCCCTTCCAATAGTAAGTGCCCGGGAGCGGGTCCATGCGGCTCACCCTACGCCGCGCCGGCAAGGGGCGCGTTAGCCCCCTGCCCTGCCTTTTATGAAAGTTCGATCAATCCGGGCGGCGGTTCTTGCCGATGAAGCCGAACATGTGACCGGCGACATTGCGGATCTGGATCTGGTCGCTGCCCTCGGTGATGCGGTAGCGCCTGTGGTGGCGGTAGATGTGCTCGAACTGCTTGTGGCGCGAATAGCCCCAGCCGCCATGCACCTGCATCGCCCAGTCGGCGGCGTTGCAGACGAGCTGGTTGCCCTTGTAATTGCACATGCTGACCTTGTCGGAGAGGTAGAGCTGGATCTCCGGGCCGGTCATGCGGTCCATCTCCCACGCGGTGCGGCGGATCAGCCAGCGCACCATCTCGGCTTCGGTCTGCAACTCGACCAGCGGCCACTGGATGGCCTGGTTGCGGCTGAGCGGCTTGCCGAAGGGCTTGCGCGTGTTGGCGTAGTCGATCGACTCGTTGATGCAGTACTGCGCCGCGCCGACGCCGGACGCGGCCTGGCGGATGCGGTTCTCGTGCACGAAGTGACGTGCGAGGACGAGGCCGTTGTCGACGGGGCCGAAAACGGCGCCGTCCGGTACCCACACGTTCTTGAACGACACGCGGGCGTGGTCGGTCGGCATGTTGAAGGTCCACATATACTCTTCGATCTTCACGCCGGGATCGTTCATCGGGACGATGATGCAGGTGAGGCCACGGGCGTCGCCGTCATTGCCCGACGTGCGGCAGAACACCATGTCGTGGCTCGCGGTGTGAACGCCGGTGTTCCACATCTTCTCGCCATTGATGCGCCAGCCATTGCCTTCCTTGACGGCGCGCGTCTCCATCCAGGTGGCGTCGGAGCCGTGCTTGGGTTCGGTGAGGCCGAAGGCAAGACGGATGGTGCCGTCCAGCATGCCGGGAAGGATGGTCTTCTTCTGCTCCTCGGTGCCGAAGTCACGCATCATCAGCACCTGCGGGAAGTTGCCGACGACCGACGACTCGTTCTGGAGGTCGTTGAAGAGGCCAAGACCCTTGGTGGCGAGATGCTCGCGGATGATCGCCATGGCGAGGTTGCCGATGTTCTTGCCACCGAACTCTTCAGGCAGCGCGAGGCGCAGGAAGCCGGCCTTGTCGGCGCGGCGGCGCATCTCGCGCAGCAGGTCTTCCCACTCCTTGCGCGGCAGGCCACCGCCCTCGAAGTCGGTGCGGGCCCACTCGCGGCGATGATCGAAGAAGCGGTCGTTGTCATCCTGCTTCTGAAGCGGCGTGATCTCGCGGTCGATGAAGGCGTCGATGTCGGCAAGCAGCTTCTTGGTGCTTTCCGGAATGGCGAAGTCCATGGCGTTCTCCCGATGCTTTGCGCGGGACTCTAGCCACTCGGCGGCAAAGCGGAAGGCGCAACGCTAGGGAAGGATTGCGTGTTGGCGGCGGATTTCGGCTTGAGGCCGAACAGAAACCGCATGATGCCGAACGGACGGATGACGGTTTCGTAGACGAGGAAGCAACCGGTGGCCGTGATGACCGAGATAGCGGCGAACTCGATGGGAAGCGGCAGATGCCGGGGAAAGAGGTAGTCGGCCGCGAACAAAAGGATCGGCTGGTGCAGCACGTAGATCGGCAATACCGCTTCGTTGAGATGTGACAGCATGCGCGACGGGCGATTGAGATATTCGGCGGCGTAACCGCCGAGTGCGCAGATCATCGGCCAGGCGTAGAGGCCCTGAAAGATGCTCCACCAGGGATCGTTGCCGAGCTGGCGGGCCGCGATCAGTACAAGCGCCGCACCGAGGAGCGCGAGACGATAGCGGCGCAGTGTTTCCCAGAAAGCACTGAAACCGGCGCAATAAGCACCGGTGGCAAACATGCCGGTCCATTTCAGATGGCCGCCCCAATCGTTCACCAGCGCCTTGGTCTCGGGGAATTTGTAGAGGATCACGAGATTGGTCAGCGCCAGCCAGATCGCCGGTGCGATCAGCAGGATCGCTATCGGGATCCGATGGCGTCCGGTCGCACGGCGTGCGATGGCGAAGCCAAGCGCGAAGAACAGCGTGTAGAAGAAGAGATAGACGACGAACCAGACATGGTCCCAGGTCGGCATGGTCTTGTGCAGCGGGCGCACCAGTGCCTGGTTCGCGGGCAGATATTGCGTGGTCCAGAACGTCCAGTAGTCGCCGTGCCAGACGCCCTTGTCGACCAGTTCGATAAAGGTCTGCGGCGGGATCACCACGAACATTGCGAACAGGATCACGGGCAGCAGGCGGCGCGCGCGGTCGATGGCGAACGGCCCTGCCCCCAGCCGCGCGATCAGGAACCGCGACGCGACACCCGAGATGAAGAACAGGAGCGGCAGGCGGAAGGCGCCGAGCGCGGTCATCCACGGCTCGATCTCCGGGAGCAGGCGCGGGCTTTTGAGATTGAAGGGGTACGCCACGTAGAGCATGCCCACGTGGAACACGATCAGGAAGCCGAAGGCCGACACCCGCAGCCAGTCGAGGAAGTATTTGCGCTCGCCCATGCCAATCCCTTGCCCTGCTTCGCCGATGCGATTGCCAGAGACGTGGGTCGGAAGGCGCGCCATTTCCTGCAAATCCGGCGGGATTGCAGGATTTGGGATGCTTATGCGGTTTTTGGTGAAGGCGGGATGGGCGCCGTCTCGTCGGCGCGCCAAGCCGACGGCGCCATGCCGGTCACGTCGCGGAAGCCGCGGTTGAAGGTGTTCACCGACTGGTAGCCCACCGACAGCGCGATGGTGAGGATCGGGGTGCGGCGCTGGGCTGTGCCCCGGAGCTGCTCGCAGGCCTCGCGGATGCGCCAGGCGTGCAGGTAGGCGTTGAAGTTGGCAAAGCCGAGCTGCTCATGGATCAACCGGCGCAGGCGGTATTCCGGAATGCCGGCCTTGCCGGCCAGTGCCTTCAGAGTGAGACCGGCGCGGCGATAGAGGTAGTCCTCCTGCATCAGCGCCGCGAGGCGCGCCAGCGCAACGGCATCCGGATTGGAGACAGGCGTCTGCGGCATTGGTCGCCGAAACGGATCGAGGTAGGTGTCGATGCCGCTGTCCATAAATTGGAACAGGACGAAGATCAGCAGCACCAGGTGGCTGAAGACCAGCGCGACGTGGTTGTAGTAGTTCCAGGGTGTATTGAACGTCATGGGGCCGATCAGCAAGCGCGTCACGATCCCCGAGAACAGCATGTTGATGCCGATGGCGACGGTCAGCAGCAGGCGCGTGCGCCGGCGCGTCTCGATCAGGTCGTTTCGCCAATCGGCAACTGTCCAATAGAGCGCCATGACGACGAATACCGTTTGGAGCAGTGACGGTGCGACCTGGGTCAAAGCGTCGGCGTATGCGGCGATCGGGTCGATGAACCAGCCAATCGCCGCTTCCAGGAAAAGCTGGACAGCGAGGAGCGGAAAAAGCCAGCGCGGGAAGCGACGGCCGTCCGCGAACTCGATGAAGCAGAAGGCGGCGAACAGAAACGGCGTCAGGTTGCGCGCGATGTTGAAGATGACGGCCAGCACACCATCGACGTCGAGCTGGAGGGCGGCCGGTATCCAGTAACTGTAGTCGGAGCGGCCGAGGGCGACATCGCATACGGTGTCGAAGGCGATGATGGCGACGAGCTGGGCCGCGGGCAGACGCCAACGCTGGAGCGCCCGAAGTCCCAACAGCACGGCGGCGAAGGCCGTCGCTACGTCAATCGCGAAGAAGACGAGTTGCGCGCTCACGGCGCGGACGCTCGCATGACGCAACGGCAGCGGGCAAGTTGGGTTAGCATCGCGCCGCGCCCACGGGAGGATGACGATGACCGCGAAGAAGAAAACGATCGGCGACGCGTTCGGCGGACAGATCACGACGCTCGATGAGCAACGCGCGATCTGGAAGGACGCGCTGCATCCCGACGCGATCTGGGAAGGCCCGATGTTCGAGACGCCGGTGCAATTCATCGGCGCGGAGGCCTGCGGACACTTCTTCGAACTGCTGCTGAGCGTGGTGCCGCGGTTCTCGACCGCATTGGCGGGCATGTATCCGACCAGCGAGGCGGACACCTTCATCATCGAGAGCCATGGCGGCGGGCCGACCGCCGACGGGCGCACGACGTACACGCAGCGCTATTTCTCGCTGATCACGAACAAGGACGGGCTGGCGTTCCGGATGCGCGAGTACTGCAACCCGTTCCAGACCTACAAGGCGTTCGGCAAAGAGCACTGGGAAAGATCGACGGGCGAGATCATGCGCAAATACAACAAGCCGTGGCCGGCGTCGCAGAAGCCCGATCCGATCACCCTGCCGCCGGTGAAGTGAGGCGGGATTGCGGCGTTGCGTGCGCGCCACGCATGGCAGTCGTCACGAATTATTCGCACACGGAGCGCTTGACGATGAAAATCGACGAGCGTACACACCGCGCCCTCATCGGCATGGTGCCGGCGAGAAAAACATGAGTCGAGCAATGCTTCGCGTCAGCGAACAAATCTTAAAAGGCATGTCCAATGGCTATCGACCATTCGATATCGCACGCCCGGCTCATGGGGGCGGACTCGCCTAGGCAAGTCCGACATCTGCTTTGACGCAGACCCTCCCGAGCCGACGCTCTGGAGGGTTTTGTTTTTCCAGCGCGTGGCGAGTTCGAAATTCCTCTCCGGCGAAAGCCGGAGCGAGAGACCCGGATCTCGGGGCTCGCGCATGCGTGCGCGCGCCTGCAAGCGCGGGGCCTGCCGGAGGGAACGGCGCGTCGGGAGACGCGGTCCACCGATGGCAGGGTGAGGCTTAAAGGCCTCGCTCGGTGACGCGACATGTTCGAGGGCGTCACGACATATTCGTTTTTTGATTTTCCAAATCTGGGTGGTGAAGAGATTGGTTACTTCGAGCCACGAAGCTCTCCCATGGAGGGCACTCCAGCCTCACGTGTTCCCCCAGAACAATCATGCCGGTGGTGAAGAGAACTGTTACTTCGTTAATCACAAGGTCGGAGGTTCGATCCCTCCCGGACGGCGCGAGCCGGCCGTAGCTCAGTGGGAGAGCATGTGAGCCCGCAAGGGCAGTACAGCCTCGCCTGTTCCCCGGCGCTTCCATTCACCCGCAAGGGTGAAGGGCGGTGGTGAAGATGTCTGTTACTTCGTTGGGTGAGCACCGCGAGAGCGGTGTGCAGGTTCGACCCCTGCAGCCAGCATCAACCGTTCCCCGCCAACTTTTTCGCCGGTGGTGAAGAGTTTTGCTACTTCGTCCTGGGTGACGCTCCCGATAGGGCGTCACCGCCTCGCGAGAGGCAGAGCAAGCTCGACCGTCCCCCCGGCACCTGTTTTCGCACACGATCCGTGGTGAAGATTGCTGTTACTTCGTCTGTTAAACGAGAGGTCGTGGGTTCGAATCCCGCCAGGTGTTCCATGCACCTGTAGCTCAGCGGTAGAGCACTAGGCCGAGGGTGCAAGCCCGAAGCCGTCTCAGCGTCGCCTGTTCCCGGATTCTAACCTTGGCCCTCGCGCCTTGGGGATCGCCTGCCCGGCCGTGTGACGCCGCGCAGGATGTCGTGTGCATTTTCTTTCGCCGGTAGTGAAGTCGTCCGTTACTTCGGGTGCCGGGAGGCGGGGCCTCAAGGCCTGCGCACCGGAGTGCGAAAGCACTGAATGGACGACGCATGTTCTCCGGCATTTCTTGCGGCGTGCAGCATCGCCGCCCACCAACCCGATGCTGCACGCCTGACACAATCCAACTAACCTATGGCCGAAAGGGGGTGACCTATGGCCAAGCGCAACAAGATCCTGAAGGCCTTCACGTTCGAGGGCGCCAAGGCGCGCAAGTTTACGCCCGAGCAGCAGCTCCGGCGCGCGCTGATGAACTGCATGCTGTGGGAGAGCCAGTTCTATGAGGACGGCGTGACCATCGCCGACCGCCTCAAGGAGCTGGTACCCGCGGTGGCGCCTGAGAAGGTGGCCGCGCTCGCCATCGAGGCGCGCGAGCTGATGAAGCTGCGCCATGCGCCGCTGTTGATCGTGCGCGAAATGGCGCGGCACGAGACGCACCGCAAGCTGGTGGCGGACACGCTGGAGCGTATCGTCCAGCGTCCCGACGAGCTGACGGAGTTTCTTGCGATCTACTGGGCCGACGCGCTCGGTCCCATGCAGCAGCGCAAGAAGCAGCCCGTCTCCGCCCAGGTGAAGAAGGGGCTGGCGCGCGCGGTGGCGAAGTTCGATGCCTACCAGCTCGCCAAGTACGATCGCGATGGGCCTGTGCGCCTGCGCGACGTGCTGTTCCTGGTGCACGCCAAGCCCAAGTCGGGCGACCAGGCGAAGGTGTGGAAGCAGCTTGTCGACGGCACGCTGTCCGCGCCCGATACCTGGGAGGTGTCGCTCTCCGGCGGGAAGGACAAGCGCGAGACGTTCGAGCGCCTCATCGGCGAGAAGAAGCTGGGTGGGCTTGCCCTGCTCCGCAACCTTCGCCTGATGCAGAACGCCGGTGTCGAGCGCAAGACGATCGCCGGCGCGATCGAAGCGATGAAGGTGGATCGTATCCTGCCCTATCGCTTCATCGCGGCGGCCCGCTATGCACCCGACTTCGAGCCCGAGCTCGAGGGCGCGATGCTGAAGTCGGTCGCCGGTCACGTCCGGCTCAAGGGCCGCACGCGGCTCCTGATCGACGTGTCGGGTTCGATGGACTACGCGCTGTCGGCCCAGTCGGAGATGACCCGGCTGGAGGCGGCCTGCGGTCTGGCGATCCTGGCGCGCGAGATCTGCGACGAGGTCGAGATCTTCACCTTCTCCGACAAGGTGGTGAAGGTCCCTCCCCGCCGCGGCTTCGCGCTGCGCGATGCGATCGTATCGTCTCAGGTCCATAGCGGGACCTGGCTGGGAAAGGCCGTGACGGAGATCGACCGCAAGGGCGATCGCCTGATCGTCTTCACCGACGAGCAGAGCCACGACGTGGTGCCCGCGCCCGGGGCGCGCGGCACGATGATCAACGTCGCGTCCTACAAGCACGGCGTCGGTCACGGCGACTGGCTGCGGGTGGACGGCTTCTCCGAGGCGGTGATCGCGTGGATCGCGGCATCGGAAGAGACCAAGCACTAGCGGACCTTCCGCATTATCATCAACACAACAAGGGGCCCGGGCGCGCCAAGAACGCGTCCGGGCATATTCACATGTACAAGGTCATTCAGGAGGGTGGTGCGCCGATCAAGGCGTGGATCGAGGGCGTGCCTCTCGAGGACGCGGCGCGCACACAGCTCATCAACGCGGCGTCGCTGCCGTTCATCCACGACCATATCGCGGTTATGCCGGACGTTCACTTCGGCCGCGGTGCGACGGTGGGCTCGGTGCTTCCGACCAAGGGCGCGATCGTGCCGGCGGCGGTGGGCGTCGACATCGGCTGCGGCATGATGGCGGTGCACACCTCGCTCAAGGCTACGGACCTTCCCGACTCGCTGGCGGACATCCGCTCCGGCATCGAGCGGGCGGTGCCGGTAGGCGGACAGGGTGCGGGTTCGGGGTGGAAGGGAAAGCCGGGCGGCATCCCCAATTCCATCTCGGCGCGTTGGGCCAAGCTGGACGAAGGCTTCAAGGCGATCTGCGAAAAAACCCCGCATCTCGCCAAGGAGAACTCGCTCATCCACCTGGGCTCGCTGGGCAGCGGCAACCACTTCATCGAACTGTGCCTCGATGAGCGCGGTGAGGTGTGGGTGATGCTGCACTCGGGCTCGCGCGGCATCGGCAACGCAATCGGCCGGACCTACATCGAGAAGGCGCGCGAGCTCCTGACCCGGCGTGCGGTGCACATCCCGGACAAGGACCTGGCGTGGCTGGCCGAGGGCGAAGCTGCGTTCGACGATTACGTCGAGGCGATGCTCTGGGCACAGAACTTCGCGATGGAGAACCGCAAGGCGATGATGGAGCGCGTGTTGCGCGTGCTGCGGGAGTCGCTGCGCAGCTTCACGACCGGCAAGCTGGCCGTGAACTGCCACCACAACTACGTGTCGCGCGAGACGCATTTCGGCGCGCTTGTGTGGGTAACCCGCAAGGGCGCGGTGAAGGCCGGCAAGGGCGAGCTGGGAATCATCCCGGGCTCGATGGGCGCCAAGTCGTTCATCGTGCGCGGGCTGGGCAATCCCGAATCGTTCGAAAGCTGCTCGCACGGCGCCGGACGCGCCCTGTCGCGAACGGCGGCGAAGTCGCGGTTCACGGTCGAGGACCACGTGAAGGCAACCGAGGGCATCGAATGCCGCAAGGACGCCGGCGTGATCGACGAGACGCCGATGGCCTACAAGGACATCGACGCCGTGATGGCGGCGCAGGCCGATCTCGTTGAGATCGTGCATACGCTGCGCCAGGTGGTGTGCGTGAAAGGCTGATGTGCCAAAAAGGAAAAGGCGCCGGGAGCGAAAGCCGCCGGCGCCTTTTTCATTTGTGCATGCGCGAACGTTGCGTGCGGGCAACGCATGGCATCAATGCGTTGTGTCATCCGAGCTTGTGTTGACTTGCCCAAAATCGAGGCGTACCCACAACGTGTATTCGTGGACATGGGGTCCGCGGGCAAACGAGCGAGACTGATGCGCAGTTCCATTTGCAAGGTACGCACCGCCGCGCCTTTCCGCCCCAAGGGCGGGGAGACCGCAGTGTTCGCTCGCGAGGAGTACGCGCGCTAGGGATTCCCTTGGCGCAAGTCGACAACCCTCCGAGCCCGGCTCCGGAGGGTTTTTTGTTGGCTTGTTGCCACCTTCGTGTCGGGTTCGGGATTAGAAAAAACGTCCTAGACCATGACCGATATCGCCGAATTCGACCCAACCACCGCCGGCGCCCGCGTATCGGGCCACGGCCTCGACGCCTGGATCGCAGAGACACGCGAGCTGCTGAAGCTCGCCGGTCCGTTGATCCTGACGCAGCTCGCGCAGATGGCGATCGGTACGACCGATACGCTGATGCTGGCGCGCTTCTCGAACACCGCGCTGGCCGGCGCGGTGTTGGGCAACACCATGTTCTATTTCTGCTGGCTGTTGGGCTCGGGCCCGACATCGGCAGTGTCGCCGATGATCGCGCACATCCTGGGCGCCGATGCGGAGAACCGCGACGACGTGCGCGTGGTCGCGCGCATGGGCTTCTGGTCGGTCGTGATGGTGGGCGTGCCGCTGTTCGTGCTGCTCCAGTTCGCGCACCCGATCTTCCTGCTGCTTGGGCAATCGGAGCAGCTGGCGAGTGCAGCGGCGGAGTTCCTGGTGCCGTTGTCGTTCGGCCTGCCCTTCTCGCTCGGTTTCCAGGTGCTGCGGAATTATTCCACGGCGCTGTCGAAGCCGAACGCGTCGCTCATCGTGATGGGCATCTCGGTGTTCCTGAATGCGGCGTTCGATTACGCACTGATCTTCGGGCACTTCGGACTCCCGCGCCTCGGCCTGATGGGTTCAGGCATCGCGAGCGCAACGTCGTTCGCGGTGAGCTTCGCGCTCATGCTGCTGGTGGTTCGGGTCACGCCGAAACTGCATCACTACCGGATCTTCCGGGGCGTGCTGAGGCCGGACCGGAGCAAGCTGCGGGAAGTGTATGTCCTGGGCCTCCCCATCGGGCTGACCATGATGTTCGAGGCGTGCCTGTTCTTCTCCTCGAACTTCTTCATGGGGCATTTCGGGCTCGATTATCTCGCCGCGCACACCATCGCGATGAACGTGCCGTCGATCACCTTCATGGTGCCGCTGGGTATCGCGATGGCGGCGACGGTGCGCGTGGGCCTGGCGGCCGGCGCAGGCGACAATGAGGCGGTGCGGCGTGCCGGCTGGGGCGCAATGCTGGTGGCGACGGTGTTCATGGTCGCTACCTCCGGGATCCTGTGGACCTGGCCGTTCGAGATCGCGCAGCTCTACCTGCCAGCGAATGCGCAGAACATGCCGGCGCTGGTGCTGGCGGTGGCGTTCCTGCACGTCGCGGCGGTGTTTCAGGTCGTCGACGGGTTGCAGGTGACAGCGGCCCTGTCGCTGCGCGGATTGAAGGACGCGCGCGCGCCGATGTGGATCGCCGGAGCGAGCTATTGGCTGGCCGGATTCCCGACCTGCATGCTGTTCGCGTTCGGGTTCGGGCTGAAAGGTCTGGGCATCTGGTACGGCTTGGCGTTCGGTCTTCTGGTCGCCGCCATCCTGATGTGCTGGCGCTTCTGGTGGCTTGCGCGCCGTGTTTAAGGCCGCCTCCGGCTTTCGCACTGCAACGGACAAACTCCCCGCCATGTGCTTCGCACATGCGGGGAGACTGGCCGGGCGAAGGCCGCTCTTCTGACGGAAGTTTCATCCGAAAATGTCACCTGAATCCGACCGAGACTATTGGGAAGTTCATAAGACCGGCGTATAGTCGGACTCGGAAGAGGGAGCTTTCCATGCGCCTGGTGTGGATCGGATTGGCCGCCGCGGTTGTCACCGCGACCGCTGCCTTTGCCAGCGACCCGGCTTGCGGGACCAACGTGCAGAGCTACGCGACCACCGATCTCGGCGGCGCGGAGATTCCCGTCGTGCCGCGCGGCGAGAAGTTTGCGGTGGCATGTGACAGCATCCGCGCCTCCGGCGCCGATGTCAGCGTGGTCATGACGGTCGCGGATCAGACGGACGATTCCAACGGCCTCGGCTCGGTGCTCGCGACCGAACAGAAAATCGTGCAGCACTCGGTCAACGTGCAGGTGCCCGACCTCCCCGACCTGGCGAACCACACGGTGAACGTGAAGGTCTATGTGACCGATGCCAAGGGTACGAGCGCCTGCGACGCCGGCCGCGTGAAGATCGTCTGATCACTCGTCGTAGCCGCCCTTCGCTTTGAACTTCATCCGGGCACGGCCGTCCTTGTGCTTCTGCACGCGCTCGCGGCGGGTTTCCATGCGCGATTGCCAGTTGTCCTTGTTGTGCTGGAAGCGCAGTTCCTTCTGAAGCTTGCCATAGGCTTCCCAGCGCGACGGTTCGAGCGTCCCGTCCTCCAGCGCGGCGCGAATGGCGCAGCCCGGTTCTGCCTTGTGGCGGCAGTCGTCGAAGCGGCATCGGATGAACAGGGCTTCGAGGTCGGCGAAGGTTGCCGAGACACCGGCCGAAGCATCCCATAGCCCAAGCTCGCGCATGCCCGGCGTGTCGAGGATCAATGTACCATCGGGCAGCAGAATAAGTTCACGGTGCGTGGTGGTGTGACGGCCGGTGTCGTCGCCGCGGATCTCGCGCGTCAGCATCAGCTCCTTGCCGGCAAGCGTGTTGAGCAGCGTGGACTTTCCGACGCCTGAACTGCCGAGCAACACGGCGGTCTTGCCTGGCTTCAGATGGGTTCGCAGCGCGGCGATTCCCTCTCCCGTGACGGACGAGATCGCATGCACGGGCGCACCGAAGGCGATGGCTTCGACTTCTGCCATGCGCTCTTCGGTTTCCGCACACATGTCGGACTTGGTCAGCACGATCACCGGTTCTGCACCGCTTTCCAACGCCGCGGCGAGATAGCGTTCGATGCGGCGCAGGCTGAGGTCGGCATTGAGCGAGACGACGAGCAGCGCGACGTCGACATTCGCGGCGACGACCTGGCCGCGCGGCGCGCCGGGGCCCGCTTCGCGGCGCACGAAGGTCGTGGTGCGCGGAAGCACGGCATGGACGAGGGTCGTCCCGCTGCCCGGAGACACCGCGACCCAGTCGCCGGCGACAGGATAGCCGCCGTCGGCCGCATCATGGGCGAACTTGCCCACGAGCGTCGCGAGACGTTCGCCGGCAGCCGTCACGATCTCATAGTGGCCGCGTTGCTGTACAAGCACGCGCGCGGGTTCGAGGCCCTGCGCGGCGTGCGGTTCGAATTGATGCTGAAGCGCGTCGCTCCAGCCGTAGCGTTCAAGCACGGTTGTGTTCCTTTGGCCGAAGCCAGTTGGTCAGAGCCGATGGCGCCGACGGCGGAACGTCCGTGGATACGGGTTGGTTTACGACGCGGCGCGGCGGAGGGCGGTTACGACAGTCATCGGTTTCGGCGCCTCCTGTTGCTTGCGACGCAAGCGGGAACCTATGCCCCCACTGCGCGCACGTCAATACGATGTGCTAACGGAGAGCGATGAATCCGACAGACTTCGTCCGCAACAACACACAGCTGGTGTCGCCGCCGCTGGTGCCCGAGATCAAGCTGCACCTAGCGACGGAAGTGCTGCCGCTGTGGCGCCTGACCGAAGAAGAACTGGAGCAGCAAGGCGTGCCGCCGCCCTATTGGGCGTTCGCATGGGCGGGCGGCCAGGCGCTGGCGCGCTACCTGATCGACAATCCGGAATTGGTGCGCGGCAAGGCCGTGCTGGACTTCGGTGCGGGATCGGGATTGGTCGCGATCGCAGCGATGCGCGCGGGCGCGGCGGCAGCGCTGGCGGCGGACATCGATGCGTTCGCCACGGCGGCGACGGAATTGAACGGCAAAGCAAATGGCATGATTGCCAAGACGACGACCGACGACCTGATCGGCGGCGCGATTGCGTGGGACGTCCTTCTGGTCGGCGACATGTGTTACGAGCGGCCGCTGGCCGAGCGCCTGATCGCGTGGCTGAAGCGTGCGGTGGCGGACGGCAAGACTGTTCTGATCGGCGATCCGGGACGCAGCTACTTCCCGAAAGACGGGCTGGAGAAGTTGATCGGCTACGGCGTGGCGGTAAGCCGCGACCTGGAAGACCGCGAGATCCGCGATACCGGCGTGTATCGCCTGCTGCCATGAGCACCTTCACGCTGCGCGTGTTTCATCCGTCGATCGATCCCCGAAAGATCACGGAGGAGCTTGGCCTGCCGCCGACGACATCGTGGGCGGCCGGCGGCGAACGCGCCGGGAGCTATTGGCAGACGCGGTTGCTCGGCAACGAGACCGGCCGTGGAGATGTAAGCTCGGCGCTACGTGATATCGCTGCGCGGTTCCAGCACTATCGCTTCTTCGTGGAGGAGATGCGTGGGGGTGGTGGACGCGTTGAGATTGCGGCGGGCGCGCCAGATGCACCGCTCGATCCATCGGTGGCAGAGATGTTCCGCGAACTGGGAGTCTTGCTCAGCTTCTGAGCGTCATTTTGCGCAACGGCGTTGGCGCGGGACCGGTGTAGCGGGCTCGCGGCCGGATGAGTTTCTTGCTCTCGAGCTGCTCGCCGGCATGCGCCACCCAGCCGGCGACACGGCTGATCGCGAACAGCGTGGTCTCGCTTCCCTGCGGCATGCCGAGGAAGCGGCGCATCACGGCAAGGGCGTAGTCGATGTTCGGAAACGTGCCGGTCGCTTCGGCGATACGCGCCGGAATCTCGATGGTCAGCCGCTTGTCGGCACCGACCTTGATCAGGACATTCAACAGATGCTGCGCGCGCGGGTCGCCTTTTGTGTAGACGGCATGGCCGAAGCCCGCGAAACGCTCGCCTAGCGCGACACGCTCGCGCACGATGGCGGCGATGTCGCCTTCCATGAAGGTATCGAGCAGCTTGGCCGCGAGTGGACCCACGCCGCCATGGCGAGGACCCTTGAGCGCCGTCATGCCGGCGATCATCGCGTCGTAGAGGCTGATGCCAGTCGATGCGGCGACGCGTGTGGTGAAGGTCGAGGGATTGAGTTCGTGATCGGCCAGGAGCACCAGCGCGCGGCGGATCAGGTCATCGGCATGTTTGTGTTTTTGCGCCCAGGCGTGGGCGACGACCTTGTGGATAGGGTCTGGGGAGGGTTCGCTCCCGGTCATCACGGCAGCACAGAGGCGCACGATACGGGCGCCAGTGGCGGCGCGGCCTTCATGCACCCAGTTGTAGGCGCGCGGATCGGCTTCGGCCGCCTGTGAGAGCACGGCGATGCAGCGGTCGATCGGCGGCGAGGCCCTGGTGGCGTCCATGATGGCGCGCATGACGGGCGAGACGATCGGCACGTTCGATTTGGCGAACGGGTCGGCGGTCTTCGAATCCCACAAGAGGCTGGCGCACTGCTCGAATGTCGCGGTCTCCGCCAAGGTGACGGCGCGCACGCCGCGATAGATCGGCCCCTCTTCGGTGATGGTGGAGACGGCGCTGTCCATCACCGGCAGGTCGGCGGACTTGAGTCCCTGCGCTTCGATCAGCGGGGTGCGGCGGTTCTTGAGGCTGCGCACGTCTTCGGCGCGATAGCGGCGGCTGCGCGGGTTTTCGCCCGGTTCGGAGCGAATCAGGCCGCGGCTGACATAGGCGTAGAGCGTGGCCGGCGAGACGGCGAGTTCGGTCGCGGCATCGCGGGCGGAAAGATACAAGGCGGCCGGTTCAGAATTATTCATGTTGATTATGCTAATCAAGATTGATCAATACGTCCAGCGATCCCAGATTTGCTGCAACGCAACAAAGACTGGAGAGCGCAAATGACGATGCAGAGCGTGAGCAAATCCCCGATCGGCCTGGACGGCGTGCCGGCGGCGGAAACGGCCCTGAGCCATGTGGACGGCCAGAAGGGCGAACTGATCATCGCCGGGGAGCGGGTGGCTGACCTGGCAGCCAAGTCGAGTTTCGAGGGCGTGACCGCGCGGCTTTGGACCGCGGCGAACGCGACGCCGATCAGCGAGGCGGAGGTGCGCGCGGCGCTGGGCGAGGCGCGGGTGCGGGCGTTCGGGCATGTCAGCCAGTTCCTGGCCGCCGCCGACGGGCTGTCGATCGTGGACGGCTTCCGTGCCGCAGTGGCGACTCTGCGCGCGGAGCACGGGCTGACGCATGACGCGACCATCGTGGGCGCCCTGCCCGTCATCGTCGGCGCTCTGGTGCAGCACAAGGCCGGCAAGCAGCCGCACATCCCGAACGCAAAGCTGAGCCACGCGGCGGACACGCTGTCGATGCTGCACGGGCGCGCGCCGAACGCGGCGGAGGCGGCGGCACTGGACGCCTATTTCGTCACCGTGTGCGATCACGGGATGAACGCGTCGACCTTCACGGCGCGGGTCATCGCGTCGACGCAGGCGGACCTGTTCTGCGCCGTGACGGGCGGCTATTGCGCGCTGACCGGGCCGCTGCATGGCGGCGCGCCGGAGCCCGTGCTGGAGATGCTGGACGCGATCGGCACGCGCGAGAAGATCAAGCCGTGGATCGACGGCGCTATCGCGCGCGGCGAGCGGCTGATGGGTTTTGGGCACCGCGTCTATAAGGTGCGCGATCCGCGCGCCGACGTGCTGAAGACCGCGCTGGGCAAGCTGGCAAGCAACTCGATCGACATGCCGTTCGCGGCGGAGGTGGAGGCCTATGCCCGCGAGGCGCTGCGCAAGAAGAAGCCGGATCATCCGCTGGATACCAATGTCGAATTCTTCACCGCGATCCTGCTGGACGCGTTGCAGATCCCGCGGCAGGCGTTCACGCCGATCTTCGCGACGGCGCGCGCGGCAGGATGGACGGCGCATGCGCGCGAGCAGCAGCGGCGCGGGCGTCTGCTGCGGCCAAGCTCGGCGTATATCGGAGATATGCCGGCTTAACGTTCTCCGGTCAGTGCCGCGAACTGCGCCTTTGATCCGATGTAGAGGTCGAGGTCGACGGAGCCCTTGATCCCATCGAGGCGGGCGTGGTTCGCGAACTGGCGGAACATCACGGTGCGGCCACGCGACCAGCCGGCTTCGCCGTAGAGATTGCGGACCCAAAGCGGATAGGCGCGGAAGGCCGGGTCCTTGTCGAGGTAATCCTCGAAGAAGGTCTGGGTCGAATAGATGATCGGTGTCTTGCCGTAGTGGCGCTTGATGATCGCGATGAACGCCTTCAGCTCGCGTGCGAGCCGGCCCTGCCCCGGCCGCGTGCCGCAATTGCCGACATATTCCAGGTCGATGGCCGGCGGCAGGTTCAGGTGCGCGACGGCCGGCGCGGCGGCGATGAAGTTGCGCGCCTGCACCGGCCCGGGCGCGCAGAGCGTGAAGTAGTGATAGGCCCCGACGGCGAGGCCGGCACGGTGCGCGTCTTCGAGATGGCCGGTGAAGCTGGCGTCCTGCCAGTCGCCACCCTCGCTGGCCTTCAGATAGACGAAGCGGATGTTCTGGCCGGCGATGCGCTTCCAATCGATAGTGCCCTGATGGTGCGAGACGTCGATGCCGCGCACCGGGAAGGACTGGATGTCGGGATAGGCGAAACGGTAAACGCCCTTCAGGTACAGCCACGCGGCCAACGCCGCGATGAGCAGCAGCGCGGCAAGACCGCCGATTGTCCAAAGTGCGATGCGCCCCGTTCGCCCCATGACACTTTTTCGCACAAAATCGCGACGGAAGCAGGGCGGCGCGGCGTATAGTTCTGATGATGAAGACACGATTTATGAAGCTTGCCCACGGGGCGAAGGAGCTGTTCCACAAACACCAGGACGGATTGCTGGTCGCGGGGCGCGTGGGGCTGTCGGCGACGCTGGCGTATCTTGTCGCGAGCCTGCAACACATGCCCGAGACCTACTGGCCGGTGATGTCGGCGGTGATCGTGGCGCGCGGCGGGGCCAAGGGTGCCGGCGGGTCGGCGACGGACCGGCTGGTAGGAACGCTGGCGGGCGCGGCTGTGGGGCTGGCGGCGTCATTCCTGCATCACTTTGGATTGCCGGACTGGGCGCTGTTGTTCCTGGCGATGGCACCGATGGCGTTTCTATCGGCGGACAACACCGCATTCCGCGCCGCGCCCATGGCGGCGATGATCGTGCTGAGCGCGACGGCGAGCGGGAAAATGGGATGGTTCGGGCTCGGTGTGGCGGGATTGCGCGTGCTGGACGTGGGTCTTGGCACCGTCGTCGCGCTGTTCGTGTCGTATGTGGTGCTGCCATCGAACGCGATCCGCTCGCTGCGCAAGAACGCGGCGGCGCTGATGATGCCGCTGGCGAACATGCTGTCGACCGGGATGCGGCCGGACGATGCGGAGGCTGCCAACAAGTTCACGAAGCTGAATGCCAAGACACGGCGCGAGATGCGCGAGCTGACCATCGCGGCGCGGCAGATCAAGGCAAAAAAGGCAGAGCGTGCGCTGGGCGACGAGACGGTTCCGAACGCTTTCACGGGCGCGATCGGCCGCACGCACGGGACGATCGTGTTCATCAATCGCGCACTGAGGGGCGCACCGGTGCCGGAGGCATTGGCGGCCGCACTCCGGCCCGTGGTCCGCGACGGGACAGCGCGGCTCGGTGCGATCCATCATCTGCTGGCGGACGGGATGCCCGCCGGACCGGGCGCCGAGCTGGACGCGAGCGTTGCGGCGGCTTCCGCGAGGATCGAAACCATGCGCTCAGCCGGCGCGGCGCACATCGAGGCGCTGCCGTTCCTGCTCCAGACGCTGCGGGACGACCTGAACGACCTGGCGGCTGTGGGCGGAACGCTATCGGGACCGGGTAAGGCAGCGCCGAAGGTCGCCGCTGCGCCGGTGCCCGCCGAAGGCTAATCGTCCTTCAGGATCGGCTGAATGTCAGGCTCCGGTCCGTCGATAAGGCCGCGGCCGACATGGCTGCGCGAGCGGCTGTAGAGGAAGTAGACCAACAACCCGACGAGCCCCCAGCCCGGAAGGACCAGGATCGCGGTCAGTTCCAGCTTCACGTAGAGGATCACGCACCCGATGATCGCAAGCGGCGCGACGATATAAACCGCCGGCGTGCGGAACGGACGTGTACGCGTTGGATCGGTGCGGCGCAGAACCATTACCGAGACGGCGACCATCGCGAAGGCGAACAGCGTGCCCGAGTTGGAGTAGTCGGCGAGCTTTCCGACCGGTAGGAATGCGGCCATCAAGATCACGACCAGACCGGTCACCGCGGTGACGACGTGGGGGGTCTTGAAGCGCGGGTGGACGCTCGCCAGCTTCTCGGGCAGCAGGCCGTCGCGCGCCATCACGAAGAACACGCGGGTCTGGCCATACATCATCATCAGCACGACCGAGGGCAGCGCGAGGAACGCCGCGACACCAAGCAGGTTACCGATCTGGAGATAGCCGACAGTGCGCAGGACATGCGCAAGCGCTTCCTTGCTGCAAACCAGGGGCTGGATCGCGCCGGTGGCCACGATGCTGGCGCACTGCTGCGCGAGCGCCGCCGAGCCGGGTTCGAGAATCTCGCCCATTGCGCCGCGGACGGGCTGTGCACCGATGGCGCCGATCGCGCCGCCGGCGACCAATAGATAGAAGATCGTGCAGATCAGCAGAGAGCCGATCAGGCCGATGGGAACGTTACGCTGGGGGTTGCGTGTCTCTTCGGCAGCGGTCGAGACCGCGTCGAAACCGACATAGGCGAAGAAGATCGAGGACGCGGCGCCGACGACGCCGACCGTGCCCCAGCCATTCGGGATGAAGGGATGGAAGTAGGCTTCCTTCGCCAGCGGCAATGTCAGCGCGATGAAGATCGTGAGCGCCGTGACCTTGATCGCGACCAGGACGGCGTTGAAGCGGGCGCTCTCGGTGGTTCCGATGATGAGTAGACCCGTGACGAACGCCGCCACGACCACGGCGGGCAGATTGATGAAGCCGCCCTGACTCGGGCCGACCGCCAGCCATTGCGGCAGTGTGAATCCCAGCGAGTTGTGGAGCAGACCAACGAAATAACCCGACCAGCCGACCGCAACGGCACTGGCGCCGACGGCGTATTCCAGGATCAGCGCCCAACCAACCATCCAGGCGAAAAGCTCGCCGACCACGGCGTAGGTATAAGTGTAGGCGGAGCCAGCGACGGGAACCATCGAGGCAAGTTCGGAATAGCAGAGCGCAGCGACGGCGCAAACGAAGCCGGCGATGACGAAGGAAAGCATCATGCCGGGGCCGGCCTTCTGCGCCGCCTCGGCCGTCAGCACGAAGATACCGGTGCCGATGACCGCGCCGATGCCGAGCATGGTGAGCTGGAACGGCCCAAGCGTTCGGTGCAGCGACTTCTTCTCCGCCGTCGCCAGAATCGCGGACAGCGGCTTGATCCGGTCAAAGAGCATCAATGTCCCCATATGAGGCCGCGACCCGGCGGCGCATTTTGGGGCAAGCCTATAGGCTTGGCAGGTGCGCGCAAGCGCCGGTGTGACGGATACGGTGGTTCGGGTTAGAAACGGTCATGCCCTACCGCTCCCTGCGCGATTTCATTGCCAAGCTCGAGGCCAAGGGCGAACTCGTGCGCGTGCGCGAGCCGGTTTCGACCGTGCTGGAGATGACCGAGATCCAGACGCGACTCATCGCCGAAGGCGGGCCCGCGGTGATCTTCGAGAAGCCGGTGAAGGCGGATGGCACGCCGTCGGATATGCCAGTGCTGGTGAACCTGTTCGGAACCGTGAAGCGGGTCGCGATGGGCGTGACCATGGACGGCGTCGAGCGGACGACAGCGCAGGAACTCCGCGCGGTCGGCGAGGTGATGGCAACGCTGCGTCAGCCGCAGCCGCCGCGCTCATTCGGCGAGGCGTTCGAGCTGTTGCCGCTGGCGAAGACGCTGCTGGCGATGAAGCCGAAGTCGGTCTCGCGTGCGGCGTGCCAGGAGGTTGTGCTGCGCGGCGGCCAGATCGACCTGGACAAGTTGCCGGTGCAGACCTGCTGGCCGGGCGAACCCGCCCCGCTGATCACCTGGCCGCTGGTGGTGACCAAGGGGCCGGGCGAGTCACGCGAAGACAATTTCAACCTCGGCATCTATCGCATGCAGGTGCTGAACAAGACCCAGACGATCATGCGCTGGCTCAAGCATCGCGGCGGAGCGCAACATCACCAGCGCTGGGCGAAGGAGAAGGCGGCGCCCCTGCCCGCGGCGGTCGTGCTCGGTGCCGATCCAGGAACGATACTCGCGGCGGTGACCCCGGTGCCGGAGACGCTGTCGGAATATCAGTTCGCGGGATTGCTGCGCGGACAGCGGGTGGAGCTGGTCGATTGCGTGAGCCAGCCGCTGAAGGTGCCGGCCGAGGCGGAGATCGTGATCGAGGGCGAGGTGTCGCTCACCGACTATCGCGACGAAGGGCCATATGGCGACCACACGGGCTACTACAACTCGGTCGAGCAGTTCCCGGTGTTTACCGCGACCGCGATCACGATGCGGCGCGATCCGATCTATCTGTCCACATACACCGGGCGACCACCGGATGAGCCCTCGGTGCTCGGCGAGGCGCTGAACGAGGTATTCGTGCCGCTGCTACGCCAGCAGTTTCCGGAGATCGTGGATTTCTGGCTGCCGCCGGAGGGCTGTTCGTACCGCATCGCCGTCGTGTCGATGAAGAAGGCCTATCCCGGCCACGCCAAGCGCGTGATGCTGGCGGTGTGGTCGTATCTGCGTCAGTTCATGTACACCAAATGGGTGATCGTCGTGGACGAGGACATCAACGCGCGCGACTGGAAGGACGTGATGTGGGCGATCTCGACCCGCATGGACCCGGCGCGCGACATCACGGTGATCGAGAACACGCCGATCGACTATCTGGACTTTGCGTCGCCGGAGAGCGGGTTGGGATCGAAGATCGGTCTCGACGCAACCAACAAGCTGCCACCTGAGACACATCGCGAATGGGGCCGCAAAATCGCGATGGATGACAACATCATCAAAACCGTCACAGAGAAGTGGGCACGCCTTGGCCTTCCCGGATCCGGCAAGCCAATCTGGAAGTAGCCGCTCCCCCGGTTAGGGGGATTGCTGGCATAGCGCCTGGGCGCCAACCTCCCGCCGAGCACTGGGGGCTTTCATGAGATTTGCGGCAGCAACGGCGGGTGCATTTGCGCTTGTATTGGCGGGTCCGGTTTCGGCGGCAACAGCGAGCGAAGACTGCAAGCCCAAGCTGATCGCCGCGCTCGACATGACCATCCTGCCCGATGGCACGTTCGCGGTGCCGGTGATGATCAACGGCGCTGAGCACAAGGTTGTGATCGAGACCGAATCCCCGCATTCGGTGATCAACGGACCGTTTGCGACGCAGGCCGGCCTTGCGATGAAGCCTGTCCCCAACCGGCTCACGATCGGCATGCACGGCGCACTCGTAACCAGCTTCGTGCGCGTTCCGTCCTTCGGCATCGGGAGCAGCACCGGGGCAGACATCGCGATGCTGGTCGACCCGATGGGCGATCCGGTACGCGACGACATCGTCGGTTCGATCGGCATGGATCTGCTCGCGAACTTCGACCTCGACATGGACTTCAAGGCGCGGAAGATGAACGTCTTCAGCAGCAATCCCTGCGAGGGCGCCGGCGTCTATTGGAGCAAGACATATGCGGAGCTGCCGCTCGACCTCGATGCGGCGCGCACCAACACCGAAATGACTCTGGATGGAAAGGCCGTTTCGGTCACGCTGTCAACGGGCAGTCCGGTGTCGGCGATGGCTGCGAACGTCGCCCAAGGCGTATTCGGAAACGTGCCGGACGGGTCATCGCCGGGTGCATCCAATTCGATGCAGCACCAGGCGTCGTTTAACGTATTGGAAGGCGGAGGGCTGAGCGTCAGTCATCCGGCGATCTTCGTATTCGGCGACCCGAAGGCGCCGCTGTGTGACGGACATCGGCACACCAAGTTCGTGGGCGCCGGTATGGGGATGGAGATGCGTACGGCCTGCTACTCGAATGCGCAGTTGACGCTCGGCATGCGGGAGCTGAAGCGCCTGCACCTCTACTTCGCGTTCAAGGCGGGAAAGCTGTACTTCACCGGCGCCGACGCGAACTGAGCATTGCGGCCGTTGTCAAGCCGCGCGAGACTGCCGCGGATGGGGCGCATCGCGGGCGGAAGCGGAAGGCTTGCACTGACTTGTGCAGCGCTTCTTGTTGCACTGACCGGCGCCGCCTGGGCCGATCCTCCCTGCAAGCTGCCACGCCTGGCGCACGCGGATTTTGCGGCGCAGGCCGACGGGTCCTTGCTGCTGCCCGTATCCGTCAATGGCCAGACGGAGTACTTCGCGCTTGGCGGCGGCGCGCACAGCTTTGTCTATGATGCCGATGCGGAGAGGCTGGATTTCGGCCATCATCACTACGAGCGCGATGACGGGCTGTATTTCGGCAAGGACGAAGTGAAGGTGAGGCGGACGGCCGATCTTATCATTGGCAAAGTGCGTTGGCCCAAGATCGAGTTCTATCCGCTGCATCAGCAACGCCCCGCTGGACAGGTTGCCATTGGTTCGCTCGGGATGAACTTCCTTTCAAGTTCGCAATTCGATATCGAGATCAACACCAGTGCCCGTTCGATCAACTTCATCCAGGCGGGCACCTGTCCGCGGCCGCCATGGGTCTCCGACGGCGACGGCACGCCCATGGCGGCGCTGAACGACGCGACCTCCCTGCCTGTCACCTTGAACGGGCGGCGCCTGACCGCGATATTCAGCACATCATCGCTCATGTCATCATTGGATGCGTCGGCGTTCAGCTATATCTTCGAGCGTTCTGCGGAGCCCGGGCTGGTGCGAGAATTCGACATGCTAACGGTCGACCGTGCGGCCATCCTGCATCCGGTGTTTCGCGTTCTCGCCGGCGAAAGCAAGGAGAACCGCGAATACGTCGAGCGCCGCGCGCGGGCGCTCAATCCGGGCGCGACGTCTCCTCCTATCGTAAGACATCTCGGCGCAACAGGCGTGCTGGAAATCGGGTTACCCGAACTGAACCGGGTGCGGATCTATATGATGTTCAAGCAGCGCAAGGTATTCGTCACACCCATTCCCAATGCGCCGAACACGGGTATCGCGCCGCCCATAGCCGATCCCGAACCGGCCCAAACAGAGCAATCCCACTGATTTCGCGGAGGAATGCCGCCTTGACCGGGGCGGCAGGTGCTCTACTTATGCCCTGAGGAAGCCGCAAGGGCCGCGTTCGCATGAATCCGTTTCTGATGCCGTTCCAGATGGTTGCGTTCTATGCGGCGATCAACGCGCTGCTGATGCTCGTGCTGGGCATGCTGGTGGTCCGGGCGCGGGTGAAGACACGCACCGAAATCGGCGACGCGGCGGACCCGGCGCTGCTGGGGCCGCTCCGCGCTCACGGCAACAACACCGAATACGTGCCGATGGCCGTGCTGCTGATGATGATCCTCTATGCTCTGGGTTCGAGCGTGGGCGTGATCCATGCCGTCGGCGCGACGTTGACAGTCGGGCGCATCCTGCACGCGATCGGCATTTCGCGGAACGTCGGCGCTTCGATCCCACGGCTGATGGGCATGGTGCTGACCTGGCTGGCCTACATCATCGCGATTGTCGTCACGTTGTGGCTGGCGCTTCAAGGCTGACATCATGGCGCGCCCAAACACGCAGGACATCCTCACCAGCCTTTTGAAGGACGCGAAGGCAGCCGGCGCCGACGCAGCCGATGCGTTGTTCGTCGAGAATGTGGCGGCGAGCGTCTCCTACCGGCTCGGCAAGCTGGAAGACATCGAACGGGCGGAAAGCCACGATCTCGGCCTGCGCGTGTTCGTGGGCCAGAAGGTGGCGTTCATCTCCTCCACCGATCTCTCGCGGGAGTCGCTCGGCGAGCTTGCCGGGCGCGCGGTGGCGATGGCAAAGCTCGCGCCGGAAGACAAGTTCGCAGGACTGGCGCCGAAGGACCGGTTGGCGAAGGATGTTCCCGCCTTGGACATCGAGGACAAGAACGAACCCTCGGCCGACGCGCTCGTCGAGTGGGCTCGTTCGGTCGAAGGCGCAGCGATGGCTGTGCCGGGAATCACGAATTCGGAAGGCGGCGGCGCGACATTCGGGCGGACGGCGGTCTCGCTCGCGACAACCGACGGCTTCTACGGCGGATATGCCGGCACCAATTGTGGCATTGGCGTCGCGGTGGTGGGCGGCGAAGGCACCGCGATGGAGCGCGACTACGACCAGGCGAGCGCGCGTCACGCGAGCGATAAGGAAAGCCCGGAGAAGGTGGGGCGCGCGGCAGGCGAGCGCACCGTGAAGCGGCTCAACCCGCGGCGGGTGAAGAGCCAGGCTGCGCCGGTGATCTATGATCCGCGCGTGTCGAGCGGGATTGTGGGGCACTTCGTTAGCGCGATTTCCGGCAGTTCGATCGCGCGCGGCGTGTCGTTCCTGAAAGACAGGATGGACAAGCAGGTCTTCTCATCCGCGATCAACATTATCGACGATCCGCACCGGTTGCGCGGCCTGCGTTCCAAGCCGTTCGACGGCGAAGGTGTCGCGAACAAGCGTTGGGCACTGATCGAGAATGGCGTGCTCAGGACCTGGCTGCTGGACAGTGCCAGCGCCCGGCAGCTCGGCTTGACGACGACGGGCCATGCCGCGCGCGGCACCGGCGGGCCGCCGGCGCCTTCGCCGACGAACCTTCACATGGAAGCGGGCGCGATCTCGCCCGCCGAGATGATCAAGGACATCAAGCAGGGTCTCTACGTCACCGAGCTGATCGGAATGGGTGTCAACGGCGTCACGGGCGACTACAGCCGCGGCGCGGCAGGATTCTGGATCGAGAACGGTGAAATCGCGTTTCCGGTGTCCGAGATCACAATTGCGGGCAACCTGAAAGACATGTTCCTGAACCTTACCGCAGCCAACGACCTGGAATTCAAGCACGGCATCAACGCCCCGACGCTTCGCATCGAAGGCATGACCATTGCCGGGGCATGAGCCCAGCGATGATCTGGCGCTTCTGGAACGGAGCGTGCGCGACGCCGGAAAGATCGCGCGCGATTTCTTCGAGGCCGGAACTTTCAAGCGCTGGGACAAAAGCAAGGGCAATCCCGTCACCGAGGCCGACATCGCGGTCGATAAGTTCCTGCACAGGACGCTCAGAGCGGCGCGGCCGGACTATGGCTGGCTCTCGGAAGAGACCGAAGATGATGCGGCGCGGCTGAAGTCGCGCGACGTGTTCGTGGTCGATCCGATCGACGGAACCATCGCATTCATGAAAAACCGGCCACATTTCACGGTGTGCGCGGGGATCGTACGTGATGGGCTCCCCATTGCAGGCGTCGTGTTCAATCCGATGCTCGACGAGTGCTTCGCCGCGCGGACCGGCGCCGGCGCCACCCTGAACGGGACGCACATTCACGTAAGCGACCGGGCCGAAGTCGAGGGCTGCCGCATGTTGAGCGACCGCAACATGCTCGCGCATCCGGTATGGAACAATCCGCCCAACCGGCCCTGGCCGGAGATGCACATCGAGACGCGCAACTCGATCGCCTATCGCATGGTGCTGGTCGCGGGCGGGACGTTCGATGCCACGCTCGCGCTGTCATCGAAACGTGACTGGGATATCGCAGCCGCGGAAATCATTGTCCGCGAAGCGGGTGGCGTCGTCACAACGCACACCGGAGCGGGGATCGCCTACAACCAGGAAAGCACGCTGAAGCCTTCGCTGGTGGTGGCAGGGCCGAAGCTTCACGCCGCGCTCTTGGAGCGCGTCGGACACCTCAACTTGCCTCGCGGACAGGAGCGATGAATGGCGGATCATGAACCCAAACAGCTGTTGCATATGGTGTTCGGCGGAGAACTGACGGCACCACACTCAACCGAGTTCAAGGATCTGAAAAAACTCGACATCGTGGGCATGTATCCGAACTATGCCGAAGCGGTGAAGGCGTGGCGCGGCAAGGCGCAATCAACCGTCGACAACGCGATGATGCGGTACTTCGTCGTGCACATCCACCGGTTGATGGAGCCCGACGAGTAACAATCCGCCATTGTCGTCTTGCCGACGAACGCGATTGCGTCGCCATGGCCATGCGCTACCGTTGGCCGGTTGATAAGCCATCGATCCTGGACAATCCTGAAAACACCAAGCCGAATACAGGTCACGAGTTGTCTCTTCGATCTTCCGAGTCATCACGCGTGCATCGTGATTGCCCCAGTTGCCGGGCGTCGTCGGCCGGGGCTGCGCCGGTTCGCTACACGCATCCAGACTGGCCGATGGTCCAGTGTGCGGATTGCGGCCTGATTTATCTCGAGTGGGTCCCAGCCTACGGCGAACTCTATGACGATCTCGCCTGGACGCATCAGCACAAGCGCGAGGAACAACGAAGGCTCGAACAATCACCGATCCTGGCGCGGATCGACATGATGACCCGCTGGCGGCTCGGACTGTTCGGCGACGCGACACCGGCCGGCGGGCTCACGAGCTGGGCCAAGCCCGGCCCCGTGCTGGACGTGGGCTGTTCGAGCGGCAAGGCGTTTGAAGCACTTCCCGCCGGTTACATTCCGCATGGTATCGAGATCGATCAGACAGCGGCGGCCAAGGCGCGGGTACTGTTCGAGGCGCGAGGTGGGCGGATCGTCAACGCGGATGGCGTGTCGGGCCTGGAGCAGTTTCCAGCAGAGTGCTTTTCCGGAGTGTCGCTGTGGTCCTACCTGGAACACGAGGCCCGCCCGCGCGAAGCGCTGGAAGGTGTCCGCCGCGTGGTTCGGCCAGACGGCATTGTCCTGGTGAAGGTGCCAAATTTCGATTGCTGGAATCGGTCGGTTCTTGGCGCGAAATGGCCGGGCTTTCGCCATCCGGACCACGTCCAGTACTTCACGCCCCCGACGCTGGCCCGGTTGGCGGATGCGACCGGTTTCGACGTGCGATTTCGTCTCTACGGCCGTATTCCGGTCAACGACAACATGTACGCCATTCTGAGGCCGCGGCACTGACGGTGCTGCCCTCGCCCGGCGCGAAGGGCCGTGCTATTCCCCGCCCCCATGACAACTGGCGTTGATATTTCCAGCGGCGCGCGACCGGCGCCACACGCCGACATGCATAAAGAGGCACATGCGCCGCAGGCATCGGTGACTCGCCGCTTGCTGGACACGTATGTGCGCCGTCATTGGACGACGCTCGCGGTCGCCATGCTGTTGATGGCGTTCACCGCTGGAACGAGCACGGCACTCGCCTGGCTGCTCGACCCGACGGTCAAGATCCTTTTCATGCAAAAGGACTCCGGCATGCTCCTGCTGGTGCCGGCGGCTGCATTCGGCATCCTTTGCTTTCGCGCGGCGAGCATGTACGGCCAACAGACACTGATCGACTCGCTTGGCGAGCAGGTTGTGGCCGAAGTGCAGAGGGACATGTTCGCGAGCCTGGTGCACGACGACCTGGCGCGCCTCAATGCGGTACATTCGGGCAAGTTCATTTCCAACTTCCTCTACGACGCGACGCAACTGCGCGATGCGATCACGCGCGGCGTGGCGGCAGCCGTGCTGGAGCTGCTCACGCTCATCGGTCTCGCTGCTGTCATGGTCTACGAAGACTGGAAGCTCACGATCTTCGCGCTGATCGTGGCGCCGGCGGTCGGCTGGGCCATGGGACGGATCGGCGGATCGCTGCGGCGTGCCTCGACCCGCAGCATGGAAGAGACTGCACTGCTGACCACGGTGTTAACCGAGGCGCTGGATGGACGACGCATCGTCAAGGCCTATGGTCTCGAAGACCATGCGTCGGAGCGCATCGGCACGCAGCTCACCGCCCGGCTGCGTTTCCTGCTCAAGGCCGTCCGGCGGCGCGCCGCCGCCATGCCCACTGCCGACGTGTTCATGGGGATCGTGGTCGCGCTGACGCTGTACTACGCCGGCTATCAGTCGATCCATCATGAGATCGAACTCAACCAGCTGCTCGCATTCATCGGCGCGATGGTGTTGGCGCTGCAACCGGTGCGCAACCTGAGCCAGGTGTCGGCGATCACCTCAACAGGACTGGCAGCCGCGACCAGGGTCTTCGAGCTGATCGATTCCAAGCCGGCGATCGTGGACAAGCCCGTGGCAACCGCCCTGACCGTGCTCTCAAACGGCGGCGCCGTAACGTTGCGCGATGTCGGGTTCCGATATACCGCGGATGCCGCGGCGGCCGTGGTAAGCAACCTTTCGCTCGACATTCCGGCCGGAAGCAAGGTCGCGCTGGTCGGCCCATCCGGCGCCGGCAAGACCACCATTTTCAGCCTGCTGCTGCGCTTTTACGATATCGACAATGGCGCCATCGCAATCGACGGCCGCGATATCCGCGATGTGACACTGGCATCGCTGCGCCGATCTATTGCGCTGGTGACTCAGGAGCCGATCCTGTTCGACGAAAGCGTCGCCGAGAACATCGCGCTGGGGCGCCCAGGCGCCAACCGCGCAGACATCGAGGCAGCAGCCAGGAACGCGGCGGCGGACGAGTTCATCCGCAAGCTGCCGCAGGGCTACGACACACGCGTGGGCGAAGGCGGATTGAAACTGTCCGGCGGGCAGCGCCAACGCATTGCCATCGCACGCGCCATGCTGCGCGACGCGCCGATCCTGCTGCTCGACGAAGCCACCAGCGCACTCGACACCGAGAGTGAACGGCAGGTGCAGGACGCGCTCACCCGACTGATGAAAGGCCGCACCACCATCGTGATCGCCCACCGGCTTTCGACCGTACAGGACGCGGACCGCATCTATGTGCTGGACAAGGGACGTGTGACCGAAGCGGGCAAGCATGCCGAGCTTCTCGCCAAGGGCGGGCTCTATGCCCGGCTCTATCAGCACGATCTCACGGACGAGGCCTGACGGTCATGGCGCGTCCACCCCTTGGAATACTGGCTTATCGCGCCGCGACTGCCGCTTTGTCGCCGGCCGCGCCCATCATTCTTCGCCGCCGCAAGAAGCAGGGCAAGGAGCATCGCGACCGGGCGGGCGAGCGCCTGGGCTATGCCGACACGCCGCGCGCG